>Ga0224512_10001227_pt1 | contig 25170 bp, 24 predicted proteins | sample SF_May12_sed_USG_4_FD_169103 | JGI IMG/M metagenome (GOLD analysis project Ga0224512, IMG submission 169103) | Sediment microbial communities from San Francisco Bay, California, United States - SF_May12_sed_USGS_13 | ecosystem: Environmental > Aquatic > Marine > Sediment | place: USA... | reverse complement strand
ATCACGAGCCACTGGAAGATCTACATCGGTGCCTTGCTCTTGTCACTGTTCGTCGCCGTGCCGCTCATTATGAAAGACGACCGTCAGGGTAAGGCCTCCACAGTCGGTGTTGCGGTGGTTCTGATATTCGCGGGGGAGCTTGCGCTGGCATTTACGAGCTTCGATGTAATCCCGGTGTTTGCCGCGCTCGTTCTGTTCTTTGCGGGCTTTACATTTCTCGAGGCTGGCCTGCCGGCACGGCTGTCGATCCTCGCCGACGGTGAAGTGCGCGGTGCTTCGCTTGGTGTCTTCTCCAGCGCGCAGTTCCTCGGCGCGTTTGTGGGCGGGCTGATCGGGGGCCGGTTCCTCGCTGCCGGCCGCCCGACCGACGTGTTTTTCGTCTGCGCTCTGCTGGCAGCAATCTGGCTCGCCATGTCCGGGTTATTCCGCAAGTAGCAGCGCCGTTCGCCCGCGCGGGCTGAATATTGGCCGCGCTGCCGGGTATGTGCTCTCGCTTAAGCTCGCTCGCCATCCCTGGCTCGCTCGCATCGCCCTCCGCTGGCTTGGGCGTCCTGCGTCGCTGCGCTGCGGACGACGCTCGAGCACACACGCCGACATCCCGGCCGCCACCGTGGCAAGGACGGCTGTGCCTCGGGGTTCTCGTCGAGCGTCGTCGGACCCGAGCGCAGCAGGGACTGCGAGAGCGAGGGTCCGGATTGGAGCGAGGCAGGGATGCCGAGCGGAATTAAGCGAGACGAGATCCCGTGGCGCAGCTGGCCCTCGTTGAATGCACAGTCGCGCCGGCAGGCGGCGCTCCGGCGGCTCTGGGTTCGTGAAATACTGCCTTGCGCCGAGAAATCGGGGTGGTAATTGCCCCGGCAGGCTCTACAATAGGCGACCCTTACGGCCCCGGCGTGTCCGGAGAGCCGCAAAAACCTGGAAAGCAATCATTTGACAGGGGACCTGCAATGGCCCGCGGAATCAACAAAGTCATCCTCGTCGGCAATCTCGGTCAGGATCCCGAGACCCGCTACATGCCGAGCGGATCGGCGGTGACCAATTTCACCGTCGCGACGAACGAAAGCTGGAAAGACAAACAGACCGGTGAGCAAAAGGAACGCACGGAATGGCATCGGGTTGCGATGTTCAACCGGCTAGCCGAAATCGCGGCGGAGTACCTGCGTAAGGGATCACAGGTTTATATCGAGGGCAAGCTGCGCACGCGCAAATGGCAGGATCGTGACGGCAATGATCGGTACACAACCGAGATTATCGCTGACGAAATGCAGATGCTCGGTGGCCGCGGCGGTGGTGGCTCCGCACCCATGCGTTCGGAATCGGAGTCTTCCGGTCGGCCGCCGCAGCCGCCGGACGACGATTTCGACGATGACATCCCGTTCTGAGATGTCTATCCACCAATGCGCTATCTCACGCCCTGAATGTTGACTGCCAACCCGCGACGCGATGCGTTTGCGGTTCACGGGACAGCTCCTCATTCGCAACGATAATGGTCGATTATTATTGCCTGATTGGTAACGGTCAGCGTATCAAATATTCACGTTCTCAAATTTCAGGACAGTAGCTCATGGGCGCATTCAAGGAGCCGCATGGCGGCGAGCTGAAAAATTTGTATTTGTCGGCCGATGATGCCAAAGCGGAAAAGCTGGCGGCATGTCAGTATGCGTCCTGGGATCTCACCGAACGGCAGCTGTGCGACATCGAACTGCTGTTGAACGGCGCTTTCTCGCCCCTCGAGGGATTCCTGAATCGCGATGACTACGATTCGGTCGTAAAGAAAATGCGACTCAGGAGCGGTGTGTTGTGGCCGATTCCGGTAACGCTCGACGTCAGCGATCAGTTTGCGAACGGAATCAAGTCGGGTGACAGGATTGCGCTGCGCGACTTCGAGGGCGTCATTATTGCGAGCCTCGAGGTATCCGATATCTGGACGCCGGATTTGAATGCGGAAGCAAAGGGCGTCTACGATACAAGTGACGTTACGCACCCCGCGGTGAATTACCTGCATAACGTTGGTAATCCGATCTATATAGGGGGCCCCGTTCGCGGTATCGAGCCGCCGACGCACTATGATTTCAAGCATTTGCGGGACGGACCGAGCGAGTTGCGGGCGCGGTTCCAGAAACTCGGTTGGCGTAAGATCGTTGCGTTTCAAACGCGTAATCCAATGCATCGTGCGCATCAGGAGCTGACATTGAGGGCGGCTCATGATTGCGTGGCGAATTTACTGATCCATCCGGTTGTAGGGCTGACCAAGCCGGGCGATGTCGATCATTTCACGCGTGTGCGCTGCTACGAGCATTTGCTTACCCGTTACCCCGAACAAACGACGATGCTGAGCCTGTTGCCGCTCGCAATGCGTATGGGGGGGCCGCGCGAGACACTCTGGCACGCGATAATTCGCAAGAACTATGGTTGCACACATTTGATTGTCGGCCGCGATCATGCGGGCCCGGGTAAGGACAGTAAGGGTGTGGATTTCTACGGGCCGTATGATGCGCAGGAATTGCTAAAGGAACACGAGAAAGAGCTCGACATCACGATGGTGCCGTTTCGGATGATGGTGTATGCCGAGAATCGAGCGCAATACGTGCCCATCGACGATACGTCGGATGAGGATCACGTGCTGAGTATTTCGGGTACGGAGCTGCGGCGCCGTCTTCAAGAAGGGCTCGACATTCCCGAGTGGTTCTCGTTTCCGGACGTTGTGGCCGAGCTTCGTCGCACGCATCCGCCGCGCCACAAACAGGGTTTCACGGTATTCTTCACCGGACTCAGCGGCTCGGGCAAGTCGACGATTGCGAATGCACTTATGGTGAAGCTCATGGAGATGGGTGGGCGTCCCGTCAGCCTTCTCGACGGCGACATTGTGCGTAAGAATCTGTCGAGCGAACTCGGTTTTTCGAAACAGCATCGCGACCTGAATATTCGGCGAATCGGTTTCGTCGCAAGCGAAATCACGAAGAACGGCGGCATCGCCATCTGCGCGCCCATCGCGCCGTATGCAAGCACGCGGCGCATCGTACGCGAAATGATCACTCCGGCAGGCGGCTTCATCGAAATACATGTTTCGACGCCGCTCGAGGTTTGCGAGGAGCGGGATCGGAAGGGACTCTATGCGAAGGCACGCGCCGGCATCATCAAGGAGTTCACCGGAATAAGCGATCCTTATGAGGTACCCGAGAGCGCCGAGATGGTCATCGACACGGTCGACATCACGCCCGATCTTGCCGCGCATCGGATACTGATTCAGCTCGAGGCAATGGGCTTCATCAAATAGCCGGGTAGTCGAATATTGACGGACTGCGGCTGTCCCGATTCGGCTCCTTGGCGGCAGTTTCAGGTAATATAGCCCTGATTTTCAGCAGGTTAAGACGGTGACCAGCAAACTATACATCAAGACCATGGGCTGTCAGATGAACGAGTACGACTCGTCGAAGATGGCGGACCTGCTACGCGAGTCGCATGGCTACGAACTCACGGACAGCATCGAAGATGCCGATCTGCTACTCATCAATACCTGCTCGATTCGAGAGAAAGCACAAGAGAAGGTGTTCTCCGAGCTGGGCCGGTGGCGTGGCCTGAAAGCAAGACGACCGGACATCATGATTGGCGTCGGCGGCTGTGTCGCGAGCCAGGAGGGCGATGGCATTACGACGCGGGCACCATTCGTCGACCTTGTTTTCGGCCCGCAAACGCTGCATCGGCTTCCAGTTATGATCGACAATGCGCGCGAGGATGGCGGCGCTGTCGTCGATGTCTCATTTCCGGAAATCGAGAAATTCGATCGGCTACCCGAGCCCCGCGCGGAGGGCCCTACGGCATTCGTGTCCGTTATGGAGGGTTGCAGCAAATACTGCAGCTTCTGTGTAGTGCCATATACGCGAGGTGAGGAAATCAGTCGCCCGTTCGACGATGTAATTACCGAAATCGTGAGTCTCTCGCATCAGGGCGTCCGCGAAGTCAATCTGCTTGGCCAAAATGTCAACGCCTATCGTGGCGCCATGCACGACGGCCAGACCGCAGATCTCTCCACCCTTATCTACTACGTCGCAGCGATTGACGGTATCGAGCGCATACGGTTTACAACCTCGCATCCGGTCGAGTTCACGGACAGCCTGATCCAGGCGTACGCCGAAGTACCTAAGCTTGCGAATTATCTGCACCTGCCGGTCCAGCATGGATCAGACCGTCTGCTTGCGCAGATGAAACGTGGTCATACGGTGCTCGAGTACAAGAGCAAGATTCGCAAGCTCCGAGAAGTACGCCCCGATATTTCCTTATCATCCGATTTTATCGTGGGTTTCCCGGGCGAAACGAACGCCGATTTTGAGGCACTGATGAATCTCGTTGTTGACGTCGGTTTCGATCAATCATTCAGTTTTATTTACAGTGCTCGACCCGGTACGCCGGCGGCCAGTTTCGCAGACGATACGCCGATAGACATCAAAAAGCGGCGGCTTCAGATTTTGCAGATGCGTATCAATCAACAGGCTCGGGAGATCAGCAAGGCAATGGTGGGTACGACCCAACGTGTGCTTGTCGAGAGGCAATCGAAGAAGAGTGCGACTCAGGTAGCCGGCCGCACGGAGAACAATCGGTGGGTCAATATCGATGCCGACCCGACCACAATCGGCGAATTTGTGGATGTCGTAATTACCGAGGCTTTGCCGAATTCCCTGCGTGGTCGGGTTGTTACTGATCACCTGTCCGGGAAATCTGTGGACCGTGCACTTCCCAAGCTGCGCGCGACGCGGTAGTCTCCAACGTCAATGATCTATTGTTCCGATAGATTCGGTACGCACGTACCCACGATTTGCCTTGTCTTTCTGACAGGCAGATTTCTGCGCAGAGGTTCCAAACACACGCCTTGAATGCCGTCGATATTTCTCGGGACGTCGTCCTCGAGCCCGCCGACAACAACCGCCTCGCAAATCTGTGCGGTCAGTTTGACGAACATCTCCGACAGATCGAGCGCCGCCTCAACGTCGAGATTGCCAGCCGCGGAAATCGTTTTCGCGTGACGGGGCAACCTGGCGCTGCGCAGATAGGCAGCGATGTGTTACGGGTATTATTTCGAATGACCGACAAAGAAAGGTTGGATCCGGAACGGGTGCACATGCTCTTACAGGAGTCCGTCATGAACGACGGCGATCTTGCTGCAGTCGACTCGACAGACGAATCAGGCGATGCCGATGTCGTAGCAATCCAGACACAACACAAACTGATACGGCCTCGCGGCGCCAATCAGGTTGCCTACATGAAAAGCATTCGCGACCATGATCTGGCGTTCGGCATCGGCCCCGCCGGCACCGGTAAAACGTATCTTGCTGTCGCCTGCGCACTTGATGCGCTCGAACGTGAGCAGGTAAGGCGAATCGTGCTTGTACGCCCGGCCGTCGAGGCAGGCGAAAGGCTTGGATTTCTTCCTGGCGACATGTCGCAGAAAGTGGATCCGTATCTGCGACCGATGTACGACGCGCTTTACGACATGGTGGGCGTGGAAAAAGTTGCAAGACTGATTGAACGAAACGTGATTGAGATTGCGCCGCTGGCTTTCATGCGGGGCCGCTCGCTGAACGAGTCGTTCGTTATCCTGGACGAGGCTCAGAATACCAGCGTCGAGCAGATGAAAATGTTCCTTACGCGCATCGGCTTCGGGTCACATACCGTCGTCACGGGCGACATTACGCAGATAGACTTGCCAACGGCGCAACAATCCGGACTCAAGCATGCAATGAGCATTCTGAAAGATGTTGAGGGCGTCGCGTTTACCCATTTCACTCCAAGAGACGTCGTCCGCCATCCGCTCGTGCAGCGCATCGTCGAGGCGTATGCAGCCGACAATGATGACGCCTGAAGCTGAGACGACTGACCAACTGGGCAACGACGCATTGTTCGTGGATGTGCAGGTCGTCTGCTGCGAGTCCGGGATACCGGCTAAAAACGACATCCGAAACTGGGTCCGGCTTGCGGCAAGCAATGCGGGCGACTTGGCAGGCCAGACAGCCGAAGTTGTTGTGCGCATCGTCGACGTTGACGAAATCCGCAAGCTTAATAGGGAATATAGACGGCAGGATGCGGCAACGAACGTGCTGTCATTTCCATCCGATACGGTCGCGGGCCTGCCTGAGGATGTCCCCCGGGGCCTGGGTGATATCGTGATTTGCGCTGCCGTGGTTCGTGCCGAGGCGGTCGAGCAGGGCAAGAGCCTGGCCGAACACTGGGGCCATATGCTCGTGCATGGCACGCTGCACCTGTTTGGTTTCGATCATCAGGATGACGTCGCAGCGTCCGAAATGGAGGGGCTCGAGGCTAAAATCCTCGCAAATCGAGGCGTGGCGGACCCCTATGGAGCGTCCTGAACGGCAGCTGCTACAATGGCCTTCCGGCCGCCTGCGAGGACGGCCGACATACTAGTTGACAATCGGTATTGATGAACGACAAACCGCCAAGTACGAGCGGCAATGGCATAACGGGTCTTGTCGCACGCCTGAAGCGTGCGTTCAAGGGTGAGCCATGGAGCCGCGAAGAGATCCACGACTTTATTCAGCAATCCGAAATCGACATAGATGCCGAGGAACTCAGCATGCTCTCGGGTGTGCTCGAAGTGTCGGAGACCCAGGTTCGCGACGTCATGGTACCGCGTTCGCAAATGGTCATGATAGACATCGAACAGAGTTTCGACGACATTCTTTCGGTCATTATCGAGTCCGGCCATTCACGATTTCCGGTACTCGGCGAGGATCGCGACGAAGTACTTGGCGTGCTTCTGGCCAAGGACCTGCTGCGGTTTTTCGGTCGCAATGATCCCAGGGACTTGTCAATTCGCAAGCTGTTGCGTCCGGCCGCCGTTATCCCCGAATCCAAGCGGCTGAATGCACTTCTCAAGGAATTTCGCGACAGCCGTAACCACATGGCGATCGTGGTTGATGAATATGGTGGCATCTCCGGATTATTGACGATCGAAGATGTAATCGAGGAAATCGTTGGTGAGATAGACGACGAGCATGACCGGGAAGAGGCCGCATTCATCCGACCCGAAGGTGACAAGGACGGCAAACCGAGTTACGCCGTGCGCGCCCTGACCCGAATCGAGGACTTCAATGATTACTTCGAGTGCGAACTCGACGATGAAGAGTACGACACGATAGGCGGACTCGTGCTGCACGAGCTTGGGCGGCTGCCGCGCCGAGGTGAGAAGGTTCAATTTGAGGGTTTCGAGTTTGCTGTGGTCAAGGCGGACAGGCGCCGTATCGATTCACTGCAGGTTCAGCGCACCGGTTCCTGATCCGCGTGTCGCGCACCACCACGGTACTGAAGTTGCCGGCTGATCGACCGAGAATCAGCTCGCTTATTTTTTTTATACTCGGCTGTTTGGCAACAACTACATTTGCCCCTCTTGGCTGGCATCTGCTGATTCCAATCCTGCTGCTGCCCCTGCTTTACGTTTGCCTGACGCTCTCGCCTCGAGATGCTGCGAGGTACGGTTTCTGGTTCGGGTTTGGCTGGTTCCTGACCGGGACCTACTGGATCTACATTTCGGTGGTCGTTTTTGGCCAGGCGCCGCTCTGGATCGCGCTGATTCTGATGTTCGGCCTCGTGCTGATCATGTCGGCCTACCTGGCACTGGCGGTCTGGCTGATCAGCCATTTGTCGGCCGGCGAACCATGGTTGTTGCTTGCCGTCGCACCTGCGGCCTGGGTGCTGGTCGAATGGTTGCGTGGCTGGCTGTTTACCGGTTTTCCCTGGCTCGCGCTAGGCTACAGCCAGATCGATTCCCCACTGGCGGGCTGGGCCCCCGTCATTGGGGTTTACGGCGTGTCACTCGTGTTGATGCTGAGCGTGGCCGCCATGTTGCTCGCGATCATGACGCGTGGCCGTCAGCAGTGGGTTACCATCGGCATCGTGGTCCTGCCATGGGTGGCCGGGGGGATCCTGCGTGCCGTCGACTGGACCCAGCCCGCGGCAACGCCGGTCGCGGTGACGCTGCTCCAGGGAGGGGTCTCGCAGGATCAAAAGTGGCTGCCCGCCCAGCTGCAGCCGACGCTCGACTATTACCGAGAACAATCGCTGCGCGCCCCTGCCGGTGCGATCGTCGTCTGGCCCGAGGTTGCGATTCCCGCGGTTACCGACCGCGTCGAGGACTATCTCGATTTGCTTGAGGTCGATAGCCAAGTGAGCGGCCGGACGATTGTGTTCGGTATTCTCGAGCGGGTTTACATGCCGCACGACGAAGTGAAAATTTACAACAGCGTGCTGGCCTTTGACGGTACCCGGAGGCAGGTCTATCGTAAACGCCATCTCGTGCCGTTCGGGGAATACTTTCCGGTTCCGGCGCAAGTTCGGGAATGGATGCGTATGCTGAACCTGCCGCACAGTGACCTCACGGCGGGCGAAGCTGAGCAACCGTTGCTGGTCGCGGCAAATGGCGTCCGACTGGCGGTGGCGATTTGTTACGAGGATGCCTACGGGGCCGAACAGCTGTATGCGTTGCCCGACGCAAATATGCTTGTCAACGTCAGTAATGATGCCTGGTTCGGCGATTCCATTGCGCCACATCAGCACCTGCAGATCGCGCGAATGCGCGCACTGGAAGTGGGCCGACCCGCGGTTCGCGCGACCAACACCGGTATTAGCGGTTTTATCGGGCCACATGGCGAAATCTTCGACACGGGCGCGCAGTTTCAGCCAGTATCGCTGTCAGCGACGCTGGTGCCGCGCACGGGCAGCACACCGTACGTCGTCACGGGAAACTGGCTTGTGGTTGCTTACTGCGTACTCTTGATCACGCTGTTCCTCATCCGGGCAAAAACGCGCCGTTGAGCTGGCGCGCGGCGCGCCCGTCCCTGGCACGTGGACGTCGATCCCGGCCAGCCGGCAACCCAGCTGCGAACCGCCGTCGGTTGATGTAGGCTTGCAGGTTTTCGCGACCGAATTTGCGCGAATTGACGCGTCTTAGCGGCGCCCGTTGGCCTGAGTTTACTGATCACAAACAGATACTGATGAGCCCTGCCTATCATCCCGAGACGATCGAACGGAATGCCCGCGATTACTGGCAGGAATCGCGCTGTTTCGAAGTGCGGGAAGATCCCGGTAAAGACAAGTTTTATTGCCTCACGATGTTTCCGTACCCCAGCGGCAAGCTGCATATGGGACACGTGCGCGTGTTTACGATTAGTGATGTCATCGCGCGTTATCAGCGTATGCAGGGCAAGCATGTGCTGCAGCCGATGGGTTGGGACGCTTTTGGCATGCCGGCCGAGAATGCCGCGATTCAGCGCGGCGTGCCGCCGGCGCAATGGACGTATGACAACATCGACGATATGCGTGACCAACTCAAGCGACTGGGCTACGCCTATGACTGGACGCGCGAGCTGACGACCTGCCGGCCCGAGTATTACCGCTGGGAGCAGTGGTTGTTTACCAAGCTCTTCGAAAAGGGCCTAGTGTATCGCAAGAACTCGATCGTCAACTGGGATCCTGTCGACCAGACCGTGCTTGCCAATGAGCAGGTCATCGACGGCCGCGGCTGGCGCTCCGATGCGCTCGTCGAGCGCCGTGAGATTCCGCAGTGGTTCATGAAGATCACAGCCTATGCCGATGAACTCCTGGATGAACTCGATCGCTTACCGGGCTGGCCGGAGTCGGTCAAGACGATGCAGCGCAACTGGATCGGGCGCTCGGAGGGGCTCGAGCTGGCGTTCGACGTCGAGGGTGCGCCCGAACCCCTGACCGTATTCACGACTCGTCCCGATACTCTCATGGGTGTGACCTACATGGCCGTTGCCGCCGAGCATCCGCTGGCAGCCAAAGCTGCCGCCGATAATTCGAAGGTCGCAGCATTTGTCGCAGAGTGCAAAAAAACCGGTGCAGCCGAGGCTACACTCGAGACGATGGAGAAAAAGGGCATGCCGCTCGGCATCTCGGCGATCCATCCGATCACGGGCGAAAAGGTGCCGCTCTGGGTCGCGAACTTCGTACTCATGAGCTACGGTACCGGCGCGGTCATGGCCGTGCCCGGCCACGACGAGCGCGATTGGGAATTTGCCAGGAATCACGATCTGCCAATTGTGCAGGTGATTGCCCCCGCGGACGGCAGCAGCATCTCGATCGACGAGGCTGCTTTCATAGACAAGGGTATCTTGGTCAACTCAGGCGAATACGATGGCCTCGACTTCGACGCCGCATGCGATGCGATTGCCGACTATTTCGAGGCTACGGGGCGTGGCCGCCGAAAGATCAACTACCGGCTCCGCGACTGGGGGGTCTCGCGGCAACGCTACTGGGGTGCGCCGATTCCGATTATATACTGCGAATCCTGCGGCGCGCTGCCGGTTCCAGAGGATCAGCTGCCCGTTGTGCTACCGGAGAAAGTCGAGTTTACCGGTGTTGGTTCGCCGTTAAACGAAATGCCGGAATTCTACGAAACGACGTGCCCCGGCTGCGGCAAGCCGGCGCGCCGCGAGACCGACACATTCGACACGTTTGTCGAATCGTCATGGTATTTCGCACGCTATGCCTGTCCGGACAGTAATCGGGCAATGCTCGATCGGCGAGCCGATTACTGGATGCCCGTCGATCAATACACGGGCGGAGTCGAACACGCGATCCTGCATTTGCTGTACGCGCGCTTTTTTCAGAAGGTCATGCGTGATCAAGGCCTCACCGATGCTTCCGAGCCATTCACAAACCTGCTGACCCAGGGCATGGTGCTTAAGGATGGGGCGAAAATGTCCAAGGCGAAGGGCAACGTCGTCGATCCTGAACAGCTCATTGCGAAATACGGCGCGGACACCGTGCGGTTATTCATGATGTTCGCGTCACCGCCAGAACAGGCGCTCGAATGGTCCGATGAGGGAGTACAGGGCAGCTTTCGGTTTTTGAAGCGCTTCTGGAATGCCGTCCAGACGCATGTTGGGGCAGGATCCGTCCGCGGCTTCGACTCCGCCGAACTTGATGACCAGCAAAAGCAATTGCGTCGCAAGACCCACCAGACGATCGCCAAAATCAGCGACGATGTCGGCCGGCGCTACACATTCAATACGGCCGTGGCTGCGGCGATGGAATTGCTCAATGCCGTCAGCCGCTTTGACGATGCTTCGGATGCGGGCCGTGGCGTCGTGCATGAGGCGCTCGAAGCGGTTGTGCTCATGCTGTCACCCATCGTGCCGCATATTTGTCACGCGCTTTGGGAAGCGCTGGGCCACGAAACGGCATTGATCGATCAGCCTTGGCCGAGTGTCGACGAGGCCGCCCTCGAACAGGCGGCCATAGAGATCGTTGTGCAGGTTAACGGCAAACTGCGGGGACGAATATCGGTTGCACCCGATGCCGATCGCGATACGATCAGTCGGAAGGCCCTCGCCGATCCCAATGTGAAACGCTTTATAGGCGATCAGAGAATTCGAAATACGATCGTCGTTCCCGGCAAGCTTGTCAATGTCGTGGTCTAGGTTCATCGGCATTTGGCTGCTCCTGCCAATTGGAGGTTGTGGTTTCCACTTGCAGGGTGTAGTGACGACGCCTGCAGTAATGGAGCGCACCTACATTGCAGCCGACGATCGGTACAGCCTTTTCTATCGTGAATTGAGAAGGGAGCTGGATGCTATCGGAGTGCGTGTAGTCGATTCGCCGGTCGATGCTACGGCGACGTTGTCGATTATGGTCGACGACACGAACCAGCGGGTCCTGTCGGTGTCTGCCCGCAACGTACCGACCGAGTACGAAGTCTATTACACGGTCCAATACGCATTGACGGGGCAACAGGGCAATCTGCTCGAGCCGCAGATTGTCACGCTCACGCGTGATTATACTTATGACGAGACGCTGGTTCTCGGCAAGGCGCGCGAGGAAACGCTCATGCGGGAAGCCATCGTCGACGATCTCGTGCGTATCGTTCTGAAACGTATCTCCTCACTGTAATCGTGTCCCGCCAAGAAGCCCGGGTTGCCACTGTCGCAGACGTACCCGACTATTTATTACGAGCCTTGTTATCGCCGTACGATTTGTCGCTCGTCGTACAGACTGACGGCACGCAAATAGAAGGCAGTTTCTGGGGTGAACCGGAAGCCGGCATCGTGGGACGCAGCGTTTACGTGCGAAGCGATACGCCGATTCACTCATTGTTGCACGAAGCAGCCCACATCATCTGCATGACTGGCCAACGTCGCCGGTATCTCGATCGGGACGCCGGCGGTGACGAACTCGAGGAAGCAGCGGTCTGCTATCTTCAGGTCATTCTGGCAGCAGAGATCAAATGTGTGGGCAGCGGCCGGCTCATGCACGACATGGATGCCTGGGGTTACAGTTTTCGGACGGGTAGCGCGATGCAGTGGTTTGCGAGTGATGCCGACGATGCGCGCGACTGGCTGTTCGAGCACGGTCTCCTGACCCGCGGTGGCAGGCCGACATTTACGTTGCGAGCTTGAAGTGCCGGCATAATCATTGCTGAACTGTCTGAATTATGGGCTGTTATCTCGTTACGAGTTTCGCGGTGTATAGTCAGGCATGGTCTGGCCGCGCTATTTACTGTATTTCGTCGGCATCGCGCTGATCGCCTGGATGCTGACGCAGCTGGAAATTTCCTTTCCGGGAAGTTTGCATATGCAGCTCGTCTTGAATGCTGGCGACGCGCTTGGCACCAGTGAATTTTCGCCGGTCGAGTTAATTCAGCCATTGATTCTTGCAGCATGTGGGCTGCTCATGGCGTGGGTCGGACGGCACTGTCCGTCGCAACGGCCTATTGCCGCACCTTTTGGCGCGATTGCGCTAATCTTCCTGATCCGCGAACTCGATTACTTTATCGACCGTTTTGTTATCAACAATCTGGGACAGGTACTGATCGCGGTCGTCTGTGCGCTGGCCATAGTCTATACATACCGGCATCGACGCCGGCTCTGGATCGCGTGGGGAAGAGTCTGGCCGTCGCCTGGACTTGCTCTCATTTTTGCCGGCGCCATCGTCCTTTTTGCGTATGTGTATCTCGTTGGACAAGAGTCGTTCTGGATGGCGCTCCTCGGCGACGATTACCGTCGAGTAATCAAACTCGCTGTAGAGGAGTTTTTCGAACTCATCGGCTACCTTATGTGGTTGATTGGTACGATCGAGTACACGTATCAAGCCAAGGCGATTGCCTATCGCGAGCCAAAACCGGCCGCCCAACGACTGAGACAAAAGCGCCGCCAAGACAAAGAAGGCCAGTACTGATCACACGGCAGCCGCGGACACTTTGCGCTGACAATCGTCGCGCGAGGGCCGACTGTCGATTAATGCAAGGGCGCATGGCGCGTGACAGTGTCTCAGTAATCTACAATTGCGTCGGGTTCGGTGCGTCTCCATAGACAACGCCGGGGTCGAACACTTTTTCGGTATCGGTCCATTCCAAATTGACATGGCCATTGGCCTGCTTGCTGGCAAATTCTTTTGCGACCGGAACTCGGCGGTAAAAACAGCTGCGATAGCCGACATGGCAGCTTGCGCCGCCCGCGACCTCGACACGCAGCCAGATACAGTCCTGATCGTCGTCAATGAGAAGTTCTCTGACTTTCTGCACGAACCCGCTGGTTGCACCCTTGTGCCAAAGGGTCTGACGGCTGCGGCTGTAATAATGCGCCTCGCCGGTCTCGATCGTCAGACCGAGCGCCTGAGCGTTCATGTAGGCCTGCATCAACAATTCACCGGAGTCGGCATCGGTTGTGACGACCGTAATGAGGCCACGATCGTCGAACCTGGGCGCCAGACCGCTGCCTTCCTCGACCTGTTCGATCGATTCTCGGGCCTCAAATTTGACCGTGGGGACAGACATTGCGAATCCTCGAAATATTTTGGCTAGGGCGGCGGCAGAATACAGGCCGTCGATGCCGGCGGCAATATTGCTATCATCTGTGTTTTGGGCCGGATCGCATGGATCGCCATGACGCTGCATCTGCATGACACGAGAAGGGGCCGCAAGGTTCCGTTTGAGCCACTTCACGATGATAAAGTGACAATGTACCTCTGCGGCCCGACGGTTTACAACTTCGCGCACATCGGCAACGCGCGACCGGCCGTGGTTTTCGATTTGCTCGCTCGTGTGCTCCGGCGTCGCTATCAGTTGACATTTGCACGCAACATTACCGACGTTGATGACAAGATCAATGCTGCCGCAATGGAGGCTGACAAGCCGATCGGGGAAATTACCGAAACTTTCATTCGGGCATACAACGACGATATGGCTGTTCTCGGCGTATTGCGGCCAGACATCGAACCGCGCGCGACGCAGCACATCGAAGACATGATCAGAATGATTTCGGCGTTGATGGCAAAAGGCCATGCCTACGAGGCGGACGGCCATGTTCTTTTCGACGTCACGAGCCACGCGAGCTACGGTGAATTGTCGAAGCGCAATTTGCGTGAAATGATCGCGGGTTCGCGGGTGGAGGTAGCACCCTACAAGCGATCAGCACATGACTTCGTGCTCTGGAAACCATCCACACCCGAACTGCCGGGATGGGACTCGCCGTGGGGCCGTGGCCGGCCGGGCTGGCACATCGAATGCTCAGCGATGGCCGAGAAACACCTCGGCAACACGATCGACATTCATGCAGGTGGTCAGGACCTGATATTTCCGCATCACGAGAATGAGCTCGCACAAAGTCGCTGTGCCCACGATGGCGGTGATTTTGCGCGTTACTGGCTGCACAATGGGTTCTTGTCGATGCACCACGAGAAAATGTCGAAGTCGCTGGGCAATGTCGTACTGGTTCACGACCTTATACAGAAGATCCCCGGCGAGGTTATACGGCTTGCGCTGATGAATGCACACTATCGGCAGCCACTCGACTGGTCCGAAGAGACCATTGGCTCGGCGCGGCGCATGCTCGATCGGTTGTACGGTGCCGTGCGCGGCATCGACGTCAGCGATGCTGCCCGCGCCAGCGCCGTCGCTCCCGACACGCTCGTTAGTGCGCTCGAGGACGATCTCAACACGCCCAAAGCCATGGCCGAGTTCTTCGCCCTCGCGCGTAAGCTGAACAAGACATCGGAAACCGTGGACCGGGAGCAGCTCGCGGCAACGATGTATGCAGCCGGCAACCTCATGGGGCTTTTGCAAAACAACCCTGACGATTGGTTTGCCGGCGATGTCGAAGGCGAGCTCAGCGGCAGTGAAATCGAGGCGCTGCTGGATAAGCGCCGCGCGGCACGTGACATGCGGGATTTCAAGGCGGCGGATACGATTCGCGATCGGCTTGCCGACGCCGGCATCCGAATTGAGGACGGACCCGATGGCACGACATGGCGACGCAGCGACTAATGACGGACGTGAACGAAGTTCAGACTGCCCAGAGCGAAATCATCGAAGAATTTCGATTCTTTGACGACTGGATGGACCGCTATCAATACCTGATCGACCTGGGCAGAAAGCTGCCCAAATTTCCTGAGTCATTGCAACGCGACGAGAACAAGATCAAGGGCTGCCAATCACAAGTATGGTTCGTTGCCGACCGCAGGGATGGCAGACTCGAGTTTCGCGCTACCAGCGATGCGGCAATCGTGTCCGGATTGATCGCGCTGCTACTGAGGATTTACAGTGGCAGGCGCCCCGAGGACATCCTCGACGCATCACCCGACTTTGTCGCGGCGCTCGAACTCGAGCAGCACCTGAGCCCTACCCGCAGCAACGGCCTTGCCTCGATGCTGAAGGCGATTCGCGCGTTCGCGACCACTGCCTTGCAGACGCCGTGATGCTTGATGCGCTCGGCCGGTTGCTGGCGTGGCCGCTGCTCGGCTTCGTCTCGATTTACCGGCTGCTGATATCGCCATGGCTTGGTAATAACTGCCGCTTCGAGCCGAGCTGCTCGGTCTACACCCTGGAGGCCCTGCGCGCCCACGGCGCGTTTCGGGGCACTTGGCTTGCGGCACGGCGCATCGCACGGTGTCATCCTTGGGGAGGGTCAGGCTACGACCCTGTACCCGAAAAACCACGAGACGATGTCGAAAGCCGCTGAGTTGTTGCGCGAAATCGTATACCCGCTGACCCGGAGTGCGGTGCTGATCGCGATGTTGATGTTCTTTGTGTTGATCGAGTTCGCATTGTCCGGCGGTGTACTCGGGACGTTCCTGTTGCTTCTCGTGCTGCCGGCGTTGTTTCGGTATCTGCTGCAGCTGCTGGAAGCGCGTGCCCGAGGAGTGGAGGCCGGGCCGCCCGGGATCGAGACATTCAGCTTTTTCGATAACGTATGGAGTCTGTTTCCTGTCGTGCTCATATTTTTGCTCATTGTGGTTGGATACCTCATCGCCGCCCGCTTTGGAGTCAACTGGTCGATCGGATTTGGAACCCTCGGCATAATTTTGCTGCCTGCCTGCTTCGCCGTGCTTGCAATCACACATGCGCCACTCGAGAGCCTGGATCCCCGGGCCGTAATCGGGCTCATACGCCGCTGCGGCCTCGACTATTGGTTATTACCCGCCAACATCATTGCTGCTGGCGCTTTGGCAGGGCTATTGCGATCGGCCTTAACCGAATTCGTCAGTGACCTTATTGGCCTTTATTCGCTGTTTGCGTTGTCCGCGCTGACGGGCGGTATCCTGCGGAGGCACCATCTCATCGATGAAATCGACATTCCTGCAGCGCCTGCGCCGGATGACACGGGCATCGTCGAGGCGCGCAACCGGGAACGGCAGAACGTCTTGAATCACGCCTACGGCATGATCAGTCGTGCCAATCGCCGCGGCGGCCTCGCGCACATTTATTGGTGGCTCGAAAAGGATCCGGATCCGAATGGCGCGTGGCGGTGGTTTTTTGGCGAGATGTTGCGCTGGGAGTCCAGGGAAGCGGCCCTGGCGTTCGCCCAACATTACCTGAGCCGATTGCTACAAAACCATGAATTCGTACCGGCCGTCAAAGTGATGATGCGCTGTCGCGAGATTGATGCAGCATTCCGGCCGTTGCCCGATGACAGACCGATGGCACTTGCAGCTGCCGAACATTGTCACAACGACGAACTGCTCGCCGTGTTGAAATAATGAGGGTCCACGGCCGAATAGTGGGCGCCAACGGGCGCAATAACGGACCTATCCGTTCGTGGACGCGATATGACAACGTCGCGCGAAAAGACTGTTGTAAAAATGCGCGGCGGCGAGAATGATTGCACCCGAAATTGTAAATAGCCGGTCTGCTGTCAGTCCGAGAACGGAATGTGCGAGTGTCGCGCCTATGACAAGTAACAGCATGCCGGCGCCGCCCGCCGCCACGATGCGGCCGATTCCGTGGCGTCGATAGCCGATCGCAAGCGCGATGATGCTGAGCGGCAGCACGATCACGAGCATCTGCACATGCAGATGATCCGTGGTGTATTCGGCGAGAAACGGCAACCCGGCAACGAGCAGCGGCAGAGTGAGGCAATGGACGACGCACAGCGACGACAGGGCCACTGCGGTCCCGTCCAGCCAGCGGGCCGAGCGACGAGAATTTTGTACCATTGAGCGTTGCCGTTATGCTTTGGACAGGGATTGGGAGAAGCGACCGATCGTCACATCGCGGATGAGAATATAATATCACGTATGGGCTATCAAGCATATATAAAACAAGCACTTATCGTAAAGGAGGCGAAGTCACCAGCATGGATAAACGACTGCTGTCGATACTGAGGTGCCCGGTAACACACAAGGGCCTGTCGCTCGTGACCAGCCAAACACTTGGCTCCTTGAACGCAGCTATCGAGGCCGGCAACCTCGCCAATCGCGATGGCAAGTTACTGTCAGAAACGCTCTCCGAGGCGCTGATCACCGATGACGGCAAGGTCATCTATCCGGTCGCCAACGGCATTCCGGTGCTGCTCGAGGGCGAGTCGATCGATATGGAGCAGCTCGGTTGAGCCATTGTCATCCCGTTACCCGGCGCTTTCCGGCGCATCCGCGCCACCGTACTCACCTAAAATGTATCGATACCTGATTGCGTGAAAATCCAGGCCAAAGACGTAGGGTCTCACCTGCAAAAAAACCTGGCGGCGTGTTACCTGGTTTCCGGCGATGAGCACCTGCTTGTCGGCGAAACGCTTGATGCTATTCGACAGGCCGCTCGTGCAGAAGGTTTCACGTCGCGGGAACTGCATATCGCGACAACCGGCTTCGACTGGCCACGTCTGCTTGGGTCCAGTGCGAATCTGTCCCTGTTTGCCGACAAGCGCATCGTCGAATTGCGTTTGCCGACGGGCAAGCCGGGACAGGCCGGCGCGCAAGCGATCATCGATCTTACGAGGCAGGCCGGATCCGACCTGTTGTTCATTGTCAGCACGCCAAAACTCGATCGCACGGCGGGCGCGTCAAAGTGGGCCAAGGCGATCGATTCGCGCGGCGTCACGGTGCCGATCTGGCCCATAAGCACGAGCGAGCTGCCCGGCTGGATCGGCGCACGGATGCGCGCCGCCGGTCTGCAGCCCGATCGTGATGCGATTGCACTCATTGCCGATCGCGTCGAGGGCAATTTGCTTGCGGGGGCGCAGGAGATTGAGAAGCTCAGACTGCGGCTTGGCGCGGGCAGAGTCAGTGCCGAGGCCGTCACCAATGCCGTTGCCGACAGCAGCCGGTATGACGTCTACAAACTTGTCGACGCGGCGCTTGCCGGGAAGCCGCGACGGGCTTTGAGAATTCTGACCGGCCTGCGGGCCGAGGGCATCGAAGCTTTCTTCGTGGTCTGGGCGCTGACGCGAGAGCTGCGCTCGCTCGGCAAGCTTGACGACGCGATTCGCCGGGGTGCGGATCTCTCGACCGGCATGCAAAAAGCCGGCGTTTGGCGTAATCGCCAGGGTCTCGTGCGCAGCTGCATCGGTCGGCATCAACACGGTGCTTTTCATTGCCTGCTGAAGGCGGCCGCGCGTGCGGACCAGGCCGCAAAGGGCCAGATCAGTGGTGATCCGTGGCAGCTTGCCGGCGACCTCGTCGTCGCGCTGGCCTCCGGTCGCAGGCAGGCGGCATGAGCGCCGGCTGCGCCCGGACGACTCGCCGATGAGGCCATTCGGGATATTCGGTGGTACGTTCGACCCTATTCATTACGGTCATCTAAGGACCGCATTCGAAATGCTGCAGGCGCTGGATTTCTGCGAAGTGCGCTTCGTGCCAAGCGGAGATCCGCCGCATCGAGGTGCCGTCTTTGCTGAAGCCGCGCTGCGCCTGGAGATGGTGCGCGTCGCGATCGCAGGGCGGTCCGGCTTCGTTCTCGATGACCGCGAAATTCATCGCGATGGCCCGTCGTATACGGTCGACACGCTGCTGGCGCTGCGCGAGGAATTTAATGACCGGCCATTGGGTCTTATTTTGGGTATGGACGCATTCCTCGGCCTGCCAACCTGGTATCGGTGGGAGGCAATCCTCGATCTTGCGCATATCATCGTCGCCCATCGTCCGGGCTGGCGGGCGCCCGAAATCGGCCCACTCGGCAAATTGATTTCTGAACATGGAACGCACCGGATCGAGGATTTGCACGAGACCGCCAATGGGCGAATCCATATTCATGCCGTGACACAGTTGGAAATATCGTCGACCGAGATTCGCGAACTTGTCGCTGCGGGGCGCGATCCGATGTTTCTGATGCCCGACGGCGTTCGCAAAGTGATTGCGGCGAGCCAGTGCTACGGTGCGTTGAAAAATTAGTGTGTATTAAAGGAGTTGTCCGTTTGATCAATCGAGAGAGCTACGCATGAAAAGCGAGCAGTTATGTGCACTTGTCGTCGACGCGCTCGACGATGTCAAGGCGCAGAACATCGTCAAACTCGACGTTCGCGAAATGACCACGGTTACCGATTACATGATCGTCGCGAGCGGCACATCGAGCCGGCATGTTCAGGCGCTCGCCGACAATGTCGCCGAGAAAGCGACGCTGGCGGGCCACAAGCCGATCGGTGTCGAGGGTGAACAGGGCGGCGAATGGATTCTGCTCGATCTGCAGGATGTGTTGGTACATGTCATGCTGCCAAAAGTGCGTGAGTTCTATAATCTGGAGAAGCTCTGGTCGCTGGGGCCCGCGCGTGACCTGGCGGTCACCGATATCTAGTGCGGCTTAGTGTCGCGCAGCGAGCCAGATAGTGCATTTACGCCTGATGGCAGTCGGTGATCGGCAACCGTCCTGGATAGACGAGGCGTTTGCGGTCTATACGAGTCGATATCCTCGACAGTGGAAATTCAGAATCGACCAGATCGGCGCGGTGCGGCGGTCCAGAAAGGGCAGGTCCGCCGATGCCATCGCGATCGAAAGCGAGCAGATTCTCGACAATCTCGGCAAAGACGAGCAGCTTGTCTTGCTGGACCAGAAAGGTAAACAATTGACGAGTCGGGCGTTGGCAGTACGATTATCCGGGTGGCAAGCTGATGGCCGCGATGTTTGCTTTGTTATCGGCGGTCCCGATGGTGTGTCCGGCGCATGCCACGATCGTGCCGATTTCGTCTGGTCGCTCTCGCAATTGACTCTGCCGCATGGACTTGCCCGGGTGCTGGTCGCCGAGCAGCTGTACCGGGCGTGGACGCTGGCCTGTGGCCATCCGTACCACCGCGACTGAGAATAATACGGTAATCTTGCATGCCGGCACCGCTCCTTCATTTGGCTTCCGCGTCACCGCGACGTCAGGAAATATTGCAGGGTCTCGGGATCTCTTTCAGCTTTGCGGGTGTGCAACTGGACGAGCGGCGATTGTCCGGGGAGGCGGCCGAGACGATGGTCTTGCGTCTGGCGGCGGGCAAGGCGACATTGGCTAATACCGCGGCGTCACGGGTCGTTATCGCGGCGGACACGGCGGTCGTCGCAGGTGCCGAGATATACGGAAAGCCCAGGGATCGCGACGAGGGACTGGCTATGCTCGCGAGCCTGTCGGGCCGAACACACCGGGTCCTGACGGCGGTGGCCGTGCTGTCTCGAGGCGATATCCAAACAGCATTATCCACAACCGAGGTCAGGTTTCGGGAGATCCTTCCTGACGAGGCGCTCGCGTACTGGCAAAGTGGGGAGCCGTGCGACAAGGCGGGCGCATATGCGATACAGGGCCTCGGCGGCATATTTGTCGAGTCGATTAGCGGCAGCTATTCCGGAGTAGTCGGTCTGCCGGTTTTTGAGACGGCCAGGCTGTTGAGAACCGCTGGGTTTGATCTCGTGTTCGGTTCGCATCGGAAACCATGACGGACGAATATCCAAAAGAAGAGATATTGATCAACGTTACGCCGAGCGAGGTGCGGGCGGCAATCCTCGAGAACGGCATACTGCAGGAGGTCCATATCGAGCGGTCGGCGCGCCGCGGCTTGATAAGCAACATCTACAAAGGCCGCGTGTCGCGTGTATTGCCGGGTATGCAGGCGGCATTCATCGATATAGGCCTGCCGCGCACGGCGTTCCTGCACGCGTCCGATATTGCCCGGGGTTCACCGAACGGCAATGGCGACGGGGAAATTCCGGATATTCGAAGCCTGGTCCGGGAAGGCGACGAATTGCTCGTGCAGGTCGCCAAGGACCCACTCGGCAACAAGGGAGCGCGTTTGACGGCGTTCATTACGTTACCGTCGCGCAATCTGGTTCTGCTGCCGCATGGCGACAGCGTCGGAATATCGGCACGTATCGAGGATGCCGACGAACGAGATCGACTGCGCGACGTTGTCGAAGGGCTGCTCGCCGAACGCGGTTTATCCTGCGGCGGTATCGTCAGGACCGTGGCAGAGGGGGCCGAAATCGACGCGTTACGCGCCGATTTGGATTACTTGCTAAAACTCTGGGAAGTCGTTCAGCAACGGTGCAGCCAGGCTGCTGTAAAAGCGTTGGTTCATGAGGACCTTTCGTTACCGCTGCGGGTATTGCGGGATTTCGTGAGCAGCGACGTCGAACGAATTCTGATTGACTCGGAGAAGGACTTCGACGAAATGCGGGCATTTGCCGGCACGTTTCTGCCCGCCGTGGAGCCGATGCTGGAGCTGTACAAGCGCCGCCGGCCGATCTTTGACCTGCACGCGATCGAAGACGAAATACGCAAGGCGTTGGACAGAAGTATTCCTTTAAAATCAGGTGGTTATATTATATTCGACCAGACCGAAGCGATGACGACGGTTGACGTCAATACAGGTGCTTACGTTGGCCATCGCAATCTGGAAGAGACAATTTACCGGACCAACCTCGAGGCGGCAGTGGCGATTGCGAGGCAGCTCAGGCTGAGGAATCTTGGTGGCATCATCATCATCGATTTCATCGACATGGACGAAGCCGAGCACCGCAACAATGTGCTCGGAATCCTGGAGCAGTCGCTGGCAAGGGATCATGCGCGCCATCAGATAACCCCGGTTTCGCCACTTGGCCTCGTCGAAATGACCCGCAAGCGGACCCGTGAAAGTTTGCAGCATATCCTGTGTGAGGATTGTCCAAGCTGTGAGGGTCGAAGCTTCATCATGACCGCCGAGACCGTGTGTTTCGAGATTTTCCGCGAAGTCATTCGTCAGTCGCGGCAATTCGAATTCGAGGAGGCGCTTGTGCTGGCCCACCAGGACGTTATCGAATTACTGCTCGATGAGCAGGCACGCAGTCTCGCCGAACTCGAGGAACAAACTGGCAAGTCGATTCGCCTGCAGTCCGAGTCTCTTTATCTGCAGGATCAGTTCGACGTGGTTTTGATGTGATTGCGGCCGCACAGACACGAATTTAACTATGACAAGTTTCTTGCAACGCCTCATCAAGATTTTCGCCTACACGGCAGCTGGAGTTGTCATCTTGCTCGCGATTTCGGTCGGCATTTTTCGACTGTTCTTGCCACGACTTCCCGAATACCAGGAAGAAATCAAGGATTGGGCGAGCGCTGTCATCGGCCTGCATGTCGAATTCTCGGGCATGGATGCGCGCTGGGGGTTCAGCGGACCGGAACTCAAGTTTTACGATGCTGAGCTAATCTCGCCCGACAGCCTTGCGCGCATTATTGCGGCCGGTGAGGTCAGCATCGGTGTCGGACTGGTCCGCTTGATAGTCGATCGCAAGCTTGTCGTCGATCAGATTATTGTCCGCGACACGAGCATCGAGCTGCGGCAACTCCCGGACGGTCAGTGGTGGATCCAGGGCTCTCCAGTGAACCAGTTGCTTGAACAAAGGGAGAATCCCGGCGACGGAGGTCGCGTCGAGGTCATTGGCCAAAACGTCGACGTGCAGTTGCTAAAGTCCGGCGACGTGCGACCAAACTTATTTAGCATAGCGCGAGTCATCGTGCGTCGCGACGAGACCCGTCTCGCCGTCGATGCGGACGTCGATTTGCCCGCCGACCTGGGCAACCGGCTGAGTGTTTCGGCGACTCGGGCCGTGGTTCCGGGTGCCACTCATCGCAGCTGGGACGTCAATATCGAGGCCGACGCGTTGGAGCTGCCCGGCATGGCATCCCTGCTGTCGACAGAAACGATGCAATTGCGTTCCGGCCGCGGCAATATCGACCTTTCGCTCGCTTATGCCAACGATGCGGTGCAGTCTGCGACTGCGGACCTCGATCTCAGAGAGGTTGCAATTGCCGACGGAGCCGCATTTGCGGTCAATGGCCGTGTCGAGTATCAACGTGCGGCAAACGGCTGGCTCGTTGCGGCGGACGACGTGACCTTGGCAACCGCGTCAGGGTCATGGCCGCGATCTTCGCTGCAGGTTGAGACGATTACCAACGCAGACAATAGCGTCGTCATGCTGGATGCACGCGCTAGTTATCTGAATCTCGATGACTATGCGTTGTTACTGCCATTGCTGAACGAATCGCTGCAACAAAAGCTCACGGATTTCGACCCTGGCGGTGTGGTTACCAATCTGACCGCAACGTTGAACGATCTCGATACCGAGACACCCCGCTATGACATTGCGGCCGATTTCGCAAATGTCGGTATCGCCGCGTCAGGCCGTCGGCCGGGCGTGCGTGGATTTACGGGAGCATTGCGTGCCGATCGTTCGGTAGGCCGCCTGGAGCTGCAGGCCACCGACATGGTCGTCAGTGCCCCGGAGTATCTCCCCGAGCCGATCGCGATCGATGAGGCGGTGGGGACGATCATATGGCGGCGCAGCGATAATCATACGATCGTCCTCTCCGACAGCATTTCGATCCGCACTCCCATCATCGACTCGGTGACCAACGTCGAGGTGACGATCGAAAATGACGGCGGCAAACCTGTGGTCGACCTGGTGAGTAGCTTGAGTATTGCCGATATCGCGGTGGCGAAGCGCTTTATCCCGATCAAGCCGATCAAGGAAAAATTGCGCAACTGGTTTCAGGATGCGCTCGTCGCAGGTCAGGTTCCGCAGGCGACAGTACGTTTCCAAGGTCCTCTCGACAAGTATCCATTCGAACAGGGCGAGGGCGGAATGCTCATCGAGGCGAGCGTGCGCGACGCGATACTGAAATACCGGCCCGAATGGCCTGCTACCCAGGTAGTTTCCGCCGAGTTGTTATTCGACAACGATCGTCTGTACTCCGAGCGCAATCGGACCCTGAGCCTTGGCGTCCAGGTTATCGATGCCAAGGTGGAGATCGCAAACGTCCGCAAGCCGATTCTGACGATCAGCTCAGTCGCGACCGGCTCGCTCGAATCCATGCGACAGTTCGCGCTGCAAAGCCCGATCTCGAAAGCGCTTGGCGGTCAGCTCGAAAGGGTCAGTGTCGCGGGAGACGGCTCGTTCGATCTGGATCTCGTAGTACCGATCCGCGAATGGAGAACGTTTCAGTTCACGTCTCGTATTCGAAGTCGTAACGGGAGTCTGCGGTTCCAGGGATTCGATGTGCCGGTGACCGATCTCAACGGTGTCGTGACGATTGAGCGTGACAGCATCGGCAGTGAGTCACTGAGCGGGCGATTCCTCGAGCGCCCGGTTGCGATCGAACTCATGCGGGCGCCTGCAACACTACCCGGCTACCGCGTTGTCGCGGACGCATTTGGCGCCGCTACCGCGTCTGCTTTGGTCAATGAACTTGGCATTCCGCTCGAAGATCACATTGAGGGCGAAACCGGTTTCAGTGCCAGGCTGCAATTCCCTCTCGGTAGTCCGGATAAGCCGGCGCCGTTTCTCATTCGAATCGAGTCCGATCTCGTTGGCCTCGATCTAGGTCTACCGACGCCATTCGACAAACCGGCCGACCAGGCGATGCCGGTCACAGGAACGATTAGCTTTCCGCGCGGCGAGCAGCGAATTGAAAGCATGGGTCCGGAAGG
>Ga0224512_10001226_pt1 | contig 25180 bp, 24 predicted proteins | sample SF_May12_sed_USG_4_FD_169103 | JGI IMG/M metagenome (GOLD analysis project Ga0224512, IMG submission 169103) | Sediment microbial communities from San Francisco Bay, California, United States - SF_May12_sed_USGS_13 | ecosystem: Environmental > Aquatic > Marine > Sediment | place: USA... | reverse complement strand
TGCGATAGAATTGCCTCGTTGTGTATGCTTCGCTTTCCTGTCAACCTAAACACCTTTATGTCGGACCCCGCCTATCGCCGGGCTCGCAGTAGCGCCGATTCTGCATTCAACCTGCTGCCGTTGACTGTGATGTCCTTGGTGCTCACCAGCTGCGTAGGCAGCCGGCCCTTACTCAGCCCAGAAGTGCAACGAAACACTTGGCCTGAATCCGTAGAGCTGGAACAGACACCCTTCTTCCCACAGGAAGATTACCAGTGTGGCCCGGCAGCTCTGGCAACTGTGCTCGCTTACTCCGGTGTCGACATAGCCCCCAATCAGCTCGTGGAAAAAGTGTATATTCCCGGCCGACGCGGCAGCTTGCAGGTTGAATTGCTTGCCGCGGCGCGTAGCCTGGGCCGGCTTCCCTACGTCATCGAACCCGAGTTCGGCACGTTGATGGCGGAATTAGTGGCTGGCCGGCCCGTTCTAGTGCTGCAAAACCTCGGCCTGAGCTTCGCCCCAGTTTGGCATTATGCGGTCGTGGCCGGGTACGATGCGGGCGCTGAGGAGCTCATCTTGCGCTCCGGCACCACCGAGCGGCGGGTTGCGTCGGCAGCCAAATTTGCCCGGACCTGGGCGGCCAGTGATAACTGGGCGATGGTCGCGCTGCGTCCCGGGGAGTTGCCGGCTGTGCCAGTCCAATTGCACTATTTGCAGGCTGTGGCCGCACTGGAAACCGTGGGTCAACACGAAGCAGCTGCGGCAGCCTTCCGCGCGGCTGCGGAGTACTGGCCACAAAGTTCTTCAGCATTATTTGGTCTCGCGAATGCGTATTACGCAGCCGGTGACTTAGTCAAAGCCGAGCGGGGCTACCGGTTGGCGCTGGAACGGGAACCCGACAGCCCGGCAGTACTGAACAATCTGGCCCAAGTCCTGCTGGAGCAGGGCCGTTGCGGCGACGCGCTGGAGGCAATCAGCCGGGCGCTGACAGCACCGGAGCCACATCCTGATTTACAGGACGCGCTCGCTGACAGCCATGCCACGATTCTCAGACGCTGCGCCGACGACTCATCGCCGAAGCCTACGGGAACCTGACTCGGGCGATTTCGACTAGTTTGTTTTCCCTGGGCCGATTCCGGGAAAGAGATCGGTTACGCCCATCAGGTCGAGAATCAGCATTATCAGAAAGACCACTACCACCGCTTCCAGCACGCCATTCCCGCCGGCCGGCAGGACTTGTAGACGCTCATCAAGTGCTTTGAGATCGGCATCGGACAGAGCGGCGACCCGCTGTTGCGCGTGTTCTGGGTTCACCCCCAAAACCATAAGCTGTTCTCGAACTCTAGCCTGCATCAACGCGTCGTTTACGCGCTCGACACGGATATCTCGGTCCTGAAGTGCTAGGTACTCACCTGTTCCGATGATCCCGGCATTGGCCGACATGGGTATGCCGACTCCTGGCAGTGACAAACAGACGACGGAAATGACTATGTTTCTACGAAAGGCGCGGAACATAAATTATGACCTCTGAGTGATGAGCGATTGCGATCTCCGTCCTATTAGGGGCTTGCGTAGTGGACCCCTCTGCAGAGCGCGGCGCGTTTCAATAAATTCAGATTAATAACACTTAACATATGATATCAATCTTCCGTAATCTGTGAACTACCAAACAGTTTTGCCGCCAGACTGGCCCAATGAGCGGCGCGCTGATAGAACGCAAGGGTTTATCGTGCAGTGAATGACTACTATTGGCCGTGAGCCGTCCCCGGCTGAGGACCAATCCTTAGGATTTGAGCGTCTGCTTCTCCCGCAGAAGCAGCCGTAACGCTATTCAGGTGCTGGACTTCTCTTGTCGACCCATTGCGCACATTGGCGCTTACGTGCAACGGACGGCTCCGGTAAACTCGACACTGCCCCTATTTGACAAAGAATTTGAAGTTTCAAGATACCCCATGCAGCCGGTCAGCCGACTTTTAGCAACGTCCGCGGTGACTTGCCTCGGCCTGTTGGCAGGTTGTGATCAATTCACACATCCGTGCGAGAATCTCGAAATGGTCAACGACAATAATGCTGAGTTGCGGGCATGTGAGGAGGCAGCAGAAGCAGGGGATGCTGAGGCGCAGTTTCTACTCGGCACCATGTATGACCAAGGTGGCGGTGTCGATCAAGACTATGCCGAAGCTGCGAAGTGGTATCGGCTGGCTGCAGAACAAGGTCATGCGCCTGCGCAGAACAATCTCGGTTCGATGCATGTGAATGGCCGAGGTGTTAATCAGGACTATGCCGAGGCATTGAAGTGGATGCGGCGGGCTGCAGACCAAGGCGTTGCGGTGGCCCAGAACAACCTCGGACAGGCGTATAGGGCCGGAGAAGGTGTTGCGCAGGACGATGCCGAGGCAGTGAAGTGGTATCGGCTGGCTGCAGAACAAGGTCATGCGCCTGCGCAAAGCAATCTTGGATTCTTGTATCAAGCAGGCCGAGGTGTTGCGCAGGACGATGCCGAGGCAGTGAAGTGGTATCGGCTGGCTGCAGAACAAGGTGACGTGACTGGGCAGATCAACCTCGGTTTCATGTATACAGAAGGCCGAGGTGTTGCGCAGGACGATGCCGAGGCAGTGAAGTGGTTTCGCCTCGCCGCTCAACAAGGCGACGCGGTTGCGCAGCACAATCTCGGTGCCATGTATACAGAAGCCCAAGGTGTCGATCAAGACTATGCCGAAGCTGCGAAGTGGTATCGGCTGGCGGCAGAACAAGGTGAAGCCGAAGCACAGTTTCGTCTCGGTATTAGGTATTCCGAAGGCCGTGGCGTTGAGCAGAACGTTGCCGAGGCCACGCGGTGGTTTCGCTTAGCCGCCGAGCAGGGTCATCCTGCCGGTCAGGCTGCCGTCGGGTCTCACTTCTACCAGGGAATTGGCGTGGATAAGAATGAAGCGGAGGCAGTCCGTTGGTTTCGACTTGCAGCAGAGCAGGCCGACATAGTGGGATTGAATAATCTCGCTGATGCCTATGAAACGGGACGCGGCTTAGATCGAGACGATGTCAAAGCTGCGGAGCTTTACCGACAAGCCGCAGAACTGGGTCTAGCGTCGGCGCAGAAAAGCCTCGGAAATATGTATGCGGAAGGGCGCGGTGTTCCGAAGGATGATGAACAGGCACGGCTATGGTGGCGACTTGCTGCTGAACAGGGAAACACTGAGGCACTGGAAAACTTAGCAACGCTCGAAAAGTGAGATATCGAAATGGAGCACGTTTTAGAGCGAAAACCGGACCCTTTGAACGTCCGGTAGTGGCCGAATTCTGCCGCTCTTCAGCACCGGATTCAGAGCAATCTTACGTCTGCTTCTCCTGCAAAAGCGGCGGCGTAGACACCCAACTCGGCTGCACGAATTATCGAGTTGCACGCGATGTCTGACGGAAGGTTGAACGGGCTCCGGCGTGTTCTTGACGGAATCAAGCGTCGCGCATAGGGTAGCTACAGGTAGATTGACGAAGTGACCGAGGGTGTCTGCATGCAGAAATATGATCCGATGCGCGCTCCCGAGCCCGAGCAGTGGGAAGCGCTCGATCCGGACGAGCGCATCATTATGGTGATGGAGTACCATCAAGAAGCGGGCATAGGATTGCCGAGCGAGCAATCCCATGCCGTGCTCCACGTAGTCGTTGAGAATCAGATCGCGCTGGGAGACGAAACACCCGTTGAAGCAGCGTTTAACCGGCTACTTACAGAGAATCTTGATCGTCACGATGTGATTCATGCAATCGCGAGCGTTCTAGCCAATCATATATATGAGCTGATGAATCAAGGCGATAGTGGGCCGTTTAACGACGAATATTATGCGGAAATCGAGAAACTCACGGCAGAGAAATGGCTGCGTGGTGAGTACTCAGAAGGGCAGGATGGGTAACGCGTGTCATATTTTAATTACGACGATCCAGGACTTGACGCGCGTGACTGATGACGAGAAGGCCATCGCGATCGGCAAGATTCTGGCTGACTGGAACCCATTGGGCAACGGCGCCGTTGCCGTAACAGACCTCAATGAATACGAATACGAAGCAAGGGACGTCTTGTGGGTGATGGAGCTCTACGGATACCCGGTATAGAAAGCGGTATCTGGGGTTTTACCGGAAGCCTTTCTGATTGATCTCGACGAACAGCAGCTTGACCACTACAGCAACAGAATCAAGGCTATCTTGGACAAATAATAAAGACAACACATCCCAAGAACCGGTTTGAGTTTTTGACCAAAGCGGACCTCGCGGATATATGCTCAGGTGCTATCTCCCCGGCGGGCCATTAATTTCAATGACGGCCAGACCATTATTCAGCACCACAGCGTCACGCGCCGTGACCCGTGACCGGAATGACACTTCGTTTCCATCCCGCCAAAGATCCGTGCTGATGGTTTCGCCGGGAAAGACCGGCGCAGAAAATCGCAAGCCAAAACTTTTTAGCTGCGCAGTGTCCTTGATGTCAAAGGCCTTGAGCACAGCACGCGCGGCCACGCCGAAGCTGGCCAGGCCATGCAGAATCGGTGCCGGGAAGCCGGCTTTTTCCGCGACCCGAGGATCCGCATGTAACGGATTGTGGTCGCCGCTCAGCCGGTAGAGCAACGCCATCTGGGTGGTCGTTGATATGTCGATGGTTGTGTCCGGCGGTCGATCCGGCAACTGATGAGGCTTCGGAATGTGGGTCACCGGACCGCCAAAACCGCCGTTGGCGCGGGCGAAGATCACCGCGGTCTGCGTGCTGTACAAATCTCCCGTCGATTCATCGCATAGCTGACGCTCGATGCTGATCAGGGCGCCTTTGTCCGCGCCTTTATCAACGATCTCTACAACCTTGTTGCGGCCGATAATCGTCCCTTCTGCCGGGAGTGGCTTATGGATGGTCAGATGCTGCTCGCCATGCAGCACCTTCAACATGTCTATGCCCGTTTCCGGATCGACCATCCAGGGGCCGGGATGGCCCAGCACGACGGACATCGTCGGAAAGGTTTCCAGGCCATTTTCGTAGACAAATCGCAGCTCGTTCGCGTCGGCTGGATGCGATCCGAACCCGATTCCGAGGGCATACAGGATGGAATCTTTCCATGCATAGCGCTGGACAACGTCCTGGAAAGGCCAATTGATCAGCTTTTCGTAGCTAATCGCCACAGAAGTTTGCCTCGTGCGGATCAGACCGGGTCCCAGTTGAACACGCTGGCCGTGACATCCAGGGGATACATGGATGGCCTGAATGCGCTTAGAACTTGTTCGTTGACTGTCTCAGGTTGCCAACCGTCTGAGGTGTGCGCACTGCGAATCGGACGCGACTGGCTCATCAGGAAAATTTCGTTGCTGCGCACCGCAAAAATCTGACCGGTAACGTCACTCGCGTCGTCACTGAAAAGTGCCGTCGCCAGCGGTGCGATTTTCTCCGGCGTCATTTCCTTGATCTTTTCCACGCGGGCTTTCTGTTCCGGCGTGTCCGTCGGGACCTTGCCGAACATACGCCCCCAGGCAAAAGGTGAGATGCAGTTCGAGCGCACGTTGTAACGGGCCATGTCCAGCGCGATGCTCTTGGACAGGCCGACGATGCCTAATTTGGCGGACATGTAGTTCGCCTGTCCGAGATTGCCGATAAGTCCGGAGGTAGAGGTCATATGCACGAGGCAACCGCTTTTCTGTTCGCGAAAATGAGGTGCGCAGGCGCGACTCATATTAAAAGAGCCTTTCAAATGAACATTGATAACAAGGTCGAACTGTTCCTCGGTCATCTTGTGGAATATGGTGTCGCGCAGTATCCCGGCGTTATTGACCACACCGTCGATCCGACCGAAGCTGTCGATCGCTACCTGAATGATTTCGTGGGCACTGTCCCATTCAGCCACGCTGTTGAAGTTGGCGATGGCCTCGCCGCCGAGGGACGTGATTTCGTCGACGACTTCAGCTGCCGGACCCGTGTCACTGCCTTCGCCGCCGGCGCTGCTCCCCAGATCGTTGACCACCACCCCGGCGCCGTGACTGGCCATCATCATAGCGATAGCGCGGCCGATACCGCGGCCCGCCCCGGTGACTACGATGGCCTTACCGTCCAACATTTTCTGGTTACTCATCTGTTTCTCCAACAAATTGATCGGTCCGGTTTTGCCGCCCCGTTGCCGGGTCTAAGGTGGCGGCGTCATCTCGGCGCCGGGAACCGGGTTGAAATAGTGAATGACTACGGCGCGCCTGGCGATCTTCCAGATACCATCGCGCCGTTCAAAGTCATCCGTGTAGGTTGCGCTGATCATCTGCACGACATCGTCCTTGGTCGCGCCCATGCAATCGACATTGCAGACACCGTGGGCGTGGTCGGGATCAGCGAATCTCAGTCGCAGGTTTGAGGTCAGATGATGGGTTTCGCGCCAGACGGGGTACAAAACTTCTTCGACAGCTTTGCGGATGCCCTCGTGTTTTTCGAAAGTGCCGAACGGCGGTCCGATCTCCCAGACGGCGTCCGCATGCCAGATCGATATGAATCGCTCCCAGTCGTGGTTATCGAAACCAAGGCAGTAATCGGTCACCAGGTCCCGCAACGCGGCGCGGCTTTCGAGCTCATCAATCCGCCGGGTAAGGGCTTCGATCTGCGCCTGGGGTGCACTGGTAGTCATCAATCAATCACTCCGCCGATAACGAATGTTTGTCATGCCGGCTCTTGCGATTCGAGATGCGCAGCGTTGGCGGCGATATAGCCAAAAGTCAGTGACATGCCGAGGGTATGTCCGGCGCCGTAGTACGCCTCACGCGATGGGCTTGCAATACAGTTGCCTGCGCCATAGAGACCGCGAATGGGCTGATCCTCGGTGTCGAGCACGCGGGCACGGGCGTCGATTACGGGTCCACCGTTCGTATCCAGCGCCCCGGCCGCAAGGATGATCGCGTAATAGGGGCCAGTATCGCTGAACGGGTGCATAGTCGGGCTCGGGTTGTCGTTTGCCGGCCAACCGCTGTCCGCGCGCATCGGCGAGAACACCGCATGCCATTCATTGTCATAGCCGGCTGCGCCGCGTCGGAAATCCGCGTCGACGCCGGTTTTGGCAAACCCGTTGAAACGTTCGAGCGTTACCTTGAGTTTATCGGCAAACGCAGGTGCCAGTGAGAACCCGCCCGTCTGCGGTGCGATCTCTGCGAGTCGGTTTTGAATTTGCCGGGCTAGTGCTTGCAGCGATTCCCCTTCCAGTACATGCGCCGCTCCGGAGGGTTCCTCCGGCAGAGGGTAGGCGCCGGCAAAGGCTTCGGCCGTGCGTTGATCGTAGACCATGAATAACAACTGGTTTGGATACTCGGCCTGCGACGCGTCGTAGATTCCATGCACTTCGGTTCGATCGTTGTAGTTGCGGTGTTCATTGACTGCGCGGAGTCCGTATTTATTGACCTGCAGCATCGAATCACCCGGCGGGTAGAACACCCCGGCCGCCAACAACGGAGTGACCAGCGCCTCCTCGAGCACGATCTGGGTTCGCCAGGCGCCGCCCATGTTTCCGAGCCTCGCGCCGGCCGCGCCCGCAATATTGATGAAATCGCCGGTGGCCATCGGCATGGCGCACGATCCATATAAGCGCGTGCGTTGGTATTGCGCCAGGAATTCCGGATTGTGGACGTAACCGCCGGTGGCAAAAATCGCCGCCTTGTGCGCCCGGAAAGAACGAACCTCCCCGTCCATTTCGGCTTCGACACCGACGACCCGCCCTGCCTCGTTCAACACCAATCGAACCACCCGATGACGGAAGATAACCGGGATGTCCCTTTGCTGCAGGGCGTTCTGTAATTGCTCCATCATATGCGCGCCGAGGCCGATCCCACCGTCATCAGTAACCGGCCCGAGGGCACGTCCGGCAGGGACCTTATTCTCGGGCACATGATCCAGGTAATCGGTGGCGGGACGATCGAGCGCGAACATGCGCCACTCGGCCAGGTTCAGTGCACCGTTGCTTCGCAGCGCATCTACTGCACCGGAGGCGTTGTCATAAAAAGCTTCGAGAAGCTCGAACGCAGACGAACTCAAACCCAGATTTGATTCCGTAGGGCTGAACTGCTCCGGGTAGGTAAACCGCGCCATGTATTTGAGGCAGTCCGCTTTCGCGTCTTCGATGCCTCTTTCCTTCATCGTGAAATTGTTCGGAATCCAGAGCACGCCGGCGGACTTGGCCGAAGTACCGCCAAAGGTCGCAGCCTTCTCAACGAGCAGTACTGAATCGCCATTATCGTGTGCCACCACAGCCGCCGTGCAAGCGCCGACGCCGCTGCCGACAACGACGATATCAGCTTCGTGATCCCACTTACCCGTGGTTCGGGCTTTGCAAGAACTCAGACTGACGGCCCCGAGCGCGGCCGTCATCGCACCCGCGCCGACCAGCACCTGCCGCCGAGTCACGCGTTCACGTTTGTCGCTCATGCGAATTCTTTTTTTAACGTTGCAGTTTTATTCCGGATTCTTCGCGATCCCAACAATCGGCGGTAATCCCTTCTTCCTTGAGCTTGAATTTCTCGATTCGTTCGCTGGGCGTCTTCGGCAGTTCCGTGCGGATTGCGATATAACGCGGTATCGCGAAATACGCCATTTTCGGTTCGCACCAGCGAATCAATTCCTCTTCGGTTACTTGCTGTCCTTCCTTCAAAACGACAACCGCTTTGACTTCCTCTTCACCGAGGTCTGACGGCACGCCGACGACACAGGATTCCAGCACCGCCGGGTGGGCGCTGACCACCGACTCCACCTCGAAGGATGAAATGTTTTCGCCGCGGCGGCGGATTGCCTGCTTCTTCCGGTCGACAAAATAAAAATAGCCGTCCTCGTCCATGCGACCGAGGTCACCGGTGTGGATCCAGGTGTTAGTAAATAATTCCACGGTCGCTTCAGGTTTGTTGTAGTAACCGGTTGTACCGACGTGCATCCGGTTCGAGCGCGCAATAAATTCGCCGAGGCTTCCCGGCTTGCACTCGTTGTCGTCATCATCGACGATTCGCACATCCCAGCCGGTGATTGTTTTGCCGCAGGATCCGGCGCGCGGTTCGTCGTATGGACTGACCAGGCAGCAATAGCATTCGGTCATGCCGTAGACTTCCAGCAGCTTCGTGTTGAAGCGTTCCTGAAATGCATGCCACTCATCGACCGGCGCGGCAGCGCCAACCATCAGTCGCACTGGATTATCACTGTCGTCCTCGCGCGGCTCCTGCTTCAGGAGAATCGGTATGATCCCGCCGATGTAATTTGCCTCGGTGCAGTTCCAGCGCCGGCAGTCGTCCCATAGCCGGCTGGCGGAGAACCGTTCGACGATGACGGCCTTTGAATCCGCCAGTATCGCGGGGCCGATCGTGATTCCCTGCGCATTACCGTGGAAAAACGGCAGGCCGGTATACAGAATGTCATCTTCGGTGTAGCGGGAGTACTTCACGGACTCTGCCCAGATGTCATACCAGTAGTAATTGCTGAACATCACGCCCTTGGATACGCCCGTGGTACCCGACGTATACAGAATCGATGCCAGGTCACTGTAGTGCAGCTTGACGTCAGGCGAGTCAGGCGAATGATCAACTAACTCTGCCCACGTCAACGACTCGAAGCCCTGCCATTTTGGTACGGCCGGTTCACCATCGCTGCTGCGAAACACGATGTGGTGGATGTCTGGCAGATCGTCGACGATACCCTCGAGTCGATCCAGGTACTCGGTATCGGCGACCAGCACCGTGCAATCGGACTGCACCATCTGATAGGCAAGCCCCTGGCCCTTCAAGGCCACGTTGATCGGCACCTCGACGGCGCCGATCTTGTTCAAGCCAAACCACGTATACAGAAACTCGGGGCAATTCGGCAGCATGATGGCCACCTTGTCGCCTTTCTTTACCCCGAGTGCCGCAAAGCCGTTCGCGGCCCGATTAATGCCTTCATTGAATTCCCCGAGCGTGATCGGGTCGTCGCGGAACTGGAACACGACGTGATCAGGGTATTGCCTTGCTTTGTCTTCGATGATGCTGGTCAGCACCCGGTCGTGCTGGGAATATTCCTGCATGTTCCAGGATGCCCACTTCTTCGCATGGCGTTCGAATTTATCGTCCCATTGGCCCATGACTGCTTTCTCCAGGCGATTGCCGCAGTTTGACTCGTTGTGATTCTAACCGACGCAGATTTTCAGAGATCCTTGACCATGTCGTAGGCCTCGCCAAACCAGACGCCCGGATCGTGGGCTTCAAGCATTTTGCCGAAGTCCCAGGTGATGATTTTTTCCGGAATAACTTTGATGATGGTTCGAAGCGGAGTATGCACAGCCGGGAACACCGCTTCTCGCTCTTCCTGGGTTTTCAATTCTGAAAAATATTTATAAATAATGTCCCAATGCACTTTCACCATCAGGTCCTCGTCATCGGAGATCTCCGCGTTGCCGATGAGCAGAATCGCCTTTTGATGGCGAACGTTAGACCCGTCATTGTGAATGCTGACCGAGATTTTCGGATTCTGCTCCAGGTGGTGCACTTTATGGCGATATTTCTTGATGCTGCTCATATGCAATATGCCGTCGATGATGACATAGAACATCGGCGTTACGATCGGATAACCCTTGCTGTTGACATGGGCCATCTCGCAGTAGCAATTGTGTTGGAAGAGCTTTTCATACTCATCGGGTTCCATCGGATAATCCGTGGCCACGTTGAGTTGCTCGAGTTTGACGGGATCAAATTTTGGTTTTGGTGCGTCCGACATGTGCGTTCCTCCGTATCTAGTGGTTTCTTGCCGTGGACGGGCCGTCTGTCTGTTTGAGTTCAGCCGACATCACTGGTCCTCGTTCCAGCCTCTTGTCGCGTCGGGCTGTACTCTTTAATAGCGCAAACCACGCGCTCATGCCAGTCTGGCCGGCATGAGCGCGGGATGTTTGTTGGCGGCCGAATGACGAGCGTTTGTCGTCATTCGGCCGTCATATGGCACAAGCCGTCGGCCTACTCGCCGAACCGGAAGCCGACTTCGACGCCCCAGGTTCGGGGCGGTCGCGTCGCCGCATACGACCACAAGCCGGCGACGTCAAACCCGATCTGGTAGCCGTCCTCATCTGTCAGGTTGCGTCCGTATATGCTGCCATACCAACTGTTAAGGTTGTAGGTAGCCGATGCGTCAACCAGGGTCTGTGAATCGTTGTGCAGTTCCGGCTTGTTGGCGAAATCAACTTCGTGCTCGTCAAGGTAACGCAGGCCGGCATGCAACAGCATTGAACCCGGACCAATTTGCCAATCATAGTCCCCTGACAGGCTGAAGGTTATCTCCGGTGCCCGCCGGAATTCAAGACTGGAAAAGTCGGTTGGATTCGGATTGCCCGGTGTCCCTAAATCGACAATAAAATCATCGTACTCTGCATCTAATAATCCGAGATTGGCTCGAATCATTAAGCTGTCGGTCGCCAACCAATTAAGTTCAAACTCAGCGCCGGATATTGTCGCCGTAGAGGCATTGACCACGCGCGTGACCTGACCGGTTCCACTGGTTGCGGACGGCTGCTGAATTTCTTCCTGTTTGTCCTTGTAATCCATGTAAAACGCCGTCGCGTTAAAGATCACGCGACGGTCCAGCCATTCCGACCGATAACCCAGCTCGAAGTTGTCGACCGTCTCCGGGTCATAGGGAACAGTCGCCGTTTCGATGCTGTCAACACGACCGTTGAAACCGCCTGCGCGATATCCCCTGGAATAGAGCCCGTATACCATCGATGCGTCATTGATCTGAAACTTCAGGGCGGCTTTCGGGGTAAATTCGCTCCAGTCGGCCTTCGCTTCTGTATTCACGACGCCCGCCTGCTTGCTCGTCTTATCGTCTTCGGTCCAGCGCCCGCCCAACGTGATCGTCCACCGTTCGCCAAAGCGATAGTCCCCTTCGAAGAACAGCGCATAGGATTCACTATCCTGATTGGTGGTCTGCGGAAGTTCCAGGAATAAGCCCGGTCCGCCGGCGATCCAGCTCAGCAACCGGATTTCATATTCGGAATCCCAGACGTACGCGCCTACCGTGTAGGCCAGTCTACCGCCGGCATCGTAGGTCAGGCGCAGCTCGTTGGTCAGCTGCTCGTATTCCGCCGGCCGGTCCGTATGGAAAAGCAGGTCGGTTACGCCATCAAAGTCGGTAATGATCTTTTCCTCGGTTTCCCAGTAGCCGCCAATGTAATCGATTCGATAGTCGTCGTTGATGTCCCAGCGAACTTCTAGTTGATGAGTATCAGCGTCGAATGTCGATTTGTACGGATCCAGCCCGTTGTGGTCGAAGTCAGGGCTATCAGCCTCGCCGAACGGCCACGTATAACCGTCATAAGTCTGCAGGACAGCTAAACGGTCTCCGGATACCGGTGTGTTGATGTCCGGAGAACACCAGCCGAAAAAGTCACAAAAAGCCTGCCCCGGTTGACCGTTGTTAAGCAGCTGGTTCGAGTCCTGATCGGTGCGTTCGATCTGCGATGTCCATTCGAGTTCCAGACCGTCGGTCGGCACGAACAACAGGTTGACGCCGCCCGCCGTGTATTCGTACTGGCCGTCTTTTCTGCCAGTGTTCAGGTTTGTGTAAAAACCTTCTCCCTGCTCATGGTAGGCGCCACTTAGCTTGACGCCGAAAGTTTCGCCATTGCCGAAATTGACGATCCCGTCCAGCACGGCTCTCTCGTAGTCACCATAACCAGCCCGGACCTTGCCACCGAGATTCATCGTCGGCTTGCTCCGTTGCAGGTTGATGACGCCGCCGATCGTGTTGCGGCCGAACAGTGTCCCCTGCGGGCCACGTAACACTTCCGCGCGCTCCAGATCGATGGCCCGCGTAATGCTCCCGGTCATCGTGCCGCGGAAGATGCCGTCGACGACAACACCGACCGCCGGATCAAAGTTCTTCTCGACCTCGGACACACCGATGCCGCGGATATAGGCCGCGGCGACACCGCCAGGTCCCTGGTTGGTGTCGTCGAGCAGCGTATTGGGCGAGATGTAAACGAGGTCGCGAAGGTCGGCAGCAAAATTAGCATCGATTTCCTGCTGACCCATCGCGCTGACCGACATGGCCACATCCTGGAGGTTTTCTACGCGTTTGCGGGCGGTGACCGTTATTTCTTCAATAACATTAGCGCCCTGGGCGACCACCATAGTCGGTGTCATTAAACCAATGAAGGCAACAATACCGGCGGCCACACACAAGTGACCGAAGCTTTTTAGTGGATCCATAGCCTTATCCTCCCGGTTGGATGGTCCGAATCACGCGACACAGCATCCGTTGATCCCCCAACGGCCGTTTAAACTTGAACTTTGTTCAAATATTCCACAGAATATGTTTAATTGTCAAGCTCAAACCCAAAGCTGCCAAGGCTTTCGTCAAAGCAGGGAACTTCTTTAGCCGGGCGGGGTACGGGTTCTGAACCGCAACCGGAGGTTGATATGTCTGACATCAAAACAGAAAGAAGAGGTGAGGTTGCCTGGATCCGACTGGACCGGCCGGATCGTATGAACGCCTATGATGCCGCGATGGCCCAGGAGATGATCGAGGCGATAGAAGCTGCCGCGGACGCCGGTGTGATTGTCATTACCGGAACCGGAAGAGCTTTTTGCGCCGGGGGATTTCTGGCCAATTTGAGCGACCCGGACCCGGCCGAATTGCGCAGCATGTTTTACGGATCGCTGCGGCTTTACGAGGCGATCCGAACCAGTCCGCGTCCCGTCATTGCGGCTGTAAATGGCGCCGCCGCCGGCGGTGGGAATGAGCTGGTCATCTGCTGCGACCTGGCGATTGCTGCGGAGAAGGCAACGTTCGGCCAGACCGGTGTGAAGGTTGGCAGTGCGCCCGTCCTCGGCGGAACGAATTTCCTGGCTATGTCTGTCGGTGAAAAGCGCGCCAAGGAAATCGCGTTTTTGTGTCGGCGTTATCCTGCTGACAAGGCGCTCGAGATTGGATTGATCAATGCTGTCGTCCCGGCGGAGCAACTCGAAGACGAAGTCACCAAATGGGCCGACGAATTGCTCAACATGAGTCCCCGCTATCTAGAGATCGCCAAGGTCAGCTCCAATGTCTGGTGGAACCAGTGCCGCGATGCCTACCTTAGCGGCCTCGGTATGCTGGTACAGGCGATTGGTTCCGCCGACATGATCGAAGGCGCGACCGCGTTCATGGAGAAACGGCCGGCGCAGTTCGAGGGACGCGCGAAAAAGTAACGCCTCACTCGCTATAGATAACAGTAAGCAACGAGCATGCGCATTTTTCCGGGACCGCGTACATGAATTTTGAACTGGATTCAGAGTACCTCGAAATTCAGCGGCAGGCTCGGCAACTCGCCGCGTCGATCGAGCACCTGGCGGCAGAAGCGGACGCCTCCAACGACATCCACCCAGCCGTATTGGCCGCCCTGCAGGCCAGCGGCCTCAGTGAACTGATGGTCACCGCCGAGCATGGTGGGCGGTCCGAACGGCTGGATCCGCTCGCCATTTGCATCGTGCGGGAGGTCTGCATGGCGACATCGTCGCATCTCGACTCGCTGTTCGCCTTGCAGGGCATCGGTAGCTATGCGATTACGGTGGGCGGCTCCGCTGCGCAACGCACTCTATGGTTGCCGCGGGTGGCCAAAGCCGAGTCTCTTGCCGCGCTCGCGCTGACCGAGCCGGATGCCGGCTCGGATCTTAAAGCCGTCACGACGGAAATCGAATCCACGAAAAATGGCCTGGTTCTGCGCGGTTCGAAGTCTTTTATCTCCAACGCCGGTAGCGCGGCCTTCTATGTGGTTTTTGCCAAAGAGGGTTCCGGGTTCTCGATGGTATTGGTCCCTGCCGATACGAACGGCCTGTCGGTGATACCTACACCTGAGCTGATCGCTCCGCATGTACTCGGCGACGTTCACTTCGAGGACGTCCGGTTGCCGGCCGATGCCCGTCTCGGTCCGGCCGGCCAGGGCATGGATCTGGTGCTGGCCACGCTCGGCGTCTTTCGCGTCTCCGTAGCCGGGGCGGCCGTCGGCCTGGCGCAGGCCGCCTTGGAAGAAGCGGTCCGCCATACCCGGACCCGGGAGCAGTTCGGGCGGCCGCTGGCTCGTTTGGGTGCCGTGGCGCAAATGCTTGCCGACAGCTGGACGGAAGTCGAAATGGCCAGGCTCCTGACCTATCGGGCGGCGTCGCTGGCGAGGGAAGACCCCGCGGGTTCCCTGCATCACTCGTCTATGGCCAAACTCGCCGCCAGCGAGATGGCATCGCGGGTCGTGGATCGTTGCGTCCAGATGATGGGTCGGTTCGGCTTGATACGGGACTCGAAGATCGAACGGCTGTATCGACAGGCGCGCCCGATGCGAATTTACGAAGGCGCTTCGGAAGTCCTGCGTCTTGGCATCGCCCGGCAACTTACCGAGGAAGTCCAGTGATTGATTTCGAACTCGCGGACAAAGTCGCGATCGTGACCGGTGCGAGTCGGGGTCTGGGACGGGCTGCCGCCATCGCGTTAATCGAGCAGGGCGTCCGGGTGCTCGCCGTTGCCCGGTCCGTGGACGACCTGAATGAGCTGCAATCCATCGCGCCAAAGAATATCCGCGCCAACCCGTGCGACATGCTCGACGGCGCGGCAGTCGCAGCGCTGCCCGGCCTGGCGATCGATGCGTTCGGACAGCTGGATATTGTTGTGAACAATGCCGGTATCGCGCCGGCCGGTCGATTTCTCGAACAGGACAAACGCGTCTGGGATGACGTGATGGCGGTGAATGTCACGGCGCCCGCGACACTGGCGCGCGCCGCTGGCGAACATATGGCTTCGCGTGGCTCGGGCAAGATCATAAATATCGCTTCGACCTCGGGAATTCTCGGCAAGGCAACACTGGTGGCGTATTCGACATCCAAGGGCGCGCTTGTCCAGTTCACGAAATCGCTGGCAGCCGAGTGGGCCGGCAGCGGTATTCAGGTGAACGCGATCGCGCCGGGCGCATTCGCAACCGATGCTCAACGCCTGGTGCTGGATTCGCCGGATATTCTTACGCGTCGCTTGCGCAAGATTCCGGCCCGACGCATGGGCGAGAGCGAGGAGATTGGGCCGCTCGTGTGTTATCTCGCGTCACGTCGATCCGATTTTGTCACGGGAAGTGTTTTCGTCATCGACGGTGGGGAATCCTGCAAGCTCTAGGTGATACTCGCCGTGGAAGGTTTAGCTAAAGTCGAAATTCCGGTCGGGTCCGCCAATGGACGCAGCAGCAAAAGGCGTGGCCGGATTCTGCGGGCACTCCACGACTGTGTTATAGAAAAGGGATATGCAAAAACCACGCTCGCGGACGTGGCGCGGGGCGCGGGCATGTCTTCGAGCCACCTGCTGTATTATTTCCGCGGCAAAGACGCCATCCTCGAGCACTACTTCGAGGAAATGGCGGGCCGCTTGCTCGAGCGCATCGATAGCTTTCGCACCGAGCGCCCCGAACGCCAGATCGATTTACTGTCCGAACTCTTTTTCACTGGCAAGGCTATGAGCATCTCCGAGATCGGCTTCATGCTCGAATGCTTTGGAGCGGCAGTCCACGATGAGAAGCTGCATCGGGAAAAGTCTGAACTGGACCGGGCTTTCAAGAAATACCTCGCAGAGCTTTTTCAGCAGTCGCCCAGCGGTTCCGCGAACGCCGCGAACACGGCGGAAATCGCCTATTCGATGCTGATCGGCTTGCTCACGGTCGCATTTTTTGACGAACGCCTGGGCTTGCCCAAGGCGCGTAGCCTCTTCAGCGCCGAAATGCAGAGGCTGGCGAACCCGGATCGGCCGGACTGAGCGATAATCCACCGATGAGCTCACTACTCACCGCAGACCTTTTAGCAAACATCGGGCGATCCGCTCCGCCAAAAAAGGAATTGGTCACGCGTCGTGACATTCGCAAGTACTCGATAGCGACCGGGCAACGCATACAAAAATACCTGGCGGGCGATGAAGCGCCGCCGATGTTTCACATTGCGTTGTTCTGGGACGTGGTGGAGCTCGATCAACTGACGCCTGACGGCATTTCGATCGACGCCCTGGTGCCGAAATTTCCACTCGAACGGGCGATGGCCGGCGGTTTAAAAATTGAGTATCACCAGCCGATTCTCGCCGGTGACATGCTGGTCGCCACACGCACCCTGACCGACATTTACGAGAAGCAGGGCTCCCAGGGGCCGCTGATCTTTTACGAAGTTGTCATGCAAGTCGAGACGGAAGCCGGCGAAAAGGTGCTGACCGAAACAGCGACCCGGATTCTGCGTTGATCGATATGTCTAGAATCAAAGACATCAAAGCCGGCGATCCCCTGCCAGAACGAACGTTCCAACCCGACACGGTGCAGCTGTTTTTGTACAACGCAGCGTTGTGGAATGCTCATCGCATACATTTTGACTATCCGTATGCCGCGGAAGTCGAAGGCTATTCCGGTCTGGTTATTGCCGGGCCGCTGATGGGCGACTGGCTTACCCAGTGCGCCATCGACTGGCTCGATGACAAGGGGAAACTTGTCTCGATCGAGTACTCGAATCGAAAAGCCGCTTTTATAGGCGAAATACTGCGTACCGGCGGCAGCGTGCTGTCAGTCGAGCCGGAAACAGGCCGGGTGCAGCTTGAACTCTTTGTAAAGAATGAAGCGGATGAAGTCATTACGCCGGGTACCGCAGTCGTAAACTTCGTGGCGGATTAATTGAGGTCAGAATGAATTCATTGCGGGGAAAAGTCGCGATCGTCGCTGCAGCGGACACTGAGGTCGGTGCTGTTCCGGGTCTCAGCGCCACCCAGCTTTGTGTCGATGCTGTTCGCCGCGCGCTTGACGACGCCGGGATTTCAAAGGATCAGGTCGACGGCCTCGTGACCTGTAATTCCATGGCCGAGCCCTACATGTATCACGCGGAAATGATCGCCGAGTACCTGCAGATATTTCCCGGCTATTGCATCAGCGTTGGCGCCGGCGGCGGCACTACTTTTTCGATTCTCCATCATGCCGCCTCTGCCATCGCCACGGGTGTCTGTGAGACCGTGGTGATCGCGATGGCCGATAGCCTGCGCACAGGCTTATCCAAAGCGCAGGCGATGGCGATGATGTCCTCGGCCGGCCACCCGCAATTCGAAAGCCCCTACGGCCCGACTATCCCATCGTTTTATGCGCTGATCGCGCGGGCGCACATGGAGACCTATGGCACGACGCCGGAGCAGCTAGCGGCCGTCGCAGTGAATGCCCGCCAATATGCGGCGTTAAATCCCGCGGCACAAAAACGCGAGCCCATTTCCATCGAGGACGTGGTGAGTTCGCGGCTGATTGCCGACCCGCTGCACCTGCTGGATTGTTCACTCGTATCGGACGGCGGTGCCGCCGTAGTCCTGACCTCTGCAGAGCGGGCCGCTGATTTCCCCCACGCGCCGGTTTACCTGCTTGGCACCGGTGAAGGACATGGTCACGAACACATCAGCCAGGCGCAGAGCCTGACTACTTCGGCTGCGGTTGAGTCGGGGCGTCGCGCCTATGCAATGGCGGGTCTAGGTCCCGCCGATATCGATGTGGCGGAACTCTACGACTGCTTTACACCCGTCGTACTGATCGAACTCGAGGATCTCGGCTTTTGTGAAAAAGGCGCAGCCGGCGCATTTGTTGAAAATGGCGAGCTTGCACTCGGCGGAGCGCTACCTACCAACACTCACGGCGGCCTGCTGTCGCATTGCCACCCGGGCAATCCGGGTTCGATGTTTGCCCTGACCGAGGCGGTCGCGCAGCTTCGGCATCAGGCGGCCGAACGGCAGGTGAAAGATGCGGAGATTGCACTGGTGCATGGGCAGGGTGGCATCATGTCGAGTCACTGCACGCTGATCCTCGGCCGGGAGCAACACGCATGACTGACCTTACCGGCAGAAACCTGCCTCGGGCGACGCCGGAAACAGCGCCTTATTGGGACGGATGTCGTGAAGGCAAGCTCATGATCCAGCGCTGCAGTGCGTGCGGGCATTACCAGTTCTATCCCAGGCTGCTTTGTACAGAATGCATGAGCGATCAGGTCGAATGGGTCTCGGCCCGCGGGCGCGGCAAGGTGCTCAGTTTCACGATCGTCCGACAGGCCATTTCTGAAGCTTATGCTGCCGATGTGCCGTACGTCATCGCGCTGATTCAGCTCGACGAGGGGCCGACGCTGATGAGCAATGTGATTCAGTCCGATCCGGAACGCGTGATGATGGGCATGGCTGTCGAAGTGGTTTTCGAAGCATGGTCCGAAGAAATCACCGTGCCGAAGTTCCGTCCGCGCGTCTGAGTTCTCTCTTTCTCATTTCATCGGGATCGATCACTTCGCGAATCAGTCGGACCTGCGCCTCTGTAGGCGGCCTGGTCTGTGCAACAGAACTCTCGGGCATCAGCAGCTCAAACCCGGTCGCATTCCGTACTTCCTCAACCGTGATACCCGGATGCACGGATTTCAGGCGCATCTTTTTGCTGACCGGATGGAAATCCATGACGGCTAAATTAGTGACTACGATCCGGGGTCCACCGGTCAGGCCCAAGTGTTCGCGCGCATCACCTCCGTCGAGGAAGCCTGCGGCGCTGATGAAATCGACCTTTTCCACCATGGTCCGCGGAGAATGATTGGCGTTCCAGTAATAGAGTTGCTTGCCGATCGAACCCATGTCGCCGAGCCCGGCCGTGCCCGGCAGTCTGACTTTCGGTCTATGATAATCGCTGCCGATCACGGAGTTGTTGGCGTTGCCGTACTGATCCAGTTGCGCGGCGCCGACACAAAATTTCTCGATCCAGCGGCCGTTCAAAACGAACGTCCAGAAATCGCCGTACTGCTCTATATACATCACGGAATCACGCCAGAGCGGCGCCTCCAGGGTGGAGGCCGGGATACGCTCAGGACGCGGATCCAGCCCGGCGGCACTGGCCAGCCACACGAGTTCCGGCGCATGCGTGAGCCTTGCCAGCATGAATGCGGCTACCGGGAGAAAAGACGCCATCCCGTTGCATGCCTGGTCACCGTTCTGAAACTGATCGGCCAGTACGGTGATCATTAATTCATCAACGCCGTATTCACTTGCGTCCGGACTATCGCGCCAGTCCGAGGTCATTTGTCCTCGTCCCAGTTCGCGATGCGTTCAATCGCGGCCGCGCCGCCAACAGCATCCAGGTACTCTTTTTGACTCGCCGGAGAACGTACGTATTGATCTATAAAAGCGGTTGCCTTTTCCTCTTCCCGCGCGGCCTTGGTCCAGTCGCGATGAAAGCGGCTGTCATAACCATAGTTCGGAAAAAAGGACGTTGGGTGCGCGCCATAGGGCACTTCGACGACCGCATCAACGATGAATCCGGGCAATACGGTGCGATCCGGATTGCGTCGCAGCACTTCTGTGTCGACGATCTCCTCGGCACTGACAATAACGTGTTTCGCCGCCTTCGGCATGATGCCGATGTCCGGCCACAGAATAGTCGGTTCGTATTGCACATTGCCGAAACAGTCCGCCCGATGCGCATGCACCAGCGCGACGTCCGGAACCAATGCGCGGCAGGCCACTACGGGGAAACCACCAAAAGGATCCTCGATCAGCTTCATGTTCTCCGGGTTCTGAGCGATCAGGTCGGTGCCGATTGCCCCGCGTGTCGGCAGGAACGGCAGATTCCTGGCTCCGGCGCCGAGGCGCGCGTTCAGAACCGACTCTGAGAGTTCCTCCACCCTGATTCGACCGGCTTCGACGGCGCGGCGATATTGCTGACACAAGCCGAACTGCTCCATTGTCACGGCCGCGCCGATCAGTCGATTGATCACGCCGGCCGCTGCCAGCCAGTCGACGGCCATGCCGCCCACCAACACGACCAGCCCCAGATCCCGCTTCTGCTGGCGGATCAACTCGCGCACCAGCGCCATCGGCGCCGCCTGGGTTGCCATATTTTGCAAGGCAACCACGTCGCCGTCGTTGATCAGCCCAATGGCCTCATCCAGCGTGGTAATTTTTTCCTGCATCGGGCGCGAATCTCAATTATCGGGTCAAACCATGAACGCGCCGCTCTGGGGGAGCAGGGCGCCGCCATCCACGATGATGGTCTGACCCGTGACGTAAGCTGCCTCCGCGCTGGCCAGGTACAGCATGGCGTGGGCAACCTCGGCCGGTTCACCCCAGCGCTTCAGCGGCACATATTGCGCCATCAAATCCCGGCGTCGTTCCGATAGCGCATTCTCGGTGCCCGGTGTCAGCACCAGACCCGGCTCTACACCATTGACGGTAATTTTGTATTCAGCGAGTTCCAGTGCAGCCGCTCGGATGAAGCCGTTCAGCCCGCTCTTGGACGCGGCATAATGGGCGCACCCCGGGACGGCGACGTGATTACCCTGCACCGAAGAGGAGAAAATGATGCGCCCGCCGCAGCGCTGTTTCATTGCCGGTATGCAAGCTTTAGTCAGTCGATAGGCGCTGGTCAGATTCACATCCATAACCTGCGTCCAGTCGTCATCATGCATGTCTTCTATCGGGTTATACGGAAAAATTCCTGCGTTATGGGCGAGAATGTCGATGTGTTCGAATCGACTCGCTGCACCAGCGATCAGATCGCCGACGCCCGCAGATGTGCCGATATCCGCGGTGACCGCGTGGGCCGTGCCACCTTCGTCGCCGATGGCATCGACAACACGATTAATGTTTGCGGTCGTGCGGGCGTTCACGACGACGAGCGCACCTTCGCGGGCGAAGCGGCGCGCGATGGCCTCACCAATCCCCTGGCCGGCGCCCGTGACGATCGCCACTTTGCCAACCAGGCGGCTGCTGTTAGATTTATCCATCGGCCTGTCTCTGAATATCGATAAGGTGACTTACGTTATCCGTCATGATTGATCGAACTGCAAGGCCAATGCCAGAGGAAATTATCGAGCCGGATCTTCGGATCTGCGATTCTCATCATCATCTCTGGGACTATCCGGACAGCCGCTACCTCGTCGAAGAATTCCTCGGTGACGTGGGCGGGGGTCACAAAGTTTCCAGCACAGTTTACGTCGAGTGCCGGCACGGGTGGCGGACATCGGGTCCGGAGGCCATGCGACCGGTCGGTGAGACGGAGTATGTCGAGCGACTTACCAAAGAAAGTGGGATCGACGCGGACGCTACACGAGTTGCTGCGGGGATTATCGGATTTGCGGATCTGGATCTCGGCGCTGCAGTGGTGCCGGTGCTTTCGGCGCACCTCGATGCCAGCGACCGGTTTCGCGGCATCCGCCATATGAGTGCATGGGATGCGAGCGAGCGCATTCATAACGCCCAGACCGATCCGCCTCCGGATCTGCTGCAAAGCTCGCAATTCCGCGAGGGCTTCGCTTGCCTGTCCAAACTGGGCCTCACGTTCGACGCCTGGGTTTACCACCCGCAGATTCCCGAAGTGACCGACCTTGCTAAAGCATTTCCCGATACCACGATTGTGCTCAATCATGTCGGCGGACCGCTCGGCATCGGGACCTACGCGAACCGGCGCGAAGAGATCTTCGGTATCTGGCGAAGACATATGGCAGAACTCTCCGAGTGTCCGAACGTCTGCGTCAAACTCGGCGGGCTTACGATGTCCATGAGCGGGTTCGGCTGGCACAAGCGCGAAATACTGCCGGCCTCGAGCGAACTGGCGCAAGCGATGGAACCTTACTACCAGTCCTGCATCGAGTCATTCGGCCCACAGCGATGTATGTTCGAGAGTAACTTTCCGGTCGACCGGGTCTCCTGTTCGTATACGGTTTTATGGAACGCGTTTAAACGAATCGCGCGCAACTTCTCGGCCACAGAACGCGCCGCGCTATTTCACGACACGGCGGTGCGTGTCTATAAACTGGACGTCTGATTTGTAGAAACCCGGGTTCAATTTTACAGGCCGCAGAAAAGGCCGAACACCCGGCACACAGTTTCGGGTCGAGAACATTGGCTATTGCAGGTATGTGCCAGGGTTCGCGGCAGTTTTCCGGAGACTCTTTGCTTGGGATGGCTCCCTTCGGTCCGCTTTATTCCCGCGGAAAGAGTCTCCGGAAAACTGCCTCCATCGTTGGGGTTGCGGAGTCTGTTATTCGTTCAATCGGATCGTGTCGGTCCCATGAGATCTGGGTTTTCACAACCGGACGCGCGGTTTTGCTACTTTCTTTGATCGAACCGCCGCCCGACCATGGCCGCCGCGATATTGACCTTTTGAATATCGATGGCGCCGCCCGCGATACCCCAACCCCAGGCATCACGCATGCGCCGCTCTGCGGGATAGTCTTTCGAATACCCGTATCCGCCCATGAGTTGCACGGCGTTGCCGGTCACGGTACGCGCAATCTCGTTGGCGAAACATTTCGCGAGCGATGAATCCAGAATGCTGGGCAGTCCGTCCTGCGCGTTACAGGCCGCGCGATAAATCATCAGGCGCGCCGCATCCACCTGCATTTGCATCTCGGCGAGTTTCAATTGCACAGCCTGAAACTCGACGATGGGTTTGCCGAACTGTTCCCGCTCCTGCACGTAGTCGACCACATCCTCCAGAGAACCTGATGCCTGGCCGAGCGCCATCGTCGCGTTCCCGCAGCGTTCCAGGTCGAAGGCTTCCATGAGTTTGCGAAAGCCGCCCGCCGGCACGATGACGTGGTGCAACGGCATGGTGACATTGTCCAGATACACGTCCGAAGAGGGTATCCCCCGGAACCCCATCAGCTTTTCGGGTGCGCCGAAGCTCAATCCCGGGGTATCTTTCTCTACATAGACCGCGCCAATTCCGCGAGCGCCGGGATCGTCAGACATGCGGCAGTAAACGACATAGCCGTCGGCATGCCCGCCGCCCGAGCACCAGCGCTTCGTGCCGTTGATCACGACTTCGTCACCCTGGACTTCGGCGCGTGTTTTCAGATCTGTAAGGGCCGTTCCGGCCTGGGGCTCGGACATGGCTACGGCAACGATTTTCTCGCCTCTGCAGACTGCCGGCACGACTTCGTTGGCAAGTTGCGGGTCACCGAATCGCTCAATGGCGCGCACCGGACCCACGATGGATTCGAACACGGGGAACGCAACGGCGGAGGAAATCTGGGCGAATTCCTCGAGAACGATAAGTGCTTCCAGGTTACCGAGGCCCAGGCCGCCGAATTGCTCCGGCACGTTAATACCGAGAAAACCCATCTGGGCGAAATCTTTAATCAACTCCCTGGACGGCGCCTGGTCGGTCTCCTCGAGTTCTGCGGCGACAGGGGGCAGCTTGTCGCGCACATACCGGCGCGCCGCGTCGCGGAGTTGCTCTTGTTCTTCTGTCAGTTGGAATTCCATAGTTTAGCCGTTCGGTTGCCGAGCACGAATGCGTAATGCATTGGCGCGATCAAAAATGATCATAACCATTCATGCCAACGGGGTCACGCGATAACCGAGGCGGGGGAAGTGCGCGACTAATGCTCCTGCCCGGGGATCGTTACGGCGAACCGCAATCGCGTCCGATGTCAGTTGCACCAACTCACCTTCGACGGGAACGATTCCGTAGTCATCCGGTGACACTGCCACCCGGCATTCGGCTTCGAGTCGCAGGGGGTCGTCGGGGTCGACTCGCACTTCACTCGTGGAGTCAGAATCCCGGGCAACGCCAATGGCTTCTTCGGCTGACATTTCGGTGTGCTTGCCGTGGCCGATGGCGCCCATGCGCGCCTCCCAGGCAGCCAATGCTTCGAACTTAATGAACAACGTATCCACGTCCGCGACATTGGCGCGGACCATCCAGACCGGAAAGTACGCGAGTATGTCGACCCAGCCCGGACCGTCGCCGAGAAGATAATCCCGTCCGTCGGAAAGCTGGCGTTCCAGCAACGCTGTATGACTGCGAAGCTGGCCGTAAAGATGCGGCAGACTTCCATCGAGGGTGTCGAAATCCATGAAGTTAAAAAACGCTTTGCGGTCGGTAAGAATCGGCTCGGGCAGTTCGGCATTGGTACCCATCGATAATCCGGCACCGGGCTCGAAGAAAGCTTTATCGCTCCACGCGGACAGGGCCAGGGAAAAACCTTCGTTGCCGTCGGGAAACAGGGTGGGCTCGGGAAAACGTTGCTCCAGTTCCCGGGCGATGCGCTGGGTATCGCAGTAAATGTCGGCACCGATTTGCATGACAGGTGTTTTGCGATAGCCCCCCGTCAATGCGGTCAGGTCGGGTTTCGGCATGATCAATGGTATTTGTACGGAACGCCAGGACAGGTTCTTAAAACCCAGCGCGAGCCGAATCTTTTCGGCGAAAGGCGAGAG
>Ga0224512_10001225_pt1 | contig 25192 bp, 26 predicted proteins | sample SF_May12_sed_USG_4_FD_169103 | JGI IMG/M metagenome (GOLD analysis project Ga0224512, IMG submission 169103) | Sediment microbial communities from San Francisco Bay, California, United States - SF_May12_sed_USGS_13 | ecosystem: Environmental > Aquatic > Marine > Sediment | place: USA... | reverse complement strand
TCGGCTATGCCGGTCAAGCCCTTGGCTACACACGAGTATTTCAGTTATGCCCGGGTTCCCCGCTGCACCGGCGGCGCTTAATCCACTGAGTTATCCACAACGTCTTTTACCGCCGCCGGCCTCGGGCCGGCGGCGGAAGCCGGCATTTCCGGCGCAATTGGCGGCGGCAGCCCGGCTTCGGCCTCAAGGGCCGCGGTCTTGGTGTCGATGCGGTGTTGCAAGGTCTCCATGAAGGCCGCGCGCGAGAGCCCCGGCGGGATGGGGTCGAGGAACTCGACGACGATGGTGCCGGGCCTTTTGACGAAGCCGCGGCGCGGCCAGAACAGGCCGGAATTCAGCGCCACCGGCACCACCGGCGCGTCGGTGCCGGCATAAAGCGCCGCGATCCCCGGTTGGTAGGGCGCCACCTGGCCGGACCGGGTGCGGGTGCCTTGCGGGAAGACCGCGATCACGCGGCCTTCGTCCAGGGCGGCCCGGGCGCCGCGGACCAGCTCCCGGAGTGCCGCGGGCCCGCGCTTGCGGTCGACCCAGATCGTGCCCGCGCGCCAGGAATACCAGCCGTAGAACGGGATCAGGCGCAGCTCCTTCTTGGCGATCATCGCCGGATTGCCGAGATAGGCGGGGAAGAACAGGGTGTCCCAGGCCGACTGGTGCTTGATGGCGAAGATCGCGGGCCCTTTGGGGATGCGTTCGGAGCCGCGGATTTCCCAGCGTGTGCCGACGATGACCTTGAGCAGCCAGAGCGAATAGCGCGACCAATATTTTCCCACTCCTTGCATGAAGCCGCGGGGCAACAGGAGACCGGGCAGCACGGCGATGCCGATGACGAGGCAGGACAGATAAAAGGCGGCGTTGAAGACGGCGGCGCGCAGGGTGATCATCGCCGACCCTCACCAGACCCGCACCAGGGCGATCAGGTATTTGACATATTCGCTGGTCACCAGTTTGAAAGATCGGGTATGGCGCCACCATTGATCCGCCTTGAAGCCATCGGGAAAGGCCGGGTGGGGGATGATCGTCACCCCCGGCATGAGGCGCCTGAATTCAAGCAGCGACCGCGGCATGTGATAGTTGGCGGTCACCAGGAGGAGCGAGGAGAAGCCTTCCTTGCGGATCCAATCGGCGGTTTCCTCGGCGTTGCCCCGCGTATTGTCCGCCGCGTGGCCCAGCGCCATGCAGCATTCCAACTCGCGCCCCTGTTGGCGCACCAGGCGCAGGAGCCGCGCCACATCGACCCCGTGGTAGACGCCGGACACGAACAGCTTGCGGGCACGGCCTTGGGCCAGCAGGGCGACGCCGGTGGACAGGCGCCCGGCACCGCCGGTCAGGACCACCACCGCGTCGGTGGTCTCCGTCGGCTGGACCGCCTGGCGGGGCAGCGATTGGGCGAACCAGATGAGCCCGGCGCCCCAGGCGACAATCAGGATGCCCGCCAAACAAGCCCAGCCCAGGAGCCGCGCAAGCCGGCCGCGGGTCACGCTTGCCCCGCGGCGCTCACGGCAGCCTCTGCAGGGTCCGGATGACGGTGATGCGGGCGGTGACCATGGCGATCGCCGTCACGCCGATGGGGACCGCCGCCAGCGCCAGCCATTGCAGCGGCCCCAGCTCGACCTTGGGCAGCAGGTCGGAGCCGACCGCACCGGAAAAATGGCTCAGCATGCCCACCGTCGCCGCCGTGAAGGCGAGGCCGATGGCACCCCCTTTGAGCCCCAATTCCAGAGCCTGACCCTGGAACTGTCCCGCGACGTAGCTGTCCAAGGCGCCCATCAGATGCAGGATCTCGATCCCCTCGTGATGGATGGCGAGGCCCGTTCGGGTGATGAAGATCACCGTGGCGATCCCCGCCAGCGCCACCAGCAGGAGCACGAGCACGCCCACCAACTCAACCGAGCGGGCGAAGCTGACGAGGTGATCGAGCGCCTTCTTGTGATCGTCCAGCACGGTCCCCGGCACCGCGGCATCCAGGGCCTTGCGCAATTTTCCGAGATCGGGGCCGGGATCGGTCTCGACCCGGACGTCGATCAGCCGGGGCAGGGGGAGGTCCGCCACCAACGTGTCTCCGCCGATCCAGGGCCGAAGCAGGTTTGCGGTATCGCGATTGTCCAGCGGCCGCGCCGCGATCACGCCCTTGGTCCGGCGCAGGATTCCGACCAACTTTCCCACCGCGCCGTCCGCGGCCTGGGACTTGGCGGCCGGCACCTGGACCGTGACGGTGCCCTTGAGGCCGGTGTCCCAACGGTCCATCGCGGATGACAGGCTCATCATTCCAGCCAGCGACAGGCCGGCGAGGTAGACGATCATCGCCAACATCCAGGGCAGGAAGCGCTGGGTGGGGTCGTTGCTGAGGGCCAGGTCGCGTTGGCGCCAGTTCATGACCCGAATCCTGGGGACGGCGGCGGTCCGGTCAGGGGCCCCAGCAGGGCGCCCTCGGACAGGTGCAGCCGGGGATGGGCAAAGCGCTCCATCAGCGCCTCGCTATGGGTGGCGATGATTACCGTGGTGCCCAGGCGGTTGAGTTCCTCGAACAGGTAAAGCAGCCTGAGCGCGATGACATCGTCGACATTGCCCGTGGGCTCGTCGGCCAGCAGCAGTTCCGGGCGGCTGATCACCGCGCGGGCGATGGCCACGCGCTGTTTCTGGCCGCCCGACAGGACCTGGGGCGAGGAATCGATACAGTCTTCCAAGCCCACCCAGTTCAAGAGCTCCACCGCATGCTCGCGGTTTTCCTCCCAATCCTGGCCGCTCACCTTGAGCGGAAGGGAGACGTTCTCGATCACCGAAAGATGGTTGAGGAGGCGGAATTCCTGGAATACGACCCCGATCCTGCGCCGGATCATGGCCAGTTCGTTGCGGCTGGCGGTGGTGACGTCGGTGTCGAACAGGGTCACGAGGCCCCGCGACGGCCGGTGCGCTAGGTAGATCAGTTTGAGCAGGGACGACTTCCCCGCCCCCGAGGCACCGCTCAGGAAATGGAAGGATCCGGGGCGGAGCTCGAAGTTGACGTCGCGAAGGACCTCGGATCCCAGGCCGTACCGCATGCCCACGTTTTGGAACCGAACCACCGTAATCCTCGAAAAATTATCAACTTTGAAACATAGTATATACGACCCCAAACTCCCGGAGTGTGGGAGAAATCAAGATTTTGCAGCCGATTCACGCCTCTTGAACGCCGATCTGGGTATCTTGCCATGAACCTGTCCAACACTTATAAATTTTACGTTCGGTTGCGCCGTCCCGTTTGCCGGCGCGTGTGGAGCCCCGGTTCATGATCATCACCTGTCCGTCGTGTCAGACCCGCTACAAGGTGGACCCGAAAAACTTCGGGGCCAAGGGACGGCGTGTGCGGTGCACAAACTGCAAGGAAACCTGGAACCAGGGGCCGGCCGATGAGGCGCCCAGGGCGGTCGATCCGGAGGCGCCGCTCGACCAGGGTACGCCGGACCAGGATACGCCGGACCAGGCAGGGGCGGCCGCCGCGGAGGCGGCGCCCGCGGTGACGGTATCGGCGGCAGCGGAACCAAAACCGGAGACGGAAAGCGCCGGCGCCGCGCCGGAGCCCGAGCCCAAGGCCGAGCCGGAGCCCGAGCCGGCGGCCGTCGCTACGGCCGCCGCCGCCGGCCCGACCCTTCCGGCGCAGGAATCCGGCCTCACCGAAAAGCTCGAGCTTCCCTCGGTCGCCGCCGCCGGGCCCAACCGGCCGTCGGCCGATGGCGCCCCGGCCAAGGCCGCCAAGCCGTCATCGTTGATCGGTTGGATGGCCCTGCTCACCATCGTGCTGGCGATCGTCGTGGGCGGCGTTCTGACCCGTGATTCCATCGTCCGCGCCTGGCCGCCGGCGGAGCGCCTGTACAAGGCTGCGGGGCTGTCGACCAACGGGGCCGCGGGGCTCAGGATCGAGGTGGAGAGCCATAACCACACGGTCGAGGACGATCGGACCTTCCTGGTGGTCCGGGGGAAGGTGACCAACACCTCCGGCAAGGTGCGGGAGGTTCCTGAACTGCAGGCCTGGATCCGCGGCGAAGACTCCCGCGAACTGGCCAATTGGACGTTCACCGCGGCCCAGACCCGGCTTCTGCCCGGGGAAACCGCATCCTTCATCACCCGGTTCCAGAATCCGCCGACCGGCGGCACTGGGCTTGCCATAGATTTCGCTCAAAGAGGACCATAGCCGCCATGGCGCGTATTCTTGTAGCCGAGGACGAACGAGCCGTCCGCGAATTCGTCTGTCGCGCCCTGGATCAGGAAGGCCACACCGTGACCTCGGTGGAGGACGGCCTTCAGGCGCTGTCCCAGCTGGCCGTCAAGGAGTTCGACCTGCTGCTGACCGATATCGTGATGCCGGGTATGGATGGGATCGCGCTGGCGCTCAAGGTCGCGCGGGACCAGCCGGACCTGCCCATCCTGCTGATGTCAGGCTACGCCATGGAACGGCAGCGGGCACATAATCTCGACGCCCTCATTCAGGAGGTCATCGCCAAGCCCTTCACCCTGCGCCAGATCCTCGACGCCGTCGCCAAGGTATTGAAGACCAACGGCAAACTGAACTGATCCGTGCCGACCATGGGCGGCCGGTTGTCGGGGCGTAAGCGGTCCTCCCAGGAAATCGCGTCAGCTCCGGGCGTGCATCGCGCAGGGCCCGGGATCAGCCGTCCGGCGGCGGGACCACGGCGGCGATCGCGGTCGATCAGAAGCGGCGCAGCAGGCGGTCCAGGTAATCCATCTCGACGTCGGGACGGCCGATTTCGCCCGCCCGGCGGCGCAGTTCCTGGAGAATTTCCCAGGCCTTCTGGGTGGCGCTCTCATCGGGAATGTCCACGTCGTCGCTCGACGTCATGCCTGAATTGGGCAGCTGGCGGCCCAACGGATCATAGGCGAAGGGGGTCTGCCCCGGACGGCGGCCGAACATGCCGCGTCCCCGGCCGCGTCCCCGGCCCCGGCCCTGACCGAACTGGCGCATGAACTGCTGCGCCATCTGGCCGAGCCCCCGGCGCAGGTTTTCGAGCGCCTTGCCCTGGGGCCCGGTGGCGTCGCCGGGCTGGTTCTTGCGCAAGGCTTCGAGGGCTTCGCGCATCTCAAGCTCGGCATCGCCAAGCGATTTCGGCACCCGGCCCATCATCTCGCCAAAGCGCCGCAGCATCTCCTGCAACTGCTTCTTGAGGTCGCCCTGACGCCGGGCACCTTCCTGGGAGGACGGCGGCTGGCCCTGCTGCATCCCCTGCTGGGACTGGCGATGGCTTTCGTCCATCAGCTCCTGCTGGCGCCGCATCATCTCCTGCAACTCCTGGAGCATCTGCCAGGCCTGGGACTGGCGCTGGCTCTGCGACCGGCCCTGGGCGAAGCGCCCGGAGCGCAGGTTTTCCAGCATCTCCTGCAGCATTGAAAGCAGCTGGCGCGCGGCCTCCATATTGCCGGTCATCGCCAGTTCCTTGGCCCGGTCCAGCATGCGCTGGAGATCCTGGCTGGTCATGTTCTGGCTGTTGGGATCGAACGGCCGGGCCCAGTTCGGCAGATTCTTCATGCCCTTCATCATTTCCTTGAGGAATTCGGACATGGCCTGCTGCAGCTCGCGCATGAGCTTCTGGACCTCGGCACTGGGGGCCTTGTTCTTGAGCGCCTCCATCAGCTTCTTCTGAATCTCGCGCATGCGTTTTTCGGCCTGGGACAGCTTGCCGTCCTCCAGCCGGAGCGCCGTTTCCCACAGCATCTTCTGGACTTCGGTGATGGTGTCATAGCCCGGCAGGCTGCGGAGCATCTTGGCCATCGCCTGGATCGAGAGGAAGACCACGGTGTCGTGATCGTAGGCGCCGGGGATGGTGCCGAGATTGGTCAGATCGTCCTGCACATCGTCGCGGGATTCGGGATCGTCGGAGAGCCGCTTGCGCAGCATCACCAGCGCCCGGGCCACCGGGTGGCGGAAAAACCGTTGCGGCAGGGTCACGGCGACGGAATCGCTGACCCCGTACTGGCCGGCCGCGTCCTTGGCGACGATCTGGACATAAACCTCAAGCCCGGCCCAGCGGTGGGCGGTCAAGTCGTGGTAACTGGATTCCTTGACGTCCTTGACGTTGGAGCCGGGAAGCGGCAGGTCGCGGGTTTCCGAGACGTTGAGCTTGGCCAGCATGGCCTCTCTCTCGGCCTCGGACTTCTTTTCCGCGTCCTTGTCGGTCTTCTTGCCGTCCTTCTTGGGTTTCGGCACAAGACCGGGGATCTGCTCCTTAACCTCGTCGCCGCCGGCCCGCGCCCTGCGGATCACCAGCTTGGCTTCGATAAAGCCGTAATCGTCATTGCCTTCGAGGTCGATGCGCAGCGCGCCGCGCGCCGAGCGGCCCGGATCCTCGCCGAAGCTGACCGCGGGCGGCTGATCGGGCACCACATAGACCGGCCAGGAGCCGATCTCGCGACCGCCCTGGATGACGCGGATCCGTTTTGCGTCGGGTGCTACGTCGACCTTGGCGGTCAGTTTGAAGGTGCCCTCGGCGACCAGTTTGAAATCGCTGTCCAGTGCGCCCATCGCGATGCGCGGCGTGCCCCAGCCGCCGGAAAGCTGGGCCAGGATGGTGGCGCCCTCGGGAATGGCGATGGGACCGGCGGTTCCGGTGGCGGGAACCCCGCCGCCGGCGGAGGCCAGCAGCGGCGCCGGCTTGCCGTCCTGGCGCCGCTCGCGGCCGGCGGTCAGGAAGATCGGGGCCGCCCCGGTATAGGCCGGCGGCGTGATCCAGATATCGACCACCGCCGGGCCCTTGACCATGCCGCCGACGCCCGGCGCCAGCGCACGGGCGATGCGGTTGGTGGCGTCGCCCCAGGCGATGGTGAGGCCGATGGCGAGTATGAGAATCAGCAGGCCGCGAATCGCCCAGGGGTCGCGCCGCGCCAGGCCCGGGGAAGGGAAGCCCACGCGCAGGCCGCGGATTTTCTCGATGCTGCGCAGCTTGTGCAGCCGCCACAGGAACCGGGTGGCGGGGTCGTCGCCGCCGGTTGCAAGCCGGTCCCGCAGCAAGGCGAGCGGTCGGTGCAGCAGCCCGGTCGAGCTTTCGATGCGCCGTTGCCCGGCGGTGCGGTCGGGCACGGCCAGGGCGCGGATGCCATGCCATGCCGCGTAGCCCAAGCCGGCGATGAACAGGATCAGCACGGCGGCATGAAGCCAGATGGGAAGTGCCGGCAGGACATCGAAAAGGGCCAGGGCGATGAAAGCGCCGGCGATGCCCGCGGCCGGCCACAAGGCTGGCCACAGCCGCTCCCAGGCCAGCGCGAATCGTGCCAACGCCAGCTTCCATCCGAGATGGCGGAGCTCTTTCTCGGTCTCTTCAGGGAGGTGTTCTGGACCGTCCGGGTCCTGGAATTCTCTTTCGCCACTCATGGCAAACCGGGCCTCACTCAACGCGGTCCCCCGACCGCCTCGTTACCGGCTTCGCCATCCCCTCCCTCGGGGTCCGGGTGCCGGCGCCCGGTTATTGGAATCAGGTACCCAACCAGTCGGGTATCCGATCCGCCCCCAGCAATTCCGCCAGACTTTGGCGGGGCCGGATGACCGCGAACGCGTCATCCCTGACCAAGACTTCCGCGACCAGCGGCCGGCTGTTATAGGTCGACGCCATCACGGCGCCATAGGCTCCGGCCGACCGGATCGCCAGAAGATCATCGCATTTTAGCATGGGAAGCACACGATCGTGTCCAAAAATATCGGCGGTTTCGCATACCGGGCCGACCACGTCGACGGCCGCCATTTCGGCGCCCGCCGGGGGTTCGGCGACGGGGACGATGCCGTGCCAGGCGTCATAGAGTGCGGGGCGCATCAGATCGTTCATGCCGGCGTCCACCACCACGAAATTCTTGGCCGTGCCTTCCTTAACGTACAGCACCCGGGTTAACAGAATCCCAGCATTGCCGGCGATCATGCGGCCGGGTTCCAGCACCACCTCGACGCCGAGATGCCCCGTCGTGTCCTTGACCATGGCGGCGTAAGCGGTGGGCGGCGGCGGATCCTCTGCGCGGTAGGGGATTCCGAGCCCGCCGCCGAGGTCCAGGCGCCTGATGTCGTGGCCCTGGCTGCGCAGGCGCTCGACCAGCTCCGCCACCAGGGAAAAGGCGTCGCGGAAGGGCATGAGGTCGGTCAACTGCGATCCGATATGCACCGCCACGCCGACCGCGTGCAGGCCCGGCATCCCGGCCGCCCGGGCGTAGACGTCGGGCGCCAGGCTGAGATCGATGCCGAACTTGTTCTCCTTGCGCCCGGTGGTGATCTTTTCATGGGTCTTGGCATCGACGTCGGGATTGACGCGCACCGCGATCGGCGCGCTGGCGCCTTTTTCCGTTGCGACCTCGGAGATCAGCTCCATCTCCGCCACCGATTCGACGTTGATCTGGCTGATCCCGGATTCCAGGGCGAGGGCAATTTCGGCCCGCGTCTTGCCGACCCCGGAAATGACGATCTTGTGCCCCGGGATTCCGGCGGCCAGCGCCCGGCGCAGTTCCCCTTCCGACAGCACGTCGGCGCCGGCACCCTGGCGCGCCAGGGTCGTCAGCACCGCCTGGTTGGAGTTGGCCTTGACGGCGAAGCAGATGGTCACGTCCTGGCCGGCGAAAGCCTCGGCGAAGGTGCGGTAATGGTGGACCAGGGTCGCCGTCGAATAGACGTATGTAGGCGTCCCTACCGCTTCGGCGATGCGCGACAGCGCCACGCCCTCGGCATGAAGCGCGCCGTCGATATAGGTAAAATGGTCCATGGCCTGTCTACCGCTAGGGCCGGTTCGGGGAACGGGCGGGGGGCTCGGGGTTAATAGGTTTTCGGATCCGGATAGGGCCGCGGATACACCGTTTCCTCGGCGCCGGCGGGCGGTTCGGGATTGCCTTTCTTGCCGCAGCCGACAAGCGCCGGGCCCATGGCCAGCGCCATCAGCGCCGCCAGCGTCAGGGCTCTGAGCCCGTTGCCACGGCGTGCGGCGGATCGCGCGGTGATGTCAAAACCTGTTCTGGTCATGGCGCCGGTGGGCTCCTTTGGTCATCCGGGGCCGGCCTTGGGCCGAACGCGGAGCTCAGTATAGCGCTTCAGCGCTTCCTTTGCGCAACCTTCGACCCGCCGAGATAGTGCTTGCGCGCCGCCGCCACCGCCGCGCGCACCCGCTTCGGCGCGGTGCCGCCGAGGCTCACGCGGCTCGCCGCCGAACGGGCCGCGCCCAGCACGGCGAAGACGTCTTCCGTGATCTTGGGTTCGACCTTGCGCATATCGCCAAGCGGCACGGAATCGAGACGCAGGCCTTTTTCCTCGGCCAGGCGCACGATTCGCCCCGAAACCCCGTGGGCGGCACGGAAGGTCAGCCCAGCCTCGCGCACCAGCCAGTCGGCGAGGTCCGTCGCCGTGGCATAGGCGCCGTCGGCGGCGGCCTTCATGGCCTCGGCGTTGACCGCCATGTCGGAAACCATGCCGTCCATCACTTCGATGCACAGCGACAGGGTGTCGGCGGCTTCGAACACCGGCTCCTTGTCCTCCTGCATGTCCTTGGAATAGGCCAGCGGCAGGCCCTTCATGACCACCATCAGCCCGGCCATGGCGCCCATCACCCGGCCGGTCTTGGCGCGGACCAGTTCCGCCCCGTCGGGATTGCGCTTCTGGGGCATGATGGAGGAGCCGGTGGAGAAGGCGTCCGACAGCCGGATGAAGGCGAAGCGTTCGGACGACCAGATCACCAGTTCCTCGGCCAGGCGCGAGAGGTGCGAGGCCGCGATCGCGCTAGCAGCCAAGAATTCGAGGGCGAAATCCCGGTCGGAGACGGCATCGAGCGAATTGGCCATGGGCTTGTCGAAGCCGAGTTCCTTGGCCGTCGCCCGCCGGTCGATGGGGAACGAGGTTCCGGCCAGCGCCGCCGCCCCGAGCGGGCATTCGTTGAGCCGTGCCCGGGCGTCGGCAAACCGGCCGCGGTCGCGCCCGAACATCTCGACATAGGCAAGCAAATGATGGCCGAGGGTGACCGGCTGCGCCGTCTGCAAATGGGTGAAGCCAGGCATCAGGGTGGCCGCGTGTTCGCCGGCGCGCCCGATCAGCGCCGCCTGGAGGCTCTTGAGGCCGAGGTCGATGGCGTCGATGGCGTCGCGCACCCAGAGGCGGAAATCGGTCGCCACCTGGTCGTTTCGCGACCGCGCGGTGTGCAGCCGTCCGCCGGCGTCGCCGATCAGCGCGGTCAGCCGCGCCTCCACGTTCATGTGGATGTCTTCCAGCGCGGTCTGGAATTCGAAGCGCCCCGATTCGATCTCCTTGGCGACGGCGGCCAACCCCTTGAGGATGGCGCGCCCGTCCCTGGCGGGGATGATCCTTTGGGTCATCAGCATGCGGCAATGGGCGGCGGAGGCCGCGATGTCCTGGGGCCACAGCCGTTGATCGAAACCGATGGAGGCGTTGATCCGCTCCATCGCCGCCGCCGGCCCGGCTCCGAAGCGTCCGCCCCAAAGCCTATTGGCAGGCCGCCGGGCCTTGGTATTCTTCTGATCCGCCATCGCGCGCCCCTGGGGTGATCGTGAACTGGAGAAACGAAACCATGTCCGCTGCTTTCGGCCGTTGGGCCGTCCTATGCCTCGTCGTCCTCGCCGTTGGCGTCGGCATCCTGTTGCCGCCGAACGCCCCCTTGCCGCCGGCGGACGGGCTCAGGATCACAGGGGAAATACAACACTTCCGCCTGTTGGAAAACCCCCGGCCCGTGCCCGACGTGGCGTTTGTCGACGGCGCCGGCAAATCGGTGCGCCTCACCGACTTCGAGGGCAAGGTGGTGCTGCTCAATTTCTGGGCCACCTGGTGCGCCCCCTGCCGGCGGGAAATGCCGGCGCTTGACCGCCTGCAGGAGGCCCTCGGCGGGCCCAAGTTCCAGGTGGTCGCGCTCAGCGTCGACATGTTCGGCGACAAGCTGGTGCCGCCCTATTACCGGGTGGTCAAGCTCAAGCGTCTCGGCATCTATCTCGATCCCACCGGGGCGGTGCAGCGCGCGGTCGGCGTGAAAAGCCTGCCCACCACGGTATTGATCGACGCCCGGGGGTGGATGGTCGGCGCGCTGGAAGGGCCCGCCGAATGGATGGCGCCCGAAGCCCAGGCACTGATCCGCCACTTCATCGACAAGGCCGGCGATTAGCCCGACGCGGGCGCGCAAGGACCAGGGCCGGCGCTTCCGTCCACCGCATCGATATTCGCCGATTCTCACCTCGTTGCAAGGCGCTCGCCAACGGAATGCAGCGCAGTCCAGTTGGTTCGCCGCTTCCCCGCATCGCCATGCATTGTGACCCTGGACCCCATGCCGCCTCTTGGCTGAGATCGGGACTCACCGCGATGCCACGTTGACGGCCCTCTGGGCTTGGACCGATTTCGCTCGAGAGGACAAAGCCGGCGGGCGTCGTCCAACGGCCCGGGCAAGCAACGGGCACCCATGCGGCCTGATATCCATGGTTCCCGATGAATCCGGAGCGATGGCTTTCGGCGGCGCAAATTTCTTCGGGAAACGTCTTGAAAATCAGGGCAAGCCGAGGAGCGAGGACCGCCGATATCTACTTTTGAGATTCAGCAAACAAGTCTCTCAAGGCGAAAAAGAATCTGAGAATCTCGGTCGAAATCTCCGACACCTTTTTTCGCTGATGGACCGCTTCCTTGACGTCATCGGTAACGTCCTCCCGACGTCTGACTTTCCGCGCGATGGTTTCCTTCCGGGCGAAATAAAGGGCGGCCGACTGGATGAGGGAACGCCGCCGGTCATGATAGAGGCGCATCTGAATGTCGATCATTCTGCCGTCATTCCTGGTCCGATATTTGGTGTTCCAGATTTCCTCTGTTTTTTTGCAGCGTTTCTCCCACCTGTCGTATTCCCGTTTTCGGGAAAGGGCGCCCCGGTCCAGTTCGCACAACAGCGTGATCTCCTGCAGCGCAACGCGTTCGCCCGCCGGGAATTGGCGGATATCGCCGCTAAGTTCCTTGAGGATCGCGGCATCCCCCGGCTTTTCACCCAAAAACGCAATAGACGGATCTTGTCCTGGGTCGGCGTCCGCGGACGCGACGATTGCCGCCGAGAGGAACAGGGCAGCAAAACCTAACCGAAATGAATCCACTCTCGCCTCCGACACTGTTTGTTGGCGGGATCGGTGAGCCGCCATGCACGGGCCCTGCAGGCATGGTAGTCGAAATGCGTCCGGGGAAAAGGACCGATCCCATCCGGCCAGGGCTGTTTTATCCGCTTCCGGGCCAAAGCGGAATATATTGGCCGGGAACATTTTGCGTACCCTTGCTGCCGGCATGCCGAATACTTTGGAAACACGGCTCCTAAAGGAAAGATGGAAGATGGAGAAAAGGCCTTACGAAAACATCATCGTGGAAAACGAGGACGGCATCACCTGGGTGACCCTGAACAGACCCGAGAAACGCAATGCCATGAGCCCGGCGCTTCATTATGAAATGGACGACGCGCTGGCAAATCTGGCCGTGGATTCGAAAACCGAAGTCCTGGTCATAACCGGTGCCGGCGAAGCGTTCAGCGCGGGGCAAGACCTCAAACTTTATTTCCGGGATACGGCAAACAATCCCGCGGAACGGCGGCGATCGAACGAAGCGGCGCATAGCTGGTTCTGGGAGCGGCTCACGACCTTTCCAAAACCGACCATCGCCATGGTCAATGGCTACTGCTTCGGCGGCGGGCTTACCCCGGTCTGTGCGTGCGATTTCGCCATCGCGGCCGAGGATGCTGTTTTCGGTCTGTCGGAGATCAACTGGGGAATCCTGCCCGGCGGTTATGTCAGCTGGAATGTTGCAAACGTGATGAGCTTTCGCGACGCCATGCATTACGCCGTCACGGGCGAGACCTTCGATGGCAGGAAGGCGGAAGAGCTGCGTTTCGTCACTTTCTCGGTGCCCAAGGACCAGCTCCGCCAGGCTACGGTCGCGTATGCGCGCAAGCTGATGGAGAAGAACCCTGCCGCCGTGCGTTTTACGAAGGAAGCGATCCGCACCGTCAGAGGCTTACCAGCTCAGCAGGCGGTGGATTACCTTAGGGCCAAGGGCGAGGCTCTCAAATACTTCGATCCGGAAGGCGGCCGAGAGGAAGGCATGCGGCAGTTCCTGGACGAAAAAAGCTACCGTCCCGGCCTCGGCCCTTACCACCGAAAAAAGCCATGAAGCTTTGAGGCTCGCCCAGGTGAGGCACAAGAGAACCTTCCTTCCGCTGCGATGTCCCGAATGGGGGGTCTGACGGCGGTTTTCAGGACCGCTCGGACTCGGGGTCATTCAAACCAGAATTCCACATAGACGACCGGCGCGGGCCCCCGCCTAACCCTTCTTGCGCGCGTCGAGCGCCGCTTTCAGCTCCGGCAGGATCTGGAACAGATCGCCGACGATGCCGTAATCCGCCACTTGGAAGATCGGTGCTTCCTCGTCCTTGTTGATGGCGACGATGACCTTGCTGTCCTTCATGCCGGCGAGGTGTTGGATGGCGCCGGAGATGCCGACCGCGATGTAGAGCTCGGGCGCCACGATCTTGCCGGTCTGGCCGACCTGGAAGTCGTTGGGGACGAAGCCCGAATCGACCGCCGCGCGCGACGCCCCGACGGCGGCCCCCAGGCGATCCGCGATCTCTTCCAACAGCGCGAAGTTGTCGCCGCTCTGCATGCCGCGCCCGCCGGAGATCACCACCCGGGCCGAGGTCAGCTCCGGGCGCTCGGAAGACGAGAGCTCGGCGCCGACGAATTTCGACAACCCGTCATCGCCCGCCGCCGCCAGGTCCTCGATCGGTGCCGCGCCGCCGCCCGGTGCGGCTTTCTCGAACGCGGTGCCGCGCACGGTGATGACCTTGACCGCGTCGGACGACTTCACGGTGGCGAGCGCGTTGCCGGCATAGATCGGGCGCACGAAGGTGTCCGCGTCGACCACCGCCTGGATGTCGGAGATCTGCTGGCTGTCGATCAAGGCCGACAGGCGCGGGGCGGCGTTCTTGCCGAAGGTCGAGGCGGGATAGAGGATATGCCCGTATTGGGACGCCAAGGGTTGAACAAGCGCGGCCAGCGCCTCGGCCGACGGGTTTTCGTAAATTCCGTCATCGGCCAGCAACACCTTGGCGACGCCGTCGATGGTCGCCGCTTCCTCCGCGGCACCCCGGCAGTCCGCCCCCGCCACCAGGACGGTGACGTCGCCCGCCCCGGCCTCCCTCAATTCCGCGGCGCAGGAAATGGTGGACAGGGTGGCGGGCGCCAGGGCGTGCCCCCCATGTTCGGCAACGACCAGAACAGCCATCAGATCACCCCCGCTTCATTAACCAGCTTATCGACCAGCTCGGCGGCGGTTTCCACCTTGATGCCGGCTTCGCGGCCGGGCGGCTCCTCGACCCGAAGGACCTGGAGCCGGGGCGCGATATCGACGCCCAGTTCATCGGCGGTCAGCGGGTCGATGGCTTTCTTCTTGGCCTTCATGATGTTGGGGAGGGAGGCATAACGCGGCTCGTTCAGGCGCAGGTCTACCGTCACCACCGCCGGCATCTTCAGGGCCACGGTCTCAAGCCCGCCGTCGACCTCCCGCGTCACGCTGGCGGTCTCACCCTCTATGGCGATTTTCGAGGCGAAGGTGCCCTGGGCCCAACCCAACAGGGCCGCCAGCATCTGGCCGGTCTGATTGCAGTCGTCGTCGATCGCCTGCTTGCCGAGCAACACCAGGCCCGGCTGTTCGCGCTCGACCACCGCCCGCAGCAGCTTGGCGACGGCCAGCGGCTCCAGCGGCTGGTCGGTCACGATGTGGATCGCCCGGTCCGCCCCCATGGCGAGGCCGGTGCGCAGCGTCTCCTGGGCCTGCTGCGGTCCGGCGGAGACCAGGACCACTTCGTCGGCGGTGCCGGCCTCGGCCAGGCGAACGGCTTGCTCGACGGCGATCTCGCAAAATGGGTTCATGGCCATCTTGACGTTGGCGGTTTCCACCCCGCTTCCGTCCTGGCGGACCCGGACCTTGATATTGGCGTCAATGACGCGTTTTACGGCGACGAGAACCTTCATGCGACTCCTTCCCCGGGGCTTCTTGAATTGCCGGGGCAAAGTAGTGCGCGCGCCGCCCCCGGTCAACGCCCCGGGGCGCTTCCCGGGGGCCTTCTCCGGGTCCTAGTCTTCGGGCGCGAAGGCGACCTGGTAGATCGGCGGCAGGTGGCCCTGCAACTGGCGCCAGCGCGTGCCGCCCCCCTCGCCCAGCCAGAGATGGCCGGTGGTCGATCCCATGGCGAGGCATTCCCCCCGGGCGTCGACGTCGAGCCCGTGGCGGTAGACCAGATCGAAGCAGTTCTCCTGGGGCAGGCCGTCGGTGAAGACCTCGAAGGTCTGGCCGCCGTCGCGGGTGCGCATCGCCGCCATCCGGGCATCGACGGCGTAGCGGAACTCGTCCTTCACGGCGGGGATGAACCACGCGGTTTCGGGATCCTTGGGGTGGGCGGCGACGGCGAAGCCGAAACGCGAGGGCGCCTCGGCCTCGATCTCGGTGAATGTCCGCGCGCCGTCGGTGGAGCGGAAGATGCCGTTGTGGTGCTGGCACCAGACGGTATCGGGCGTGGCCGGGCAATGAGCCAGGCGGTGGGGGTCCTGGGCCACCGGGTCATAGGCCTTGTCGGGCGGCATATAGGCGTTGCGCATGCCGGTGCCGTTCTCCCAGGTGGCGCCGCCGTCGGCGCTGATCTAGGCGCCGCCCGAGGAAATGCCGAGGGTGATGCGCGCGCTGTCCCGGGGATCGACCAGCACCGAATGAATGCCGGGGCTGTCGTAGCCGCCGCCGAACCAATGCGGCCGGCTGGGTTGGTTCCACAGGCTTCGGTTCAGCGACCAGCTTTCGCCCTTGTCATCGCTTCGGAACAGGCCGCCCGGGAGGGTGCCGGCCCAGATGGTGCCGGGCTGGTCCGCGCCGCCGGGAACCAGGGTCCAGATCATCTCGACACTGGGCCCCTCTTTCTTGGGCGGCCATTCGCCGCTCATGGGATCGGGCGGCGGCTTGCCCTTCTCCTCTTCATGGGCGGGCGCGGCGATCTCCTTCCAGTTGCTCCCCTGATCATCGGAGCGGTGCAGCTTGACGCCGAAATGCCCCAGGTTGAGGGCGGCATAGAGGGTCATGTCGCGCGGGTCATGGAGCACCGCGGTCACCGGATCGCCGGTGAAAACGTGCGAAGTTATCCGCCCCTCGCCGCCTTCGGGGCTCAGGGTGAAGAGCCCCTTGCGGCTCGCCACAAGGATCCGTTGCATGGTCTCCTATCCTCCGCTCAGCGCCTGCAGCACGTAGATCTCGTCATCGTCGGCGACCGGGTCCGAAAGGTAGTCCCGGTCGGCAACCGGCGCATCATTGACGAACAGATTGACGTGTTTGCGAACCCGGCCCTGGTCGTCGAGCACGTAGCCCCGCGCCTTCGGGTTGGCCTCGAACACGGCGGCCAGCACCTCGGCGACGGTTGGCCCGGGCGCCTCGGTGTCGGCGTTGCCGATGTGGCGCCTGAGATGCCCGGTGAAGGTGATCCGCGCCACCTCCCCCGCCTCAGCGGTTGGCGCCCGGCCGCCACAGCACGTCGGAGCCGTCATCGTCGTTGACGTGACGGGCGAGCACGAACAGGTGATCAGACAGCCGGTTGATGTATTTGAGCGCGTTGGGGTTGACGGCCTCGCCCTCGGCGCGGGCGAGGCGCACCATCAGGCGCTCGGCCCGGCGCACGATGGTCCGCGCCAGGTGCAAATGCGCCGCGCCCGCGGTGCCGCCCGGCAGGATGAAGGAGTTGAGCGGCTCGAGGCTCGCATTCATGTGATCGATCTCGGCTTCCAGGCGTTCGACCTGCTTGGCGCTGACGCGCAGCGGCGCGTTGCCCTGGGCCTCGCCCTTGCGGCCCGCTTCGGGCACGCAGAGGTCGGCGCCCAAGTCGAACAGGTCGTCCTGGATGCGCCCCAGCATGTCCTCGGGCACCCCGGAAAGATACACCCGGGCGATGCCGATGGCGGCACTTGCCTCATCCACCGTGCCGTAGGCGGCGACGCGCAGATCGTCCTTGGCGACCCGCGTGCCGTCGCCCAGGGACGTTTCGCCCTGATCGCCGCCCCTTGTATAGATCTTGGTGAGCTTGACCATCGTTCGTTTATGTCTCCTCCGCGCCTCAGCGCCCCCATAGCAGCATGAACAGGACCAAAAGCAGCACCGCCGCCGCTTGAAGGCCGACGCGCCAGCGCATCAGCAGGTTGGCGCGCCGCGGGTTGTCCTTGCTGCGCAGCATGTTGACGATGCCCGCCACCAGGACCGCCACTGTGGCGAAGGCGGCGGCGGTGATCAACCACGGCATGGCGGCCTGCATCGGCGCAGCCTCAGTTGCGCGCCGCGATCAGGGCGCGGGCGATGACATGGGCCTGGATCTCCGCCGCCCCTTCGAAGATGTTGAGGATCCGCGCATCCACCAGCAGGCGGCTCACGGGGAATTCCAGCGCATAGCCGTTGCCGCCATGGATCTGCACGGCCCCGTCGGCCGAGGACCAGGCGACCCGGGCGGCCAGCAGCTTGGCCATGCCGGCTTCCTTGTCGCAGCGCCGGCCCTGGTCCTTCTGGCGGGCCGCGAAGAAGGCCAGCTGGCGCGAGGCCATGATTTCCGCCGCCATCCAGCCGATGCGCCCGGCAATGCGGTCGAAGGCGGCGATGGGCCGGCCGAACTGCTTGCGTTCCCGGGCGTAGGCCAGCGCCAATTCCAACGCGTTCTGGGCCACCCCGTTGGCCCGCGCCGCGGTCTGGATGCGCGCCGTCTCGAACGTCTGCATGAGCTGCTTGAAGCCGTCCCCTTCCTGGCCGCCCAAAAGGTTGCGCGCCTCGACGGCGAAGCCATCGAAGCTGACCTCGTATTCCCGCATGCCGCGGTAGCCCAGGACCTCGATTTCCGAGCCGCTCATGCCGGGCGCCGGGAAGGGATCGGCCGCCGTGCCCCGGGGCTTGACCGCCAGCAGCATGGAAAGCCCGCGCCAGCCGGGCTGGTTTGGATCGGTGCGCACCAGAAGCGTCATCAGGTCGGAACGCGCGCCGTGGGTCACCCAGGTCTTCTGGCCGGTGACACGGTAATTGTCGCCGTCCCGCACCGCCCGGGTCGTGATCGACCCCAGGTCCGAGCCGGTGTTGGGCTCGGTGAAGGAGGCCGTCGGGATGATCTCCCCGGCGGCGATGGGGGCAAGGAAACGCGCCTTCTGGTCGTCGGTGCCCGACGCGCGGATCAGCTCGGCGGCGATCTCGGTCCGGGTCGGCAGGGAGCCCGCGCCGAGATAACCCCGCGCCAGTTCCTCGGTGACGATGCAGAGCGCCCCGCGCCCCATGTCGAGGCCGCCGAATTCTTCCGGGATGGTGAGGCCGAAGACGCCGAGCGCCGCCATCTCGCTCATCACCTCGTCGGGGATCAGGGCGTTGGCGCGGTGCCAGGCGTTGGCCTCGGGCGCGATGCGTTCATCGGAAAAGCGGTGGAACTGCTCGCGCACCAGATCATGGGTGACGTCGGTCAAGCCCCAGTCGCCGAAGCCGCCGTCGATCACCAGCGCGGCGATGCGCCGGCGCACCGCGATGGAGTTGCCTTGGCGGATCAGCGCGCGGGGCTCGGGCGCATCGAGGGCCGCGAGGTCGTCCGGCGTAAGGCCCATGTCGGCGGGGCGGACCAGTTCGCTCTGGGAGATCGGGATGCCGCCCTGGATCTGGCCCAAGTACTCGCCGAAAACCGCCTGGGCGATCAATTCCTCGAGCTCGCTCAACCGGCCATCGGCGCCAAGCGTTTCCACCCAGGCCGCGGTCTGGCGCAGCGCCTCGATCAGCGTCGCCATCCAGGCGAGCCCGTGGGCCGCGTATTGGTGGGCCTCCATGCCGGCCTCGCCCGATCCGCGCACGGCGTCCGAGACCCGGGCCTGGGCCGCGGCCAGCACCGCCTCCGCCGCACCGAGGGCCGGCTTGAGGGCGGCGATCCCGCCGGCGGCTCCGAGGCTGCCGCTGCCGGCGCTGTCCGGTGAGGAAGCCATGTCCGTGATCGACACCCGTTGCAAGAGATTGGCGCCCCATGGGGGCTTTGATGCGCGGCCGTTTGATCTATGATGCCCGCGCCTCAAGAGAGTGGCCCCGGGTCCGATGACAGTCAAGGGAGTGCGCCGTGCGCGATGAAATTGCAGGAGGGGAGCCCCGTCCGCTGATGGGCCCCGGGTTCGGCCCGGGCAGCGGCGAACGGCCGGACATGCTGTGTATCCTGCTCCATGGCCTGGGGGCGGACGGCAACGACCTGATCGCCCTGGCGCCGCTGATGGCGGAGCTTCTTCCGACGGCTCGCTTCATCGCCCCCAACGCGCCCGAGCCCTGCGACATGGCGCCCATGGGCTATCAGTGGTTCAGCCTGCAGGACCCGTCCCAGGAGGCGATGGAAACCGGCGTGCGCCTGGCCGCGCGGGATGCCAACGCCTTCATCGACGACATGCTGGCCGGGCTCGATCTCGGGCCCGACCGCCTGCTCCTGATGGGCTTTTCCCAAGGCGCCATGACGGCGCTTCACCTGGGGCTCCGGCGTGAGGTGGCGCCGCGCGCCATCGTCAGCTTCTCCGGCGCCCTGGTCGCGCCCGAGACCCTGGCGCACGAAATCCGCTGCCGCCCGCCGGTCTGCGTCATCCACGGTCAGCAGGACGAGCTGATCCCGGTGATGTCGGCGACGGTGGCCGAGGGCGTGTTGGCCGGCGCCGGCGTGCCGGTCGAAAGCCACCTCCTGGAAGGGCTCGGCCACGGCATCGACGATGCGGCGCTGATCGCCGCCGCGGCGTTCCTGAAAAGGGTTCTCGGGGCCTGAGGGAGGCTCGCGCAGATGTTCAAGACGCAGCCCGAATACCAATACTGGGACCGCAATCCGCGACGCCCCGCGCCGCCGCCGCCGCCCGGCAGCTGCGATTGCCAGTTTCACATCTATGCCGACCCCGCCGTCTATCCGACCCGTCCGAACCCGCCCTACGAAGCGATCGACGCCACCTTCAGTGATGCCCGGGCGATGCATCGCGCCATCGGATTCGACCACGGCGTAATAGTGCATTCCGGCATTTACGGCACCGACGCCAGCCTGATGGTGGACGCGCTGAACGCCCTGCCGGCGGAGGAAAGACGGCGCTACCGCGGGATTGCCGTCATCGACGATAAGATCACCGATGCGGAGATGGACCGCCTGAACCGGGCCGGTGTCGTCGGCGTGCGGATCAATTTCGACAGGCAGTTGAAAATGACGCCGAGCGGCGAAACCGTGCGCACCATCCTGAAACGGGTCGAGGAGATCGGTTGGCATGTGCGGGTGCATGTGCGCGGCAACGACCTGATCGAACATTCCGACATCCTGCGCTCGGTCAAGGACGTCGACATGTCGATTGATCATCTCGGCCATGTGGACCTTACGAAGGGGCTGGACCAGGCGGCCTGCCGGTGGATTCTCGACATTCTCACCAGGGAGAACTGGTGGATGATGGTCTCCAACGGCAACCGGGATTCCGTCATGGAAAGCGGCTGGGACGATGCCGTCCCCTTCGGCAAGGCGTTCATCGAGGCCGCCCCGGACCGCGCCATATGGGGCACCGACTGGCCGCATCCGTCATGGCGGAAAAAGCGCATGATGAACGACGCCGAGGAGGTCGAGCTCCTCTACCGTTATGTCGATCATGACGAAACGCTGATCCGCAAGATCCTGGTGGACAACCCCAAGCGTCTCCATGGCTTTCGCGACTGATCGACGACGGCTTGCCACGCCCTATCGGCGCGATGATCGATCCTCGGGCGTCATAACCCGATGCCCGCTTTCGTCCAGGGCGGTCATGACGGTTCTGCCAAGGCGGGGGGCGCCGCGGCAGTGCCCATAGGCGCCGATCGGCCAATTCCGGCCCTGGGCGAAAGTCCTGAAATTAGGGGCCTTTTAATCAATCCCGTTCGATCATCGTCTTGCCGCCGAAGCCAGGACGCCTGGCGCGCCGCTGATCATCGCCGCGGGCGGTCGAAGCGCTTCAGGGCGCCAAACAGCAAGTCGAGAGCAAGTCGAGAGAGTGGGTGATGAGCGAAGGTGGGAAAGAGAGATGTGAAAATTGCCGGCATTGGCTGACGCCGCAAGGGGTGGTGGAGAGACACTACGCTGCGGCCAAGCAGCACATGGAAGCCGCCAACAAGTTCGGCCAATGCCGGCGCCATCCCCCTGGCCATGAGTGCGAGGAAAGCTACGACTATCCCTACTCGTTGCCCACCCACTGGTGTGACGGCTGGAAACCCAAGTGAAGGGGCCGCCACGACCTTCGTCGGAAGGGTGACGGCCTGCGCTTCAATGCGCCTCGATCCGGCGGTTGCCGTCCGGCCGGGCGGCCGAAGCCTCGATGAAATCGGCAATGTCGCCGAGGACGGCGGCCTTCTAGGTTGCTGGGCCGGGCGCATGGCCGCGACAGGCGACGTTGACCCGATGACCGCTTGCCGTCCTGTTCCGACATTCGGGCCTCGATGGACTCCGCGCCTTGCCGGGACGTAAACTCGCGAAAAGGCAAATTGCCGAATGGGCCTGGGGCCGCGGCGGTGACCGCGCGGCCGCCAATCGGCAGGGAGGGAGGAAAGATGCCCGGCGATTTCCGATCGGCCATGGAAGGCGCCAATGTGAGCGCGCTTTGGGAACGGACGGACCGCGACGCGGCCCAGGTCGCGGAAGTGCCGCATCTGTGGCCCTGGGCCGAGCTCGATCCCTTGCTCGACGCGGCGGTGCACGAGACCGACATGGACAATGCCGAGCGCCGGGTGCTGGTTCTGGAGAACCCGTCCTATCGCGGGACCCAGCGTATCGGCGCCAGCCTCAACATGGTGGTGAACCTGCAGGTCATCATGCCCGGCGAGTTCGCGCGGCCGCACCGTCATCGGTTGAACGCCCTGCGCTTCATCATCGAGGGCGACGGCGGCGCCGTGACCACGGTCGACGGCATCCCGGTTCCGATGCTGCCGGGCGACTTCCTGCTGACGCCGGGCTGGTGCTGGCACGAGCACACCCATGGCGGCAAGGGCCGCGCGGTGTGGCTGGACGCGCTGGATGCGCAGCTTCAGAGGCATCTGTGCACCAACGAGACCGAGATGGGCCCGTCCAACGACATGCCGCCGCCCAGGGCGCACAACGCCTATGAGGGCGCGGGCATCACGCCCCTGCTGGGTGACGACGCAAAGCCCCACTCGCCGATCTTCCGCTATCCTCTCGCCGATGTGAGAGGCGCGTTGGGCGCCATGCCCGAGGCGGCGGACGGCGCGCGGCGCATCCGCTACACCAACCCGCTGACCGGCGGCGCCGCGATGGCCGGGATCGACTGTTACATGCTGGCGCCCGGGCAGGCACGCGACACCCGGCCCTATCGGACCAATGCCAACATGGTGTGCCTCGTGGTCGAGGGCGAAGGCGTCTCCCAGGTCGGCGAACATGCGCTCAGCTGGGGCAAGAACGACATTTTCAGCCTGCCCCGGGGCCACTGGATCAGCCACCGCGCGTCGAGCGCGGATGCGCTGGTGTTTCAGCTCACCGACCGCGAGGTGCTGGCGAGCCTCCACTACCTGCGCGAAGAGTTCCGGGATTAAGCGCTCAGCGGACAAGGAAGGGGGGCAAGATGCCTGAGGGCGCGAAGACGCGTGTGCTCATCGCCGGCGCCGGGCCGGTCGGCCTGTCGTTGGCAATCGAGCTGGGCTTGCGCGGCATCGACTGCGTCCTCGCCGAGAAGGGCGACGGCGTCCTTCGCGTCCCCAAGATGAGCAGCGTCAGCGCCCGGGGCATGGAATTCTGCCGGCGCTGGGGCATCGCCGACAAGGTCCGTTATGCGGTCTGGTCGCGGACCCATCCGACCGACTTCGTCTACACGTCGACCATGGTGGGCGAGGAGCTCGCCCGGCTCAAGCTCGGCTCCTACGCCGATCGCGAGGGCAAGCTCGATTATTCCCCGGAGGGGGCGGCGTCTTGCCCGCAGATCTACTTCGATCCCATCCTCGCCGAGAAGGCGAAATCCGTGCCCGGGATCACCGCCCGCTACGGCACGCGGCTCGAGTCCTTCGACCAGGATGAGGCCGGCGTTCACGCGCGGCTGGTGGATGCCGGATCCGGTGAGGAGAGCACCCACGCCGCCGACTATCTCGTCGGATGCGACGGCGCCGGCGGCATCGTCCGGCGCCGGCTCGGGATCCCGATGGACGGCCAGGGGACGATCGCGACCAGCGTCAACGTGTTCTTCCGCTCGGCCGAACTGGCGGCAATCAACACCAAGGGATGGGCCCACATCTATCGCTTCTTCGACGATGACGGCTGCTGGGCGGAACTGATCGCCATCGACGGCAAGGAGCTGTGGCGGCTTTCGGTGTTCGACGATCCGGCGCCGGACCTCACGGGGGAATCCTATCTGCGCAAGCTTGCGGGGCGGGACTTTTCCCATGAGGTTCTCGACGTGTCGCCTTGGGAGCGCCGCGATTTCCTGGCGCGAAGCTATCGCCAGGGCCGCGTCCTGATCGCCGGGGACGCGGCGCACCAGATGTCTCCCACCGCCGGCGCCGGCATGCATACGGGAATCTGCGAGGCGATCAATCTCGCCTGGAAGCTCCAGGCGGTGATCGAGGGCTGGGGCGGACCCCGGCTGCTCGATTCCTATGAGGCCGAGTGCCGGCCGGTCGCCCGCCAATATGTCGAGCTGTCCACCGGCATGTACAACGCCATCTCGGCGCTGCCCGGCGCGCGCGCCTTCGGCGAAATGGTGGCGGCCGACGGTGACGTGCCTAAGCGCCTGAGCCCGCCGGGCCAGCGCAAGGCACAGATTTGTTTCGAAGACTCGCCGGTCTGCGTCGCCGACGGCACGCCGCCGCTGGCAGGCCGTGCGGTGCTCACCCAATCGGCGCGGCCCGGCACGCGGGCGCCCCATTGCTGGATAGGAGATCGCCGCTCGACCCTCGACCTGTTCGGGGGCGGCTTCGTGCTGGTTCGCTTCGCATCGATTGAAGCCGACCTGGAGCCGTTGCGTTCGGCGGCGCACCTGCGGCGGGTGCCGTTCGAGGTCGCCGATGTCGACAGCGAGGATGCCCGGGCGCTCTATGGGAAGCCGCTGGTCCTGGTGCGGCCCGACGGCCACGTCGCCTGGCGCGGGGACGCCCCGCCGGACGACGCGCTCGCCCTCATCGACCACGTGCGCGGCGCATGACGGTCCGGGCCCGAAATCATTCCACGCCTCGCATATGCGAAATTTCCTGTATCCTGTCCCGGGGAAAAGCAAGGAGGAAGCGATGGAGCGCACCAGCAGGATCGAACCGGTGGCGGGGCCGTCACTGTGGTCGGCCGAAGAATTGGCCGCGCGGGGGGATTGGATCATCCGCGTCGACGCGGCGGCCCTGGATGACATCGCCGCGGCGTTGGACGGCGTCAAGCGGCGCCGGATCGCGCTGGCAGACATCTCGGCCGAGGATTTCCCGTTGCCGTCGATGGCGGCACAACTCTCCGCCATCAAGGCATTGCTGTCCGACGGGCCCGGTGTCGCACTTATTCGGGGCCTGCCGGTCGATCAATACGACCAAAGCGATCTCGGCCTCATGCTCTGGGGCATCGGTGCCCATATCGGGACCGGCGTGGTGCAGAGCTATCGCGGCGACCTGATCGGCGAGGTAATGGACATGACCCATACCGGCGATGCACGCCGCGCCTATCGCTCGCCGCGGCCCTTGGATTTGCACACCGATTCCGCCGATATCGCGGCACTTCTCTGCCTGCGCCGGGCCAAGTCCGGCGGCATGAGCCTGATCACCAGCAGCTACGCGGTGCACGATGCGATGCTTGCCGAGCGGCCGGACCTGATGCCGTATCTTTACCGGGGCTACCACTATCAGCGGTCCGAGGCCGACTCCAGCGGGGAGTCGCCCACCACGCCGCATCGCATCCCCGTCTTCGCCGAAAGCGGCGGGCGGCTGGCCTGCTTTTTCAACGCCAATTCGATCGAGCGCGCCATCGAGGCCGGCAATGTAGAAGTCGAACCGGCGGCGGTGGAGGCCTTCGAGCTGTTCGATGCGACCGCCGGCCGTGACGATCTGCTGTTCCGCCAGATGTTGGAGCCGGGCGATCTGCAGTTCCTCAACAACCGCATCGTGATGCATGGCCGCACCGCGTTCGAGGATTTCGACGAGCTCCCGCGCAAGCGTTTGTTGCTGCGCGTCTGGCTGAAAATG
>Ga0224512_10001224_pt1 | contig 25199 bp, 24 predicted proteins | sample SF_May12_sed_USG_4_FD_169103 | JGI IMG/M metagenome (GOLD analysis project Ga0224512, IMG submission 169103) | Sediment microbial communities from San Francisco Bay, California, United States - SF_May12_sed_USGS_13 | ecosystem: Environmental > Aquatic > Marine > Sediment | place: USA... | reverse complement strand
ACTGCCGCTACTGCCATACCCTCACCAACCAGCACGACGTCCTTTATGTCCTTTCGATCGAAGATATAGGCGGGGATCACGAGCAGGACGGCGGCCGCGGCGATACCGACCAAAAACGCGAAATTCGAGATATAAAAACCCCACGATACCTGGTCACTCATACCCGTTACGACCAGTCCGCTGGTGAGTTGCTCGGAATAACGCCAGGCGCCGAAGAGGACGATGACGCTCAGCGCCATCAGCCACATCCAGTACTCGCGCGGGCCGCGAAACATTTCGCGGACGCCATCAAGTATGAAACGGATCACAGCCATCGTCTAAGATCAATCACTGAAGTACCAGAATTTAGGTTCGGTGCCGAGGTCTTCTTTCAGGCGAAACACTTGCTTGTTCGCCAGCACATAACGAATCTCGCTATCGGGATCCAGGAGGTTACCGAATATGCGAGACCCTGTCGGGCACGCTTCCATGCACGCAGGCTGCTGCCCTTTCCTCGTACGGTGAATACAGAAATGGCACTTCTCTACAACGCCCCGGGGCCGCGGACGATTACCAAGATAGTGGGTATTTGTATTCATTTCTTCTGCCGGGATCTCCGGAACGGTCCAGTTAAAATGTCGTGCCCAGTAAGGACAAGCCGCCATGCAGTAGCGGCAGCCAATACACCAATCATAGTCGACGACGACAATGCCGTCAGGCTCCATCCACGTTGCCTCTACGGGGCAGGCTTTGACGCAGGGCGGATCGTCGCATTGCATACACTGAACCGGCAGATAGTGCTTGCCTGCCACCGGCACCGTTTCCGGTTCATAGTAGTGATCCGAATGCTCAAGGTCGAAATCACCCTGGTCCAACTGCAGTACACGGATGTATTGCATCTGAGAATCGCGACCGAGATTGTTTTCCTTGACGCAGGCGTGCACGCAATCGCGGTAGCCCTTACAACGCGAAATGTTGATGGCGTAACCGTAAACGACGCCTTGCTGCGGCAGCGTGTTTTGACAGTCGATCTCCACGTCATACCTGCTCTTGGCTTTCCGCTCTATTCTCCCGAGTGCCGCCTCGATTTCCTCGGCCGACATTCTCCGATAATCTTTCTGGAAGAAATCGGCGAAAGCGTCCTGCATTGACTCGCCGCCCCAGGCGGGTTGCGCGGCGACTGCCGTACCCATGCCAAGAGCGCGCAGGAAATTTCTGCGGGCCTTGTCGAAGTTGCCGTCGTCAGTAGTCATTGTTTTGCGTGCTCCACTTGAGAATCCCAAATGTGGCTCTTCTCATGTTTGATGCCTCGTTCGAGTTTCAACCCGGCGCGCACAGGAGGTGCGGATTTCGGTGCCCGGGCCTTGATTGCCGGGCTATGTGGATCGTGGCAATGCGTGCAATTGTAAAGCGTACGGTCACCCTGCCAGTTTGCGACACGCTTACCATGGGCTCCGAATACCCAGTCCTTGTGACGATTCGCATGACAGCCGCCGCAGACAAGGTATGCCTGGTCTATGTCGACTTGCTCGTTCAAGAACGTCCTGAGGAAATTTCGGTTTTCGAGATCGTGACAAGATGTGCACCAGATACGGCCTCGACCGTGTTCCAATGCCGAATCGTGCATTGCATTGAGCGGCCGAATTTCCGGGTTGGGCTCCATAGCCGCGTGGCATTGGTCACAAGGATAGAAAAACAGGTCATTTTTGCGCGGCACCACAGAAACTACCGGGGCGTTTGGATAACCTTCGAATCTAAGCGCTTGCGTCGGTTCAGCAGATTCTTGCGCATTCGCCGATAGCAAGGCCGAACAAAAAAGTAATGCGGCAAGTGGCAGATATTTGGCTGCCGCGGTACACAACTCAACTACGTATGAGGGGCTCAGCGGACGCGCCACGTTGCTGCCGAGAGCCCTAATATTCAATCGGGACATTCTCACAACGCGGTCTCCGTGCGTGCCTGGCGGTGCGCCGGCCAGCGCTGTTAGTCGCGGTAACTTGCGTAGTAATTGAGCAACGCTTCTACATCATCGGCGGAAAGTGCGGCAATCTTCTTTTCCATTGCAGGTAATTGCTCTCTTTCCCCGGCGATGTATTGCTGCATCGCATAACGTAAGTAGTCTTTGCGCTGTCCATGCAGGATACTGGCTCCCATATCGGCTTCCGCTTCACCGGGCTGATCCGCACCGTGGCAAATAGCGCAATTACTTTTGTGTATTTCCTGACCGGCTTCGGCAAGCGCCGCGTCGAATTCTTCACCCGCGGCCTTATAAGGTAACTCCGCAAAGTGAGCGGCAAATTCGACGATTTGATCTTCGGTCAGTTTCGACGCAATCTTGCACATCATAGGATTGGAAACGCATTTTCTGGCGCCGTCGGCATAGGCATAGAGTGCGTCTTCCTGGACGGATGCCGGAACGCCGGCAATTGTTGGAATACTACTGTCGATGCCCAAGCCGTCCTCGCCATGGCAAGCAATACAAATATCATGCGCGCCTGCCCAAGTGGGTATAATCAACAAGAGCATTACTGATACAGGCATAAATGCGTAAACTTTCTGAGTGTTCATCATCAAACGGCCCTCATAGCGACGCGTAAGCTACAACTAACCTGTATTTTAAGTATTCCGGGCAGCTAGTGACGATACGTAATTAACGCAACCACGTCGGGCGGAAGTACGTGCTTATTGTGGGTGGAACGGTGCAATCGTTGCTTTCCGGCGAACGACAGGCAAATATGGCCGAATAGCTCATGGCGCGCAATACACGAACACGAATTCTCGTATCGGCCTTAGTGCTGTTCAATGAGCACGGCGAGCCGAATACGACGACGAACGAGATTGCTGATGAGGTTGATATCAGCCCCGGAAACCTGCACTACCATTTCAACAAGAAGTCGGACCTCGTCGACGCTCTGCTGCTCGAATTCCAGGCCGACGCCAAACGGGTCCTGCATCCACCCGAATCGCGGCAGGCCTCGCTCGACGATTTCTGGGTATTCCTGCATCTGCTGCTCGAATTGACCGCCGGGTATCGTTTCCTGCTTCGCGACATGGAGTCCCTCATCGCCGAGTACTCCAGGGTCGGGAATGCCCTCAAACACTTCGCCCGGGGGCTGGCCGCATCGTTCGAGCTGTATTTGCACACGCTGGCAGCCGGCGGCCAAATCAAGCTGAACGACCGTGACATGCGGATGACGAGCAGGAACATGGCGGTAATAGCACTGTTCTCGGAGAAGTTCGATGCTCTCGTTGAATCTCCGCGCACGGCAGACGATTCTGCGGTACACGTCGCTGCCGCCGTACTGAACATGCTAAAGCCATTTGTTGCCGAGGACGCCGCCGCGCACCTCGCTAAATTGGCAACCTACTACGAGAGTTAGGCACCGAGAAAAAGGGCCGCACGGAGCGGCCCTTCGTCTTGCATCTCGGCTGTCCAGTCTTTAGATTAGCTGGATGCTGCCGACTTAACGTTTTCAACCACGCGATCTTTGGCTTCAACAACGTCTTCGACGACATCGACACTGAAGTCCTTGACGTCTTCGCGGAACTCGCGGAAACCAGCACGATAACGATCACGAGCCTTTTCGCCATCCTTTACTAGTTTTTCAAACGTCTTTTCGAAGTCCGATTGAAACTTCGTGAACTCGGTTTGCATCGTCGAGACGACGCCCAGGCTTGCCAGGAACGTCTTGTTCGCAATCTCTATCGGCTTGCCAATCACACTGTCTTCCAACATCTGAAATACAGATTTGGGTTTCGCCTTCTTCGTGACCGCTTTTCCACGTGTCACTTTCTTTGTCTTCGCCACTTTTTTCTCCGTCATTTCATTACTCCTTGCGGGTCAGCTGCTAGGCTGCTTTCTGTGCCGTCCCGCTGACCGTTTTCTTTACCGTTTTCCTGGCTGCTTTCTTCGCCGTTTTCTTTGCTGGTGCCTTCGCTACGTTTTTTCTCGCTTTCGCTTTTGGCGCAGCTTTGGGCTTGGTTTCAAGCAGCTTCAGGATCTTGTTTAGCTTCTTGTTGATAGCGTCGACATCGTTCTTGCTCGGAACATGCAGTCGGTCCATTGCACTGGCGACACGCGAGTCAAATGCGCGGTTAAGCCTCTTGAGGTTCGATTTCTCGCGAACCTGGTCGAGCAGGCCGGTAGCTTTGGACTGTGCGTCTTCGTTCATCTCACGAATAGCGGCCTGAACGTCGTCGATCAGAGACTCGGTCCTCTTCGTTGTCTTCTTGCGAAAGGCCTCGCCCTGCTTGACCAGCGAATCAAATGTCTTGGCTCCAGCCTTTTGGGCATTGGATAGCGCACCCAGCCCTGCCAGGAACGCATCTTCAAACTGTTCGGTTACCTTCTTTTCGCTAACCTTCTGTTTTGTCTTAACTTTCTTCTTGGCCATTATCATTCTCCTCGGGAATTGATTTGCCTGCCATGGGTGAATGCTAGCTGTTAGGATTAGGGTGATCACACTAATCCTCGGCCCGTCAGAGAATAAATTGCATGAGAATAAGACGCAGTCACCGCCTCGGGGCGGAGGAGGCCAGGCGTCGCGCCAATGAGATCGCCGCGCATCTCGGACGCCAATATTCACTTACTTCAAAATGGCAGGGCGACCGGCTGGTCGTCAGAGGCAGCGGTGTGAACGGGTACCTGCACGTCGAGGACGACAGCATCGAGCTGGAGATAAGCCTCGGGTTTGCGCTGAAGTTCATGGAGGGTCCGATTCGCTCGGCCATAGAAAATACGATCGACGAACACCTTATTTAGGTGAGGGGATCGGCTAGTTGAATGGCAACGCCATTTTCTTAGTCGGTGCTCATGGTCGCGTCGATCTCATCAGTCGACGTCGGCTCAACAATGCGGGTCATCCCGGCGGCTCCAAAAATAGGTATTGCATTCGAAGTCAATTCAAATAGTATTGCGCCACGTCTCTACAGCAATGGCATGCCCCGAATGAGCACAGACATCCTCCAGATCGCGAAGAAGATTGTTCGTACGTTTCACGAGGAATTCGATTCAGCCGGTAATGAGCATCTCGCAAGCGTTCTTGGCGCGCACACGTCTGATGACTACTTGTGGCGCGGCATGCATCCCTTCTACGAACAAAATGGGGCCAAAGCCGTGGCCGAGGTTTTCTGGCTGCCGCTGCGCCAATCGTTGACCTCGATGCAACGCCGCGAAGACGTATTCATGGCCGGGCGTAACGACGTTGATGGTGGCAAGACGACCTGGGTCGCCAGCATGGGTCACATGATGGGCTTGTTCGATCGTGACTGGCTGGGAATTCCGGCGACCCGCAGGATGGCGTTTCTGCGTTACGCGGAATTTCACCGCGTGGACAGCGACAAGATTGTCGAGTCGGCGTTTTTCTGCGACGTCATCAGTGTCATGCAACAGGCCGGACACTATCCGTTGCCGCCACAGACCGGTGCCGCCTTCCTGCACCCGGGACCGCGCACGCACGACGGAATATTGCTCGACGCGCAGCGGCCGGAGCAGGGCGAGCAAACGATGGCGCTCGTGAACCGCATGATCGCTGACTTAAGCGCGCTCAACGTGGGCGACGCTCACGATTGCCCGCCGGAACTACTGGCCGAAACATGGCACGAAGATATGATCTGGTACGGGCCCGCAGGCATCGGCGCGACATATACGATCGAGCGCTACCAGCAACAACATCAATATCCGTTCCGGCGGCACATAAAAGACAAGAAATTCAACGGCCACATTGCACGGTTCGCCGAAGGCAATTACGCAGGATTTTTTGGCTGGGCCAACCTCACAAATACACCCACCGGTGGTTTTCTCGGCCTGCCCGGCAACGAGGTTCGCGCCGATATGCGAGTCGTTGATATCTATCGGCGTGAAGGTGACAAGCTGGCCGAAAACTGGGTCTTCATCGACCTGCTGCACTACCTGAAGATGCAGGGACTGGACGTGCTCGGTCGGTTGAGGGAACTGCGCGGAACAGGCTGAACTAATCAGGTCCGCGCTTTTTCAAATGCGGCCCATGCCCGTTCCAGCTCTTCAATGTCAAATCCGGCCCGGCGCGCCGGCTCGAGAATAATCTGCTCGTTCGACAATGACTTATCGATGGCGGCGCCCAGCCGCGGAATAACATCGGGGGGCACTACGACCGCACCGTGTCGATCGGCATGCACGAGATCACCTTCATCGACACTAAGCCCGAATATCTCGACCCGGGTTCCGATATCTCGAACATGAACGAAGCCGTGACTGGGTCCTATTGATCCCGCGATAACAGTAAAACCCGGCTCCATAGCGCCCAGGTCTCTCATCAGGCCGTTGGTTAATGCCCCGGCGATTCCCAATCCTTTGTGGACGGCAGAATGAACTTCGCCCCACCAGGCGGCGGCGCAACCCGGATGGTCCGTATCCTCTATTACGGCTACCGCCGGGCGGGGCCCCGCCGCCATCGATCGAAAGTATTCGATGCGGCGTGCCCGTAATACGTCCCCAGGTTCAGTTGGCGGGTTTCGGCCTGCAATCTTCGCTGTTCTGGCAAAGCCAAATATGGGGCCATCGTCAGGTGCAGAGCACAACATTGTTGCCTTGGTGAATCCCACGAATCCGCGTTCCCCCTGTGCAATCTCGATTGCATTACAGATGGTCGGCGTATCGCAACGCCGCAGCGTATCCAGAAGATCGTCAGCTATTTCCGTAATCATCATATTGGGCGTGATCTAACCGATCTACTCGGCTGGAGACTTCTTGGAGATCGAGTTCGACAACCACGCGATCCAGTTTTTGATCGAACACGAACGGGGAGACATACTCGCGACTAATTGGCGCGTGCCGATTCTCGCCACACCGGACGCCGGAGTTGGGAGCAAACACCTGCCACATCTTTGGCAGTTGGACGGCGGCAACTCGAGCGTCATTGATCAGCATAGCAACGTCCGCACTGCTTTCACCGGTCTTGGTAAAGCGTAATCCCAATGCGGACCTGCCTGGTTTAATGCGCTTCGGCGACCTCAAGGTGTAACGTTTGAAACGCGTGTAGACGTAAACAAAAACAAGGTATCCATTCTGCATGAAAAGTTCGTATCCGGCACCGCTGTCGCCGGACGCCAGAATTACACCTTGCGCTCGATTGCTACGCAGCTCCACTTCCGCTTTGAGCTTGCTGCTGTAGCTGCGTATGTCGGGTGCGCTAAGACGATCAAGGCGCGTCATGCCGGGATAGAATGTGTAACGCCTGCGGGGCTTCGGCACCACCTCCTGATAGAGCGTGAGCAAATCGTCCTTCATCGGCAACACATTGTCGCGCTTTGCCTCGCGATGCCAGAGCTCGACCAGTCTCGATAACAACTGCGGGTTGCTTGCAGCGAGATCGTTGATTTCCGAAAAGTCCGCTTCAGTGCGGTACAGCTCCCACACATCGTTCTCGAAATCGTCGCCCGTCACATGCCTGGTTACGGCTTTCCAGCCATCCACCCAGATCGCACGATCCCCCGCTGTTTCGAAATACTGGACTTTCTTTTGTGTTGGCGCGGTTGGCCTGTCGAACGAATAGGCGAAACTCGTCCCTTGTATAGGCAGTACAGGCGCATTTCCAATCATATCGGCGGCCGGATTATTGATCATCTCTAAAATAGTTGGAACGACGTCAATTACATGGTGATACTGGTTGTGGATTTTTCCGGATCCGATTTGTCCGTTGGGCCAACTGATGACCAGTGGAGCGCGTGTGCCGCCACCGTAGGTATCTGCCTTGTACCATTTTAACGGAGTATTTCCGGCCTGCGCCCAGCCGCTGGCATACATCCCGTAGGAATCGTCGCTGCCCAGGGAATCAAAACGTTCAGTCAATTCCGCAAGCGACTCCTTCTCGTAGTATGCAGTCCTGCGCACGTCCAGAATGCCCTCGATCGATCCCCCGCCGCCGGCGGCGCCGTTGTCGGACATCACCATCAGGATCGTATCGTCAAACTCATCTTCGGTCTTCAGAAAGTCGATTAATCGCGCCAGCTGATTATCAGTATGTTCCAGAAATGCGGCATAAACTTCCTGGCCACGCGCCGCCAACTTACGTTGTTCATCACTTAACTCGGACCAGGCGGGCACGTTGGGATTTCGTGGTGCAAGTTCTGTGCCCGCCGGGATGATTCCGATGTCCTGCTGGCGTTTGAAGCGTTGGCGGCGAATAACATCCCAGCCAGCATCGTATCGTCCGCGATGTCGTCTGATATCGTCTGCCGGTGCATGCAACGGAAAATGGCAGGCGCCAAAGGCGAGATACAGGAAGAACGGGTTTTGCGGCGTGGCGGCCAGGTGGTCTTCGATATAGTCGATCGAGCGATCGACGAGATCCGTGCTCAGATGATAGCCAGGTTCCTTTTTCGGGTATGCGGCTACAGTGTTTTCAAACATCTCCGGATGCCAATGGTCCATGGCGTTACCGTGAAAGCCGTACCAGCGATCGAATCCTCTGCCCACCGGCCAGTGGTCATAGGGTCCGCTGCCGTTTTGATCGTGAATGGCCGAGAGATGCCACTTGCCGGTGGCCAGCGTCGTGTAGGCCTCCGGGCGCAAATATTCCGCGAGTGTGGCTGCATCTTTCCGTATCCAGCCGTGATAGCCCGGATGGTTACGTCCCCATTCGGCGATGTTGCCGACGCCCACAGCATGCGCATTGCGTCCGGTTAACAGGCAGGCACGCGTCGGCGCGCACAGTGCCGTGACATGAAAGTTGTTGAACCTGACGCCGTTCTTGGCCAGAGAATCGATGGCCGCCGTGTTGTGCTCAGCGCCGTAGCAACCGAGGTCACCGAAACCCACATCATCCAGCACTGCAATTACGATACTGGGCTTGCGGATTCCGTGGCGAGCCCGCCAGCCAAATGACAGATTTTCCGAATCCCTATCGAAATCTTGTGCCGCACGCGGCGCTTGCGCAGATATCGAGGCAGTAATCGCCGCGCTCAGCTGCAGGAATTGTCGTCGCTTCATCGTCTGGACTCTCGTGGCTTTTCCAATAATGAGAAAAGGGGCCGAAGCCCCTTAACTCAATGCGCATTACACCGAGGCGCGTTCTAGAAACGGGCCCGGAACTTGATGCCGTAGTTGCGCGGATACAGATAGGACGTCTGTACGATATCGTCACTGTTATTGTTGCCGCGCGCCAAAACGTCGGAGTCTTCGATGTTCTCCACGAACGCCTCGACCGAATACGTCTCGTCGGGCGAATCCCAGATCAGCCGAACATCTGTCTTTGAATAGGAGTCCTGATCGTGTGCCGGGTCGGTCGCAAGCAGGTTCGACGTGTTGTAGCCGTCCGAGTAGTAGGTCTGCACATACGGAGTGAACGATCCCCTGTCGGCCAGATCGAATCTGTACGCCGCGCTGGCGCCAAGCGTCAGCTCGGGTGACCATGGGGTGGTGTTGCCGGCTTGATCAATGAACGATCGAACCTCGCCCCTGTACAGCTGATAGGGGTTACCCTGGCCGTAAGTTCCGAACTCCGAGTCGAGATAAGCCAACGTTCCCGTAAGCGTCCACTCCTCGGTTGGCAGCCAAACTGCATCCAGCTCAAGGCCAAAGGCCTCGATGTCGCCGCCGTTGTCAGAAAACGTCAGCGCAATTCCGGTATCAGGATCGATTCGCTGCCGCTGAGTCAGGAGGTTCGTGTACTCGGTAAAGTGAACGGCGCCATTGAACTGAAGGGTATTGTCCAGTAGAACGCTGCGGAAACCGATCTCGATGACCTGTGATTCCTGTTCGTCGGTCGTCGTCGTCGTGCTGGCCGAGCCGGAGAGATAGCCCGTGGAGGCCGTCAGGTACAACATGACGTCGTCGTTCATGTCGTATTCGGCGCCGGCCCGCCAGGTGACGTTATCGAATTTGCCCGTGCTGCTGGTACCCAGGAAATTGTTTGCGCTGGTGACCGCGTCAGACGCGTTGCAGTTGTAGGTAAACACGCTCCTGGCATTTTTGGGCAAGATCAGCGGGGAACTTCCTTCGATACCCGGAACGATATTTACTACCCGGTCTACTGTGCCGTCGCCGTTTTCGTCGCCCGTAAAGTTCGATCCGCCGCACGACGCAGATTTCTGCTCATCGTTGTAGCGCAGGCCCGCAATCAGGCGGAGCGTATCGCTGACCGAGTATTCGATCTGTCCGAATATTCCGTAATACTCGGTGTCAATCTGCACAGCATTGGCAAAGAAGTTATTGAGCAACGTAGCGTCCGACTCGATATCGGTACCGGAGAGCACGGTGAAATCAGTCGGCACGCCGTCAACGTCGATCGTCACGGTCGGGCGGTCGGAATTTGGTCTCCGCACGGTCTGGTCGTAGACGTAGAAGCTGTTGAAATCTTCGAGGTCTGAGTAATAGACGCCGGCCGTCCACTGCAAACGACTGTCGCCGCTGGAAAGCAGCGCGAATTCTTGCGAAAAGCCCTTGGATTCCTCGAAATAGCCGCCATTCTGGGTAGGCGTCTCGCTGAAATCAAAGTCGAAATTGATGTCGTTCCCAAAATCGTTCACGGACGTAATCGATTTTACGGTGAACGCATCGAAGTCATAAATGACCTGGAGCGAGAACTCTTCATCCTCCAGAACAACAGGCTGGACGTAGTTCTGGCTGATTAACCAGGGGTCGCCGCCCGGGCCGTTCGAAGCCGGGCCACGTCCACCGGAGCCGCGAACCGGATTTGCACAATTGCGCACCGAACCGAACGGATCGGTTAGCCCATCGGGGGTTTCGTTTCGGCAGTTGAATGTATAGCCAAACAGACCTGCCTCGTTGCCATCTTCCGTGACGCGCGTGTAGCGTGCGATGATGTCCGCGCGATCAGAAGGCGTCCACATTGCCGATATCCGCAAACCCTTGTCGTCCTGCGCGCCGACATCCGGACCGGCCAGATTTTTGACGTACCCGTCGCTTTTGTCGAAGAAACCGGCAAACCGCACCGCGAAGGTATCGCTTAGCGGCAGGTTGAAATGCCCATCTCCGCGCTTTCGGTCAAAGGCCTGATGGCTCAGGCTCAAGCCGCCGCTGACTTCTTCGGTGTCCGGCGTGTGCGTATACACGTTTAGGGCGCCGGCAAAGGTATTCCGACCGTAAAGCGTCCCCTGCGGCCCGCGCAGGAACTCAACATTCTTGATATCAAAAAACGCTCGTGTCTGCTGCGATGCACGCGCCTTGTAAACACCATCCACAAAGGCGCCGACAATGGAGCTGTTGTCACCGAATGTGTTGGTAGAGTTGGCGCCGCGGACGTTAAACTTGGCGTCGTTGCCGGCGAACGCGTAGTTCAATCCCGGAACCAGCAATTCCAGTCGCGATACGTCGTCGATTCCGCCGAGTTCGAGAGCTTCCTCGTCAAACGCTGTGACAGAAATACTGACGTCCTGCAGGCTTTCTTCACGTTTTTCTGCCGTGACCACGATTTCTTCGATCTGTGCGTTAACCACCGGCGAAAAAATGAAACAGCCGCTCAATGCGACTGCGTACAGCGATGAAGTCGTTTTGCCTCGTAGTTTGATACTTCTCATTGTTGGCCCCCTGGCGTGATATCGGCGTGTCGCGCTGGGCGCGACGTCTTATACGTATAAACCGAAACGAAGTGTGCCGCGAATGTACTTCGAATGCAAGACATATGCGACATCGCTTCTTTATTGCTAGAGAAAAGATATACTTATCAGTTACTTAAGATTGTTGTTTTTTTGCATTCGAAGTTATCTCCGAACCGCCAACGGATGGCGTTGACAAGCCGCCAGTTGATGTCCCGATCGGCGCCTGAGAAGTCGTCTCCGGAGTTGCGTCAGGCGCGGAATTCGGTCGCCTCAGCCTCCTGATGGTCTGGCCATCCGCGCAAACAGGTCGATGCCAAGCTGGCGAAACAGGTGAACCATGTCCACGAAAACCCAGTTCTCGATATATCTGTCGTTCTCGAGCTTCCAAAAGTCCAGTCCATTGAATCGAACCGGCCTTTTCGTCGCCTTGGCATCGAGGTAGTCCCCCGTGTGGGTCGCCAGAACGCCGGCCCAACCCGGCGCACCGCTGAAACTTCCTTCGGCGATTAACGCATCGAGATCCTGAACCTTGCGATCCGGGTATGCTCGCAACCAGTGACTTTGATGGTTGTCCTCGAACTCCCGTAAACTCAGGCACGCACCGATACCGCCGGGACCGTACCAGTGAATGTCGGGATGGAAGTAGTCGGCGATCCCCATACTCTGCAGCGCCGATTGATCATAGCTGTTCAGTGCGTCGAAAATAAAACGACGAATGTGCTCCAGCGTGTTTGCGGATAATTTCTCGTCTTGTGCCTCGAGGAGTATGCCGTCTTTGGCTCGCGGCGGCGGATACAGACCGTCGATACCGCGACTCGGCGGCAATACCTGGATATCCACCTGTTGCATCAAGTCAATCAAATCCAGCAGCACAAAAGTTTCGACGACCTTGTCCTGGTCCACACGACAGAACTCACCCCACCGAATATTCACCTCTTCGTTGCTCGCAGGAATGGTCAAATAGTCATTCGCGAAAGTGGCATTGAAATGACCGGTGCCAGCAACCCACATGCGGCCATCGTCCAATCCATCGATACGGCCGTTCGACTTACCGCCAATAAAAATGTGTGTCTGGCGTTTCAAGTCAGGAAACGCATACAGCAGCGACTGCCAGAATTCGGACACGAACGCTTCGGTGCCCGTCAACTCATTTATGGGATCGGGTCCGTGCCACGCGTGATCGTGCAACAGATACTGGCGCGCGACGTCGGCTGCCTCGGCCTTGCCCGCATCGTCCAGCGATCGCCAGTAGTCCCAGACAAGCTGCTTGTTCTGTTGATTCAATTCACTGCTCATGATGCTGCCGTTACTCTATTCGCCGTTCCGGACGGGCATCCGCTGGGAATCAAGCCGTTCCCAACCTTGACCGTTGAAGGGGTCGATGCCGAGCTGTTGCATGACATACGGAAAATCGACCATGACCCAGTTATCAACGATCTTGCCGTCGACAACCTTCCAAAAATCCATGTATCGAATTTCAACGCGCTTGCCGGTCGGTTCGATGCCCATAAAGCGACCGCTGTGGACCGCTTCCTGGCGTCCAAACGCCGCGCACCATTCACCCTGTGCTATGCGTGCCTCATCAATACAGACTTTGTCCGAGAACGCGGCCTGGAACGGTCGCTGCCAGTTGTCCTGAAACTCTTTCAGGCCGTTCTTGAAGCCACAGCCTGCGTTACCCATCCAGCGAAACGTCTCGCTGAAGAAGCGCCCCATGTTGTCGATGTCATGGTCGTTCAGACCGTCGACCATGGCGCTTATAGTCGCAAGCGTTTCCTCGGTCTTGTGCAGCGCGTTGTCTCTCGTGAGCTCCGCTTGCTCGGGTCGGGAACCTTTCATGTCTTTTTCTGTTGATTCGGGATCAACACCTCATGCCGCTTTTGATTTGTATCGGGCAACTCGCAGATCCGCCTGTGCCTGGTGGCCGGCGAATCCCTCGAGCGCGCACAGGCGCGAGCAATACTCGCCGATCGTTGCCGTCGCCTCCGGGGATACGCGTTGATACGTGCAGGTTTTTATGAATTTTCCCACCCAAAGACCGCCAGTGTATCGTGCAGCGAGTTTGGTTGGCAGCGTGTGGTTTGTGCCTATTACTTTGTCGCCATAGGCGACATTGGTTTCCGGCCCCAGGAACAAGGCACCGTAGTTGGTCATGTTGTCCAGAAAATATTCCGGATCGCGTGTCATAACCTGGACGTGCTCGCTGGCAATACGATCCGCTTCTGCGAGCATTTCTTCATCGGTGTCACAGAGGATTATTTGGCCGTAATCACGCCACGCCTGTCCGGCCACATCTGCAGTTACCAGTATCTTGAGCTGACGCTCAATCTCTGTCTGGGTGTCGGCAACCAGTTTTTCCGAGGTGGTAAGAAGAATTGCCGGCGAATTTGGCCCGTGTTCGGCCTGGCCAAGTAAATCGGTCGCTGCCATCTCGCCGTCACAGCTATCGTCCGCAATAATCAGCGTCTCTGTGGGGCCTGCAAAAAGATCGATGCCGACACGGCCGTACAGCTGTCGCTTGGCTTCCGCGACAAACGCGTTCCCCGGGCCTACGAGCATATCGACCGAATCGATGGACTCGGTTCCCAACGCCATGGCACCGACGGCCTGCACTCCGCCAAGACAATAAATTTCATCGGCGCCTGCAAAATGCATCGCGGCAATGATGGCGTCATTCGGACCGCCGCCGTGCGGCGGCGCACAGGCTATGACGCGCTTGACTCCGGCGACTTTGGCCGTGAGCACGCTCATGTGGGCGCTTGCAACCATCGGGTATTTGCCGCCCGGAATGTAGCAACCCACGCTGTTGACCGGGATATTCTTATGCCCCAGGAAAACGCCAGGGAAAGTTTCTTCCTCCACGTCCCGCAATGCCGCTTTCTGAATTTCGGCGAATTTGCGAATCTGCGTCTGCGCAAACGTGATATCGTCGATGGTCTGTTTCGGCAGACGTGAAACGGCAGCGTGGATCTCGTCTTCACTCAGTCGAAAACTGGCCGGCGCCCATTTGTCGAACTTCTCCGACAACTCCCGGACAGCTGCATCCCCGCGCGTCTCGATGTCTTTAAGTATGCTCTCGACTGTCGCCTTTACTTTTGCGTCCATATCGGCAGCAGCCTCCTGGCTGATACCCTTCTTGATTACCTTAATCACGGCGTTACCTCTGTGAAACTCATGTTGAACAGGTTCGTGAACTAATTCGTAAGCTTTGCTGCCTGCGGGTGATCACCGCCTCGGACGACATAGGCTTCAACCAGCTTGTCGCCACGATTTGCAAAGCGGCGGGTCGCTCCGATTGGAACGGTAAATACGTCACCCGGCTCGAGATCAACGCTGCCGTCGGCAATGTCGACGGTCAACTTTCCCTTGTGCATCAGGATGACTTCTTCTTCGGCCCTGGCGTGCCGCCTGCTGGATACACCGGGCTCAACCGTCACTAGGCGAAGATGAAATCCATGCGGCCAGGCCATTCGTCCGGCCTGCAGCCCTTCGTCGGGACTCGCAGCGCCGATGATCGGAGCCTCCCAGATATCGGGCAAGCCCGATACCGGCACCGGCATTAACTGGTCGTGCGTGAGTACGCAGTCGCTCATTTCGTCGGCCGTCAGGCGCTCGAGGCGCGCAACGTCTGCGTCGGTCGTCGGCGTCATCGGTTGTTTCCCCGCGGGAATCGTCTCGCCCCTGACTGTGTCTACGAGGCTGCCATCTTCGAGCAGGATCAGGCCATATTTCTTCGCATTGTCAAAGACGTAGGGCGCCCAGGTAACGTGGCCCGGATCGTCGCCACCCAGCACCGCGAACAAAAAGCCGACGTCTTCGCCGATATTCTTAAAGCCGCGGAATACGTGAATTGGAATAGAAATCGTGTCGCCGGGCTCGAGGATGACTTCGCCGTCCTCCTTGTTTGGCCCGAGACAGAAAGCCCAGCGGCCCGAGTGAACAACAAAGACCTCCGCTGTCTCATGGCTGTGCTGCGAGTTAATGCAGTTCGGTGGCTGGCGCGCCCCGCCGATATTGAAGCCGTGCGGAATGTCAATATGTACATGCTGATCGGGATTTTCGGCAACACCCGGCCCGATGATTGTGAAATTTTCTTTTTCAATGCTGCCCGGTGTGCGGGTATCGATGAAAGCCGTCGTGCACGGACGAAGTTCGGCGTAGCGAACTAGCCGCTCGGGCACCAGTTCGGCAAGCGTACCTGTGGATTCAGCGGACTGCGCCATGCGCTCGGGGTTCCTGTCTGTTTGGTCTGGACAAAACGGAGCCGCCGAATGTACTTCGAATGCAAAACGAATTCAAGGCAACGTGGGCATGATTTGGTAACATGCCGAAAAAATAACGATATTGTCCGATATTGATGTTGCATTCGCAGTACAATTCGCGCCCCCGCGGTGCGCAACAGGAAGGAGGCCTGGCTCGTCCATGACTGTCCAGAGAAAAGGCGCCTATGGTGCCGACGACGACATCGTTGATTACATTCTCGGCATTACCTTTGAGATCTGGGAGGAAGGCGGCGTCGAGCTGATTCACCAATACTATGCTGCGGATTGCGTTGTTTGGGGGCTCGACGGCATCACCCACGGAGCCGCCGCTGTTGTGGAAGGCACGCGCGAGACCCTGAAAGGGTTTCCGGATCGGCTGCTGCTGGCCGAAAACGTCATCTGGTCCGGCAATCGAAGTGATGGGTATTACACGTCGCACCGATTGCTCAGCCTCGCCACGAATAAGGGGCCGACTATTTATGGTCCGGCGACAGGCGTCAGAATTCGCATGACCAACATTGCCGATTGCGTCGTTGAAGACGGCCTGATCGTCAGAGAGTGGCTCGTGCGCGATAACATGACGCTGGCAACGCAGCTCGGAGCGGAGCCCGTCAGCGCGGCTCGCGACATGGCGGAGCGGTGCACGCCGGAGCTCGCCGACTGGATTGCGGCCGAGGCGGCGCGGGTCCGACAAGTGCAGGTATCGGATTCGATAGACCGGCCCGTGACACCGCGCGAGGATCCGGCGGCCTTTGCCTGGCGGGTATTGCACAGCTGCTGGCGCGGAAACCGGGATCTCTTCGATACAACGCACGCACCCTACAGCGTACTGCACCGGTCGCCGCTTCGGCATTATTCTGGGCGCGGAGACGTATACGGCTATTACGAAAACCTGCGAGGAGTCCTGGGCGACGCCCATTTCAGCGTTGATCATGTCTCAAGCCAGCCGTTTGCCGAGAACGGTATCGATATCGCGGTCAGGTGGACGGCGGCAGGGGAGCATCGGGGTGAAGTGCTCGGAGTTCGGCCCACCGGAAAACCGATGTTCATCATGGGCGTTACGCACTGGCGCTGCATCAACGACAGGATCTCGGCCGAAATGACGATCTTCGACGATCTTGCTGTATTGAGCCAGACGCTGGTTACGTGATGCGGCGCATCGTCGACGCGCATCACCATCTCTGGGATCTGGATGCGTGCCACTATCCCTGGCTCATGGCTCGAGGCGTGAAGCGATTCTTCGGTGACCCCTCGCCGATCCAGAAGAACTACCTCGTCGCCGATTTTCGCGAGGATGCCGCGGATTACGAACTGGCGGCGTCCGTGCACGTACAGGTTGGGGTCGCGCCCGGCGAGGAGTTGAAGGAAACGGCCTGGCTGCAACGGACCGGCGATGATACGGGCTTGCCAAGCGCGATCGTTGCTTTTTGCGAACTCGACTCTCCGGAAGCCCCGAGAATTCTCGGTGCGCAGCTCGAATTCTCACGGCTCAGGGGGGCGCGCCAGATCGTGGGTCGTTCCGACGAAGAAGACGCGGTTACCGGCAGCGGCGGGTTGCTTGACAACCCGGTCTGGCGCGACAATCTGGCTTTGCTTGGCGAGCTCGGGCTTTCATTTGATATGCAGCTCACGCCGGGGCAAGTGCCGCGAGTCGCCGAAGTGCTGGCAGACACGCCGGATACAGACGTGGCGCTGTGTCACTGCGGCTCGCCGTGGGATCAGACCAAGGCCGGTATCGAATCATGGCGTAAAGGTCTGCGCCTGTTGGCGTCTTTACCCAACGTCTACTGCAAGATATCCGGCCTGGGCATGTTTGATCATAACTGGACAGTCGACTCGATCCGTCCGATCGTGGAGTCCTGTATCGAAATCTTTGGTGCTGAACGCGCCATGTTCGGATCGAACTTCCCGGTCGACAAACTGCACGCGAGCTATAGCCAGGTCTGGAGCGCATACGAGCAAATAACGGACGGCCTGGGCGCAGTGGAGCAGGAGCTCCTGTTCGGCGATACCGCGCGCAATTTCTACCGGATCGCCTGAGCCAGCGTGTTGGCCCCGGCGAGTATCATCGACTGATCGGAACTCAGCAGGAAAAGGCTTGCGCCAGCTTCCCGCCAGTCGGGAATTTCTTCCGGCTTTGACGTGAACATCCCGACCGCTGTGCCGACACTTTTCCCGGCTGCGCAAATATCCCGAACCGTCGCGATGACCTCCTTATCCGACGCACTCCTTTGCATCGCAACGGCAAGATCGAAACGCCCGACAAACAAAGCGTCGACCCCTTCGACCGCCGCTATCTGGGCGACATGCTCTAATGCAGCAATATCCTCGATCTGCACGATAACTGTCGTTCGTTCGCGGCTGTCGGCGATATGATCGTCCATCGACTTGGTCGTGTACTCCGCCGCACGTGATGACCCGGCGTACCCGCGTCCGCCATCGCCAAAATGCGCGGCTTTGACGATTGCTTCTGCCTGCTCCGCACTCGTAACATGAGGCACGAGTATGCCGGTAGCCCCGCTGTCCAACCCGCAACGAATTTCCTTCGGCGAATCGTCTGCGGTGCGTACGAGGCTTGGCCGGTCGGCCGCGCGAAATGCGCTAACGCAGAGATCAGTCTCAAGCCGTCCGAATGGTGCATGCTCGGTATCGATGCAAAATACGTCGAGATCAGAGCGGCTGAGAACCTCGGCGACGATAGGCGACGGTGTCTTCAAGAAAGTGCCGATCAGCAGATTGCCGCCGGTCAGCCGTTTGCGAAATGTATCGGTATTGCATTCCATCACATTATCCCCACAGTCTTTCGCTGGCGATCGCGGCGCCGTCTGCCATGCTCGCGAGCTTCGCGTAAACAATGTCCTGGTCGACGGCGCCGAAACCGGCGAATGTCGAGAAGCCGCAGTCGCTGCCTGCGATGACACGTTCACGACCGACAATGTTGGCGAACCGCTCTATACGCTCTGCAACGAGCTTCGGATGTTCGACAAAGTTCGTGGTCGAATCGATGACGCCAGGCACGAGAATAAGATCGTCGGGCAGCTTGGCGTCCGCAAAGGTCTGCCACTCGTGCGCATGGCGCGGGTTGGAGGATTCAAAGAGGAGGGCGCCGACGTTTGCTTTCAAAGCGATCGGCAGTACAAGTTCCATCGGTGCGTCGTGATGGTGAGGCCCTTCATAGTTGCCCCAGCAGACGTGCAGGCGAACCATGTCCTTCGGGATACCCTCCAGCGCATGATTTAGCGCTGCTACGTGCATCGCCGCTAACGACTGGTATTCCTCGTCACTCTTGTTCTTGAACATCATGTGGCGGCCGAGTCCAAGGTCCGGCGAGTCGAGCTGCAGCACAATGCCGGCGTCGACGACAGCCCGGTACTCGTGAGCCATGGCATCGGCGAGCGCTTCAAGGTAGGCCTCATGTGACGCGTAGTGCTTGTTCGGCTGAAACAGCGCAATGACGCCCGGTGAGGCTGCGTTCATGAAGCTCTGCGTCGGCCTGTATTCGGCAACGGCGGCCCGCAGATTGTCAATATCGACATTCACGGGCCGCATGTCCTTAACCTCGATGTCACCAACACAGCAGGGCCGTCGGTAGGTTGGCGTGCCGCCGGAGCGCGCCTGTCGCTCTAGAAAACCCGGAAACTCCTCGAGGTCACTGGGAGGCTCGCGGCCACTGTCGCCGTCGAAGCCTGAAATGCGGTCTTTGATGTAAGTTGCATAGCTGATTTTGCTCATTTCACCATCGCTGACCACGTCAACCCGGGACTGCACCTGCCGTCGTACGACAGCGCTAACTGCATCGCGAATGATCGTGTCGGCATCCGCAACTTGCTCGCCTTTTTCCTGCGAAAAAACCACATCGGTAACGGCCTGGGAGCGCGGCAGACTGCCGACATGAGTCGTAAGAATTCTGTCCGTACTTGATTGCATGCGAGTACCTCTGTTGTTCTTATTGTGCAAAAAGTCGCAAAAGTTCTTCCGTGACCCCTGTGGGCGCTTCCATCGACGACAGATGGCCACAGTCATCTATCACGACGAGATTGGCGTCAGGGATTTCACTTGCCATCAATTCGTGAAACCGTACAGGGCAAATAGCATCCTCGCGACCGCAGATTACGCTGCTTGGACAAGAAATACCTGCCAGCCCAGGTACGCTATCGGGGCGATTCATAACGGCCAGCGACTGTCGCTCGAAAACGTCCGGGCCCAGCTTAAGCGCCATGTCGAGAACCGTCTGCAGAATCCTTTCATTGTTACGGTTCTTTTCCGCGAGATAAAGCGGCTTCAATGATTCGACAGCGAGTTGTTCGAGTTTGCCGGACGCTGCAATCGCAATTTGTTCGAAGCGCAGCGCCTTCTTGTTCGGCGAGTCCGGATGCGGGTTGGTGTCTAGCAGCGCGACGTGTGTTACTCGTTCGGGTGCCTGCCGCAAGATCTCGAAAGCAAGAATTCCGCCCATCGAAAGGCCCGCCAGAGCAAATCGCGGCGGCGCTTCTGCAAGAACCTGCTCAGCCATCTCACCCAGGTTGTCGGATTTGCTCAAATCCGCCACGTATACGGGAAGCGAAATCGCGGCAATTTGATGCGACCAGAGTCGCTCGTCGCACATCATACCTGGTAGCAATAAGACATTCTCTGCCGGCACGCGAACCTCGTGCTAAAAGTCTTCGGATTGAAGGCGCGCGGATCCGCCACGAATCAGCGTCCCGGAGAAGGCTCGTTTTTCCGGTGACAGTTCCGGGTTTTCGATGCGCTCGATCAGCATCGATGCGGCGGAGTGGGTCATGCGGTGCACGGGCTGGCGAACAGTAGTAACGTTATAGGCGGCGTAGCGCGCAGGACCGACACCGTCAAAACCAACGATTGAAATATCGTCAGGCACCTTTAGTCCAAAGGCTTCGCGTGCTTCATCGATGCAGCCGATTGCCATGACGTCATTGGCGGCGATGACGGCATCAGGCGGGCTGCCGCGCTCTCGCACCAGGTCAGCGAAGCACTCGCGGCCAGTTTCGTATCCGAAGTCTCCACTTACGGTAGTGATATCGGTGATGCCCAACTGCGAAAGTTCATCGAGCGCGCCCGTCTTGCGCTCGAGGCCAACGACCGAGTCCGGCGGACCTTCGACTATGCCGAACGACTGATGCCCCGCACCGACCAATTCGTCGACAAGCCAGCGTTCGCCTTCCTCCTGATCACAGCGAACCGAGCTGACCAGCTGATCTTTGGAAGTGCGGTTATAAAATACTACCGGGATGTACGCTTTCTGAATCGTCTTGAGTTGTTCCGGTGTAAGCATGGCGGCAGTAAGGATTCCATCAACGCGAAACTGCAGTATTTGCTCGAGCACCGTGCCGGTATCGCCCTCCCGCTCGAGCGCAAACAACAACACCCGTACCCCGTGTTCGGAAAAGCGCTGCGTCAATTGTACGAGCACCTCGGGATAGTAGAGGTTCGTCAATTTGGAAATCACGACCGCAACCATGTTTGAGCGCTGCGTGATCAGGCCGCGCGCGATAGCGTTGGGTCTGTAACCCAGTTTGTCGGCCGCGGCCACGACCCGATCGCGCATAGCCTGTGAGGCGCTGGCGCCGTCCTGGAAAACGCGCGATACGGCCGACTGGGACACCCCTGCAAGTTCGGCAACGTCGTAGGAAGTTGCCCGCCTGCGGCTGGTAGTTTCGTTGCTATCGCTGGTCTTGGCGGCTTTGCTCATTTGATGGTCACTACACCTGGCTTCCAATTGCGGTCGATGCTAGGCAGTATTGCATGCGGATGCAAACCGGGGAAACGAATGTCAGCGGCGCTTGAAGGACAGGTCGCCCTTGTAACAGGTGCCGGACGCGGGATCGGACGCGCATGCGCCGAAAGCCTGGCCCACGCCGGTGCCAACGTCATAGCCGTAGCGCGCTCCGAGTCGGATCTCGCCAATATTCGGGCCCATCCGACAGGTCGCGTCGAAACCTGGGCCGCTGACGTCACCGACGGCAAACTCGTTGAGCGCATAGAGTCGATCGAGGGTCTGAGCATCCTCGTCAACAACGCGGGCGGTAATCGGCCACAGGCATTCCTTGATGTCGATACCGAGTCGCTCGATTTCGTTATTGAATTGAACGTTCGTGCCGCATTTCGTGTTGCGCAAGCGGCGTCCAGGGCGATGGTTGCGCAGCGGATCCCGGGTTCGATCGTCAACATGTCCTCACAGATGGGCCACGTCGGTTCACCGAAACGAACGGTTTATTGCATGACAAAGCATGCTGTTGAAGGCCTGACCAAAGCGATGGCCGTTGAACTCGCCCCGCACGGGATACGCGTGAATACGGTTGCGCCGACGTTCGTTGAGACGCCGTTGACGAAACCCATGCTTGACGATCCGGAATTCAATGCGTTCGTGATGGGCATGATTCCACTAAAGAAACTGGCCAGCCTCGACGATGTCGCGGCGGCCGTGCTTTACCTTGTCTCACCGAGCGCAGGCATGGTGACTGGCCACAGCCTCAGAGTCGACGGCGGCTGGACGGCGCATTAAAAAAATAATACCGGGGGACCTATGTCAGATTTTGGAATTCTCAACTGGTCGATACTGGTCACGTACGTACTCTTGAACCTGCTGCTTGGCTGGGTGTTGAGTAAACGGGTGTCCACGGCTGAAGACTTCTACCTTGGGCGCAGGACCACGCCCTGGTGGGCTATCGGAATTTCCGTGATTGCCACCTACGTCAGCGCCTTGTCATTTCTGGGCGGACCGGCCTGGTCGTACTCGGAAAGCCTCGCCGTCATCGCGATCCATCTCAACTACCCGATTGTTGTGTTGATCGTGATTACGTTTTTTCTGCCGTTCTTTTTCAACAGTGGCGTGGCGTCCATATACGACTATATGGAGCGTCGTTTCGGACCCACGTCTCGCCTCGTAATTTCCAGTGTATTCCTGGTATCGCAGGCGCTGACCTCGGCGGCAATTCTCTATGCGACCTCGCTAGTTATCGAATTCATTACAGGCATGGACGTAAAGACGGCAATCATCATTGTTACCGTTGTAGCGCTGATTTACACCATGATGGGCGGTATTACGGCCGTCATTTGGACAGACGTTATTCAGGCTGGTGTGCTGTTTGTCGGTGCATTCATCATTCTCTTCGCGTTATTCGATACCATGACAATGCCGATCGGCGAGGTGCTTGCCGACCTCAAGGCACAAGGCAAGACCAATCCGCTAAATTTCTCGTTCGATCTAACCGTCGAAGCGACTGTATGGTCCGGGGTCATTGCGATGTCTATATTCCACATCACGGTCTACGGGGCCAACCAGATGATGGTGCAGCGGACGCTGGCGGCCAAGAATATTGGTGATGCCAAGAAATCGTTTCTGCTCATGGGCTTCGTCGCATTCTTCATCTATTTCCTGTTCTTTCTGCTGGGCATCCTTTTTTACGGCCACTATGGCGGTCAGCAATTCGATAACGGCAATACGATCATTCTCAGCTTTGCGGCCGACTACGGATTGCCGGGCCTGATGGGCATCATTGCCGCGGCGATTGTCGCAGCATCGATGTCGTCGCTGGACTCATCTTTCAACTCGCTCGCCACGATTTCGACCGTCGACTTTTACGAGAAGTACTTCCGAAAGAATGAGTCACCCGAGCACTATCTGAAGGTCTCGCGTTGGTTTACGGTGTTCTGGGCAATTCTCATCATCGTACCGGCGATCATCTATTCTTCCTTCGAGGGCTCGGTGTTGCAGACGTTAAGCAAGATTGGGTCGTACTTCGTCGGCGCCAAACTCAGCATGTATGGTCTTGGCTTTTTCTCCAGGCAAACGACCGAAAAAGGGCTCTTGGTCGGCGTCGCGGTGGGATTCGTCATGATCTGGTACCTGACGACGCAAACCGACATTGCATGGCCGTGGTTCTGCCTGTTTGGCGGCGGCGTGAATATCGTTGTTGCCCTGATCGCGAGCCGCCTCATCGACGGTGTGCAGACGGAATGGTCCGAGTACTCGATAACCGGACAGAAAAAGAAATTCAAGGACGAAAACCTGCCCGAGAAAGAAGGTGGGTGGTACCTCGTACCGGGTAAAGTGGACAAGGTCAGCTACCTGTTGCTCGTGTTCTTTGTGGCCACCATGCTGTTCTTGTTTCTCTTTGACCGCCTGATTTAGAGCCGCAGGATGCGTAGCGCACTTGTGTCAGTCCTGCTGCTGTTGATATCAGCAACGGCTTGCTCGAAGCCGGCGCCGAAGACGATCGACGAACTCCGTGCCCAGGATCGGGATGTATCAATGACCCTGGTCGGGGAAATTGACGGTGGCCCGGGTTTTGTCGCGTACCTCTATGCTTACAAGTCCGCTGGATTAAAGGTCCATGCGCTGGTCGCCGTGCCAGCCGGACCTCGGCCAGAAAACGGCTACCCGGTATTGATCGCGAATCACGGTCATCACCCTGAGCCGCCAAAGTACGGGATTACCGCAAACGGAAAGGACTGGCGCCCGGGCGACTATTACCGGCGCATACCGGAATTATTTGTGGCGGAGGGATTTATGGTCGTGATGCCCGATTTTCGTGGTCACAATAATTCCGAGGGCTTCGAGTTCACGGAAGGCATGCTGGAATCGAGTTACTACACGGAAGACGTGCTAAATCTTCTTGCCGGCTTGGGCTCGCTGCACGGTGCGGATCAGGACAATATCTTCATGTGGGGACACTCGATGGGGGGCGAGGTGACATTGCGGAGCTTGCTCGCAACCAACCGAATCAGGGGTGCGTCGATCTGGTCAACTGTCGGTGGCGACATCTGGGACCAGTCCTACTTTTACTCTCGGTATGAAAACAGCCTGTCCCGAGATGGCAGCGACGTTCCGAAGCCGGTGATTGAAGATCTGCGAAAGGACGTCGCAGTTCTTGACGGCAAATTAGACACGGCCGACATCGAGCCGCTTTACAAACTCGACTATTTGCGAACACCGATCATTATTCACCACTCGATCGGTGATCGCGGCGCCGCCTACAAATGGTCGGAGCGCCTCGCGAAAGAGCTCTATATGCGGGGACTGCCGTACGAGTTTTATTCCTATCCCGGCAACGATCACTTTTTTCACGGGGATATGCTGCTGAAGGCAGTTGAGCGCGACGCTGGCTTCTTTCACGCGCTTCGTCTTGCACGCACCGCAAAGTGAATCAGACAGCGCCAAATTTCTTCAAGGCGACCGTCATCATTGCTATACCGAGAAAGACAAACAGCACACCAATAACACGCTCCATTGTGCGCTGTGACACCAGGCCCTGCAGCCGCGGACCGATTTGGCCGCCAATCAGCACGCCTGGAATCTCGTAGCAAATCAAATTCCACGGTACGGCACCAATTCCGCCGTCTCGTATCAATTGCGAGACGAGCGTCGTGGTTGCAAGAAGAATCGTCACCATGACGATG
>Ga0224512_10001223_pt1 | contig 25228 bp, 21 predicted proteins | sample SF_May12_sed_USG_4_FD_169103 | JGI IMG/M metagenome (GOLD analysis project Ga0224512, IMG submission 169103) | Sediment microbial communities from San Francisco Bay, California, United States - SF_May12_sed_USGS_13 | ecosystem: Environmental > Aquatic > Marine > Sediment | place: USA... | reverse complement strand
AATCCCGGCTGCCGCGCGTCGCCGTTGCCGTTGCCGTCGCCCGTAGCGTATGAAATATCAACACAACTTACGCCGCTACCGTACTCAGGGTCAATACCGCCACGACCAAACCGCGTCCAAGGGTTTTGAAGAATTCTGGCTTCATGCTCTGCTCCGAATAATTATATAAAACTAAACGCTGTACCCGAATTTGCCACGTAGCTGCTTCGCAGAAAACCTGGCTGTTGAGGTAAACTATTTAACAGGGCTCGAATCCTGAACTGGCATGCTCATTTCATGTAAATGCTTGCGCATTATCACGGCAGATCTTTTAATCCTCGAAATCGGGGTCAAACTACGACTCGTGATCCGGGTGGGTGACACCGATCCCGCGCCGATGCGCCGGACCGGGGCATCCATTTTCGGCAGCTTCGATAGATTGTATCCGGGCGAGTCCCGGCCGAATTTCGTGAATTTCCACAAATATGGCTCAACGATGTGGAATAACCCGGAACCGATTATCCCAGTCCATTGCTGGACTTTTGCAGGCCGGGCAATTAGTCTCTCGCGAATTTCATCGGAGCCCCCTCTGGGTAACATGGAAGTTCTGGGAAAAAATATTTCATTCAATACCGGCGCGGACTCGAAGCCAAGATGATCAAGCCGGCCGAACTGAAGCAGTCAGTCAAGCGACGATTGTTGCTGGAGTCCGGCAGCTCGGTAACGCCGGCGCTGGTGCTTTTTGCTCTGTGGGCCGTCTACCTTGTCGCAACCGGATACTGGAGCAAGGGAATACTGTTTGCGCTGGCCTGGCTCGCAATCGCCTCGTACCTGATTCAATCTTCCCGGGACGTCGCAAGGCAATTTTTTATCGACCTGCAGGTATTGGCGAAAACGGAATCATCGGTTCTGGAAACACTTACTACGGCGTTCCTCGAAAGCCTCACGTCAAACAAGTTTCTGTTTTTCAGCCTACCACTGGTCGCCGGGATAATAGCCCTGATCGAATTTTCCGATATCTTTCCCGAGGGATTTGCGACCCTGCTGGCGTATGTCACGCTGGGGCTGGTGTTTCTATTCGCGGGCAAGGGCTTCTGGGGCGTGTGCGCGGCGACCTTATACCTGTTCAGGACGACCCGCGTGAATCTGGCTATCGATCCTTTCTTTCCGGATGGCAAGGGCGGATTTACGATACCCGATGATTTTCTGCACCGGGTCGGCTGGTATTATTTCAGCGGCGGCCTGCTGTTGCCGATGGCCTTCGAGTTCGGCCGGCAGGCAACCGACGATTTCGCCAGGTTGCTCGTTGCCCTATTCCTTGTCGTCTTCTTCGCGGTCGGGATTTTCGCGATGATAATTGGAAAGTTCCTGATCATCATGTCTTACGAGTCGGCCCGGCGGGACGCCATGCGAGCATCGGCACAGCAGATGAGAAAACTGCACTCGGAGGGAGGACCGAAAGAAGAAATCGAAAACGAGACGAAGCTGCAGCAAAGCCTCGAGAAAATGAGCCGGCCGCAGGTAGACCGCTACAAGTTTTTCGGGCTTATCCCGCAGGTCGTCACCGCAGCCCTGCCGCTGGCGAGTTACGGGCAGGATAGCCTGTTAAAATTCACCACGGATGTCTTCGCTATTCTCACGAAAACCTGAGCGGCTCGCCCTCCTGCTGAACCTGCTCTCGCTGCACGCGCTCCCCGTCGCGGCCGCCGCCTGCGGCGCGGGGGTGAGCGCCGGTGACTTCCCCGGCACCATGATTATCGAGGTCGACAGGACCGAGATCGGGATCGGTTCCGTGGCGCCCTTCGAAGGCGGCTCGGGGCACATTATTACCCGGGCCGGACCCCTAGTCGACGGCGTCGCGACGATCGACGTGGCGCCCGATGCGTTCCGGATAGAGCCTTTCCTGTTCCCCTACATCTTTTCATGGGAGACCCGCCTGACCGCGATCGAGGCCGGTCGAGGCCTGATCGAAATACCCATCTCGGAAGGAACAGGTCGAATCTCGCTGGATATATTACTGAGGGCAGAAAATCGGCTTGGCGACGTATGGCTGGAAACGAGATTTACCACCGGCAAGTCCGCGCCGGTCCGGATTGCCGACAGGACTTACGACACGACTGGCGAAGAACTGGAACTGGAATCGGGCAAGGCGGTCCTGATCGCCACCGGCAAAACATCGCCCGAATCGCATATCTGGTTCAGAAGGGATGATTTTTATGCCCGCACCGAGGTATGCATCTACTTCGAAAAATCCGACTGAGGGTCACGCCTTTGAATCGATATCAAAAAGGTGTCGGGAAAGATGGCAACAGGGCCCGCGAATCACGAGCCGGGATGTTTACGCCTCTCCCGCCTTAACCAGCTAATACAATTAGTGACTGCGCGTCTGCAAGCGCACAATGACAGGATCGCAGCACTTCGCGGGTCTAGCCGGTACCGGGGTTAAGCAGGCCCCGAATCGAAGGCCGGCGATCGGGATTCGATAATTAACAGCGTCGGTGCCGATTGAATCTATCCAGTTCACTCGACACCGACCGCCTCCCATTCGCTGTGCCGGTTAGTGGCGGATACGCGTTACCGTTATCTTTGCGACCGGGTTGCGCCAGTCGTAAACCGACGGGCTCAGCTCGCCGACGCCGTGGATGCCGCGGTGAATATGCACGTAGCCTTCGTCGCCAGGATTCTCGCCGGGCGAGGAACCTGCACCACCGCAGGTCGGACCCGGAATATTCATGCACCACTCGTCGTTCGGCTCCGTGCCGGCGTCGTATCCCGGGGAAAAGTAAGTCACCGAGCCCTGCGCCGGCGCCCCGACGCTGCCCAGCGCGATGAAACCGTCGTTGGTCGGTAGCATCATTGCAGCGAGGCTGACGCGATCGGCGCCGCGCGTAGCCCTGACGATAACGCTAACCGAGGCGCCCGGCATCAGCAGTCCGCTCGAATTCTGCAGGTCGACCACCCGTGGATTTTCGCCGAGCGTCGCCGCCAGCAGCGACGTATCGCCGGCCTCGGCGACGGCCGTCATTTCGGGGCTCGCCGGCGCGCCGAGTTCGAATGTCGGCACGCTGCGCCGATGGCTCGCGACCAGTATCGGGGTGAAGCTGATCGCGCTGGTCAGGTTGGTAATCGTCACGTGGTAGGCCGCCGGGCCATCGGCCAGCACGGTCGACGAGGCAATCATCCCGGACAAGAGCGCGGCACCCGCTGCTTTGCTTAAAATATTCATCATGGTCTCTCCTCCTGTATTAAGAGGCTCGACTATGCGCGGCGCAGATCACGCCACGGTCACCAAACTATAAAATTTCTATCACGCGCTCACGTCGCCGGCAGCGAAAAACGAAACGTGGTGCCCTGGTGCTGGACGCTGTCCACCTGCAGATGTCCGCCGTGCATTTCGACGATGCGCGACGCGATCGCGAGCCCGAGGCCGAGGCCGGGCCTGTGCTCGCCCGTCACGGGGTTGCTGGGATTGCGGTAGAAACGTTTCAGCACGTGCGGCAATTGGTCGGCCGCGATGCCGTAACCGGTATCGGTGACGGCGATCTCGACGTTGTCGCCACGCGGTGCGACCCGCAGGCGAATATGACCGCGATCCGGCGTATGCTTGAAGGAATTGTCGATCAGGTTGTCGAGCACGCGCTCGATCATGCCGACATCGGCCGACACGTCGGGCACGGTTTCGTCGACGACGACGTCGAACTCGATATTCTGCTTGCGCGCGCGTAGATAGAACTTGTGCGACACGTCGAATGCGAGCTCGGCCAGCGAAATCGATTCCGCGTGCGGCCTGATGTCGTCGGAATCGAGCTTGGCCAGTTCGAACAATTCTTCGACCAGGCAAGTCAGCCGCTGCGCGTTTTCGCAGGCAATGCGCAGGTAAGACTGCCTGCTTTCTTCGGTCAGCTCACCCGACTTCAGCTGCAGCGTCTCGAGGAACCCGCTCAGCGACGCCAGCGGCGTGCGCAGGTCGTGCGATATATTGGCCACCATTTCGCGGCGTGTGGATTCGACCTCCTGCAGATGCTGCATCTGCTCGTCGATGCGCTGCGCCATCTTCTGGAAGGTCGCGGTCATCCGGTCGATCTCGTCGAGTGCGGCAGCGTCGGGCTCGGCCGCGACCTCGGCTGCCTGCAGGTGATTATCCGTGAATGCCTGCATCGCCGAACTCAACACCCGCAGCTTGCGCATCAGAAAGAAAAACAGCAACAGGCCGGCGGCGAAGGCGAAGCCCAGCGCAGCCGCGGTCGCGGTCGCACTCCAGCGCATGATCAGGCTGCGTTGTAGCACTTCCGAGATGTGACTGATTTTCTCGCTGCCGAGTATGGCGTAGATATAACCCTGGCGCTGGTTGTCGACGTCGATCGCTGCCACGCTGAAACTGTTCTGTCGAGACGGGTAGCCGGGATTGTCGCCCATGACCAGACCCGCGTCGGGCTGTTCGAGAAAGCGATTGATCGGACCCAGCGAAACCTGTTTCTGCTTGACCTTGTCGGGCGCCATCGAGTGGCCGATCACGCGCCCGTCGGCGTCGAGCAGGTATAATTCCAGGCTCGGGTTGATGATCATGACGTTTTGAAACAGCTCCGCGAGGTTGTCCTGCCGCACCTGGCCGTTCTCGATCAGCACGTGCTCCTCGACGATGTAATGCGCAAGGTCCCGGTTCAGCTGCTGGCTGACTTCCTGCTGGTACATCGGCGCGGTATACATCGCGACGAACAGGAACACGGCGCCGATGCCGAGGAACAGCAGGAACAATACCAGCACCAGCTTGATGTAGAGGCTGCGGAACATCGGCACTCAGTTTTCGCGGAAGCGATAACCGACGCCCCAAACGGTCTCGATGTACTGCGGCTGCCCGGGCACGTCCTCGATTTTCTTGCGCAACCGGTTGATGTGCGAGTTGACTGTGTGTTCGTAGCCGGTATGGCTATAGCCCCAGACCTGGTCGAGCAGCTGACCGCGGCTGAACACACGGCCCGGGTGGCGCGCGAAATGCAGCAACAGGTCGAATTCCCGCGCGGTTAATTCGACCCCCTGCCCACCGATCGACACGCCTCGCCGGGTTACGTCGATGACCAGGGATTTAAACTCGATGAGCTCGTCCTGTCCGCTTCCCGCTGCGTTCGTGACGAGCTCGCTGCGACGCAGGATGGCCTTGACGCGTGCCTGCAGCTCGAGAATCGAAAACGGCTTGGTCAGATAATCATCCGCGCCGAGCTCTAGCCCGAGCACGCGGTCGAACTCGGTCGACTTGGCCGTCAACATCAGGATAGGAATGGTGCTCGACTGGCCGCGCAGCTTGCGGCACAGCTCGAGCCCGTCGAGCCCGGGCAGCATCAGGTCCAGCACGATGAGCTGGTAGGCATGGTTGCTGGCCCGGTTCAGGCCATCGATGCCATTGCCGACCACGTCGACGCGGTAGGCGTTGTCGCGCAGGTGCAGTTCGAGCAGATGGCAAATGTCCGGGTCGTCCTCGACCACGAGAATCCGCTTGCCGTCGGCCGCATCGCCGGGCCGGCTTTGGTCATCCGCCTGGCTGGAGTGAAGGGGTTGCATCATGGATCGCTCCGGACTCGCTTATGGAGTTTTGATCGCTTTCGCCAGGTAGAGTTCAATCGCGCCGGTCTCGTTACTGCCATGACAAAACCCGTTCACGGACAAAACGAAACCGGGACACCGTCGGGACAGCGCCCGGTTTCGCTGAAGGTCGATCGGGGTCGGATCAGGTTTCGAAGTTACCCCCGGCCTCCTCGCACTGGGCCTTGGTCATTTCCGCGAAACCCTGCCCCTTGCAGGAATTCAATCCCTTGCAGCTGCTGGTCGCGGTTTTACAGGAGCTTTGGCCCTTGCATGAATTGGCACCCATGCATTTGCCCATCTGGCTGGCGGCCTGGGTCGATATCGGCGCGGTCGCCAGAAAGGCGGCGGCTGCAATCGCGATCGCGGCGCCGGTGGTTTTCTTTGCAGTTATCATGGTTGTAGCGTCCTCATTCAATTTTTGCTGGCTTCGTTTGGCGGTGGTCGTTCGGGACTGCCAAAACAAAAGTTGTCAACACCGTAATTGTCGAGTTACAGGCTTCGGCCGATCTCGGCAATTCGAGCGAGCGCAGAGTATCGCGTAAAATATTCACGAAAGTATCACGGCAGGAAAAATGGCAACGCCTTTAAATTTCAATATCATGAAACAAAGACCCGACCCCCCGTTTTTTAAATCTGGTCAACTCTTTCTGCAAGCCAGTGGAAGCTTTGCTTCATATGATTTTTTAGACCTGTGATACAGCCCTATTCAGAGCTTCTGTTAACTCTCACATCAATTCGTGATAAAAGAAATGCCACATCAATTTCACCAAATCTTGAATAGACCGGGGATGCCTTAATGACCAATCCAACCATTCTGATCACCGGCGCCAATCGCGGCATCGGCCTCGAGTTAACCAGGCAGTTCGTGGAGGACGGCTGGCGGGTGCTCGCCTGTTGCCGGAATCCGGCTCATGCGGATGATCTGCAAGCGCTTGCCGAACGCAAACCGGCGATCGAGATACACGCGCTGGAGGTCACGGATTACGAGCAGATGGCCTCCCTGGCGGCTGCGCTCGGCGACAGGCCGATCGATATATTACTGAGCAACGCGGGCATCTATGGCCCTAGCGGAGTCACCTTCGGCAAGGTGGACGCGGAAGAATGGCGCAGGGTGCTCGAGGTCAACACGATTGCGCCGCTGATGCTGGCGCAGGCATTCGTCGAACAGGTCGCGGCCAGCCAGCACAAACTGATCGCGGTCATCAGCAGCAAGGTCGGCAGCATCGCGGACAACAGCAGCGGCGGCAGCTACCTGTACCGCAGTTCCAAGACCGCGGTCAACCAGGTCGTCAAGTGCCTTGCGATCGATCTCGCCGAGCGTGGCATCAGCGCCATCAGCCTGCACCCGGGCTGGGTCAAGACGGACATGGGCGGACCCGGCGCGGAAATCAGCACCGACACGAGCGTGTCCGGGTTGAGAAGCATCCTGCAATCCGCGGGGCCGGCGCAAAGCGGTCGGTTCATCGAGTATGACGGCAGCAGTATTCCCTGGTGACAACCGGCCGCAACGAAACGAAACGAACCGGTCGATGTGAGTCAGGGACATCGGCGATGGACGGAGTCGAATTGCACAAGACCCCGCCCGATTCGTCGCCTGCAAAAGACATCCGTTCTGAAAATAGACCAGGGAAATCAACGGCCGAACAAACCGCACTGTCGGTGCAATTAACCGTTGTAGTTTGCGTGGCCTGCCCCCAAAATACGCCTGCTACTTTTAATAGCCATCCAGCGGCTGCAACCAACCAGCGGTTCGATTTGAATTTTGACTACGCTAGCCTCACCGGCCGAATCCGCGGATAACCCCCTGCTTGGCATCGCATGGATGCTCGCAACCATGTTCTGGTTCGTAACGCTGGATTCTACTGCCAAGTACCTGATGCAAAGCTACCCGGTGGTGCAGGTCATCTGGGCGCGCTTCTTTTTCCACCTGATTTTCGTCGCCTTTCTGATGGGGCGGCAACTACCCGCGCAAATCAGAAGTCAGTGGTTGAGTCACCAGTACCTGCGTTCGTTTTTCATGTTCGCGACTACGGTGCTGTTTTTCGTCGGCATACATTTTCTGCCGTTGACGACGGCGGCGACGATCATGTTCCTGTCGCCTATTATCGTCACCATGCTGTCGATCCCCCTGCTTGGCGAAAAGGTTGGTGTGCGCCGCTGGATCGGAATTGCGGTCGGTTTTAGCGGCGCCCTGGTGGTGATCCGGCCGGGCACCGAAAGCCTCCAGTTGAGTATCCTGGTCGTCCTCGCGGCCGCGTTTACCAACGCCATGTACCAGGTCTTTACCCGCAGGTTACGCACGCAAGACAGCCCGATGACTTCGCTTTTCTATACCGCGGTTATCGGCGCCACGGTCTCTTCGATAATCGCACCTTTTTACTGGCAGCCGGTGGCGGCATTCGACTGGCTGTTGTTCCTGTTTGCCGGCATCGCCGGCTGTATCGGGCACCTGTGCCTGATTCGCGCGTTTCGCAGCGCGCCCGCCTCGGTCGTCGCACCGTTCAGTTACAGTTCCCTGCTGTGGGCGACCCTGTTCGGATTCGTCCTGTTTGGCGATTTGCCCGACGGCTGGACCCTGGCCGGCGCGGCCCTGATTATCGGCAGCGGCCTGTATATTTTTCACCGCGAGCACAGTTTGAAGCGCAGGAATATCAAGGCACAGGTCTCGGTACCTTAGCATCATTAAATCGAGATCGCCTTCCCCCGGAGAAGCTCGGCTCACCCCTTTTGCATTAGAGTTAAATATCCCTGGGAAGCCTGCCGGGTTAATTCTCATAGAAAGCGTAGCTGCTTTGGACTGCTGATTTTTTTCATTTGGCAATCTCTCCCAAACTTCGAATAAACGGCCAGTTCTATCGCCAGTTGATGTAAGTCAAATGGAAAATCTCAAAACAGGTAATGATTAGCTACAAAGGTGACCAGTCCAGTAATTGAAACCGATCCGTGTCAATAACAAAAAATCACCGTACTGTAGCAAATACAATCAGTCGCTGGCCCGCCTGGCTGGATATCACTCAAGGCGTCACCGGCTTAACGCTGGTGCTATTCATGTGGGCGCACATGTTTATGGTCTCCAGCATATTACTCGGTAACGATGCCTTCTATTTCGTCGCGCGCATGTTCGAGGGCCAGTATATTTTCGGTCGTCCCTACCCCGTACTGGTCAGCTTTTTTGTCGCCGCCGTATTCGTAATCTTCGCGGTGCATGCCCTGATCGCGATACGCCATATGCCGAGCAGCTACCGCGAGTATCGAATCTTCTGGCGGCACTCGCGTTCGCTGGGCCATGCCGACACCACGCTGTGGCTGATACAGGTGATTACCGGCCTGTTACTGATGTTCTTCGCCTCGGTGCACCTGTACGGTATGTTTACCCATCCCGGCGATATCGGCCCCTACGCCTCCTCCGACCGGGTTGTCACCGGCGTCATGTGGCCCCTTTACCTGGTCCTGCTGTTCGCGGTAGAACTGCACGCCGGAATCGGCATCTACCGGCTCGCGCTCAAGTGGGGCTGGCCGAGAGGCAGGAACCCGCGCCAGACGCGCCGAATTCTCGGCCGCACCAAATGGGCGATCAGCGTGTTCTTTATCGTGCTCGGCCTGCTGACGCTGGCGGCCTACATCAAGATCGGCATCGAACACCGCGAGCATGTCGGCGAACGTTACCTGCCGGGTGCATCGCAGACGCAACAATCCCTCCCTGCAAAACCGTTACCGGTAAACTAGGCGAATGCAGACAATACATACCGATGTGTTGGTAATCGGCGGCGGGCTGGCCGGAATGCGCATCGCCATCGGAGTCAAGCGCAGGGGCCATGAATGTATCGTTTTGAGCCTGGTCCCGCCCAAGCGCTCGCACTCGGCGGCGGCACAGGGCGGCATGCAGGCCAGCCTCGCCAACAGTATCAAAGGAGAAGGCGACAACGAGGACCTGCACTTCGCGGACACGGTGCGCGGCAGCGACTGGGGCGCCGATCAGCAGGTGGTGCGCATGTTCACCAACACGGCGCCCAAGGCGGTGCGCGAGCTGGCCGCCTGGGGCGTGCCGTGGAATCGCGTGCAGCGCGGCGACCGTGAAGTCGTCATCAACGGCAAGCGCGTAACCATTTCCGAGCAGGACGCGGCGCACGGCCTGATTACCGCACGCGATTTCGGCGGCACCAGAAAATGGCGCACCAGCTATGTCAGCGACGGTACCGGGCACTCGATGTTATACACCATGAGCGACCAGGCAATCGCGCGCGATATCGTCGTACACGAACGCACCGAGGCGCTCGCCCTGATCCACGACGGCGCGCGTTGTTACGGCGCGATCGTGCGTCATCTCGTAAGCGGCGAACTGCTTGCCTATGTCGCCAGTGCGACCTGTATCGCGACCGGCGGCTTCGGGCGCATATACCGGTCGACGACCAACGCCGTTATCAACGAGGGCATGGGCGCGGCCATCGCGCTAGAGACAGGCGTGGCGACTCTTGGCAACATGGAAGCGGTGCAGTTTCATCCAACCGCGATATTCCCGGCCGGAATCCTGGTGACCGAGGGCTGCCGCGGCGACGGCGGCCTGCTGCTGGACGGCAACGAGCACCGTTTTATGCCGGACTACGAACCGGAGAAAAAAGAACTGGCCTCGCGCGACGTAGTATCGCGGCGCATGGAACAGCATATGTCTTCGGGACATGGCGCAAGCTCGCGTTTCGGCGACCATCTGTGGCTCGATATCCGCCTGCTCGGCCGCCAGCATATCGAATCCAACCTGCGCGAGGTCAGGGAAATCTGCCGCTACTTCCTCGGTATCGACCCGGTCACCGACCTGATCCCGGTGCGCCCGGCACAGCACTATTCGATGGGGGGCGTGCGCACGGATCATCGCGGACAGTGCCCCAGGCTGCTGGGGCTTTTCGCGGCCGGAGAGGCGTCGTGCTGGGATATGCACGGCTTCAATCGACTGGGCGGCAACTCGGTGGCCGAAACCGTGGTCGCTGGCATGCTGGTGTCCGAATTCATTGCCGATTACTGCGACAGCGCGGACAGCGAGACAACGCTCTCGAGCGCCCTGGTCAAGCAATTCTGGCGCCGAGAGCGTGAACGGTTGCAACAGTTGATGACGGCTGGCGGCAATGAGAATCCGTTTAAACTGACGCGCGAAATGCAGGACATCATGACCGACAAGGTCGGTATCTTCCGTGATGGCGAACGGCTTGGCGAGGCGGTAGAGGAATTGCAATCCCTGCTGCGGCGCAGCCACAACATCTGCGTCAACAACCAGGTGCCTGGTGCAAATCCGGAACTCGTCGCCGCTTACCGCGTGCAGAAAAAGTTGAAACTCGCGCTCTGTGTCGCCCTTGGCGCACTGCAGCGCAAGGAAAGCCGGGGAGCACATTTTCGCCAGGATTTCCCGCAGCGCAACGACAACGACTGGCTGCGGCGGACACTGGCAAGCTGGCCGGATGAAGACGCAAACCTGCCACGGCTGGCCTACGAACCGCTCGACGTCATGCACATGGAACTGCCGCCGGGCTGGCGCGGTTATGGCGCCAGGGATCACATCGATCATCCCGATACGCCGCAACGCCTGGCCGCCATCGAGACGATCACGGGGCAGGTTCCGGCCGAGGACCGCTTCGCGCTACAACAGGCACTGATGCCCTATGAACATCTGCTGCCACAACGGTACCGGGGTCGCAACGCCCGTCTCGGCGAGACAACGCCATGGGACTGACAGAGACGAAATCCGAATGTCGCCGGCTGCGGATACACGTGCTGCGGCACAACCCGCAAGACCCGGCCAGTCAGCCGCACATGCAGGCTTTCGACATCGAAGAAGCCGACGGCATGACCCTGTTTATCGCGCTCAACGAAATTCGTGAAACGAAGGCCCCGGACCTGCAGTTCGACTTCGTCTGCCGCGCGGGTATCTGCGGCAGCTGCGGCATGCTGATCAACGGCCGCCCGGGGCTCGCCTGCCGCACGCTGACCAGGGATCTCGAAACGGATATTTACCTCGCGCCTTTGCCGCTGTTCGAGTTGATCGCCGATCTGTCGGTGAACACAGGCAAATGGATGCGGGGCATGAGCGAACGGCTTGAGACCTGGATTCATACGCAGGATGGCGAGCCTGATCTGAACGCGTTCGAGGCACGCATGGAACCGCAACTAGCGCAGCAAATCTACGAACTCGAGCGCTGCATCGAATGCGGTTGCTGTATCGCCGCCTGCGGCACGGCGCGTATGCGCGAGGAGTTCGTCGGCGCCGTCGGCCTTAACAAAATAGCGCGCTTTCGCCTCGACCCGCGTGATACCCGCAGCGACGCTGATTACTACGAACTGATCGGCGACGAGAACGGCGTGTTCGGCTGCATGAGCCTGCTGGGTTGCGAGGATATCTGCCCCAAGGAATTGCCCTTGTCCACGCAACTTGCCTTCATACGCCGGAAGATGGCGTTTGCCGTCTGACTGGCGGGCATCTGAAAAATGCCTGATCGAAGCTAACCGATTGCAGGGAAAACGACTAACATGTCGAGCCTGGTATCCCTGTCGCCTACTCCTTTTTCAGCTCCTGGAGACGCAGGTTCCCTGACCCAGCAACACGCCCACCCTTGCAGTTGCATTTCGAATTCTTTAGGGGTAGGGTTTTGGCTCGTCTAAATAACACATGGAATCAGGGAAGGTGTTGAGTAGCGCGAAATATCATCCTCTTCTTTGTATACGTTGGCATCCGGCATGATTTGTCCGGTCATGCGCGCCAGCAACTATAACCGGTAAACATGTACGCAGACGTGTCGCATCGTGATCGACGCACTTCGAATCACTGTAGAACTTCCAAAAACCATGCGGCATGACGCTCATTTACCGATCGCGCCCCACGCGCCAACGGCCGGGCTGCAGTTCAATCGCGCCGCGGGGAATAGCGATAATTAACTGATCGCAGTTGGGAATCACTTACTGATGGGAGCATGAGATGGCAGACAGGAAAAAGAAGTCCAGGAAACGAAACAAACAACCCGAACAATTCGCGCATTGCGGTCTACCGGTCATACCCGATCGCGCGCTGGAGAGCGATGTCGATCCTGGCAGGGTGTTTCTTATACGCTACATCGAGAAAAAGTGGGTCAACAACACGGTCCTGCATTACTACTTTTTTAATAGCCCCGCGAGCTGGCGCGGCGCCGACAACCAAAAAGACGCGGTCAGAAGCGCTTTCAGGACCTGGAAGAATCTCGGCATCGGTCTGCAGTTCGAGGAAGTCGCCAACGCCAGCGACGCCGAGATCCGGATCGGTTTTGACCCAGGCGGATCCTGGTCTTATGTCGGCCGGGACTCAATTGATATCGCGGGCAACCCGAGCCAGCGAACGATGAATTTTGGCTGGGACCTGACCACGCCATACGGCCGCGATACGGCATTACACGAAATCGGGCATGCGCTCGGATTTCCGCACGAGCATCAAAATCCCCATACCGGAATCGTCTGGGACATCGATGCGGTTAACGACTATTTCAGCGGCCCGCCGAACAATTGGGACGAAGGCAAAATCTATCACAATATCATCCGCAAAATCGCGCCAGCCGAAGTCGCGGGCTCGACCTGGGACAGGGATTCGATCATGCATTATCGATTCGGCAAGGGCCTGATCAAGGTTCCGACCGAATACCAGGACAAGGCGCTGATTCCGAAGGCCGGCCTTTCCGATATGGACAAGGCGGAGGTGCGCAAGTTTTACCCCGCGCCGAGCAAGAAAAAGTTGCCCCTGCTAAAACCTTTCCTGTCGCATATCGTCAGGCTCGGGGCCGGGCAGCAGCTTGACTATGAAATCAGGCCGGAGGCCAGCCGGCGTTACACGATTCAAACCTTTGGCACGATGGATACCGTCATCGTTTTATTCGAGGATGATAACGGTACGCCCATCTACCTCGACGGAGACGACGACAGCGGCACCGACTACAACTCGAAAATCGAAACCAGGCTGATCAGCGGCCGCAGCTACTACCTCAGGCTGCGTCTCTATTACTCCACCGGCGTTGGCCAGGGGGGCATCATGCTATGGTAAGCCGGGATAGCAACCAGTTCATCACCCACCAGCCGGGATCGCAATTATGAAAACACGCGACATAGAAACGACGGGTAGCGGCTACCCGCTGAGCGCCATCCAGGATGCTCCAGACCTGCGAGATTTTCCGTTCGAGCCGTCACTGATAAAACTGAAAAAGGAGGTCGGCCCGCCGAATGGTTTAACGATACTCGATCAAAAGCACGAGGGCGCATGTACCGGCTTCGGCCTGGCCGCGATTATCAACCTGCTGAATCGACAGAGGAACGAAAAGGTCAGGGTCAGCCCCCGCATGCTGTATGAAATGGCCAAGCTGCACGACGAGTGGCCGGGCGAAGGTTACGCCGGATCGAGCTGCCGGGGCGCGATCAAGGGATGGTACAACATGGGGGTCTGTAACGATTCGGAATGGAAGTACGTTGCCAACAAACCCGATTCGCTAACCGTGGAGCGGGCCCGGCAGGCGCGTAGAAACACCATCGGCGCCTACTATCGAGTACAGCCGCGCATCTCCGACTTTCACGCGGCGATCAACGAGGGTGGCGCCATTTTCTGTTCCGCGCAAACTCACGACGGCTGGCAATTACCTCAAAAGGTAAAAAATAAAACGAAAGGCAAGACCGAGCACGTCATCGAGTTTCTCCAGGTGCCTCGAGGCGGTCACGCCTTCGCCATCGTCGGTTACGACGAAAAGGGTTTCTGGGTGCAGAATTCCTGGGGTAAAACCTGGGGCGACAAGGGCCTGGCGCTGTGGTTGTACGAAGACTGGCAGCAAAACCTGATGGATGCCTGGGTATTCGCGCTGGCCCTGTCGACGCCGCAGATTTGGCACCTGCCCGACCAGATGGAAAAGAATCGCAGCGGCCTGTCGCTGCAGCCATCGCCGCCGCGCAGCGAAATCGCGGGCCATTTCATACACGTCGACGATGGAAACTTTCACGCCCAGGGACGTTACTGGAGTAATGCCGAAGACGTGCGTACCACCGCCGAGCGACTGGCCGAAAATAAAAAGGGCTACAAGCATTTATTGCTGTATGCCCATGGTGGCCTGAATTCACCGAAGGCCTCGGCACGGCGCATCGCAGCGATGAAAAACACGTTCAAGGAAAACGGGATCTACCCCTACCACTTCATGTATGACACCGGAATCCTGGAGGAACTGAAGGATGTTATCTTTCGGCGCAAGCAGGAAGTCGAGACGCGGGCCGGCGCAGTTAGCGACTGGACCGATCGCCTGATCGAATGGACAACCCGTATCCCCGGGCGCGCGCTGTGGCGTGAAATGAAAACCGGGGCCGAACTGCCGTTCCGACCGAACCGGGCGGGTGCGCAAACGCTGCAAATCTTCCTCGATGCGTTAACCGCATCGGAAAACGCCGATCTGACCGTGCATCTCGTCGGCCACAGCACCGGCGGGATATTGCTCGCACATCTGCTCAATGCAATGGAAGGTTTTGCGCCCGAATTGCGTCTCGGCAGTTGCTCCCTGCTCGCACCAGCCTGTTCGGTGGATTTGTTTCGCAGCCACTACTATCCCTATCTGGTAACGGGCAAAAGCGAGTTCGGTATCGATAAAATGCAGGTTTTCAACCTGACCGACCGGCTCGAGCGCGACGACCAGGTGGGCCAGGTCTATCGCAAATCGCTGCTCTACCTGGTGTCACGGGCATTCGAGGAAGACACGCCCGAAGCGATTCTGGGCATGAAGAAATATACCGATCCTCTGCTGCAGGAATCCGACATCAAAAAACTTGGCAACAGGTTTAAAGTGCATTACAGCAGCGCGACCAATACCGGAAACAGCAACAGTTCGACCCACGGCGGATTCGACAACGACGTGGCGACGATGAATAGCGTACTCAAAACGATTCTTGGTCTCGGTGCGAATGCACAACCCCCCAGGCCGTTTACGCGCGAATCACTGGATTACTAGGAGAACCCTGTACATGGCGAATTTCAGCGAGGCCTACGATCTCACCTCGGCGCACGAGGGTGGTTACGTGAACGATCCCACCGATCGAGGCGGCGAAACCTACCGCGGGATATCACGCGTGCATCACCCGAGCTGGGGCGGCTGGAGTAAAATAGATGCGCACAGAACCAGACGCGGCTTCCCCGCAACGCTGGATGCGGACACTTCTCTGCAAACCAGCGTCAAGAGTTTTTACAAGCGCAAGTACTGGGACCGTTTCCTCGGTGACCAGATTCCGGACCAACGGGTAGCCAACGAGCTCTACGACACCGGCGTCAACATGGGCGTGCGTAGCGCCGCGCGCTTTTTGCAGAATGCGCTGAATCTACTCAATCGAAATCAGCGCGATTTCGAGGACCTGGTCGTGGATGGCTGGCTGGGGCAAGGCTCGCTGAAGGTGCTCAAGCAGTACCTTAAACTGGACCGGAAACCGGATGCCCTGTTGAAAATAATGAATATTCAGCAAGGCGCGCGCTATATCGAGATCATGGAAAATGACCCTTCGCAGGAAAAGTACGCACGCGGCTGGCTGAAACGCGCCTGAAGATAGTTGCTCTACCATTGAGTCGCGCGTTCTGCCATTAGGTGAGGGTTAACACAATACGTAGCCGTTTCAAGCTAAGTCAACCGCCATCTTGAATACACCTGCGGGGCGTTGATGCGATACCAGGACGCTGCCCCCGCGGGACGGACTAGTTTCGATGGAGAGCGTAGGCTCGAAGTTTGCGCCGGTAGAGCGATATCGAATGATCCTCGATGCCGGCGCGACCGTAGGTCGAGATCCATCGGGACACGACCCAGCCGGCACGCAGCGGCAGCGACGGATTTGAAATTAGTCTCAGATTCACAAAGCTGTCGTCGGGACCCGCTTCGACGTGATTCAGGTAGCGCATGTCGCCGAAATGCACGTATCCCTGGAACCGGGCAAGCCAGTTGATCAGCGATTGGGGCAGATGCAGCCAGTTCAGCAGCGTGACAACCAGCGTAAACAGCCACGCCGGCGGTGTGCGCGGGACGATATCCGAGGAATTGACGACGCGGTAAATCGGCGTCCTGAACACGAAGCCCATGTCGAGGTTACCGACGCGCGGCCCGCCGAAGGTGTAACAGGCGCCGAGGCTGTCCTTGGCGATGAAACGGGTGGCGACAATGGCGAGCGCCCCGCCGAGCGAATGCCCGGTAACGTAGAGCGGCAACTGTTCGTCTTTTTTCAGGTCTTTATAAATCAGATCACGCACGGATGCGAAGGACTCGTAGAATCCCTTGTGAATGAGTTCCTCGGCGTTAGCCTCCGGCGCACGAATCAAGGCCGCGTCTAAATCGGTTCTGAAGTCGGCCAGTTTCTGCTCGGTGCCGCGAAACACGAGCACGCGCATGCCTCGGCTACCAGCGGCCGCCTTGCGTTTCGCCAGGAAAGCCTGGGTATCTGCGAGATTGTAGACGTTTACCAGATCGAATCCGGCTGCTTTGAGGCAGCTCGCGAGCGCGGAGCGCCCGTCTTCGGCATCGGTATCCATTTCCTCGAGAAACCGTCGCAGCCGCCCCTTGATATCGTCGGCGCTCTTAATCGACACCAGGTCCTGCGCGAGCGCGACGAAGTCCTGTCCGCCCTCGAAACGAAAATACGCCAGTTCCGACATCGCCGCCATAATCCAGGCGGTACGATCGCTGTAAGCGGCACGCTGTACCGGCGTCTTCAGCAGGTCGGAATGATCGAATACCTGCGGCGGCTGGAGTTGGGGCCTTGACGCTGCCTTCGGCATTTTCTCGATTGGATCTGGCATTTGCAGTCCTCCTTGTCATGGTTGATCGAAACAACACCACTCGAGTTGTCTGTTATTGCGACTTACCCGGTCGACGTTCGGGATCGCGCCGGTCTACCGGCCTGTAATCTGGCGGCGGAAAAAGACAGGAGCCAGTTTATAGATCCGGGCCGATTTTCCTGCTAACAAATCGCGCCAGCCACACGGCTCGGTATCGACCGGCGCGCGATCCCTCGAAGCCGTTATCACGCGTCATGATAACGCAAATCGCACGGAAGGGGGGTGCCTCGAATTGCGGGATCAACATGAGGTTAAAGCGTCAGGGCTTACATTCGACACTTTAGCCCTGGAGAGAAAATAGCTGCCAGGAATATCGGCGTCGGAGAATTAGAAATCGGCCTCCGACACGAATGGTACCGACTTAAGACGGTCATTCCAGCGAAAGCGGGAATCTCGTAATCGCCAGCTATCAATCGTTAAAATATCTCCGCTTTCGCTGGAATGACTCGAAGTTGGTTATCCTGCATCAGGTAAGCGACTTTGCATTCCGACGCCTGATTTCTGTCCCCTTTTTCCCGGCAATATTTACTTGTCGGCACCATCCGTCGTCTTGCTCAAGCTTTCCCATATCCTGACCATCGCCAGGGTATCGAGACGGCAGTATGCAAGCAGCGATTCCCGCATAGCGGCTTTCTCATCGGGGTTATCGATTTCATGCAAATGGGGAAAAATATCCATCGCGACATCGCCGCTCTGGATATCCATGTTCTTGTAATCCAACTCCGGGTCGCGAGGGAAAAGTGCGGGCAGGACGGATTTGATGGAAAAACTGCCGTGAAAATCAGGATGATAATACATCAACCTGTTAAACGGGATTTCCAGGTCCTTAAACCTGCCGATCATTGCCGTCAGCTGCGCTGCATATCGATCGATATGCCTGGCCAGCCCATTGATAACACCGATTTCAAACGACTGGTGAAAAGCGAATATGGTTCCTTTGGCGGTAATGTCTTCCAGCAAATGTCGCGTAAGCCTGAGCCTCGGATCCTCAGCTTCATCCGCAAGAAATTCCTTATGCTCGAGGTCACCATTTTCATGCAGGATGTGGAGAGAATACTGGAAGGGAATAATCTTATATGGACCCTGACCATCGAACCGGGGAATCGCATCCTGGAAGGTTTCAAAATCGAGGAAGTTAATGGGGTAGCTGACATCTCGAAGGTAGTCGGCTATGGCTTCGGTGTCGATGTGGGGCTCTCGGTTGAGTGCCGTATTAACCTGCAAAGTCTGGACGGCATTCAGGTCAATGTGATTCTTCGCATCTTCATAAGTCACGATCCCGTTGTGATAATACTCAAACTTTTTATTACCGTTTAAACGGCAAAGATCCAGCACGGAAGGATAAGGCACATCCCGCCAACAGTAGCCATGAAAATCACATTCGTAGGGATTATTGCAATGCGTACCGATCGGGATATCGGGCTCACTACCAGCGAGAACCACCTTCAGGTTGTCCAGATTGCTTTCTATCGAGGCCTGCTCGGCCTGAACATCCTCGGTGATGTCATCGATAGCAAACAGGCTTCGTATATCGAGCTCACCATCGCGCACATAACCCGTATGGAGATGAACTAGATATGCCCTGCCGAGTGGTATTTCGTTTCCGATCACATACCACTGAATTGCCACATCGGGCTTGTGCACAGCCTTGGTGGTGGCGGTTGCCTTTACTTCGTAGATATCCCATACGGTTCCGTTCCGGACCAGGATATCAGCCCTGACGAATACGCCCCCGCTGGCAAACGAGCCTTCGTAGATGACCTTCTCGCTCCCGATCAGCCTGGCGGTTTCGTCGATCATGCCCTGGTAATCGGACTGTCGATATTCAACTTCGACTCCGCCTGGAAATAACTGTTTAGCGAGGTCGCCGACACGATGACCCGTTGCAAACAGATTCAGCCTTCGTCGATCGGGTTCAGCCGCCAGGTCTTTTCGATTTTTAAACAACCATAGGGCCTTCGGGCATTGAAGACCTCTCATATACTGTGACTTCGAAAGATGCATGATTTCCCTGGCCGCTGTTTATTATGAATCCATACCCCGCGGAGGCAGGGTCAAAGATTATTATCTGACATCAGGCGTGGCTCTCCATGATTCGGGCTAGGAAGCCTCGAGGTTGCGGACGAACCGATAGGTAATGGATTCCGGTTTCATACGGTAAAGCGCCGCGGGACGTCCCCCTTCCTGGCGTTTCCTGCCGGTATCGATCAGCAGTTTCGCCTGCTCGATACGACGGCGAAACGATCGTTTCTGGATAGGTTTGCCTATCAGCAACTCGTGCAGGTGCTGCAATTCGGCCAGCGTAAATTCTTCGGCCAGCGCGTAGCCCGAGGATATCGAATACAGGGCGCGCTGGCGCTGGCGCTCGCGCGCAATGCCGATAATCTTGTGGTGATCGAAAGCCAGTTTCATTTTCAGCGCGGCATCCAGTTCGACCCAACGGACGTCGGATACCGTGCTCACGTGCTGCGCGCAGGCCTGGTGTGCGATCAACGCCGTGTAGCAGACCGTAACCGACCAGCCTCGCGGGTCGCGCTCGCGGTTGCCGATAGTTTCCAGCTGATCCAGGTACGGGGGCTCGACGCTGGTCTTTTCGACCAGTTTCCGTCGCGCGGTCGCTTCCACATCATCGTCGATATCGATATCGACGATGCCGCCCGGCAACCCCCATTTGCCCTTTTCGGGCTCGGACGAGCGGCGCACGAGCAGGAGCTTCAACGCTCTCTCATAGTAGGTAAACAGCACCGAATCGACCGTCAAAAGCGGCGTTTCGATGCCGTGCCCGGGCCGCCGGGAGCTTTTCGCCTGTCGGGTCATACCTATTTCCTGGGTTCGGACGCGGCTATTCTAACGTAAAAAGTTCGCATTTTGTGACTTTTTGTCACTTACTATTTGACAAGTTAGTGTCTATTGGCCACTATCCATTAGTGTCTAATAGTCACAAAGGAGCAGAAAATGTTTGGAATACGCTACTACAAGGCCGATCCCTCGACTTTCGTCATTAAAACCTCGAACGGGAAAATCCTGGCAAAAGGCAAAGGGCTCAGCTTTTTCTACAACGCCGTGAAGACCTCGATCGCGGCGATTCCGATCAACGCTCAGGAGGCGCCATTCATCTTTGGACTGCAGACCGCCGACTTCCAGGAAATCAGGGTCCAGGGCCAAATCACCTTCCGTATCGATGAAGCGGAAAAGATTGCCGATATGCTGAATTTCGCCATCGGCAAGGATGGCGTGACCCATGTTTCCGACGATCCGATGAAACTAGGCGATCGCGTCATCCAGTCGGCCCAGGCCATCGTGCAGGAACGAGTGCTATCCATGCCGTTGCGCCTGGCGCTGGCCGACCACACTCGTCTTGCCGCCGAGATCCGGCAACAAATGGCCGCAGACGGGTCATTGCAGTCGATGGGCATTACCATTCTCAAAACCACGGTCAGCGCAATTTCACCGACGCCAGAGACACGCCAGGCCCTCGAGGCCGAAGCCCGCGAGGCGATCCTGAAAGAGGCGGACGACGCGATCTACGCGCGCAGAAAATCCTCGGTCGAGCAGGAACGCACGATCCAGGAAGCCGAACTGCAAACGAAACACGAGATTCAGCAAAAGGAACAGGAAATCGAGGAATCCCGTATTCTGAACGAGCGCAACCTGCTGCGCGGCAAGGCAGAGACCGAACGCGAGCGTATCCAGTCGGAGATCGATAACGAAACCCAGCGCAAGGAACTGGTAGGCCTGGTCGTCGCCAACGGCCGCGAGGAAGCCGACGCCGAGGCCTACGCGATGGCGAGTAAAATGAGGGCCTTTACCGAGCTGCCGGTGGAAAATCTGAAGGCCATGGCGCTCGCCAACATGCAGCCGGAACAGCTGATGGCAATCGCGTTCGAGGCACTGGCGCAAAATGCCGGCAAGATCGGCGAGCTCAACATTACGCCCGACCTGTTCGGTCAGATGATGAAAAAGGCTCGGGCCAAATGAGCCGCGCAGTCGAACACCGCTTCATACTGGTAACGCGCAAAACGCGCCTGCAGGAGTTGATCGAGCGTTTCAACACCTGGCCGCAGGCGCGATTCTACCTCGAGCATAACCAGGTCGACGCGCAGGACTACCTGGACGAACACGACCTTTACTCGAAGCGCATTCACGAGGCGGAGTCGAGGCTGCGCTCGATGGGCCCAGTGCAGAAACTGGAGCGGAGATTCCTGCCAAACTACCAGTTCGGCCGGGACGATATCGTGGTCGTGATCGGACAGGATGGCCTCGTCGCCAATACCCTGAAATACCTGGACGGGCAACCGGTGATCGGCATCAATCCTGATCCCGATCGCTGGGACGGCAAGCTGTTGCCGTTCGAGATCGGCGATATCGAGCGCGCGCTCGCGCAAACGTTGAGCGGCCGGGGGGATCGCAAGAGCGTGACCTTCGCCGAGGCCTCGACCAACCTCGGGCAACGCATGCTGGCCGTCAATGACCTGTTCATCGGGCCTAAATCACACGTCTCCGCGCGCTACCACATCGACTGGAACGGCCAGGTCGAACTGCAAAGCTCGTCGGGTATAATCGTATCGACCGGTTTCGGTTCGACCGGATGGTTCCAGTCGGTGCTGGCGGGCGCCGTCGGCGTTGCCGGCCTCGAGTCGCATCCGATGGCAAGCGGCTTTGCCTGGGATGCAGAACGGCTCCAGTTCGCGGTGCGCGAACCCTTTCCGAGTCAGACCACCGGCGTCAGGCTGGTGTTCGGCGAGGTTTCTGGCAACAGGCCCCTGACCATCGAATCGCTGATGCCGGAATACGGCGTCATCTTCTCCGACGGCATCGAGGACGACGCGATAGCCTTCAATTCGGGCTGTATCGCCAGGATTGACGTATCCGACACCCGGGGCGTGCTGGTGTGTTGATGCGCCCCGGCAAAACAACTTCATTCGAATCGACTATGCTCAATCAGGCGATGACTTCTACCCGTAACAACAACGAATTCCGCTCCGGCGCGAGCGACGCCGTGACCGGATCCCTGCTCGGCTGCGCCCTCGGAGACTCCATAGGGTTGCCGTTCGAGGGCATTTCGGCACGACGAATCCGACGCCTGAATCCGGGGCCGCTCAGGCAACGGCTCCTGTTCGGATATGGCATGATATCGGACGATACCGAGCACAGCTGCATAGTGGCCCAGGCGCTGATCGCCTCCGGCGGCGATGCAGGGGCCTTCGGGCGTAACATGGCCTGGCGGCTGCGCTGGTGGTTAGCGACCCTGCCCGCGGGGATCGGCCTGGGTACGCTGCGCAGCGCGATCAAACTCTGGCTCGGATTTCCCTATCACCAAAGCGGCGCGCGCAGCGCCGGTAACGGACCGATGATGCGCAGCGCGATCATCGGCGCCTATGCGGGTGGAGACGATCGCCTGCGCGAAGACCTGGTCGCCGTCAGCAGCCGGATTACGCACTCCGACGCGCGCGCGGAGCGTGCGGCACAGGTGATTGCGTGCGCAACCGCGCTGGCGCTCGACAACGAAACGATTTCGCCCGCACGAGCCGAGTCATACTTCGGAAAATGGGCGCGCAACGACGAGGCGCTGAAAGCACTGCTGCAAAGGGCGGCGCAAAGTGCAGCGGATAACCAGAGCGCGCAACAATTCTGCGTCGACAACGATATGCGCAAGGGCGTGTCCGGCTTTTGTTACAGCACGCTTGCCGTGGTGCTGCAAATCTGGTTCCGGCATTACGACGATGCGGAAACCGCGATTACCGAGGCGGTCCGCTGCGGCGGCGACACGGATACCGTCGCCGCCATTGTAGGCGGCATGGTCGGCGCCAGGACCGGCAGGCACGGTTTACCGCAACACTGGTTGCGCTGCCTGAACGACTGGCCTCGTTCGGTCAAATGGATGGAGTCGTTATGCGATCAGCTAAGCCAGTGCCGGGAGTCGGGTGTCAGGCAAAGACCAAAATACGTGTTTTATCCCTTCGCGTTAGCCCGCAACCTGTTGTTCATACTGATCGTACTGGCACATGGATTCCGGCGTCTGGCGCCCCCTTACTGAACACGCGGATTGCCCTGCCCTGTAGATATCCGAAGTTCCGAATGCAACTGTCCGCATCTGCGCCGAGGCCCGATCCCGATGCCTGCCCCTGACCTTGATCTGATTTCACTCGCGGATAGTGGATGCCGTCCGAAGAAAGATCACCTGGACTCTATTTTCGCTGCGTGCGTTTTGGCTTACCCTTGTTCTTGTTATCCCTGACCCTGTTTTTAGGCCTGGTCCTGGGAGATTTGCTCGCGTCCGGTTTTTTCCTGGCGTTTTTCTTGTTACCGCCGAGCTGCGACATATTCAGGCGTTGGCCGGCAACCAGGACATCCTTGAGTTTTTTGAGTAATTCCCGGGGCATGTCCTCGGGTAGATCGACCAGGCTGTAATCGTCGAAGATTTCGATGCGACCGATGTATTTACTGTCGATATCGGCCTCATTGGCGATCGCGCCGACGATGTTACCCGGCTTTACCTTGTGCAGATGACCAACTTCGATGCGAAAGCGATCCATTCCCGCCTCTCGTTTCTGACCCCTCGGCCTAATCTCGTCGCGAGGAGACGTCCGCTCAGCATCGGCAACGTCAGTCTGACTTTCGCGGCGCGGTTTTCTTTGCGCTCGGGTCCTATCGCCTTCCGGTTCGCGGGCCGGCGTAACCGCCGCTTTGGCGGATAATAGAAATGGCGCCCGACCCTGCACCTGTTTTGCCAGCGCCGCGGCGATGTCGAGCGTATCCACCGGATTTTCCTGCCGGTATTGCTCGATCAGCTCCCTGAACAGGCTCAGATCCTCGTCGGCTAGCGTAGCGCTAATGCGCTGCTTGAATTGCTCGACGCGTCGGTTGTTGACCATATCCGTCGAAGGTAATTCCATTAACTCGATTTCCTTGCGCGTCGCCTTTTCGATCGCCTGCAGCATGCGTCTTTCACGTGGGGCGACAAACAGAATTGCGTCGCCGTCGCGCCCTGCCCGGCCGGTGCGACCGATGCGATGCACATAGGCTTCGGTATCGTGGGGAATGTCGTAATTGATGACATGACTGATTCTGGCAACGTCGAGCCCGCGCGCGGCAACGTCGGTAGCAACCAGGATATCGTGCTTGCCCGCTTTTAACTGCTCTATGATGCGCTCACGGTTTTTCTGCGCGATGTCGCCATTGAGCGCTACTGCGCTATATCCCCTCGCCTCGAGTTTCTCGGCAAGCTCGAGAGTCGCGGTCTTGGTACGCACAAAAATCAGCATCGCGTCAAAACTTTCGGCCTCGAGAATTCGAGTAAGTGCATCCAGCTTGTGCGTCCCGCTCACCGGCCAGTAGCGCTGACGAATCGTTTCCGCGGTGGTGGTTTTTACCTTGATCGTCACTTCGGCCGGATTTTGCAGGTGGCGGATACTGATTTTTCGTATCGCCGCGGGCATGGTTGCGGAAAACAACGCAATCTGGCGTCGTTCGGGGGTCTGTTCCAGAATCCATTGCACATCGTCGATGAATCCCATGCGCAGCATTTCGTCGGCTTCGTCGAGCACCAGGGTTTTCAAGTGATCGAGCTTAATGTTTCCGCGACGCATATGATCCATCACCCTTCCCGGAGTGCCGACCAGAACGTGGACGCCGCGTTGCAGCGCGCGTATCTGCGCGCCATATTCCTGCCCGCCATAAACCGGCAGCACGTGAAAACCTTTCAATTGCGAAGCATAGGATTTGAATGCCTCGGCGACCTGTATCGCGAGCTCGCGGGTCGGCGCGAGCACCAGGACCTGCGGCGCGTTTTGTTTCAGATCGAGATTCGAAAGCAACGGCAACGCG
>Ga0224512_10001221_pt1 | contig 25276 bp, 16 predicted proteins | sample SF_May12_sed_USG_4_FD_169103 | JGI IMG/M metagenome (GOLD analysis project Ga0224512, IMG submission 169103) | Sediment microbial communities from San Francisco Bay, California, United States - SF_May12_sed_USGS_13 | ecosystem: Environmental > Aquatic > Marine > Sediment | place: USA... | reverse complement strand
CGCCGCGAGGCCCGCCTTGCGGACGGCGGAGGATTCAGCGCTTTGCTTGCCGGGCGGCCGACTGCGCGCGTTCCGGGTAGCGCGCGTCCTGTACCTCGCGCGCGCGCCGCAGTAGGTCCGTATCCCCCGCGCACGTCTCCGCGTAGGCTCGGCCCAGCATGCTGGGGATCTCGACCTGCGTTCCTTGTGGGAGCCGCGTCGTCGAGTCGAGCCGCGGATTGAGGTTTCGCAGTGTGCGGAACCACCCCTCGGGCTTGCTCGCGTCTGCGAGACAGATCGTCAGCTCGCCAAGAGAAAGTTGCTCGTGCAGCGTGATGACGGTCGACGTCGTCTCGAACTCCGGGAAGTCGAGGCCGTAGTCGTCCGGGTGCAGGAACAGCCACGCCGCGGCCAGCACCTGGGGCACGTAGCGGCGGGTCTCGCGCGGAAGCTCGCCGTACATGCGCGGGTCCCAGAACTCGGCCCCCTCGTGCTTCCTGTGCAGCCGGCGCAGCTTGCTCTCGCCGACGTTGTAGGCGGCAAGCGTCTTCTCGAGGTCGTTGTTGAATGCACCGAACTGATCGTTGAGGTACGCCGCGCTCGCTCGCGTCGCCGCCACGGGGTCGAGGCGCGTGTCGAAGCCGTCGTCGCTGCCGAGACCGTAGCGCAGCGCGGTGAGCGGCATGAACTGCATCGCCCCGGCCGCACCGGCGCTCGAGTAGGCATGCGCCTTCCCGCCGCTCTCCTTCGCCATCATCGCGAACAGGAGCGCCTCCGGCAGGTCGGCCGAGTGGTAGATCGGGGCGATCTTGTCCCGCAGGTACTGGTAGTTCGTGTACGCATCCATGAGCTGCGGGCGCTTCCAGGTCAGCCAGTCGTGGAGCGCGGCCTTGACCTGGTCGTTCCATGGGATCAGGTCGGCCATGTCGCGGCCGTGCAGCAGGGTCAGGGTACGGCCCAGCTCGGGTATGACGTCGGTGACCGGGGACGGCGCTGCGTTCTCTGGGTCCGCGGGCGGAGACGAGGCGGTCCCGTCGCGCGCGACGGTAAGAGGGTCCCGCCGATCCATGAAGACGTGTCCGAGTGAGTTGTCGAACAGGTGCATGTCGCAGCCGGGCGTCGCGGCGCAGGTCCGGGCGGCGACGCGCAGCCGGGTGGAAGTGGCCATCAGCAGGTTCTCACCAGCGACCGCCTCGCCGGAGACGATCAGCTCGAGTCCCCGCTCGTAGTCGTGGCGGTAGTCGCGAACCTTGGCATACAGGTCCTCGAGATCCATCGGCACGCGCTCGGGCGCGTGCGCCATGTCGCGCGAGCAGGACGCCGCGACGAGTAGCGACACCGCAGCCAGCAGCGCGGCGCAGCATCGGGTCGAGAGCTTCGTGGCCAGCCCGCTTTGCATGCGCCTCTCCGTCGTTGAGCTGTCAGGGGGGGGGCGGCGCGGAATGTTAGCACCTGCGGATCTTGTCCGTCAGCCGGGCGCTCTTCGTACATAAGAAGGTAGGGCAGCGCGGTGCCGCCGCCATCGTTTCGGGAGGGGACGAACGGGCCGGATCCGCACGGTGCCGCAGAGGTTCGAGCTCAGACCTCGACGACCATGCCGTCGCGGGCCGCTATCCCGAGCCGCGATTCCTCGATCCGGCGCGCAATCTCGTCAGTCAGGTGCGTGAACAGGATGCGATCGGCACGCAGGCTTCCTCTGGCCCGCTCGAGCTCGCCGACCGACACGTGGGAGATCGGCGGCTCCGACTGCTCCAGGAGGCCGAGCTCGACGATCGCCAGGTCGACGCCGTCTATGAGCCTGAGCAGCTTGTCGTCGAACGCCGCGTCGCCGGAGAAGGCGACAGTCTTTCCCGACGGACCGGTCACGCGGTAGCCGACGCTCTCGCGGCGGTGCGTGACGGGAAGCGGTGCGATCGTGAGCCCACCGATGCCGACGGGAGACGATTCAATCTCGAGAAAGACGACGTCGAAGCCGTACTCGATGTCCGGGTAAGCGAGCTCCATGGCCGCGCGGCACACGCCCTCTACGCCGGACGGCCCCACCACCGTGAACGGCCGTGTGCGGCCGGACTCGAAGTTCATGGCCAGGAGCAGGAACGGGAGCCCGAAGAAGTGATCCCCGTGGAAGTGAGTCAGCGCAGCGGCGTCGATCGTGTCGAGCGCCAGCCCGTCCTGCCGCAGCCGCTGCAAGGTCGTGGCGCCGACGTCGAGCAGGAGCCGCTCGCCTCCGGCGCTCTCGATGAGGAAGCAGGGATGGGCCCTGCCGTCGGTGTTGAAGGCATTCCCCGAACCGATCACGGTTACCGTCTTCATCGGGGCCTCGCGACGAGACAGGCGAGCCGGTCAGAGCGCCGGGGCGCCGTCATCCGCGCTCTCCACGGCCGGGGCGAGCCGCGCGGGATCCATCGGACCGGCCCGGCGGGCCGGCCTCTTCACCCGGCCCGACGAGTCAGCCCTCGACCGTCCTACTTCCAGTCGAACTGGACGTGTGCCAGGGCACGCCGCTCCACGAGGTCGCCGCCGAACGCCTCGAAGTGGTCGTCGTCGAGCAGGTTCGCGACGTTGAGACCGATCTTCCAGCTCTCATCGAAGCGGTAGTTGAGGCTGAGATCCACGGTCGTATACGACTCGACGAGTCCCTGGAACGGCCCGGCCACCCAGCGAAAATCGTCGACCCAGCGAGCGCTCAAAACGCCGTTGACGTCGCCGCTCGTGTACGACACGCCCACGCTGGACTTGTTCTCGGGCGAGTTCGGCAGCAGCAGGTCATCGAGACCGGGCGCACCTTTCTTGATGTCGAAGTCGAACCAGGAGTAGTTGAACCAGAACGACCAGTCGTACGTCACGAAGTACTTGAGGCCGAGATCGACGCCCTGCGTGTCAACAGCTCCGAAGTTGGTGTACGAGCGCGCGGCGATGATCGGCGAGCCGTCGGGGGCATTCGAGAGCTCGAAACCGAACGGCGCGAGCGAGGCACCGATTGCCGCGCGCGTCGGGTCGGCGACGGCGGCGGGAACACCGGCGGGTTGCACCCACGCGCCGAAGTTCGGGTTCAGACGATCGAGCGTCCCGTCGCCGTCGACGTCAACGCTCAGCGGCGTGCCGACCTGCGGGAGTAGGTCCGTGATGAAATTCTCGTTCTCCGCGATGTAGTAGTCGACCGTCAGCATGAGATTGCCGCCGAGAAGGCCGGTATAGCCGAACTCGAAGAGCTGCGTCTCCTCGACCTCGAGGTCGTCGTTGCCGAGGGCGAGTAACGGGATGGATGCGGCCAGGCCGCAATCGAAGGCGCCCGCCGTCGCCGCGACGCATGGATCGACCCCGGTTCCTCCGGTCAGATCCAGAGGCGGCGCCGGCGCCGCCGCGAGGAATAGCTCGGAGTAGGCGCCGACCTGGAACGCCTCGTTGTAAGTGAGGCGCAGCGCTTGATTGGGCGTGGGGTTGTAGACGAGCGACGCCTTGGGGGAGAGCTGCGAGTCGTGGATGTCGGCGTCGTCCCACCGCGACGCCAGCGCCAGCCTGAACCGCTCGTTCAGATTCAGGTCGAGCTGCGCATACAGGGAGCTCTTGTCGTTCTCGACGGGGGAGAACATCAGCGTCTGGCGCCCTTGATCCGGATCGAAGCTGTCGATGTCCTCGGTGCCGGTCGCTCCGCCGACGACGATGCGGTGGTTCTTCTCCCCGAATTTCCAGTGTCCCTGCGCCTCGAATTGCAGCCGCTCGGTGTCGAGCGCGAGATTCGTACCGGCGGCGAGCGAGAGCTGCCGGGGGGCCTCACGCGACGTGTAAGACGCGAGCACGTTCCAGTTGTCCGCCGTGTAGTTGACCCGCGCCCACGGGCGCTCGACGTCGAGGAGCTGCACGCGGCCAATGCCGGTCTGAAAGACCGGGCCCTCGATGGTCGTGCTCCCCCCCTCGACGGTGAACACGCTGCCGCCACCGAAGTACTTGTCGATGCGCACGCCGCCGAACGTGATGTCGTTGTCGTCGATCCGCATTGGCGCGACGGGTTCCTGCGGCAGGCAGTCCGTCGCGGTACCCTGGGGTACGGGGCAGGGCACCGAATACTCGTTCGCACCCATGCGAGAGACGGTGAAATCGCCCGACTTGCGCAAGCCCGCTTGTAACTTGATGAACCAGTCTTTGCCGAGGCTCTCGGCCCACCGGAAGTCCGCGTTGAACGTGCCGACCTCTCCGCCGACCAGCCGGATGGTCCCGCCGCGACTGTAGCGCGGCTGCTTGCTGACGAGGTTCAAGACGCCCGACGAGGCGTTCGCGCCGTAGAGGGCCGCGCTCGGCCCACGAACGAGCTCCGCCGTCGCCAGGTCGTCGAGCGGGAACGAGATGGCTGCCCACGACTGGGCGCCGAGGAACGGCACCGACGGGTCCCGGCCATCGATCAGCGTGGCGACGCGCCGGTTGAGGGAGCTGTTGAAGCCCCTCGTGTTGAAGTTGTAGTCGTAGATTCCGCTCTGGGTCACCTCGGCGCCGGGCGTGAACTCGAGGAGCTTCGGCAACTGTCCGTGCGAGGCCTGCTTCTCGATCTCGTCCTCGGTCACGACCGTCACGGCGGCCGGGGCGTCCACGATGCGCTCGCGCTGGCGGGATGCGCCGTACACGGTGACCGTCTCGTGCAGACTGAGCATCCAGGTGACCTGCTTCTCGACCGTGAGTGTCTCCCCGGCCTCGACGGTCACCACCTCCGTGGCAGAATTGTCGCCGAGACTGAAGACGAGCGTGTAGCCGCCGGGCGCCACGCTGGCGAAGGAGAATCGACCGTCCCAGTCGGTCACCTCGAGGTCTCCGGTCTCCTGGACCGAGACGAAGACCGCTTCGACGGCGTTGCCATTCGCATCGAACACGCTTCCTACGATGCGTCCGTTGGTCTGGCCCAGTGCGGGCACGATCACTCCAGCGGCCATCAGAATCAACAGCAGCACTCGACGAACATTCATCTGTTGAGCCTCTTCGATTTCCGCGCTCGCGGGGGTGCCAGGCAAGTGTATCGCATAGGGGCACACCCGAGGAGCGGTACGAGCCGGTCGAAGCATACTCTAGACGCCTCTCGATTATGATATCGGTCCGCCGTCATGCGACGGGGCGGGAGAGCGACGATGAAGCCAACGACTGGCTGGGCTCCTCGGAGCACCGAGGGCTCCTCGCGGAGGCCGGCGGCCCGCGACCCTGCTGGCTACTGGCGGGCCAACCTGCGGCTGATCGGCGCGCTGCTGTCGATCTGGGCCCTCGTGTCGTTCGTCTGCAGCATCTTCGGCGTCGAGTGGCTCAATCGGTTCAGGATCGGCGGGCTGCCGCTCGGTTTCTGGTTCGGCCAGCAGGGCGCCATCTACGTCTTCGTCGCGTTGATCTTCATCTACGCATGGTGCATGGACCGGATCGATCGCCGGTACGGCGTCGACGAGTAGTCCGGCCAGATGACGACGGAAAGCTGGACCTTTCTCTTCGTCAGCATCACGTTCATGCTCTACTTGTACATCGGCTGGCTCAGCCGCGTGCGAGAGACGAGCGGGTTTTACGTGGCGGGCCGTGGCGTCCCCGCGATCGCCAACGGCGCGGCCACGGCCGCCGACTGGATGTCGGCAGCATCGTTCATCTCGATGGCCGGGATGATCAGCTTCCTGGGCTACGACGGCTCGATCTACCTGCTTGGCTGGACCGGCGGGTACGTGCTGCTCGCGCTGCTGCTCGCGCCGTACCTGAGAAAGTTCGGCAAGTACACGGTGCCGGACTTCGTCGGCGACCGCTACGATAGCGAGACCGCGCGCGTCGTCGCCGCGGTGTGCGCCATCTTCGTGTCGCTCACGTACGTCGCGGGCCAGATGCGCGGCGTGGGCATCGTCTTCGCCCGATTCCTGGGCGTCGATATCACCCACGGCGTCCTGATCGGCATGACGATCGTGGCCTTCTTCGCCGTGCTCGGCGGAATGAAGGGGATCACCTGGACCCAGGTCGCGCAGTACACCGTGCTCATCGTCGCCTATCTGTTCCCGGCGGTGGCGATCTCACGCGTCCTGACGGGCAACCCCGTGCCGCAGCTCGCCTTCACGTTCAGCGACATCGTCGAGCGGCTGAACCAGGTGCAAACCGACCTCGGTCTGGCCGAGTACACGCAGCCGTTCGCGAGCAAGCCAATGCTCGACGTGTTCTGCATCACGTTCGCGCTGATGGTCGGCACCGCGGGGCTGCCGCACGTCATCGTGCGCTTCTACACGGTGCCGAGCGTGCGCGCCGCCCGCTGGTCCGCCGGCTGGGCGCTCCTGTTCATCGCGATCCTCTACACGACCGCACCTGCGCTGGCGACGTTCGCACGTTACAACCTGATCGATTCGCTCCACGACAAGACGCCCGAGGAGATCCACGCGCTCGGCTGGGCCGACAAGTGGGAGCAGACCGGGCTCTTGACGTTCGAGGACAAGAGCGGCGACGGCAGGATCCAGCTGACGGCCGACCGTGCGACCAGCGAGATCACGATCGACCGCGACACGATCGTGCTGTCGACTCCCGAGGTGGCCGGCCTCTCGGCCTGGGTCGTCGCTCTCGTCGCGACGGGTGGGCTCGCCGCGGCGCTGTCGACGGCGGCGGGCCTCCTGCTCGTCATCTCGTCGTCGATCGCGCACGACCTGTACATCCACTTCGTCGATCCTCACGCGCCGGAGAAGAGACGGGTCACGGTCGCGCGCGTGATGGTCGTGCTCGCGGTCGTCGTCGCGGGGTGGTTCGGGGTCCATCCGCCGGGCTTCGTGGCGCAGGTCGTCGCGTTCGCGTTCGGGCTCGCCGCGGCGACGTTCTTCCCCGTGATCCTGCTCGGGATCTTCGACCGCAGGACCAACAGGCAGGGCGCGGTCGCGGGGATGATCGTGGGGCTCCTGTTCACGGCGATCTACATCGCCGGGAACCGCTCGGACAAGATCTTCGGCACGGAGGAGCCGCTCATGGGGCCGTGGTGCTTCGGCATCAGCGCGGAGGGGATCGGCGCGGTCGGCTGTCTCCTCAATTTCGTGGTCGCGCTGGCGGTCTCGCACATGACGGCCCCGCCGTCCGCTCGGGTGCAGGCCCTCGTGGACTCGATCCGTCTCCCGCGGGGCGCGCACGAGCCCGAGGCCCACTTCGACGAGTCGGATGCACAGGCCGATAATCCCCGACCGGCACCGGAGGAATGACATGAGAAGAGATGCGGCTGCGCTCCGGCTATTGACGGCGCTGCTCGTCGCGGTTGCCTGCGCGACATCGTGCCACGGCGCGGAAGAGAAGATCGCGGAGCAGGGCGACGACGCGCGGCCCACGGTCGTCATCACCGGCGCGAATCGTGGCCTCGGGCTGGAGCTCGCCCGGCAGTTCGGCGCGAAGGGCTATCGCGTCGTGGGCACCGCCCGAAAGCCCGAGGCGGCGAAGGAGCTGCGGGCGCTCGGCGCCAGAGTCGAACAGCTCGACGTGGCCGACTCGGAGAGCGTGCGCGCGCTCGCGGCCCGGCTCGGGGAGCTTTCGGTCGACGTCCTCGTCAACAACGCAGGGATTCTGGTCCGCGAGGGTGGGATCGAGGAGATCGACGTCGACTCGATCGCGCGCTCGTTCGAAGTGAACAGCCTCGGACCGATGCGCGTGACGCAGGCCCTCCTGCCGCATCTCCGCCTTGGAAAGAAGAAGCTCGTCGTGCAGATCACGAGCCGCATGGGCAGCATCGCGCAGAACGAGGGCGGATACTACGCCTACCGCGCGAGCAAGGCCGCGCTGAACATGCTCAACCGCTCGCTGGCCGCGGAGCTCGGCGGCGAGGGCTTCACCTGCGTGGTGCTGCATCCGGGCTGGGTGCGAACCGACATGGGAGGGCCGAACGCGCGCCTCTCGCCGGAGGAGAGCGTGTCCGGGATCATCCGAGTCATGGATGGGCTCACCCGCGAGGACAGCGGGCGGTTCTTCGACCACAGCGGGGAAGAGCTGCCCTGGTGAGCGGCGCGTGCGTGGTCGGACGAGACGGCCTCCTACCTCTCGTCGGTGCCAACCAGAGCGCGACCCCGGCCCGGGTGGCGCCCGCTCACGAAAGCAGGATTCTGTAGATGACAGTGATGCGGGACTCCCGCCCGCCGCCGCGCGCGCGATACCAGACAGCCGGCCTGTTCTCCGGTGCCGCACTCGCGGCCGTGCTGTTCGTGCTCCCGGCGCCGGACGGCCTGTCGACGGCGGGATGGCGTGCCGCCGCCGTCGGGCTGTGCATGGCGATCTGGTGGGCGACCGAGGCGATTCCCGTGGCGGCGACGGCGCTGCTCCCGATCGCGGTCTTCCCGGCTCTCGGGATCGCGGACATCAAGGCCGTCACGGCCCCGTACGCGAACCCGACCATCTACCTGTTTCTGGGCGGCTTCATGGTGGCGCTGGCCATGCAGCGCTGGAACCTGCACCGGCGCATCGCCCTGGTCGTGATCGACCTGTTCGGGGGGAGCGGAGCGTCGCTCGTCGGCGGCTTCATGCTGGCGAGCGCTCTCATCAGCATGTGGATCACGAATACGTCCACGACGATGATGCTGCTACCGATCTCGATGTCGGTTGTCACCGTCGTGCAGCAGAACGTCCGCGACTCTGAGGACGGGACGGAACGATTTCCCATCGCGATGATGCTCGGCGTGGCCTACGGTGCGACCATCGGCGGCATGGCGACGATCGTCGGCACGCCGCCGAACGCGCTGCTCGTCGCCTTCATGCAGGAGGAACTCGGCAAGGAGATCGGTTTCGCCCAGTGGATGCTGGTCGGGGTGCCGCTCGCGGCCGTGCTCCTGCCTACGTGCTGGTGGCTCCTGACGCACCGGCTTTACCCGGTTCGCTTCTCCACCGGTGGCAGGACGCGCGAGCACCTTCACGAGCTGCGTCAGGAGCTTGGCCCGATGACCTCCGCGGAGAAGCGCGTCGCCATCGTGTTCGCCCTGCTCGTCGTCGCCTGGGTGAGCCGGCCTCTGTTGACGAGAGTCGACGTGCTCGGGGGCCTGTCGGACGCGGGACTCGCCATGCTGGCCGGCGTGGCACTCTTCGTCGTGCCCAGCCGCACCGAGAAAACGTCGTTCCTGATGAGCTGGACGGACACGGCGGACCTGCCGTGGGGAGTCCTGATCCTGTTCGGCGGCGGCCTGACTCTCGCCGCCGCGGTCTCCAGCACGGGGCTCGCCGAGTGGCTGGGTCAAAAGCTGATCGGCCTGGGACTGACGGAGCTGACGCTGCTCGTCGTTGTGATTGCCGCACTGATCATCTTCCTGACCGAGCTGACCAGCAATCTCGCGACGACCGCGACGTTTCTGCCGGTCGTCGCCGCGGTCGCGAGCGAGGCGGGCCTCGCCCCGATCGCGCTCACGGCTCCTGTTGCGCTGGCGGCGAGCTGCGCGTTCATGCTGCCCGTGGCCACGCCTCCCAACGCCGTTGTTTACGCCTCGGGAATGATACGGATCCCCGACATGGTCCGCGCCGGCTTCTGGATGAACGTGATCGGCATCGTGCTGGTGTCCATCGTCGCCGTGTTCCTGGCGCCGCTCGTCCTGGGCTGAGCGGCCGTCGATCATCTCTCCCGGGCGAGGTAGTGCCTCCGGATCCGGGCGAGCTCCACGATCGAGTGGAAGAAGTCCGCGGCTCCAACGTTCGAGCGACCGACGTCGCGCCAGGATCTGAGTGGCATCTCGTAGACGGACTGCTCGGCCGGTGGCCCGCCCGAGTCGCGTCGCGCGCGAACGAGCCGGGCGAGCAGCTCGCAGTCGAACGTCCAGCCGGTCAGGAACGGCTCGTCGAAGAGCGCGCGCGTCTCCCTCGAGCTGCGGAACAGCTTGGCCCCGCACTGCGTGTCGTAGACGGGGAGCCCGAGCATCATCGAGGCCAGCGTGGCGAAGACGCGCCCGCCGTAGTGCCGCAGCGTCTTGCGGTCGATCGTCCTGCCGAGGAGCTTGACGCGCGAGCCCATGACGAGCAGCAGGGCCGGATTCACGTCGAGGATCTCGCGGAACCGCGGCAACTCGTCGAGTGGAGTAGCAAGGTCCGCATCCCAGTAGCCGAAGAAGGCCGGCTGGCGCGTGAGGCATCGTTGCACGCCGTGCCGCACGGCCTCCGCCTTACCGGCGTTCGCCGACATCGTCGTGACCTCGATGCGCTCCGGTGCGCGTCCCTCGAGCTCGGCGAGGAGCTCGGGCGTGCGGTCCGTGCTGCCGTCGTCGACGAACAGGAGGTCGGTCTCGCCGCCGAGGGCGAAGCTCTCGTAGTGGTCGAGGTCGAGATTCTCGGCCTCGTTGTAGCAGGGAATGACGAGGATCGCACGATTCGCGGGCGATCCGCCCTCGAGCTGTGGCTTCGTCTCGGGTGCGCACAAGACCGAGGAGAGAGGCGGTGGCAATGTCGGTCATCCTTCGAGACTCACGCCGGAGCGGCCATGTTATCATCGGCGGACGTGAAGTAATTCCGGTTTCCCTGACCCCGCTCGAACCTCGCGCGATGGCGGAATGCGCGGGCCAGTTCGACGTACATTCTGGGGCCGCTCGGCCCGCGCGGGCCTTCGTTCACGATCGAGCACGCGAATCGTCGAGGCGACACCGCCGTTGACCCAGTCCTGGAGAGGAGGACAGCCATGATGCCTGTTGCTCGCGGTCCATCAGAGACCGTCCGCCGGCCGTCCACATCGCGGATGCCCGGCCCCGGGCCACGGGTGATCGGCTCCGGCCTCGCCCTCGTCGCGTCTTTTCTCGTCGTCTGGCCGGCCGGCGCACAGACCGTTCGCCAGCTCACGGACCTGAAAACCACGTTCTCCCCGCCGAGCGCCATCGACGACGCCGGCACGGTCGTCTACTCGGCCAGCTCGACGAACCAGCTCGGTGGCAATCCGCAGCACTCGTTTCAGATCTTCTCGTTCGACGCGGTGACGGGGAGCGGCCAGCAGATCTCGTCGTTTGACGGGGGCGTCGCCCCGACGACCAACGACACCGGTTTGCTCTCGAACTTATCGACAAGCGATGACGGGCAGTGGCTCGCCTTCGTCTCCTCGGCCGATCCGCTCGGGGCCAATCACGACCGGAGCCCGGAGCTGTTCGTGATGATGAGCGACGGGACGCAGTTGGCGCAGCTGACGAATGACGCGGCTCCGAACGCCGGTTCCGCGTCCCAGATCGACGTGTCTGGCTCGGCGACCCGGCTCGTGTTCGTGTCGAACAGCGATCCGCTCGGAACGAATCCCGGCGGACACGAGCAGCTCTTCGTCGTCGAGCGGGACGGGACGGGCCTGTCCCAGCTCACGACCTCCACGGGCGGGGAGTTCATCGGGCTCACGATCAGCGACGACGGCACGCGGATCGCGTTCGGCCACGACGGCGACCTCCTGCCGGGAGGCAGCCCCGAGAACTCCGACCTGAACGCGGAGGTGTTCGCCATCCAGAGCGACGGAACGAACCTGAGACAGCTGAGCGACGACCCCGTGTACGAGTCGGTGCGCCCGGACATCTCCGGTGACGGATCCACGATCGTCTTCCAGTCCGATGCGAACCTCACGAGCGGCAACAACCAGCACCAGGTCGAGATCTTCGCCATCGACTGGAGCGGCGCGAACCTCGACAAGGTCACTCGCACGAGGCCGTTCCTCGGGGCCGACGGTTTCTCCCTGCGGCCCAGCGTCACGGACGACGGCCAGACGATCATCTTCCTCAGCAATCACTCGACGAACAACCTCAACAGCGACGGCAATTTCGACATTTACAAGGTGCAGCGAGATGGAACGGGGCTCACGGAGTTGTCGAACTCGACCGCGACGAACGGCTGCTTCATTCCGGTCGTTTCCGGCGACGGCTCACGCGTGGTCTTCCTGTCCTTCGACGACCTCGTCCCGGGCGGCAACACCGACGGCAGCCTGGAGCTTTTCGCCATCGACGGCTCGGGCGGCGGCGTCGTCCAGCTCACGTCGGGCACGTTCGGCTCCCAGCACCAGCCAGACGTCACGCCGGACGGCACGAGAGTCGCGTTCGCGTTCGACAGCGATCCTATCGGCGACCAGCTCATGTTCGGCGGAGAGATCTTCGTCGTCGAGTCGGACGGCACCGGTCTCACACAGGTCACGAACCTCGTGCTGGGTCGGGCTCTGACTCCGTCGATCTCGGCGGACGGTAGCAGGATCGCCTTCGTGGCCGAGACGAATTCACTCGGTACTAACCTCGACCGGACGGAGAATGCATTCGTGATCCAGGCCGACGGAACGGGGCTGGTGCAGCTCTCGTTCACGAGCACCGGGTTCTCCGCCGGAAACACCGTCATCACGCCGGATGGGGCGCAGATCTTCTACGATGCCGACTCGGATGACCTGGGAACGAACGGGGACAATTCAAGGGAGGTCTGGCGCGCGCTGCCTGGAGGCACCGGCGTGACTCAGCTCACGAGCGGTCCGGCCGGCACCAGCAGCCGGCGACCGCGGGCCGACGACGCCGGGACCTGGGTCGTCTTCGAGTCGAACGCCGACCTCGACGGCAGCAACGCGGACGGGACGTTCGAGATCTGGCGCGTGGACAGCAGCGGCTCGAACCTGTCGAGCCTGACTGCGGACGGCTCGCTCGACTCGCTCTTTCCGGACGTCTCCGGCGATGGCTCGAAGGTCGTCTACAGCTCGGCGTCCGACCCCCTCGGCACGAACCCCGAGCACAATCTCGAGATCTTCCTCTACGAGCCGGCGACGACGACCAGGACGCAGGTCACGCAGACGACCACGGGAACGTCGAGCGACCCGCGCATCAGCGGGAACGGGCGTTACGTCTACTTCACGACGGACGCGCCGATCTTCGAGATTGATCCCGATCGTCCGGTTCACCTCGCGCGCGCCGACCTCCAGCTCGCCATCATCGAGCGCGTCGGCGCGCTGCAGCGGGGACGGCCCACCGTGGCGGTGCCCGACGAGAGCGGGGACGTCGCGGTCTTCTCCGGCCTAGGCGACTTCACGGGCGGCAACCCGGACACGCAGAACGAGGTCTGGATCATCGACCGGGCGGACGCCGGCTTCCTCGTCACACCGAGCGGTGCCGCACCCACGTCGCTCTCCTGGGCCGTGGCGTCCGGGCCGCTGCGCTACGACGTCGTCCGCGGTGACGTCGGCAGCCTGACGAGCGGCGTCGGCGGATCAGTCGATCTCGGCACGGTCCTCTGCATCGAGAACGACTCGCCGGATGCCGACACCTCCGGCCACGAAGACTTATCGGACCCCGCGGCGGGCCAGGCGTTCTTCTACGTGGCTCGCGGCTCCGCGGGCCTCTTGGCGGGTCCGGGATCCTATGGCACGGGCTCGGACGGCGCGGAGCGTCAGGCGACGGGCGGAGACTGCGCGCCTTAGCAGGGTCCGGCGGGACTGCCGGCGACTCCGCCTGCTCGCCGAGCTCGTCCCGGCGCCGTTCGTCGATTGCGGCGGGACGCGCTGAGCGCGGATCGCTTCGCCGGGGCGGTCAGGCCGCCCGGACGAGGTGACGCTTGACCGCGCGGTACTGGCTCTCGCCGTCGAGCCCGGCCTCTTCCAGCACGTACCGGGCCTCCCCGCTGCCGAGGAAGTGCCCCTTCTGATACGGATGCAACGTCATGGCCCGTCCGCGTTCCGAGCGGATCCAGCGGTACATCGTCGGCAGCGTGAACCCCGTGATCCCCATCGCCTCACCGGCGCTGCTGGCGGGGAAGATCCGCTCCTGCTCCTCTGCGGGGAGCAAGTCGAACAGCTCCGCGCTGGCCACGTAGTAGACGTCGAGCTCGATGCCTTCGCGCTCGATGAGCGGCAGCGCATCCTCGAGGAAGGCGTACGTCACGCCGCTTTCCTGGAGCACGACGGTGCCGTCACGCGGGCCGCGGGCGGCCCGGAGCAGGTAGACGCCGCTCCGTGCCGCCGCCACCGGTGCCAGCCCGTGGGCCTCCCGGTCGAGAATCATCTCGTTCGGACGCGTGACGAACGGGCAGATGACGGCCGGGCGTTTCAAGAGTGCCGTCGCCAGCAGCAAGGAGATCTCCTGCGGGTCCCACGGTGTGAGCGTGACCATCGTCCCGGGAGGGAAGTTCTCCGAGAGAAGCTGGAGCGGCTGAGGATCGGCGTGCGTCGGCCCGTCCTCTCCGGTCTTCAGTCCCGCGTGCGCGCAGATCAGGATCATCGGGTCGTACGGGCGTCCTGTCGCCGCCCGCCTCGCCTGCGATCCGATGGCATGAAGCCGCGCCGCGATGTGGCCGAGCGGCGCGATGAACGCGCCGTAGGAAGAGGCGACGCCGATGTGCCTTCCGAACGTCGACAGCCCGGAGCAGTAGCCCGCGATCGCGTCCTCGCAGATGCCGCCGATGGACAGCAGCCGGGCCCCCGGGTTCCGCGCCGCGTGGTAGTAGCCCTTGTCCGACCTCCCCGCCGTCAGGTTCACGCTGGTCGAGCCGAGCAGATCGGCCGCCGCCGCGAACAGCGCCCCACCGCTCGCGTCGTTGTAGCGGCCCAGCGCGCGTCCCAGCTCCGCACGCAGAGTCGTCGTGGCCCCCGGCGTCAGGGTGAGCTCCGCGGGGCTCGCCTCCGCGTCTCCTTCCGCGAGCTCGTAGATGGCGGCGACGTTCGGGCCACCCTCGCGCGGCACGCGCCGGCGGCGCGACAGCCGCTCCGCCGCAGTGCGCAGTCGCCCCGTCAGCCAGGACAGCATTCCGGGCTGATCCTCCAGAGCCTTCCGCACCTGCAGCAGCGCCTCCCAGAAGCACTGCTCCATGACCTCCCCGCCGGCGCCCGGTGCCTCGCAGCGGTGCTCGTTGGTCTCGCAGTGGGGGAGGGTCAGGCGAGCCTTCGACGTGAGCGGCTCCAGGGCGTGGAAGAAACCTCGAGAGCAGAGCTTGTGCCCGGCGCCGTGCGAGGCGCGACCTTCGATCCCGTACTCCCAGCCCTTGACCGTGCTGTAGACGATCGCCGTCGGCTGTCCGCTGTCGAGCGTCAGCGCCCGCCGCTGGGCGGCGAGCACCGACGTGAGGTCGGTCCCGTCGGGCACGAAGATGACGTTCCAGTCGTGAAGCAGGAACAGCTCCATCGGCGTCCACTGCACGTACTCGCCCGGCTCCTCACCGTCGCGGCAGACCCGGTCGGAGTCGATCGAGGCCTGGTTCCAGTCGACGTGAACGACGGCGTTGTCGAGCCCCATCGTGCCCGCGGCGGCCAGCGCCTCCGCGACCCGGCCGGGCGTCAGGCCGCCCTCGCCCTCGACGACGTGCACCGCAGGGGAGTTCTTCCCGAACTGGTCGCGGAGGCCGAGGGCCAGCCCCAAGGAGGACGCGATGCCGACGCCGGACGCTCCGGTGGAGAGCTTCACGAACGGCGTCGCCGGAGTCGGGTGGCCATCGAGCGCCTTGGCCTGGTGGGACAGGAACAGCGGCGTGTTCGTCACCGGATTGCGGCGGAAGCCGAGGAGGTCGTCGAGGCGCAGCCGCTTGCGCTCGTCCCCCGGCAACAGCTCCGGGGCGGCGATCCGCGCGGCCTCGTCCCTGAGCGCCCACAGTGCGTACAGCCCGAGCGCCTTGTGACCCGCCGCGTACGAGATGACGTCGGCGTCGTCGCGGTCCGGGTCGGACAGGTCGTAGTCCATCGTGTCGAACAAGAGCGCGGCGACGAAGCGCCCGGATGAGATGGAACCCCCGGGATGACCCGACTGGGGCACGTAGTTGTAGAGGATGGCGCAGAGGGAGCGGTAGACGAGATCGAAGCTCGTGAGCTGCTCCACACCGGCTGACGACGTGTCCGGCGATTCGATAGAAGGGTCCTCGGAGATGTCGATGTAGGTCCCGCGCCTCGGTCCGAGTCTGAATCCCATGGCAAGGTCTCCTGCGCGCGCGACGAGGCGATCCTCGGTGGGACGGCCGGCAGAGCGTACGAGCGCGCGGCGGAAGGGCATGGATGCAAGAAGGAGCGCCGGACGCGCCCGGAAGACCGCTGATCCGGGTGGAGGGGCGCTGCGCCATCATTTTACAGAATCGCTCTCGCGGGGACTACAAGCGGGAAAGCGCTCGATCATGAGTCGTCCCCGCGTCGTCCGGGTCAGGGCAGGGGAAATCCGCTCGTCGCGTGCGGGGTGGCGCCGGCGTCGAAGATCAGCGCCTCCACGCCGGGCAGGCTCTCCGCGAGGGCGAGCCCCTCCTCGGGGCCGAGGACGAACAGGCCGGTGGCCAGGGCGTCGGCGTCCGTCGCGTTGCCTGCGATGACGGTCACTGCGCTGGAGCGTGGAGCCGGCCGCCCGGTCCGCGGGTCGAGGATGTGGTGGTGGCGCTCCCCTTCGCGCTCGAAGAACTGCACGTAGTCGCCCGACGTGACGATGGCTCCCTCGGACAGCTCCAGCTCGGCGAACAGACGCCCCCTTTCCCGGGGGTGGGCGACGCCGACGCGCCAAGGCCGGTCATTGTTCCGGCCGCGAAGCCGGACGTCGCCGCCGCCGTCGACGATGTAATGGGCGATGCCGTGGCTCTCGAGCACGCGCGCCGCGGCGTCGACACCGAACCCCTTGCCGATCCCAGAGATCCCGATCCGCATCCCTTCGTCCGCGAAGAACAGCGTTCTTGCCTCGCTGTCGAGCCCGACCTTCTCCCAGCCCACGCGCAGGAGGCAGCCGCGAAGCTCCTCGTCGCCGGGGACTCGCTGCCGCGTGAACGACCACAGGGACCCGCAGGCGGCGACCGTGACGTCGAACGCCCCGCCGGTGAGCCGCGCGATCGCGAGCGATCGCTCGACGACCTCCAGGAGCTCGGGACCCACGGGGACCGGCCTTCCCGCGGCCTCGCGGTTGACCCGGCTGATCTCGCTGCCCTCCCGCCATTCGCTGAGCAGGTCCTCGAGCCGATCGATCTCGACGAACGCCGCTTCCATCGCCTCTGTTGCCCGCTCCGCGTCCTCAGTGACGACGGTGATGCGGAACGCCGTGCCCATCGCCGGGCGGGTGAGCTCCAGGCTGCTGGGCGCGCCGCAGCCGGGCGTGAGGCCCACGATGGTCGCGAGCGGGAGGGCAACGAGAAAGAGGCTCGTTCCGGTCGTACCGCGCCCGCGGACCCCGCGCCGGTGGCGCCGGAGGTGAACGAGCGGCCGCTGCTCGTGACGCTCCTCCGCCGGATCGTCCGGCGGCGCGCCCCGCAATCCGCAGCCGCCGCACGCCGCGGAGGAATCGTCGTCGCCGTCCCTGCGGGCGGCGCGCTCTACGAGCGCCCACAGCGCGCAGCCGAGGGCGAGTCCGATGGCGGCGATCAGCTCGATCATCCGGTGCGCCTCACCTCAAGTGCCGTGGAACAGGCCGGAGAAGCCCATGAAGGCCATCGACAGGATGCCCGCGACGAAGAAGCTCATGGCCGTGCCTCGCACCAGCCGCGGAACCGTGGCGAGCTCGTTCTCCTCGCGCAGGCCGGCCATGATGACGAGCGCGATGGTCAGGCCCGCGCCCGCCCCCAGCGCGTAGACGATGCCCTGCACGAGGCCGTAGCCGCGATTGGTCTGGAACAGCGCCAGGCCGAGGATCGCGCAGTTGGTCGTGATCAGCGGCAGGAAGATGCCGAGGCCGCGATAGAGCGTCGGACTGAGCTTTCGGATCAGCATCTCCACGAACTGCACGGTGCTCGCGATGACGACGATGAAGCAGATCAGGCGCAGGTACGGCGCGTGCTGCAGCACGAACGTGTTCAGCGCCCACGCCGCGATCGAGGTGATCGCCAGCACGAAGATGTTGGCGAGCCCCAATCGGAGCGCTGTGTCGAGGCGCCCGGTCACGCCGAAGAACGGGCAGAGCCCGAGGAAGTAGGTCAGCGTGAAGTTGTTGATCAGGCAGGCGGAGGCGAAGATCCACAGGAGGTCGTCCATCAGGCGATTCTCCGTTCCGCGCTCGCGGCCGGCACGGCGCCTGCCGCCCGCTCGCGGCGCGTTATCTTCCGCGTCTTGACCCAACTGAACAGGGCGAGGAGCGCGCCGAGCGTCAGGAAGCCGCCGGGAGGCATGACCATGATCGCCCACGGCTCGAAGCGCTCCCCGAACAGCGTGACTCCGAGGAGCGTGCCGCTCCCGAGCACCTCGCGGACCGCGCCGATCATCGAGAGCGCGAGCGTGAACCCCACCGACATGCCGACGGCGTCTGCGACCGCGAGACCCACGGGGCTCTTCGAGGCGAACGCCTCCTGCCGGCCCAGGATCAGGCAGTTGACGACAATCAGCGCGATGAACGCACCGAGCTGTTTGTGCGCGACGGGCATCAGGGCAGCGAGGCCGAAGTCCACGGTCGTGACGAACGTCGCGATGACGACGATGAACACGGAGATGCGCACCGGCCGCGGGATCAGGCCGCGCAGCGACGAGATGAGGAGGCTCGAGCCCACGAGCACGAACGTCGTCGCGGCCCCCATGACCAGTGCATTGCGAAGCGAGTTCGTGACCGCCAGCGCCGGGCACAGCCCGAGCACCGCGATGAAAACCGGATTCTGCTGCCAGAGGCCCTTCTGCAGCTCCTGCCCGGCCGTCGTCTTCTCTCTCAGGGACGTCATTGCGAGACCCCCGCGCCCGGCCCGGCATTCGTCGGCTTTTCGAGCAGCGGCCGCCAGCGCTCGACGCTGCGGCCGAGGATGGCGACGACCGCCTCGGAGGAGATCGTCGCTCCTGTGATGCAGTCGACCTCGTTCGGGCGCGTCTTCTTACCTCTCTTCACCGCGACGATCTCCGGCTCGATCTCCAGCGCGACGAAGTTCTCGTGGAACCTATCGTCGCTGATGATCTTGTCGCCGAGGCCCGGCGTCTCGCGGCTGTCGAGGATCTCGACGCCGACGATCACGCGCCGGGCCGGGTCGTATCCGTAGATCAGTCCGACGGTATCCATGTAGCCCGGCCCCTCGGCCGGAACGGCGAAGCCGAGGGCAGTGCCGTCCTCCGCGAGCACGCGGTAGACGACCGTCCCCGGGCGCGGCGGGCCCTCCGCCGTCCTGACGGCGAGCGCTCCGCCTTCCGGCTCCAGACCCGTGAAGGTGGCGGTCTCCGGGAAGAGCGCGGAGATCGCCGCCCGCAGCGCGGCGGCGCGGTTCCTCTCGATCGCCGGCTTCGTGCCGATGAACACGCCGGCGAGCACGAGACCCGCGACCAGCCCGGTCGATCCGAGCGTGATCACGAGGCGGGAGGATCCCGGGTTTCTCACGCTCACGATCTCATCCTCCGAAGCGCCGCGGCTGCGTCACGCGGTTGATCAGCGGCGTGACCGCGTTCATGAGCAGGATGGCGTACATGACACCCTCCGGGAGACCGCCCCAGAGTCGGATCAGGATGACGAGCAGCCCGACGCCGATGCCGAAGAGCCACGCGCCGCGCAGCGTGATCGGCGTCGTCACCGGATCCGTGACCATGAACACGGTGGCGAACAGGAGGCCGCCCGAGAGCAACATGAACGTCGCGCCGGGATAGCGCGCCGGGTCGAGCGCGTGCAGCGCAGCACTGGCCAGCGCCACCGTCAGCAGAGTCGCGACCGGCAGCCTCCAGTCGAACACCCGGCGCAGCCCGAGCCACAGCCCGCAGACGAGGAGCACGAGACCGGCCGTCTCGCCCAGCGATCCTGCGACGTTGCCGAGAAGCAGCGGTGCGAGGTCCGTCGTCTGGCTCTCGAACTTGGCGAGGCCGAGCGGCGTGGCGACCGTGACGACGTCGGTGGACGAGCGCGCAAGAGGCCAGGCCAGCGTGCTCGGCGCCAGCGCGAAGAATCCGCCGCGCGGCGCGGTCCAGGTGGTGATGACGGTCGGGAACGCCGCCTGCAGGAAGGCCCGGCCGACGAGCGCGGGGTTGAACAGGTTCTGGCCGAGGCCGCCCCAGATCGTCTTCCCGAGCGCGACGCCGAAGACGCCGCCGACGAACGCCATCCACAGCGGCGTCGCGGGCGGCAGCGTGAGGGCGAGCAGCGACCCGGTGAGGAGCGCGCTGCCGTCCATCAGGGTGGCCAGCCCCCGGCCGGTCCCGCGGAAGGTCCACTCGGTGAGGACCGCGCCCGCCGACGAGGCGAGCACGAGCAGGAGCGCCGTCACGCCAAAGTAGTAAGCCGCCGTCAAGATGACCGGAATCAGAGACAGCAGCACCTCGCCCATCAGCCGCGACGTGCTGAGGCCGCGGTGCAGGAACGGAGCGGTCGTGATCTCCAGCTTCGCGGGCGAGCCGGTCATGCCGAGACTGCTTTCTTCCTCACGATCGCCTTGCCGACCCGCATGAGCTGCACGAGCGGGATGTGGGACGGGCAGACGTAAGAGCAGCTCGCACACTCGAAACAGTCCAGGACGTTGTACGCCCCGAGGCCGGTGACGTCCTCGTTGCGCGTCAGCACGGCGAGCCGCGAGGGGTTGAGGAACACGGGACACGCTTCGAGACAGCGCCCGCACCGGATACAAGGCTGCTCCTCGATGAGCGAGACATGCGAGGTGAAGGCGAGGATGCCGGTGATCCCCTTCAGCGTGGGCACGTCGAGCCGCTTCTGGGCAAATCCCATCATCGGCCCGCCGAGGATCACCTCGTGAATGTCGGGGAGCAGGCCGCCGCAGCGCTCGAGCACGGCCTCGAGCGGCGTGCCGACGGGGACCAACAGGTTCGCCGGGCGGCGGACTCCTGGACCGGCGACCGTCACGACCCTCTCGATCAGAGGACGACCCTCGTCGAACAGGTCGGCGAGCGCGGTGGCCGTGCCGACGTTCTGGACCAGGATCTCGATGTCGATCGGGAGCTTGCCGCTCGGGACCTCGCGGTGGAACACCGCGTCGATGAGCATCTTCTCCGCGCCCTGCGGGTACTTGACCTCCAGCGGGATCACCTCGATGTCGCCGTCCGCGGCGATCTCCTCGCGGAGCGCCGCGATGGCGTCCGGCTTGTTCATCTCGATTCCGACGTAGCCGCGCTCGGCGCCGACCTGCTTCATGATCAGCCGGAGGCCCCGCACCACCTCCCGGGGCCGCTCGACCATCGTTCGGTGATCGCACGTCAGGTACGGCTCGCACTCGCAGCCGTTGAGGATGACGAACCGGACGCGCTTTCCCTCGGGAACCATCAGCTTGACGTGGCTGGGAAACGCGGCGCCGCCCAGGCCGACCAGGCCCGCCCTCTGCACGAGCGCCGCGACCTCTCCGGGCGACATCGACTCGTTCGGACGCACGATATCCGACTCGACGCGCTGGCTCGAGAACGGATCGATGGAGATGACGATCGCGGGCATCCGCTGCCCGTTCGGGTGCGGTCGGAGCTCGATGCCCTGGACCGTTCCCGTGACGGGGGCGTGCAGCGCCGACGAGATGAACCCGTCCGGCTCGGCGACGAGCTGCCCGCGCCGCACGCGGTCGCCCGCCGCGACGACCGGGCGCGCCGGCTTGCCCGCGTGCTGGGACAGTGGCAGGACGTACTCCCCGACGAACGGCATTCGCTCGATCGGCAGCCGGCTCGTCGCATCCTTCTGGTCTTTCGGGTGGATGCCGTGCCGGAACGACGACGCCCGGGCCAGGGAGATCATGGCTGGTCGTCTCCGTCATGCGCGCCATCTGCGTCAGGCGAGCGACGGAGGGCGACTCCCGCCATCTGGAGCAACCGGTCTCGCAGCCGCTCGACCTGAAGCTCGCCCTGCTGCTTCTCGAGGCCGGCGATCTCGGCGCGGTGCGCGTCCCGCAGCTCCTCCTCGAGCCGCGCGCGCACGCGGTCCGTGAACGGCGTCACGATGCCCGCCATCTCCTGCAGCGTGCGCCACGCCTCGGCGCGGTCGACGGCGGCGCGCGCCAGCCCGTCAGAGACGGAGAGCGGGCGGCCATCCGTGCCCGTCACCGTGGGCGTCGCCGCCGCGCGCTGATCGCCCGGCCGGGAGATCCACTCCGCGATCGGCAGCGTGCTCCCGTCGCCGGACGCCGCGAACCGCTCACGGAAGCGTTCTTCACCCAGCGCCCAGTCGGCGGGCGTGAGTGGCTGGCCGTCGTCGCCCTCGGCGAAGTCGCGATCGATCGCGGGATTGCCGTCGAGGCTCAGCCTCAGGCCGAAGGCCCCATCGGCGCGCGGGTCGTAGCAGAGCAGCGGATGCACGCGGGAGGTCACGGCGTCGCGCGCGCGAGCGATCGAGGCGTCGGCCGGGAAGCCGTGGCGACCGGGGCTCGGCGCGTGGAGGTGAAGGAGAGCCGGGCCGGGGTGGGCGAGGGCGGCGCGCACGGCGCCGTACAGGTGGCCGGGATGCGCGATGGAGGTCGCGGCGACGAACGCCTCCCGGTGTGAGAGCGCGAGCAGCGCGGCGTCGACCGACGGCCTCGCGAGATGGCGGCCGTCGAGCACGACGAGCTTGACCGAGAGGCTTGTCGCCAGGAGACGCGAGACAGCACCGCCGCCGCCGCCCACGAGCGCGCCCTCGTCCAGCAGCACCAGAATCGGCGGGGACAGCGTGCGCTCGTCTTCCGTGAGGTCGCCGGCGGACAGCCTGCTCAGCGCGGCGATCCGTGCGTCCCGGTCCATGGGGGCCTCCACCAGGAGCTGCGCGCGGCGCACGAGGCGCGCCTCGTCGAGCCCCCGCGCGACAAGCCCCTCGGCGAGGCCGCGGGCGAGGCTCGCCGCGCGCTCCGGTGGGCCGGACGCGACCGGGACCGTGAACGGGTTCCTGGCGAACGCGGCGGCCCAGGCCTCGATCGACCGGCCGGAAGCGACGACGCCGTAGCGCGCCCGGCCGACGCCGTGCGCGCCCTCGGCGATGCGGCCGCGCAGCGCCTCGATCTCGCGCGCGGTGCGCACGAGCCCCTGCATCGAGTCCACCTCGATGTCGGTCCGCTCCCCCTCCTCGTCGAGCCGCGTCACGACCTCCGACACGCTGGCGCGCCTCGCCGGCAGCGCGTCCAGCGCACGCTCCAGCTGGCCGAGATCGTCCACCTCGACGGCGTAGGTCATCGACATGTGGATCGCCTGTCTGAGGCGTCCCGACAGCTCGTCGAGGGCCTCCAGACGCTCCAGAGCGGACCGCTGCCGCTCGAACTCGACGACGGCGGCGACCTGCCGCACCGCGATGCGCTCGCCGGACCCCGGCTCCGCGCCGTCGCCGCCGACGAGGGACATCAGGCAGTGCCGCGACATCGAGATCGCCGCGAGCGGTCCCATTTCGCTCGTCTCGCCCGCCGCCGCGATCGTCGAGCCGGGAGTGTCCGGCAGCGCTTCCCAGAGCCGCCACGCCTCCCGCCGCACGTCGAGCGTGCCGGGCGACTCCGGCTCCATCGAGATCGCGTCCTCGGGGCAGACCGCAGCGCACACGCCGCATCCCTGGCATGCCTGCGGACTGACGGCGATTCCGAGCAGCGCGCCCTTTCCCTTGCTGGCGCCGTGCGGTTCGTGGAACAACGCCTCGGTCGCCGCGAGCGGGAGCCGCGCGATCTCGGCCTCGACCCCCGCGAACGCGCGGCGCGCGGCGTCCTCCTCGTCGTCCTCGAGCGCCAGCTTGCCGAGGAGCCAGTCGAGGCCCTCACGCAGCAGATCGGGGGAGAGTGAACGTGTGCCGGTCTTCGCGAGCCGGCCGTCGAGGTGCGCCGCGAGCTGACGAGAGGCCCGGCGGAGCTTCGCGGCCGTGGGCTCGCTCGGATCGCCACCCGCGCGCTCGAAGGCGGCGTCGAGCAGCACTTGCGTCGCGAGCGCCACCGGCGCGACCGCCGAGTCCGGGCAGGATGTCCAGCACAGCCCACAGCCGGTGCAGATACCCGGGTCGATGCGCGGGAACTCGGACCGGCTGCGCGTCGCGTCGGCGAAGGTCGCGGCCGCCGGCGGCGTGGCCGCGACCGCGAGGAACGGGTCCGCGAACGGTGGCGCGTGCCCCCCGGCGAGACGGGGCTGCGCGTGCTCGCCCCAGAAGCGCGAGACGTCGTCGTAGCCGCGGCCGGACGACGCGTAGCGACGCACCGCGAGCGGCAGCTCGGGCTCGTCCGCTTGTGGGTCCGGCGCGGCAGCCATGTCCGCGCGCATCTCGGTCGCGCCCTCGACGCCCCCCGCGAGCCAGCCCGGCAGCCGGTCGATCAGCTCGCGCGGCCCGCCCTCGACCAGGAACACGGAGATCCCGCGCGCCTCTGTCGCCTTCCGCCACGAGGCGGGCAGCCGATCCGTCGATCCGGCGGCGCCGGCCGGCAGCGCGAGGAAGATTCGCGCGCCATCTGCCGCCGTCGCGAGGACGGCCGGCTGCGCGACGAGCTCTGCCGAAGCGAGGAGGACGACGTCCGCGGGCGGCTGGTCCCCCGGATCGCGCAACGGCTCCGGTGCCGCCGTCACGCACGCGATGCGGAGCCCGCCGGGTCCGGCCGTCTCCCGGCCACGCACGTGCGGGCCGGCCGTCTCGCCGAGCGCACCGGCGATCTCGAGGAGCGCCGAGCGCGGCAGGTCGCGTTCCCGCGCGTGGAGCATGACGGTGCGGGCGCCCTCGGGGCGCACGTCGAGAGGAGTGCCGGGAGGAAGCGCGGTCTCGCTCAGCACCGGATAGTCGCGCGACAGCCTCTGGGCCAGCACCTCCTGCCGCGGCAGATCCGAGCTCCCGCCGGGGGCAGCGACGCCGAGCCACACGACGGGACGACGCCCTTCCGCCTCGCCCATGTTGCGGCAGGCTGCCGCGAGCGCCGCAGCCGTCAGCGGCGCTCCGCCGCCCGTGACTCGCGCCGAGACGACGACGGTGTCGGTTCCACTCTGCGCCGCGACGGCGCGGGCCAGAGGAGACCCGGCGGCGAGCGGGTCCACTCCACGCTCGAGGACGGTGACCGCCTCGGCTCCGCCGAGCGACAAGCGCAAGGGCTCCGAAGGGAACGGCCGCAGGACGCTCAGTCCGAGCGCGCCGAGCCGCCGCTTGTCGACGAACCTGAGTCGATCGACGGTGGCCTCCGCGGTCTCCACGGACGACCCGTGCGCGACGAGGAGCAGCTTCGCCCCGCCCGCGCGGTGCTCACGCACGGCGTGCAGCTCGCGCCCGGTCATCGCGGAGAGCCGCTCCATCCCATCGCCGAGCGCGGCGGCCACCTCCCGGGAGAAGAAGACCTCGCGCGCGGCCTGCGCCGCGGCCGCATCCTCTCCCGCCGGGTCGCTGCCCCTCGCGACAGGCCGGTCGGGGTCGAACCAAGGCGGCACGCGCGCGCGCCTCGGACCGAACAGGAGCTCCTGCGCGGGTGTCGGGCTGTCGATCTCCGCTCGCGGGTCGCCGAGCCACTCGCGGATCGTCTCGGGCTCCGGAAGCAGCAGATCCTGCACCGCGCGCGCCGTCTCCCGGTCGTCGATAGCGACGACGCCGGGCGTCAGCGTGAGCTCCGCGGTGCGCCGCGCGACGAGCAG
>Ga0224512_10001220_pt1 | contig 25289 bp, 22 predicted proteins | sample SF_May12_sed_USG_4_FD_169103 | JGI IMG/M metagenome (GOLD analysis project Ga0224512, IMG submission 169103) | Sediment microbial communities from San Francisco Bay, California, United States - SF_May12_sed_USGS_13 | ecosystem: Environmental > Aquatic > Marine > Sediment | place: USA... | reverse complement strand
GGTTCCAGGCCTCGAGCACCCGCGCGTAGATGCTGCGCCGGTAGATGCGGTCGGCGGCTTCCTGGGCCTGGTAGGAGAGCCCCCAGAGCACCCCTGCAAACAGGAGCAGGAACCCGCCCAGCAGAAACAACCACGGACGGGTGAGCACGAGCCCCCCGAGCATCAGCACCGGCGACGCGGCCCCGCATGGGAGGGCCCACGTGCGGCGTTCGATTCCGACATCCGGCGGGGCCCATGCCGGCAGTGGGACCACCGCACTGAGCTGGGCGTAGTCGGAGGGGATCGAGCCGTCGGTCGGGATGGCGGCGCTGTGTCGCACGAGCCCCGCCAACCGGGTCCAGGTGGAGGCGCGCGGCACGCCGGGTTTGCGCGCCTCGCGCTGCGCCCCGAGCCGGGTCGCGTCGCGACCCCCGCACGACGGACAGGCGGGGCCGCCCGCGGCGGCCTCCGCCGACGTCAGTTGCGCGCCGCAGTGCAGGCAGTAAGCGGCCGGTTGCGGCACGTCGCGGCCGCAATGGGGGCACGGCGAGACGTCGGGCGTGGTCACGAATGCCAACTCCGCGGAGGCTTGCCTACGCTGCACACCTGGCCCGGCGTCGGCAAGTCGGTGGGCCGCCGGACCTAGCGTGGCTCCTTGCGCACGGCCACCGTCCCGACCGGTGCCCGGATCCACTTGAGAATCTCCCGCAGGGTGGGCGGCTTGCCGGTGAGCAGCACGCCGATCCGGAACACCTTGGCCGCCGCCCACAGCGCGAGTCCGATGGAAACGAGCAGCAGCGCCGTCGTCGCCACGTACTCCCACAGCTCCGGTGGGCCCGCGGCCCGGTTCATCATCACGAACGGCGTGAACGGCGGGATGAACGACATCACCTTGGCGAGCGGGCCGTTGGGGTCCCGTCCGATCGGCAACATCGCCAGCAGCGGGATGATGAGCAGGATGGTGATGGGGCCCATCAGGTTCTGGGCCTCCTTGAGCGTGTTGCACACCGCGCCGATTCCCACGAGCATCGCGGCAAACAGCAGATACCCCAACAGGAAATACGCCACGAACGACGCCAGATAGACGGGATCCCGCGTGAGCACCGTGAGGTCGAGGCCCACGGGCGCGCCGAGCAGTCCCGGGACGTACTTGGTGATGAAGAAGAAGGCGATGATCCACGACGCGATGATGGCGAACCCGGTCTGCGCGATGCCGGTGATCTTGCCGGCCATGAGCTCCACCGGCGACACCGACGACAGCAGCACCTCGATGATGCGGTTGGACTTTTCCTCCACGGTGTTCGTGAGCAGCATCTGGGCGATCGTGAACACCGCGACCCAGAGCAGGTAGACGAAGATCAACGGCGCCCACTGCCGCAGCTTGTCCTGCGCGCTCACGTCTTCGGTCTCGCCGGCGCCCGTGACCTTGCGAGCCTCGAACCGCACCGGCTCGCGAATCCATTCGGCGATCGCCGGATCGATCTGCTCCTGCTCGAGCCGGCGGGCCTGCACCGCATTGGTCGCCAATTCCCCGAACCAGTCGCGCAGGTCGCTGTCCGTGAGGTTCTTGGAGCGATACTCCGAGCCCGCGCTGCTGCGCACCGGGTCCGGGCCGATGATGAAGTAGGCAAACAACTCCTCGTCCCGCACCCGCCGGTTGAGCGTGTCCTCCGCCGCGGCCGACTGCGCATCGAGCGCCGGCTCGACGAGCACGAACCGCTTGGCCCCCGCCGCGACCTGCTCCTGCACGGCCTCCAGCACCCACCCGGAGCGGTCGAGCACGGCGAACGGCCGCGCCTGGCGGGTCTTCTCCAGCAGGGCGGGCACGACGATCGCGGCCGTCAGGATCAGCGGGAAAATGAGAATCCCGATCCAGAAGCTCTTCGTGCGGACATTCTCGAGGAACTCGCGTTGGGCCACGAGCCAGATCTTACGCATGGGTCTTCCCTCCCACGGCGCGCACGAAGATCTCGTGCAGCGACGGCTCGCGCGTGTCGAACCGCCGGATCGCGATCCGGTCCACCAGTTGCCGCAGCAGGTCCTGGGTGCTGGCGCCGTCCTCGAGCGTCAGCTCGGCGTGTTTGCCGGAGTCGTTCACGCGCGCCACCCGTGGCAGCCCCCGAAACACGCCACCATCGCCGTCGTAGTCGATGATCACCGTTCGGGGGCCGCCGGCCTTCACGTCCGCCAGCGGGCCGTCGAGTATCTTCTTGCCCTTGTCGATCAGCAGAATGGCGTCGCACAACTTTTCGGCCTGCTCCATCACGTGGGTCGAAAAGATGACGGTGCGTCCCTGGCGCTTGAGCTCCAGGATCAGCTCGATCACGACCTCCACGTTCACCGGATCCAAACCGGAAAACGGCTCGTCCAGGATGACCAGCTCGGGGTCGTGAATCAGCGTGGCGAGGATCTGGACTTTCTGGCTCATGCCCTTGGACAGCGTCTCGCACTTCTTGTCCGCCCAGTCGCCCAGCTCGAACCGATGGAGCAGCTCGCGGGCCCGCGCGTTCGCCGGGCCGGCCGCCATGCCCTTGAGGCGGCCGAAGTACGAGACCAGCTCGGCCGCTTTCATCTTCTTGTAAAGGCCCTTTTCCTCCGGCAGGTAGCCCAGGCGGTCCTTCACGGCTTCTGGATTAGGATCGCCGAGTACCGTGATGGTCCCCGAGTCGGGATAGAGGATGCTCATGAACATCCGGATGGTGGTCGTCTTCCCGGCGCCGTTGGGTCCGAGAAACCCGTAGATGGTGCCACGGGGCACGACGAGCGAGATTGCGTCGACGGCCCGGAAATCGCCGAAGGACTTGGTCACGCGGTCGAGCGTGAGCGCGTGCTCCACGGTGCTACCTCCCTGGATGTCCCCACGCGGCCACTGCGGCCCCGAGGAGCCCCGCATCGGGGTTGGTCACGACGCGGACGGGCACATCTGCCATGAAACCGGCAAACCGTCCCTTGTCGCGAAATGCCGTGAGGAATCTACCGTCGGTGAGCTTCGGGAGGATCTGGGGTGCGATCCCGCCTGTGATATGGACGCCGCCCCGCGCCTGAATCGTGAGCGCGAAATTGCCAGCCTGCGCGCCAAACACGGACACGAACAGGTCGAGGGCGCGGACGCACAGCTCGTCGGCGCCGTCCAAGGCCCGGGCCGAGATCGCGGCGGCCGGATCGCCGTCGGCCATCGCGCGACGCGTGTCGGGCCGTACGGCCGTCGGCTCGCGGGCGGCGAGGAACTCGTAGACGTTGACGAGTCCCGGGCCCGACACCACACGCTCGAACGACACGTGCCCGAACCGCTCCTCGAGTGCGTCGGCCAAGTCCCGCTCGAGCGGCGTCTGCGGGGCAAAATCGGCATGACCGCCTTCCGACGCGTACGATCCCCACCGGTCCCGGTCCCGTAGCAGGAATCCCTGCCCCAGGCCGGTGCCCGGGCCGATCACCGCGATCGGTGCACCCGCTACGGGCCGCCCCCGCTGGATCTCCACCACGTCATCCGCCGTGAGCCGGGGAATGGCGTGTCCCAGCGCCACGAAGTCGTTCAGCAGTGTGGTCGCCATGCCCATCGCTCGTTCCACCGCGCGGGCCTCGATATGCCAGCCGAGGTTGGACAGCGTACTCGCCCCGTCCATCACGGGGCCGGCGATGCCAATGCAGGCACGCGCCGGTGGCGGGGCCGGCGCATCGAGGAAGTCCCGCAGAAAGGGAACGAGGCCGTCGTGTCGGGCGCTCGGGGAGCGCTGCATCCGGATGATGCGCCAGTGGTCGGCGTCGACCTCGACGATCGCGAGCCGGACGTGCGTCCCCCCGACATCCCCGGCGAGTACCCTCACGCTCCCTCCTGCCGGATCCCGGTCGCCGCGGCCTGATCCAGCAGCCACACGCCGTCGCGCGCGAGCTGCGCCGGGCATTCGACCGGGTCGTACGATCCGGTGAGTGCTGTGGCGACGGGGCCTGCCTTGGACGGGCCGCGCGCCAGCACCACCCGCGCCCGCGCGGCGCGGATCACCGGGGGGGTGACCGAGAGGCGGGCGTGGTCCGCCGGTGGGCGTGGCACCGGCACCACGCGCCGCGTCTGCTCCCGCAGCGCGGGCGCGTGCGGAAACAGCGAGGCGGTGTGGCCGTCCGCGCCGATGCCCAGCACGATCACGTCCAGGGCATCCGGCAGGACGCGCTCGTAGGCGAAGGCGGCGGTCTCGAGATCAGGGCTGTCGGCCTCCATCCGAAACACCTGGGCCGGCGGAATGGCCACGTGATCCAATAGAGCGGCGCGCGCCATCCGGAGGTTGCTGTCCGGATGAGCCGGCGGGACGGCGCGCTCGTCGCCGAAGTAGACGTGCACCCGCGCCCACCGAATCGCGCCGTGCCCGGCGAGGTGCGCGTACACGGATTCCGGGGTCGCGCCCCCCGCGAGGGCGATCGCGGCGACGCCCCGATCGCCAATGGCGGTCGTCAGCAGGCGCGCCACCTCGCGGGCCGCGGCGGCATCATACTCGGCGTCGGGGAACACGCATACCCGGCCGCGGGGCGGAGCGCCGCCGCTCAGATCACCGTCCACGCGCGCCCGTCCCGCGCCAGCAGCGCGTCGGCCGCCGCCGGTCCCCACGTGCCCGCGGCGTAGTTGGGGAAGTCCGCCGGCCGGTCCGTCTCCCAGTGCGCGGTGAGCGGATCCACGATCGTCCACGCCCGCTCGATCCAGTCCGACCGCGCGAAGTGGGTCTGATCGCCCCGCATCGCGTCCTCCTCCAGCCACGCGTAGGCCCGGGGCATGGTGTCGATCCCGAACGCGCTGGCGTACAGGAAGCTCGACCGGACGGAGTGAATGGACAGTCCCGGGCCGGGCTGTTTGGCGGCGAAGGTCTGGATGATCCCCTCGTCGGGCTGCAGCCGGAACGCCAGCACGTTCGCATGCAGGCGATCGCGCGGGGTGCGGAACATGAGGTGTGGGGTCGGCTTGAAGTGGATCACGACCTCGGTGAGCTTGCGAGCCAGCCGCTTCCCCGTGCGGAGATAGAACGGCACGCCGGCCCAGCGCCAATTGTCCACGGTGAGCTTCACGGCCGCGAACGTGGCCGTGGTCGAATCGTCCGCCACGTTCGCTTCCTGGCGATATCCCGCGGCCTGCGCGCCGTCGGTCGTACCGGGGCCGTATTGGCCTCGCACGCAGTCCCGTGCCAGGTCGAGCGGCTGCACGGCGTCCAGGACCTTCACCGTCTCGTCTCGGAGCGCGTTGCCATCGAACCGCACCGGCGGCTCGATGGCGGTCATGCAGAGCAGTTGGAGCAGGTGGTTCTGCACCATGTCCCGCACGACGCCGGTCCGCTCGTAGAATGCGGCCCGCGTGCCGATGCCGATGTCCTCACCCACCGTGATCTGGACGTGATCGATGTAGTTTCGGTTCCAGATGGGCTCGAAACTGGGGTTGGCGAACCGCACCACCAGCATGTTCTGGACGGTTTCCTTGCCAAGGAAGTGGTCGATCCGGTAGATCTGGTCTTCCCGGAACACGCCGCGGATCCGCGCGTCCAGCGCCCGGCCGGACGCCAGGTCGCGTCCGAACGGCTTTTCGATCACCACGCGGCGCCAGCCGCGCGTGTCCCGTGCCAGTCCCGAGGCGCTCAGCCCCTCGACGATCGCGCCGAAGAAGTCCGGCGGGGCGGCGAGATGGAACAGCTGGTTGCCGCCGCATCCCTGGGCGCCGGCGATCGTAGTGACCCGGTGCTTCAGGCGTTCGTAGTCGGCCGTGGCGGTGAAATCACCGGGCACGTAGAACACCCGCTCCTGAAACTGCCGCCAGCTCGCCGCGTCGAAATCGCACTCCGTCCTGGCCGCCACGCGCATCCGTTCCCGGAACGCATCGTCACTCCAGTTGCTCCGGGAGAATCCCACGACCGCGAACGCGTCGGGCAGCAGGTCCTGTCGGAACAGCTCGTAGACCGCGGGCACGAGCTCCCGCTGGGTCAGGTCGCCCGATGCGCCGAAGATGACGAGCGTACAGGCATCCGGCCGGTGGCCTGCCTGGAGTCCCGTGACGCCGACTTCGAACTGGCCGTCGCTCATGGCCGCTCCGGTTTGACGGCGTGGCCGCCGAACTGATTGCGCAATGCCGCGATCACCTTGGCGGAGAACCGCTCGTCCACCCGCGACGCGAACCGTTCGAACAGGGCCTGGGTGATCACCGGCACCGGGATCGCCTGATCGACCGCGTATTCGACGCTCCAGCGGCCCGTGCCCGAGTCGTCCACGTAGCCCCGAATCGTGTTCAGCGCGTTGCCTTCCTGCGCGAACGCGCGACCGAGCAGCTCCACCAGCCAGGAGCGCACCACCGAGCCGTGCTGCCACACGTCGGCGATCTGCCGGAGATCGAGCGGGAACGGCGCGCCGTGCAGTAGGGCGAACCCCTCGCCGATGCCCTGGAGCATGGCGTACTCGATGGCGTTGTGCACCATCTTGACGAAGTGGCCGGCGCCCGACGGCCCGACGTGCGCGAGACCGTGCGGCGGCGCCAGCGCTTCGAGCACCGGGCGGACGCGGTCGACCGCCTCCCGCGGGCCGCCCACCATGAGGCAGTAGCCCTCGGTAAGACCCCAGACACCGCCGCTCACCCCGATGTCGAGAAACCGCACGTCACGAGCGGCGCACCGGTCGGCGACCGCGAGCGAGCTCGTATAGTGCGAGTTGCCACCGTCGATCAGCACGTCGTCGGGCTGCAGCACGGCCAGCAGCGCGTCGATGGTCTGATCGGTCGGCGCGCCGTGAGGGACCATCACCCAGATCGCGCGCGGCGGGGCGAGCCGCCGCACCAGGTCCTCCAGCGATGCGGCTCCCTCGGCCCCGTGGGCCGCCGCCTCTCGTGTGGCGGCGGCGTTCACATCGAAGCCCACCACCGCATGGCCCGCGCCCCGCAGGCGCGTCACCATGTTGCCGCCCATCCGGCCCAGCCCAACCATCCCGATCTTCATGTTTCGTGTCGTCTCCTTCCGGCCCGGTCGTCGTGCGCGCTCCCGGGCGCCCATCCCGACCACGAGGACCGAAGGCACCGCACGAGGGCGCGTGCACTCGGCCGGTTCCCCCAAGGCGCGTTGCGAAAGTGTGAGGGAAGGGAGCCCATCGCGCAACGGAGCGACGGGCAGGGCCGGCGGCCCGCCTGGGCCGCCGACTTGTGACGTCGGTCCTATGGAGTGCCGGGGCTTGGCCGTACGTTCGAGGTCCACAGCCGAGGACCCCCGCGTGCCCCGACCTCCCGAGAAGCCCGATCCCATGGCCAAGGCCGTGGACCAGCTCCTCCGGCAGTTGCCGCAGGCGGACCCCACCCTGCGCGGCGGCTCCCGTCCTTCTCGACCGGCCCGGCCCCCCGGCGCCGCGACGCCACCCAAACCGCAGCCCGTCGTCCCGCAGCCGGTGCTGACCACCCAACAGGTGGCCGGCGTGTGGGCACGCCTTGCGGCTGCGGGTCTGTTCGGGGTCGCGGTCACGCAGTGGCCGTACCCCACCGGCTGTGGCTGGTGGCTGGTGCTCTACTTTGGCGTGGTGGGATGCGTGCTGGTGGCAGCGGGCTGGGCGGCGGCGACCGCCTGGCGGCATCGCCTGGCGATCGCGCATGTGTTCGCGCTGGTGGTGGCGTTCTGGGGCATCGTGCTCGCCGCGGAGCAGATCCTGCCGCGCATCGGGTACGCGGCAGAGACGATGACCTGGCGCTGCGAGGGGTCGGGGACTGCGGGTCGCCGCTAGGCCGACGCGACCGCCAGGACCGCCTCGGCCGTCGTGGCGGGGAGCGGTTCCATGCGGGGCAGGGTCGCAGGCAGGAACCGCGCGGTGATGACGGCGGCCCGTGCCACGGCGCGATTGACCAAAACCGGTCGCAGCCGCGCGGAGAACAGCTCCGCCGCGAGCGTCAGGTGCTCGAGTGCACGCTCGGCCGGGAAACGGCTCTCACCCCCGCGCTGCCGCACGACTTCGTGGAGGATGGACTGCCGGTGGCGGGCCAGGAACGCGTCGAGCGGCTGAGCGCGATTGCCGCGGCCGTTCGTGGCCACCAGCGGACGCAACGCCCGACCGTAGTCATCCCACACCCGCCCGAACCCGTCCGGCACCTGGCTCAGTTGCTCCACACGATCCGGTGTCAACGACAGCCGTAGCCCGCTGGTGGCGGGCGTGCTCGTGAGCGGTTGCAGATCGTAGAGCGTCCGCCGCCAGAGACCGCGCCAGCGCCGCTGCCGGAACGCGAGCCGCGCCAGGAGCCGGTCCCACGGTTCGAGGCGCATGACGGAATCGTCGAAGTAGCTGTCGAAGAGGACGACGCGGTGGGCGTCGGCCCCCATGGCCGTCACCCAATGGTCCCATTGATCGATGCAGAGCAGCACGGGCACCTGCGCGGCGAGCAGGCGCTCCAGCGTGCGGCGCGCCCCGCGCGCCGTCCGACAGCGCACCAGTCCCAGCTCGCACCCATGGGCGGCGGCCGCCCGCCGCAGCTGGGTCTCGTCGGTGCCGTCCCGTTCGGAGCTTCCGGCGATCCGCGCGAGGTCGTTTTCGTGGGCGAACACCCCCCACCCGAGCAGCCCGTGCTTGAGGGCGAACGGCCCGCATTGCCAGGAGTTGGGTTGACTGTAAAGCGCCATATTACAATGAGTTACGCCGCGTCTTGGGCTCTTGGGACACCGCAATATACCCGCGTGTCAAAGGGGGGGTCCGGACCGAAAACGGGCCTGAGGACCTCAAGTCCATGCCGGTTCGAGGACTACGGGATTTCAGCCAAAAACCGAATATATACCGAAGAACTGCGAGCTTGCGAGGACGGTGGTCAGCGTGCGGGCAGCTCGAGCAGCCAGAGATTCGCGGGCGCGCCGAACAGCTCCACCGATCGCTCGACCTCGGCGATGAGCCGCCGCTCGCCCGCGGGGGCCACGCGGTGCACCGGACCGCGCGCCAGTAGCATGCCGGATGCGCCACTGACCGGGTCGCGCCACCAGAGACTCCCGGTCCCGGTGGCGGCGACGAGTCGTCGGTCGATCACCGCGAGGTCCGTGACGGGCGCCGGGAACGCGGCCATCGCGGTCAGGCTGCCGTCGGCTGCGAGTGCGTGCACGGTGGTCGAGTCGGCGTCCTTGATGACGTACAGCGGTCCCGCGGGGTCGGCGGCCCAGGCGTAGACTGAGTCGCCGCCCGGCACTTGCCGGAGCGAGGCGGTGGGCACGTCGAGGTCGAAGAGGGCGAGTCCCACGAGCACCGTGTCGGTGAGCCGTGCGGTGCCGCCGCCCTTCACCTTGAAGATCCAGTCGAACGCGGCGATGAACCGGACCGTGCGATCGTCGGTCCAGCCGAGCTTGGTGGCGGTGTTGAACAGCCGCCCGTCCGCTCGCGGCGCGCCCAGCAGCAGCCGGAGGGCCGGGTGCCGCAGGGAATCGCGCGGCGCGACGGCGAGCTCGTGCGTCCACGCGCCGAGGGCGCTGGTGCGGGCCCCGCGCTGCCACACGAACGCCACCCGCTGGCCGTCGCCGGCGATCGCCGGCTCCAGCCACGTGCTGACGAAGGTATCCGCCGGCGTGGGCTTCGGGGGGCAGTGCAGGCCGATGAGGGAGCCGCCGTCCGGGGGCAGGAGCGCCACGCAGCGCGCCGCCGGCGTGCGGGCGGGGTCATACCGGCTGTAGGCGACCGTGCCGGCGTTCACGGACGGGGCGCGGTCGTCGCCGGGGTTGAACGACAGTTGCCGCGGGATGGTCGTCGAGGACGGTCCGCGGGGGGCGGCCTCGTCAGGCTGGAAGGGCTCCGAGTGCGCGCAGGCGCCGAGAGCAACGAGGCTCACGGCGAGCGCGGAGCGAAGCCGGCGCCCGTCGCTCATACCGTCGAGGCCACCCGATCCAGCATGCTCCGGACCCGCGCGAGCAGGTCCTGCGGCAGCCACGGCTTCGGGAGCAGCTCGCCGTCGAGCGGAGTTCCGCGGTCCGGTCCCATCCCGCCCGTGTATCCCGTGGTGAACAGGAAGGGGGTGCGCACGCCGTGCGCTCGCGCGGTGCGGCACAGCTGCACGCCGCTCATGCGCGGCATGACCATGTCGCTCACCACCAGCGCGATCGTCGGTGCGCGCAGCAGGATGTCCAGCCCTTCCTGGCCGTCGATCGCCACGTCCACGCGGTAGCCGTGCCGCACGAGGAGCCGGCGCAGCGACTCGCGAATGGCGTCCTCATCCTCGACCACCAGGATGTGTTCCGCGCGCCCCCTGGCGGCGCGCGCGGCTGGGGGCGCATCGCTGGCGGCCGGATCCGCAATCAGTGGCAGCTCGATCGTGACCGTGGTGCCGCGCCTCGGGGCGCTCGTGATCTCGATCGTCCCGTCGTGCCGTTGCACGAGTCCGTACACGATCGAGAGGCCGAGGCCGGTGCCCTGACCGGGTGGCTTGGTCGTGAAGAACGGTTCGAACACGTGGGCCTGGGTGCGCTCGTCCATCCCGACGCCCGTGTCGGCTACCGCGAGTCGTGCCGCGGCGCGGTTGCCCCGGGTGACGCGCGTCAGGGACACGGTGATGCGGCCGTGCTCCGTGAGGGCGTCACGCGCGTTGGCCACGAGATTCAGCAGCACTTGCGCCAGCGCGCCTTGGTCGGCCCGGACGACGAGCGCCTCGTCGGGCAGCTCCACCATGAAGTCGATCCGCTCGGGCACGAGCCGACGCAGCATGGTGCCGTTGTCGTCGAGCAGCGCTGTCAGGTCGGTGGCCTTGCGCTCCAGCAGGTCGCGCCGGCCGAACGCGAGCAGCTTGCGCGTGAGCTCCGCCCCGCGGTGCGCCGCGGTCTGGATGGCCTCGGCGTCGGCGAGCAGCGCGGGGGCCGCGTCCTGCAGGCTCTCGGCAAGCAGGTGCGCGTTGGCCATGATCGCGGTGAGCAGGTTGTTGAAATCGTGGGCGATGCCGCCGGACAGGCGGCCGAGCGCGTCGAGCTTCTGGGCATGGCGCAGCTGTGTTTCCAGCAGCAGCCGCTCGGTGACGTCGCGCGCGACCGTGACGGTACCGGACACGTCGCCGCTCGGGGCGAGCCACGGGTGGAGGGCCACGATGTACGTGCGCTCGCCGTCGGCCGTCTTGAGCCGTCGTTCGCGGGCCACCGGGGCCCCGGTCTCGAGCACCTGCTGATCGGTGGTCCGCACGTCGGCGGCGAACTCGGGTTCGTAGAGATCGTCCGGCGTGCGGCCCACGATCTCACCGACTGGCTTGCCGATGGCGCGGGCGGCCGCTTGGTTGACCAGCACGTAGCGGCTGGCCGCGTCCTTGACCAGCACGAGGTCGGGCGAGCCCTCGACGACCGCGCGCAGCAGCTGGTGCTGCTCACGCAACGCCGCCTCCGCCGTCCGGATCTCCTCCATGCGGGTCGCGAGCTCCGTATTGCTGGCGGTCAGCTCGCGCGTGCGAGCGCCCACCGCCGCCTGGAGCTGGGCCTGCCGGCTGGAAATCAGGGCGGCGATCACGGTGCCGAGGGCGACGATGATCACCAGCGCGCCGCGCACGGACCAGTCGGCCGAGGTGCCGGCATGCCAGCCGTGCGCCGGAACGGCGCCGATCGTCCACGACCGGTCCGGCAGATTCACGGCAATCGTCACCGGGTCTTGGGCGAATACCTCCGGGGGCCCGAACAAGACCGTGCCCTCACGATCGCGGACGGCCTTGAGCAGGGAATCATCGGGGTCCGCGAGCCCCGCCTCGACAAAGAGCGGCCCAATGTCCATCACGACGGCGACGAGCCCGAAGCGCGGGTCGTCGCGCGGGAACGTCGCGAGCCGCGCCACGAGCCCGCGCCCCCCCTGGAGCAGATCGATGGGGCCGGACAGCACGACGGTATTCGAACTCAGAGCCCGCAGCACGTCCTGCCGGATCATCTCGCGGGGATCGGCGAGCAGGTTGTACCCCGCCGCGGCGCGGTTCTCGGCCGGATGGGACGTATAGCGGATGATGCCGCCGTGCACGTACTGCAGCGCCCGGATGCCTTCGATGCTGGAGTGCAGGCCCTCCGCAAACGCGTCGAGGTCGTCCCGCCAGCGCGGGCCGGGCGGTCCCGACTCCAAGAAGGCACGCATCGCCGGCAGCGCATCGAGACGGCGGGCGATCGCCTGCTCGAGCGCCTCGTGGTATGGGTGGATGGTCGTCTGGAGGGTTGTCCGTTGCCGCTCGAAGTGCAGTTGCGACAGCTGCCGCTCGACGAGCGAGGCCGCCACCGCGAGCAGGACGAAGGTGAGCCCCGTCGCCATCACGGTCATCCGCTGCGGCGTGCCGGGGCGCAACCAGCGGGTGGGCGCGGCCATGACGCTCGTGAGGAACTGCATCCATACAGTATACTCGCCCCCCGAAACCCGGGTAGGCGCGCGGTCACTATATTCCGGCCATGCCTGCCGATTCGGCACTCGCCCAACGACTTGCCGTCTATTCGTCCGTCCTGGTGGGGTATTCGGGGGGGGTGGATTCCGCGCTGGTGGCGGTCGTGGCCCGCCGGGTCCTCGGGCCGGCGCGGATGCTGGCGGCGCTCGGCGTGAGTCCGTCGCTCTCGGCCGCGCAGCGCAGGCAGGCCCGGGCGGTGGCCCGCCGCTTCGACGTGCCGCTCGAGGAGGTCGCGACCGACGAGCTGGCGGACCCGGGGTACGCGGCGAATGCCCCCACCCGCTGTTTCTTCTGCAAGCGCGAGCTGTGGGCGCGCCTGGGCGCGCTGGCGGAGACGCGCGGGTTTGCCGTCGTCGTCGACGGCACCAATCGCGACGACGCCGGCCAGCACCGGCCGGGGCGTGCTGCGGGTGCCGGCGCCGGGGTCCGCTCGCCGCTGCTCGAGGCCGGCTACGCGAAGGACGACGTGCGACGCGAAGCCCGACTGCTGGGGATCCCCATCTGGGACGCGCCGGCCGCGCCGTGCCTCGCCAGCCGCCTCACGTACGGACTCGAGGTGACGCCCGCCCGCCTGCGGCAGGTCGAAGGCGCGGAGCACGCGCTTCGCACGCTCGGGATCGCCGGGGAGCTGCGGGTCCGCCACGGCGGGAACGAAGCCCGCATCGAAGTGCGCCCCGACCAGGTGGAACTCGTACGGCGCGCGCGCGCGACGGTGGTGGAACGGTTGCTCGCGCTCGGGTTCGGTCGGGTGACCCTCGACCGCGGCGGGTACCGCCGCGGCAGTCTGTTGGACCGACGTGCGCCGGATGTCGAACTGCTCGGCGAGCGCGCGTAGCGGTGCGGCTCTTCGTGGCGATCAACCTGCCCGACGACGTGCGCCACGCGATCGTCCGCGCGGCGGAGCCGCTGCGACAGCCGGGGCTTCCGGTGAAGTGGGTGGAGGCGGCGGGCATCCACCTGACGCTCAAGTTCCTAGGTGAGGTGGACGCCGGCCGCGAGCCGGCGGTGCGGGCGGCGCTGGCGGACGCCTGTGCACCCGCGCGGCGGTTTCAACTGCCCATTGCCGGGTTCGGGGCGTTCCCGACCCCCGCGCGCCCACGGGTGGTCTGGGTGGGCTGCGAGCCCGTGCCGGCGCTCGAGCTGCTCCAGCACGGCGTGGAGACGGCGTTCGCGACGCTGGGGTTTCCGGTCGAGGGCCGCCCGTTCCGCCCGCACCTGACACTCGGTCGGGCCAAGCGGGACGTGCGCACGCGTGTGCCGGGGCTGGCGGACGTGTTGAGCCGGCTCTCGTTCACGGCTGCCGTGGCTGTCGAATCTGTCGAGCTGATGGAGAGCCGGCTGTCCCCGGCCGGGGCGCAGTACGCCGTGCGGCATCGGGTGCCGCTGGAGGCCACGTGATGCCGGGTTGCCTGCGCAACGTGTTTGCGATGATCGGGTGCCTCACCGTGGTGGCCGTCGGGGCCGTGGTGGGGTATCAGTATCGCGCGCCGCTGGGGCGGCAGGTGACGCGCTTCCTCGGCCGGATGCCGGGGATCACGGCGGATACGGCGCGGGCGATCGGCGTGCCGGGCCCGGCGGCGCTGCGCAGCGCCCGCGCCAAGGAGGCGCGGCTCGCACGGGCCGACGGGCCCGGTTCCGTGGTGCTCACGGCGGAGGAGATGGCGGCCGTGATCGTCGACGGGCTGGCGCCGGCTGTGCGGCTGGCGCTCGACTCGCTGCGCGTGGAACTGACGCGGGACCGGTTCGCGCTCCTCGCCGCCGTGCGGACCGACGGGCTCGGTCGGGAGCTGCTGGGCCCGCTGTCGGGCGTCGTGGCGGAACGCGAGCCGCTGCGAATGGCGGGCCCGGCGGCGGTCGCCACCGACGGGATCGTGGCCTGGCGACCGGACGAGGTCGCCATCCGCGCGTTCCCGTTCCCGGCGTCGCTCGTGTCGCGCATGGTGGACCGCCTCACCGGGGGGACCGACGGGGTGATCCCGATTCGGGTGCCCACCACCGTGGGCGAGATCCGGATTGCCGCCGAGGGTGTGACCTTCTACCGACGGACGGAGTGATGCCGCAACGCGTCTTGGTGGTGGACGACGAATCGGGCGTGCGCGAGGCGATGCGCCAGCTGCTCGAGTACGAAGGCCTCGACGTCCGCACGGTGGCCTCCGGCGCGGATGCGCTCGCGCAGTATCCCGAGTTCCGTCCGCACCTCGTGTTCCTCGACGTGAAGATGGCCGGGATGGACGGACTCGAGACGCTCGCCAAGCTGAAGCAGCTCGACACCGGGGCGCAGGTGGTCATGATCTCGGGGCACGGCACGATCCAGACGGCGGTGGAGGCGACCCAGCTGGGCGCCTACGATTTCCTGGAGAAGCCGCTCGACACCGATCGGGTGCTGCTCACGCTGCGGAATGCGCTGCAGCACCTCTCCCTGGCCTCCGAAAATCGGCGGCTCCGGGCGGACCTCGAAGACCGCTATGCCATGGTCGGCGAGAGCCGTCCGATCCACGATGCCCTGGCCGTGATCGAGAAAGTGGCCCCGACGGCGGCGCGCGTGCTGATCGTGGGCGAGAACGGCAGCGGGAAGGAGCTCGTCGCGCGGGCGATTCACCGCGGGTCGCCGCGGCACGACAAGCCGTTTGTCGAGGTGAACTGCGCCGCCATCCCGAGCGAGCTGATCGAGAGCGAGCTGTTCGGACACATGAAGGGCTCGTTCACGGGGGCGTTCGCCGACCGGACCGGCAAGTTCGAGCAGGCGGACGGCGGGACGCTGTTTCTCGACGAGGTCGGCGATATGAGCCTCGCGGCGCAGGCGAAGGTGCTGCGCGCGCTGCAGGAAGGCGTCGTGACGCGCATCGGGGCGGCCAAGTCGGTGAAGGTGGATGTGCGTGTCATCGCCGCCACCAACAAGTCGCTGCCGGACGAGATCGCGGCCGGCCGGTTCCGGGAGGATCTCTATTACCGGTTGAACGTGGTGCCGATCACCGTGCCGCCGCTGCGCCAGCGACGCGGCGACATCCCCCTGCTGGTGGAGTACTTCGTTGCCGAGTTGGGGCAATTCGACGGCCTGCCGCCCAAGGCGTTCCCGCCCGACACGCTCGAGGCCCTGGGGGCGCACGACTGGCCCGGGAACGTCCGCGAGCTGCGCAACGCGGTCGAACGCCTGCTCATTCTCACGACGGGAGACACGGTGACCCCCGCCGACGTGCGACGCACGCTGGGCGACGCGCGTGACGCGACGCTCGGCGACCTCGCGTCGTGCGACACCTTCGAGCGGTTCAAGCAGGAGGCCGAGCGGACGTTTCTGGTCGCCAAGCTGGGCGAGCACGACTGGAACGTGTCCGAGACGGCGCGCCAACTGCAGATGCCGCGGAGCAATCTCTACAAGAAGATCGAGAAGTACGGATTGTCGCGCGAGGGCTGACGCGTCGCGCCGCTGGGCCGTGCGTAGGAATCGTGGCAGGGCCGGCGCGCGACCCCGGTAGCCTGGCCCATGGCCCCGCGCACGACGATTGCGGTGATTCTCAGTGTTGGCGGTGCACCGCTCGATGCCGCCGCGCTCGCCGACCTGCCGGCCGCGCGCCTCGTGCGCGCGCAGTTCGCCCAGGGCGACGCGGCCGTCTGTGTGGCGGCGACCCTCGAGCACGCCGGACCCCGGGCGGCGCTCCGCCGGGCCCTGGCCGCCTGGGCCACCCCGCGAGGCTGGTCCGTGACCATTGCGCCGCTCACGGGGCCTGACTAACGTAAACTGAGATGCCGCTTCGCCTTCCCATGACTCCCAGCGTGCGCGGCGCAGGCGCGACCCGCGCCTGCGTGTCCGCGGGGGCCGCTCCACCCTGCCGTTTCGGTGTGCCGCCGCGCGCGGCCCGCGGCGTCGGTCGGTGAGCGAGGAGGAATGCCGCCCCGTATGCGAATGACCTCGGCGCGTCGGATCTCGTCCGACGAGGGATCCCTCGACCAGTACCTGCGGGAGATCAGCCAGTATCCGCTCATCTCGCGCGAGGACGAGGTCGATCTCGCCCAGCGTATTCGGGGAGGCTGCGAGGAGTCGCTCGATAAGCTCGTGCGCAGCAACCTGCGGTTCGTGGTCTCGGTTGCCAAGAAATACCAGAATCAGGGCGTGAGCCTCGCCGACCTGATCAACGAGGGCAACCTCGGCCTGATTCGCGCGGCCCACAAGTTCGACGAGACCAAGGGCATCAAGTTCATCTCCTACGCCGTGTGGTGGATCCGCCAGGCCATTCTCCAGGCCCTCGCCGAGCAGAGCCGGATCGTGCGGGTCCCGCTGAACCGGGCCGGCACGCTGCACCGCATCGGCAAGCGGTCGTCGGCGCTGCTCCAGGAGCTCGGGCGCGAACCGACCGTGGAGGAGATCGCCGAGGGGATGGACATCTCGGAGGAAGAGGTCGCCAAGACCATGTCGATCTCGCAGGCCCACCTCTCCCTCGACGCGCCCCTCACGCCCGGTGAAGACAACAAGCTCCTCGACTACCTGCCCGACACGCAGAATCCCGGCCCCGACGATGAGACCTTCGAACACGCCCTCTCGGAGTCCATCGAAGAGGTGCTGTCCACGCTCAAGGACCGCGAAGCGCGGATTCTCCGACTGTATTTCGGTCTCGACGGTCAGGAGCCGATGACGCTCGAGGAGATCGGCGGCATGCTTGGCATCACGCGCGAGCGCGTGCGGCAGATCAAGGAGAAGGCGCTGGCCCGGCTGCGCCACGTGAGTCGGGCGCGGGCGCTGGAGAGTTTCCTTATGTGAGCGGGAGCGGGGAGCGGTTCCGTCGGGGGTTCCAGGGGCTCCATGCACCGGTGGATCGGTCACGGAGCCTTCGTGTCTCCCGGTGGGGACTGCTCGCCGCTTCCTGCCCACGTATATTGCCACATGGCCGCCACCTCCTCCTTCGACATCACCACCGGCGCCGACCTCCAGGAGGTCGACAACGCCGTCAATCAGGCCACCAAAGAGGTCGCGCAGCGGTACGACTTCAAGGGCAGCCGCTGCACGATCACGTTCGACCGCGCCAAGCCGGAACTGCGGCTCGAGGCCGACGACGACTTCCGCATGAAGGCGTTGTGCGACGTGCTGCAGGGGCGTCTCATCAAGCGCGGCGTGCCGATCAAGAACCTCGCCGTCGGCGAGATCGAGCCCGCGGCCGGCGGGCACGTGCGCCGCACCATCGGGATCACGCAGGGCATCCCGAGCGAGACGGCCAAGACCATCGTCAAGACGCTCAAGGAGCGGGGCTTCAAGAAGGTCCAGGCCGCCATCCAGGGGGATCAGGTGCGCGTCTCGTCGCCGTCGAAAGACGAGCTGCAGACGGTGATGGCGTTCTTGCGGGGCGAGGACTTCGGTATCGAACTGTCCTTCGGCAACTACCGGTGAAGCTCGGGGTCGTCTCCCTCGGCTGCGACAAGGCGACCGTCGATTCCGAGCGGCTCGTGGGTGAGCTGGTCGGCCACGGGGCGCGGGTCGTGCCAGAGCTCGCCACAGCCGACGTCGTGCTCGTCAACACGTGCGGCTTCATCGACGCCGCCAAGCGGGAATCCGTCGAGGCCATGCTCGAGGCCGCGCGCCTCAAGCGGGACGGGCACGTCAAGGCCGTCGTGGCGGTGGGCTGCCTCGTGCAGCGCTACCAGCAGCAGTTGCGAGACGAGATGCCCGAGGTGGATCTGTTCCTCGGGTTCAGCGACCTGCACAAACTCGCGCCCGAGCTCGCCGCGCGGGGGTTGATCGCCGATCCGCTCGCCCACCATCCGGGCGTGCGCCAATATCTGGGCGACGGTCCCCACGTGCGCTACCTCAAGATCTCCGAGGGCTGCGACCACGGGTGCGCGTTCTGTGCGATCCCCCTCATGCGCGGACGCCATCGCTCCGAGCCGCTCGCGCGGCTCGTGCGCGAGGCCCAGCAGCTCGAGGCGCAAGGCGCGAAGGAGATCAACCTCGTCGCGCAGGACCTGGGGCACTACGGGCGCGATCTCGGACGCGAGGGTCCCAAGCTGCCCGACCTGCTCGAGGCGCTGCTCCGCGAGACCGCCGTGCCGTGGTACCGGCTCCTGTACGTGTACTCGGCGGGGCTCACCGAGCAGGTCGTGGCGCTCCTGGCCCGCGAGCGCCGTCTCGTCCCGTATCTCGACATTCCCATCCAGCACGCCGCCGACGGGATGCTCGCGCGCATGCGGCGGCCGGAACGCCGGGACACGATTCGCGCCAGGATCCGCGGCCTGCGGGAGGCGATGCCGGACCTCGCGATCCGCACGACGACCATCGTGGGGTTCCCGGGAGAGACCGACGAAGACTTCCGCGTGCTGTGCGACTTCGCGGCCGAGGTGCAGTTCGAGCGGCTCGGCGTGTTCACCTATTCCGAGCAGGAGGGCACGCGCGCGGCCGGGTATCCGGACGACGTGCCCGACGACGTGAAGCGCGCCCGGCAGGACGAGCTGATGGAGCTGCAGCGGGCTATCACGGAAGAGCGCCTTGGTCGGTTCGTTGGGCGGGCGACGGACGTGCTGGTGGATCAGGTGACCGATCCCGACGCCGACGGCACCACGCACGTGGGTCGGGTCCCGTGGCAGGCGGACGACGTGGACGGCGTCACGTTCGTGGCGCGGGGCGGCTGGGCGCGGCCGGGCGACTTCGTGCGGGTGCGGCTGGAGGGGAACGCGGACTACGATTTCCGTGCGGTTGCGCTGGACGACGCTGCTCGCCGCTAGCGTCGCGGCGGCCACGTGCGCCCGGCCGGGCGGCCGGCCACCGCCGCCGCCCGAGGAACCGGTGCTGCGGGTCGGGCTCCTGACGGGCGCCGCCGACGTGCGAATCGGCGCACCGGGAGGCGCCATCGCGGCGCTGGACGGAACGCCGGTGACGCGCCTGCCGGCCGGCACCGACGCTGTGCTCCGGGCCGACGGCGCCGCGTTTGGGCTCGACGGCGCGGGCGGGGACCGCTACGAGCGGCTCGCGTTCGCGAGCGTCGCGCCGGAGCGGCCCCTTGCGGTCAACGGGCGGACCTACCGCGGGGCCGTGGAGGTGTTCGTCCGCGACGGCGCTCTCACGGTAGTGAACATGGTGGGGCTGGAGCGATACCTCGCGGGCGTCGTGAATGCGGAGATGGGACGGCGCGGACCCGAGGACCGCGCCGCGCTCGAGGCGCAGGCGGTCGTCTCGCGCACCTACGCGTTGGTGAACCGCGGCCGGTTCGGGGCGGAGGGCTTCGACCTGCGGGCCGGCGTCAGCGACCAGGTGTACGGCGGAGTGGAGAGCGAGACCGACGCGGGGCTGGCGGCGGTGCGGGCCACCGCCGGTCAGGTGCTCACGTATCACGGCGCGCCGATCACGCCCTTCTACCACTCGACCTGCGGCGGTGCCACCGCGAGCCCGGAAGAGGCATTCGTGTCGGTCCGCGGGACGCCGTACCTGCGCTCGGTCTCGGACGCGCGGCCGGGCGGCGGCCACTACTGCGATCTCTCGCCGCGGTACCGCTGGACGGTCGAGTGGGAGGGCGACTCGCTGCGGGCTATATTACGCCGGACGTTGCCGGCCGCGCTGGGGATCGACGGCGACGCGCTGCACGATCTGCGAGACGTCTACGTGCGACGCCGCGGGCCGTCGGGACGCGCCACGGAGGTGCGGGTGCGCGTGGCCGATGGCGAGATCCCGGTGCCGGCGCACGCGGTGCGCACGGCGTTCGAGACACCCGAGGGCCGGCCGCTCGGCAGTACCGCGGTCGCGCTCGCGACCCGATTCGACGGTGCGCGCCTCGCGGGGCTGGTGGCCCGCGGGCAGGGCTGGGGCCACGGGGTCGGGATGTGCCAGTGGGGCGCGGTCGGGCGTGCCCGCGCCGGCCAGGACGTGCGCACGATTCTGGAGACCTATTTCCCGGGGACGACGCTTGCGCGCTGGTACTAGACTCGTGCTGCTCCTGCTCCTCGCGGCCCCCGCGCCAGCGGCCGCGCAGGGCCTGCTCGATCAGTTCAGCTACGAGGGACTCCGGCTCGCCGGGATCGGCGTGGACCTCGGCGTCGCCTGGAGCGACCGGCTCGAGCGCGACATCTCCGCCGCGCTGCGCGTCGACGCGGGGTTCCTCGCGCCGCGCGTGCGACCGCTGCTCAGCCTCTCGTACCTACGGGCCGACTACGCCGCCGACGAGATCGCCACGCTGGAGTCCCGACTCCGCGACGTCGTCTCCGATCCCACCAACGACTTCGCCATTGCCGTCGGCCCCATTACGCTCACTACCCTCACCCTCGATCTCGACCTGCAGTATCTGCTCGCCACCGGTCCGGTGGTGCCGTACGTGGGGATCGGGCTGGGGGTGCATCTGCGCAACGCCGACGGCGCCGCGATCACCGGCACGATCGTCGAGGACGGCCTCGAGGCCGTGGTCGCCGCGCTCAACGGCTCGGCCGGGTTCGAGGTCGAGCTCGCGCCCGCGGTGCGGTTCACCACCGAAGTGCGCGGGATCCTGGCCAGCGGCCTCCGGGCGGTGGCCCTGCGGGGAGGATTCATGTACCGGCTCCCGCGACGGGGAACCCCGTGACGCCCGGCGTCGTGCGGGTCGGCGTGATCGGGGTCGGCGCGGTGGCGCAGATCGCGCACCTGCCGGCCCTGGCGTCGCGCGACGACGTCCATCTGGTCGGGATCTGCGACAGCGATCCCGGCAAGGCCCGGGCGCTCGCGACGCGGTTCGGCGTGGCGGACATCTACGAGGACATCGAAGACCTGCTGTCGCTGGCGCGGCCCGATGCCGTCGTCATCTCGACCCCCAATCACCTGCACGAAATCCACACGCTGACGGCGCTGTCCGCCGGGGCGGCCGTGCTGTGCGAGCGACCGCTGGCCCTCTCGGCGAAGGGCGTCGAGCGGGTCATCGCCGCGCAGCAGCGGGCCGGCCGCCCGGTGGCCGTGGGGATGAACCAGCGCTACCGGCCCGACGTCCAGGCGGTGCGGGCGTTCGTCCACGGGGACGAGCTGGGGCCCCTGCGTGGCGTCCGCGCCGGCTGGTATCAGTTCCGGCCCTCGCGCGCGGAGCTGGGCTGGCGCCTGCGGCCGGCCGAAGCCGGGGGCGGGGCGCTGTTGGACCTCGGGTTGCCGCTGGTGGATCTCGGACTCTGGCTTCAAGAGGGGGCGGTGCCGGTGCAGGCCACGGCGTCGCTGCACCGCTCGGCGGATGGCGTGGAGGATGCCGGCTGCGCGCTGGTGCTGTGCGAGCACGGCTACTCGATCTTCGTGGACGTGGCGTGGCGCTACGTGGGCGACCACGAACGAATCTGGCTCGACGTGCTGGGTGAACGGGGCTCCGCGCGCGTCCCGCCGCTGATCGTGTTCAAGGAGCTGCACGGCACGCCGATGAACGTGACGCCCACCGGCGCCGCCGGTCGGGAGAACCCGGTGTCGGCATCCTATCGCGCCGAGTGGGCGACCTTCCTCGCCGCCGCGCGCAACGAGGTCGAGACGCCGTCCCTCGACGACCAGCTGCTCCTGCACCGGACCATGGACGCGATCTACCGGTCCGCGCGGGAGGGGCACGCGGTCCCCGTGTGAAGCTGCTCGCGGGGCTCGCGCTCCCGCGGCGCGACTGGGCACTCGTCGCGGCCGGCGCCGTCCTGCTCGCGCTGGCCTACCCCCCGTTCCATCTCTTCCTCCCGTCGTTCGTCTGCGTCGCCCCGGTCGTCTGGCTGATCGCGGCAGGGCAATCGGACCCGCGTCCCATCCGGCGCCAGCTCGCGCAGGGCTTCTGGTACGGGCTGCTGTCGCAGGGGCTCGTGCTGTACTGGATGGTCATCGCCCTGTGGCACTTCACCCCGCTCTCCGGCCTGGGCTACGCCGCCACCATCCTGATCCTGGCGCTGTACCACGCCATGCTGTTCGCGGTGGCGGGCCAGATCATGCGGCGGACGGGGCTGTCGATCGTGGTGGTGCTGCCGCTCCTGTGGACGGCGCTGGAGTGGTGGGTGGGCCATCAGGGCGACGTCCGCTTCCCGTGGCTCGGCCTCGGCACGTCGCTCACCGGCTACCCCACCGTGGTACAAATCGCGGACGTGGTGGGCGCGCGCGGCGTGACCTTCCTGCTGGTGCTCGCGAACACCGTGCTGGCCACGGCGTGGCTCGCGCGCGCGCGGCCCCGGGCCCCGCTCCGGCTCGCCGCGGTCAGCGTCGGCGTGCTCGCCGCGCTCGGCTACGGGACCTGGCGCGAGCGGACGATCCTCGTGCGGCCCGCCGGTACGGTCGCCCTGGTGCAGCCCAACATCGGCTTTCAGGAAAAATGGGATCCGGACCTGCGTCGCGGCATCTTCGACGGCCTGCTGGCCCTCACCGACACGGCGTTTGCGCGGGGCGAGCCGGATCTCGTGCTGTGGCCGGAGGCATCGATCCCGCAGTACTTCCCCTACCCGCCGTGGGAACGCGAGATCGGCGCCGTCGCGCGCGCCCGCCGCACTCCGCTGTTCGTGGGCGGGCTCGACTGGCAGCCGACGGGACCGACCCGGGAGGACTACGACTACTGGAACGCCGCGTTCCTGTTCGATTCGACCGGTTCCCGGGCGGCGTATCCGGTCTACCACAAGCGCTACCTGGTCCCGATCACCGAACGCGTTCCGTTTGTGAACCCGCGCTGGTTCAAACTCCGCTTCTTCGGCGGGTTCGCCGTGGGGGAGCCGGGCGCGGTGTACGAGGTGGGGCTCGGGCGATTCGGCGCCCTGATCTGTTATGAATCCGCGTTCGAGGATCTCGCCCGCCGCTACCGCGCGCGCGGCGCGGACTTCGTCGTCAACATCACCAATGACGCGTGGTTCGGCGAGACGAGCGCCCCCCGCCAGCACCTTGCCCATCTCGTGATGCGCGCCATCGAGAACCGCGTCGGCGTCGCGCGGGCGGCGAACACCGGCATCTCGGGCTTCGTGGATCCGGTTGGCCGGGTGTCCGGCCGCACGCGGTTGGGCGAACGCACCGTCACCCTCGGCACGCTGGAGGTGACCGACATGCACACGGTCTACACGCGCTTCGGCGACTGGGTGGGGCTGCTGAGTCTCGTCGGCACCGCGGTCCTCGTCGGCGGGATGGTCCTGCGCAAGCCGTGAGGCGGCTCGGCGTGGACGTCGGCGGCACGTTCACCGACCTCGTCGCGCTGGACGGTGACAACCTCCGCGTCGTGAAGGTCGCGTCCACGCCCGACGATCCCACGCGCGGGCTCTGGGGCGCGGTGGACGACCTGGGCGGCGACGGCATCGCGGCACTCCTCCATGGCACGACCGTCGCCACCAACGCGCTGCTCGAACGCCGCGGCGGCCGGGTCGCGTTCGTCACGACCGCCGGGTTCGAAGATCTGCTGTGGCTCCGCCGCCAGGACCGGGCGAGCCTGTACGACCTGAGCCGCGCGCATCCGCCGCCGGTCGTTGCCCGGGAGGACGTGATCGGGGTCGCGGAGCGCCTGGGGGCATCGGGCGTCGTCCAGCCGCTCACCACCGCCGAGGTGGGCCGCGTCGTCGTCGCCGTACGGGAACGCGCGCCGGACGCCGTGGCCGTCGCGCTGCTGTTCAGTTTCCGTGACGACACGCACGAGCGACGTCTGGCAACCGCGCTCCGGGCGGCGTTGCCCGACGTGCCGGTCGTGGCCAGCAACGAGCTGCTGCCGGTGTTCCGCGAGTACGAGCGGTTCGGCACGACGGCCGCGGAAGCGTTCCTCCGGCCGGTGGTGGCGAGCTACGTGGCGCACCTGGGAGCGCAAGCGGAGCGGCGGGGCACGGGGGAGCTTCGCGTCATGGCGTCCAACGGCGGTACGCTCGCTCCCGACCAGGCGTGTCGCCGCGGCACGGCGCTCGCGCTCTCCGGACCAGCGGGTGGAGTGGAAGGGGCCCGACTCGTGGCCGCCGCGCTGGGGGAGCGGAACCTGCTGACACTCGACATGGGCGGGACGAGCGCCGACGCGAGCGTGGTGCTCGAAGGCGAGGCGCTCATGCACGCCGGCGGGGAGGTGGGCGGCGTGCCGATTGCGCTGCCGCACGTGCTGATCGAGACGGTGGGCGCGGGGGGCGGGAGCATCGCGTGGGTGGACGGCGGCGGCGCGCTCCGGGTCGGCCCGCGGAGCGCGGGCGCCGTGCCGGGCCCCGCGTGCTATGGGCGGGGCGGCACCGAGGCCACCGTGACCGACGCGGCGCTCATGCTCGGGTGGCTCGACGCCGCGACCCCGCTTGCGGACGACCTGCGGCTCGACGCCGCGGCCGCCGCGAGCGCCGTCGCCCGGGTGGCGGCGCGGGCCGGGCTCGAGCCCGCGCGCTGTGCTGCGGGCATTGTCGAGATCGCGACGGCCACCATGGTGCGCGCGCTCCGCCGGGTGAGCGTCGAGCGGGGCCTCGATCCGCGCGCGATGACCCTGGTGCCGTTCGGCGGCGCCGGCCCGCTGTTCGGCTGCCGCCTGGCCGAGAGCCTCGGCATGCGACGCATCCTGATCCCGCCCCATCCCGGCGTGCTGTCGGCGCTGGGGCTCGCACTCGCCCGGCCCAAAGTCGAACACGTGCGAGCTGTGCACGAGCGCGCCGACCGGTTCACCGCCGACACGTGGGCCGCGGCGTTCCGTCCCGTGGAGGACGTCGTGCGCGCGGCGCTGCGCGGCGCGACGGTCGCGCGGTTTGCCGACTGTCGTTATCCCGGGCAGGGCTACGAAGTGACCGTCCCCGCCGACGCCGGGCCGGACGCGGTGGCCGAGGCGTTCCATGCGGCGCACCGCGAGCGGTTCGGGCACGCCGACCCCGCGCGGCCGGTGGAAGTGGTGAACGTGCGGGTGGTGGGGATGGGGGAGGCGGCGGTTGGGCGGATCGGCGCGTGGGCGGGTGGACCGCATGAGAGATTGTGGCTCGAGCCCGGTCGGCGGATCGCCGGACCAGCGACGGTTCCGCTCCAGGACGCGACGATTCGCATCGAACCGGGTTGGGTCGGCACGGTCCACGCGACCGGAGCCCTGCTCATGGAGCGGTC
>Ga0224512_10001219_pt1 | contig 25305 bp, 20 predicted proteins | sample SF_May12_sed_USG_4_FD_169103 | JGI IMG/M metagenome (GOLD analysis project Ga0224512, IMG submission 169103) | Sediment microbial communities from San Francisco Bay, California, United States - SF_May12_sed_USGS_13 | ecosystem: Environmental > Aquatic > Marine > Sediment | place: USA... | reverse complement strand
CGAGCTCCTCTTGAGCCATCTCGGCGAGAAGCGCCGACCAATGCTGATGGTCGAGGTTGCGTAGCTCCCCGAGAATGAACCGGAGATCAGGTTCCTCGTCCGAATTTACGGCTTGCCCCTGAAGCCGAAGAGGGGCGTTCTCAATCGCGGAGACGCGACGCTCGTGCTCTGTGCGGGCCTCCGAGAGGAAATAGGTCTCGAACCCACGGGTAGAGCGCTGCTCTGGAAACGAGTTTCCATGGATCGATAGGAAGAGGCCGTAGCGCTCACCCTTGAGGTTCGTCGCGATCTCGCCTCTGTCCCACAGGTCGACGAACCTGTCGTCCTCCCGGATCAGGTGAACCTCCATTTGGGGCTCCGCGCGAAGAATGCGGGCCAACTCCAGCGCAATCCCGAGAGAGACGTCTTTCTCGCGGACCCCCCCGACTCCGAGGGCTCCGGGATCCGCTCCTCCGTGCCCCGCATCGATCACGACCACACGTACGCCATCGTACTCGGACGGCCCGAAGACCGGCTGTTCTTCGGTTTCCGCATCGACCTGTACCTCGTCGGCCGGAGTAAGATCGCCGGCCCGGAGCAACAACCGGGTTCCGTCGAATTCGTAAAGATCCGGGAGGCGACGCGGTAAGAAGTCCGATAGCAACTGGAGCGGAACGAACGCGTTAGATCCGTCTCGATACGGCGCGTCAGCCAACTGGAGCGCGATCCCGTCCCACGTGAAGAAGGGCGTGCCGAGTCGCAATCGGACCGTAATCTCGTTAGGGATGGACACGACGACCTGGTCGCCCTGCTCGACCACCGTCCACCCCAGCTCCTCGAACAACTCAACGCCGACCACCGCGTACCCGCGCGCAAGCGAAACTCGGGTCCGGGACACCTCTCCCTCTGCGTCCTCGATCTGGAGCTCAGGCGACTGCTGCCCGTGAACCGCGGACGCCCCCCAACACAGCACCGCGACGGCCAGCCAGGTGAACTTCAACGTGCCTCCATGGCCCGTCGGGCCTCTCGGTCCTGTTCGCGCCTCTTCAGCGCCTCTCGTTTGTCGTGCAACTTGCGGCCGCGAGCGACGCCGAGCGTGACCTTCGCGTAGCCACGCGAAAAGTAGATGTCCAACGGGACGAGCGTGAGCCCTTTCTCGTCGACCTTGGCGGCCAGATGACGAATCTCCTTGCGGTTGAGGAGCAAGCGTCGAGGCCGGACAGGATCGACATTGGCGCGGTTGGCCTGTTCGTACGGGCTGATATGCAAGCTGTGCAGCCATACCTCCCCTCGCTCGACGCGGGCGAATGCGTCCTGAAAGGAGATCTGGCCGGCCCGCATCGACTTGACCTCGGGGCCCCTCAACTCCATCCCCGCTTCGACGGTCTCGAGGATGTCGAACTCATGTCGAGCCTTGCGGTTTCTCGCCACGACCTTGCGGCCCTCGTCCTTGTTCAAGAGACCTCGCGAACCGAGTAGACATGGGCCACCTCACCGCCAAGGATAAACACTAGGGCACCGTAATAGATCCAGAGCAAAAGCAGGGCCGCGGTGGCCAGATTCCCGAGGGTCGATGCGTAGTTGGCGACCTCTGTGACGTACCAGGAAAATCCGAATTTCACGAACTCGTGCACGACGCCTGCGAAGGTCGACGCCACGAGCGTCGTCCGCCAAGGTGTCCGGACTCGGGGTAGGTAGCGGTATATGAGGAGAAACAGGGTCCAAATGGACAGAAAGGCGATCCCCGCACCGAGCGCCCGCTCCGCGATGGACACCGTTCCTCCGCCCAAGCCGACGATCTCCACGCCGAATCGCACGGCCGCGGCACCCAGAACCGTGACGCCAATGTTGAGCGTGACGAGGAACACCCCCAGCAGCACGACTGCGATATCGAACGCCTTCCCGTGGACGATGCCCCTGGTGTTGTCGGTCTCGAAGACCGTCGCGAGCACACTGCGGAGCGTGCCCGAGAGCCGGGTCGCGAGCCACACGAAGACGAGCGAGCCCACGACGGTGAGGCCCGTCCGGCTCGTCATGACCTCGCCGACCAACGCGTCCAGCATGCGCGCGAACTCCTCGCCAGCCGCCCCCTGAGGGAGATTTCGGGCGAAAAGCTCCAAGACGGCCTCGGTCGGGTCATCGAAGCGGGCGCTGAGAACGAAGCCCGTGAGGCCAATGCCGAGCGCCAGGAACGGGACGATCGCGAAGAGAACGCCCCAAGCGATCGCGGCCGAGAGAAGAAAGGCATCGTCGACTGCGAACTTCTTCCAGAGTCGAACGATGAAGAGATGCGTGCTCATCGGCGTCTATCGACCATGAAGAAGCGCCGCCAAGGACACGGGGTCCCTCGCGGCGCAGTCATTCGGACCTTGGATCCGACGCTCGACTCCCGTCGAGTCAGTCGTCGGACAGTCCGTCCTCGCCCCCCTCGGCCGCGATGGTCTCCCGAGCGGCTTGGACGCCAGCGCGGTAGGCCGCCTTCGAACGCTGAAGCCGGTGCTCGAGGTCGCTGCGCGCTTCGCTCGCCGCGTCGCGTCCGGCGCTGACCGCTTCTTTGACGTCCCCGAAGCGCGTCTCGACCCCGCCCCGGACATCGTCGAGGCGTTCCTCGAGCTGACGCTGCGCTTCCTTGACCCGCTCCTCGGCGGCCGAGCGCAGCTTGCGAGCGTGCTCCTTCAGGTCCTCTTGCGTTTCGGCACCCGTCTTGGGGGCCAGGAGGAGTGCCACTCCGGCTCCGATGAGCGCCCCGAGCACGAAAGAGCCCAGGCCGCCTCCGCCGTCCCGCTCAATGACGATGTAGGGAGCTTCGTCGCTGTCTCGCATCATTCCTCCATCGACTCTGTGAGTCGAAAAACGACCTTCTCGCCTCAAGCTAACCGGCTGGTCGTCGTCGAACCACCGGTCCCCGTCAGAGAACCCAGCGCGGGTCGGACTCGGGCAGATCGGGCGGCTCGACGCCTTCTCGTCCCATGAGTCCGTACGTGAGACGCTTGCTCAGTTCGACCCCGGGTTGGTCCAACGGGTCGACCCCATAGAGGGCCCCGGCGTAGACCGTAGCTACCTGAAGGAGCATGAGGAGCTGACCCAGCGTCCCTGGCCCGATCTCGGGAAGGAAGAACGTCGCGTTGGGTCGACCCTCTCGCCGCAGCGCCTCCGCTGTGGCGCGTCGCTCCGTGTTGATCAGCTCACCCAGCGAATGCCCTCCGAGGTAGGCGAGCTCCTTGATTTCGGGGTGACGCTGCGGGATCACGGAGTCGGGCCCGTGATCTGTGACCTCGATGAAGAGAACGACCTTGTCCTTCGGTCCCTCCATGAGCAGCTGCAGAAACGAGTGTTGATCGGTCGCACCGAGCGCGGCCACCGGGGTTGGGCCGGTCGCGGTGGGTTTCCCATCGGTCGTACGCGCCTTACCCAGACTCTCGGCCCACAGCTGTTGGAACCAGAGCGCGACCGACCGCAGGCGGTCGGAGTACGGCATCAGCACGTGAATCGGCTGGCCCCGGACGCTGTCGCAATGATGGAGCAGCGTGGCGAGCACCCCAGCGGGGTTGTCCGACAGTCGGCCACTCCTGCAGCGCTCTTCCATTGCCGCCGCGCCCGCGAGCAAAGCATCCAAGTCGACGCCACAGACGGCAGCAGGCAGGAGCCCCACAGGAGACAGAACGGAAAAGCGGCCCCCGACGTTTTCGGGTACCGGCAGCATGGGGATGTCTTCGGCCTCGCCGATCCGGCGGAGGGCTCCGACAGTCGGATCCGTGGTGAAGAGGAAGTGGCCGCGGGCGGCCTCCGCACCGATGGCCGCCTCGACGGTGTCACGGACCAACAGGTACTGCGCCATGGTCTCGGCCGTCGCCCCGGACTTGCTGATCACGTTGAACAGGGTCCGGGCCGGATCGACGCGTTCGAAGAGCCCCCGCATGGTGAACGGGTCGGGATTGTCCACGACGTGCAGGCGCGGGAAGTGATCCCGTTCCTCGTCCGAGCGGTCGTTCCAGTAAGGACCGAGTAGGGCATCACGCAGGGCCTTGGCACCCAGCCCCGAGCCTCCGATGCCGAGGATGACCACGTCCTCGAACCACTGGCCGTAGCCTTCGGCCAACGTCCGCACCTGATCGACGGTCTCGCTCGCGTGCGGAAGGTCCAGGAAGCCGAGCACGCCAGTGGCTCGTTGGGCTTCGACCGCGGCATGGGCAGCGCCGAACGCCTCGGCCATCTCGCCGTCAAAGAGGCTGGCTTCGACCCCACCATCCAGGGCCGGCGCCATGATGTTACCAAAGTTGAAACTGATGCTCGCCATCAGGGGACCTCCACTTCGAGACCATCGAACGCGGCGTAAACGCCGTCGGGAAGACGCTCGTCGAGCTCGGCTTGCCGGACCCGATGCGTCAGGTGCGTCAAATACGTGCGTGCCGCACCCACTTCGCGCGAGGCCTCGATCGCCTCCTCGATGTTGAAGTGAGAGGCGTGCGGCTTTTCGAACCAGAGCGCGTTCAGCACGAGTACGTCCACGCCGCGCAGGATCGCCAGGGCCTCGGGGGGCAACAGCTTCGCGTCCGTCACGTAGCCGAGGCCGCCGACCCGGAAGCCGTACACGGTGCAGTCTCCGTGAGGCACCTCCACGGGCATGAAGGACTCGCCCAGGATGTTGACGGGCTGGCCGGGGGCGAAGTCGTTCAGATGGATACGAGGTTTGGAGCTGCCCTGAGGCGGCCGAACCGCATCGTCGAAGATGTAGTTGAAGTGCTGCTCGAGGACGGCACGGTACTCCGTCGGGACGTAGGCTTCCATGTCGCCCCTTCGTACGGTGAAAATCCGTATGTCGTCGATCCCGTGGATGTGATCGGCATGGGCATGCGTGAACCAGACGGCGTCGATCGCGTCGATTCCGGCGGCGAGGAGCTGCAGGCGAAGCTCGGGCGGTGTGTCGACAAGCAAGCGGCCAGCCCCGGTCTCCAATACCGCACCGTGACGGGTCCTGCGGTCCCTGGGGTCGTTTGAGGTGCACGTGTCGCAGTCGCACCCCACCACGGGCACCCCGAATGACGTGCCTGTCCCAAGGAACGTCAGCTTCATGCTCAGAGCCGCTCGAGGCGCATGGTATTGGTGGTCCCCGACTCGTGGAAGGGGACACCAGCGGTGACCACGATCGATGCCCCGGGCCGTCCTTTCCCGCTCGCCAGAACGCGCTCCCGTCCAAACTGTGTCAGCGCCTCGTAGGTCACCTCAACGCCGGCCGCATGGGCCGGCGCGACACCCCAGACGGCCGCGAGCTGAAGGTACGTCTTTCGCTCCGTAGTTACCGCGAATACAGGCACAGAAGGGCGATATGAGGACACGAGGCGCGCCGAGAAACCTGATCGGGTGATGACGATGATCGCCGGCGCGCCGACCTGCTTGGCAGCTTCGACGGTCGCGGAGGCGACCGCGTGCTCGCGAGGCGAGGCCCCTCGCCGTGACTTGGGGCCCGGTCGCGTGAGGTACCTGGGTCCGCGCTCCAGAAAGCCACTTCGCTCGATCTCGGTACCGATGCGGATGATCGCGTTCAACGCCTCGAGCGGGAAATCACCGACGGCAGTCTCGCCCGACAGCATGACGGCGTCGGTTCCGTCGAGGACCGCGTTGGCAACGTCCGACGCTTCGGCCCGCGTGGGCCGAGCGTGCTCGATCATGGACTCGAGCATCTGCGTCGCCGTGATTACCGGGCGCCCGTAGTAGTTGGCGAGTTGGATGATCCTCTTCTGGGCGAGCGGGACCCGCTCGAACGGCAGCTCGACGCCCAAGTCACCACGAGCGACCATGACCGCATCCGTCTCGGCCATGATCTCCTCGATCATTTGGAGCGCCTGCACCTTCTCGATCTTGGCGACCACCAGTGCGCGCTTACCGACCCTGCTCTTGAGTTCCGTGACATCCTCAGGTCGGCGCACGAACGACAGCCCGATGTACTCGACCTCTTGTTCCAGAGCGAAGTCGAGGTCGGCGAGGTCTTTCTCCGTCAGGGACGGCGTCCTGAGGGCCACAGCCGGCAGATTGATCCCCTTCCTGCTCTTGAGCAGGCCCGCGCGGACCACCTGGAGCAATGCGCGATCCCCCTCGACACCCACGCACGTGAACTCGAGCAGTCCGTCGTCCATCAGGACCGTGTCACCCGGTCTCAGATCCTTGGCAAGTTCGGCGTACGTGGTCGGGATCTCGTCCGGGCGCGCGGAGTCCTCCGGGGCCATCACCACCGTGCTACCTACGACCAGGTCGAGCGGCTGCAGAAGCTCACCCACCCGGATCTTGGGGCCCGCCAGGTCCACGAGGACTGCGACAGGGCGGCCCGCTTCCTCTGCGGCCGCTCGCACCATCGCGATCGCGCTGAGGTGATCGGACCGAGCGCCATGAGACATGTTGACGCGTGCCATGTTCATGCCCCCGCGCACGAGCGCACCGATCGCTTCGGGGGATGAGGTCGCTGGACCCAGGGTGCAGACCACCTTGGTTCGAAGCATGTAACACCCGGATAAGGAAGGAGATTCCCGGCGACCGTCGGGTCCGAATTGTGGCTGCGACCGATGCCCTGGGCAACACCGCGGGGGTGGCGCCTCGAGCCCCGTTCGACTTCTATTCGGCGCCTTCCAATCGGGAGGTCGTGACTCTCTGAATTCAACCCATGTCGCACATCCACATCGGATCGCCTCAGGACGCCCGAACCCTCCAGGACGATCTAGCCTCCACACGCCGGCTGGCCCTGGACTGCGAGGCCGCCGGGTTCCATCGGTATTCCGATCGACTGTGCCTCCTTCAGCTCACCACCGAGGGCGCCACGTACGTCATCGATCCTCTGGGCTTCGATCCATCTGACCTCCTGCGCGGCCCGCTGGAGGACCCGGGCGTGGAAGTGGTCATGCACGGGGCGGACTTCGACCTGAGGCTCCTGCGTCGAGACTTAGGCATCGAGCTCCAGGGACTCTTCGACACGCAGATCGCTGCGCAACTTTTGGGAGTGGAATCGATCGGGCTCGCGGCCCTGCTCGGGTCCCGTCTGGACGTGTCCCTTTCGAAGAAGTATCAGAGGGCCGATTGGGCCGAACGGCCGCTCAACGATGCCATGCTCGAGTACGCTGCCGACGACACGAGGTACCTGATTCAGTTGGCCGACCTCCTCGCGCAGGACCTCGAGGCCGCGGGCCGGCAGCACTGGGCCCAGGAGGAGTGCCAGGCCCTCCAGCTCGCGGCCGGCAGCATCCCGACCGAACCCGCCGAGCCCGAAGACCCCGTGGTTCGCGTGAAGGGCGCCCGCAAGCTGTCGACCCATCAGGTCGCCGCGCTGCGCGTGGCCCTGGAATGGAGAGACGAGATCGCCAGGAAGCTGGACCGCGCCGCGTTTCGCGTCATTGGAAATGGACCTCTGATCGAGGCGGTGGCGACACGACCGCTAACAGTTCGCGAGCTGACCGAAATCAAGGGATTCCCGGCACGGTTGGCCAACGAGGAAGGCGCGGGGTTACTGGAGCGGTTCGACCGGATTGCGGCGTCGCCCGAGGAGGAGCTGCTCCCTTATCCGAAAGGGTCAGGCAGGGGTGCTGGACGCCCGCCGCCGGAAGTCGAGGCACTCGCCGATCGGCTCAAGTCGGTGCGCAACCGCAAGTCGGACGAGTTGGGCCTCCCCCGCGGAACGCTCTTGTCCAACGCCGTCGTGCTCGAGATCGCTCGCATAGCTCCGGGGAATCTGACCGACCTGTCTGCGATCGATGGAATGCGGCGCTGGAAGGCGGATACGGTCGGGGAGGAGTTCCTCGCAGTCATCCGCGGCGGGGCCTGACTGCTCCGCCGACCTCAGCGGCTCAGGCCGCCGACTCTTCCTTCTTCTTGCAGTCGATGCAGTACCGGGCGTGGGGCAAGGCGTCCAGCCGTTCGAAGCCCACATCCGAGCCGCACGTATGGCACTGCCCGAACTTCTTCGGTGCGTTGTACATGCGACGAAGCGCCTCTTCCAGCCGGTACAGGTAGCGGCCTTCTTTCGTGGCGAAGATCGCGGCCTTCTCGCGTTCCATCGCCTCGGTGCCCTGGTCCGCCATGTGGTCAGTGTAGGCGGCGAGGTCGGAGTCGCCCGACTCTCGATTGGCCTTCGTCATTTCGTCGAAAAGCCCTAGCGCCTTGAGGGCCCGCTCGCGCTCGTCGAGAAGTCGCTTCTCGAGATGATTGAGCTGCTTCTTGGTCAACGCCATGCGTGCCCCTCGTGGCTAGGCCGGTCCTGAGCGGGCCAAAAGCTAATCACGCCCCCCCAGAGCGTAAACGGCGAGGACGGGATGGATCCCCGAAGGGGCGGCGCGTGGGATCCGACCCGTGGAGCGTGGGTACTTCGCAGCCCAACGTCCCCCTCCCGAAACGCGCCCAGCAAGTCACATGAACAACGAAACCATCCGTTGCCGTCGCTGCGAGAAGGACGCTGAACCCCTTGGGAAAGCCCCGTTCCGCAACGAGCTGGGGGGACGCATCCTCGGAGAGATCTGCGCTCAGTGCTGGAAGGAGTGGCTCCAACACCAGACACTGCTGATCAACCATTACGGTCTCGATCCCCGAGACGCTGCGGCCAAGAACTTCCTCTACGAGCAGATCGAGCAAATGCTCTTCGAAGGCGACGGCGGCAAGGAGATCGACACCTCGCAGCAGGGGTCGATCGAATGGGGGGCCGGCGGGGACAAGGCCCCCGCCGGCGACAGCGACTAGCGGACTCGGCTCCTAAGCGCTCAGCACCTCGGTCGCCTGCTCCAGGGCGAACTCCAGCTCTTCCTGCGTGATCGTGAGCGGCGGCGCGAAGCGGATCACCTGATGGTGTGTTTCCTTCGCGAGGACGCCCTTCTCATCCAACGCCTCGCAGAAGGGCCGCGCGGGCCCGCTGCTGTCCTTGATCACGACGCCGATCATGAGGCCCTTGCCGCGAACCTCCTGTACGTGCGGCGAGTCTATTTCCCGCAGCTTCTGCATGAACCAGGCACCGAGCTCCGCGGAACGCTCCGACAACTTCTCGTCGAGAACCACCCGTAGTGATGCGCGTCCGATCGCCGCACCCAGCGGATTGCCGCCGAACGTCGATCCGTGGTCACCGGGCCGAAAGACGCCCATGAACTCCTCATCGGCGATCGCTGCCGACACCGGATAGAGGCCGCCACCTAAGGCCTTTCCGACAATGAGGACGTCCGGCCGGACCGATTCCCAGTCGCAGCAGAAGAGGCGGCCGGTACGGCCGAGTCCTGTCTGAATCTCGTCGGCCATGAGCGCCACCTTGTGCTGCGTGCAGAGCTCGCGCGCGCGCTTGATGAAGCCTTCCGGCGGAACGACCACGCCGCCCTCGCCCTGCAACGGCTCGAAGAGGAAGCCCACCGTGTTCTTGGTGATCGCCGCCTCGAGAGCTTTCGCGTCGCCGTACGGGATCACCTTGAAGCCCGGAGTAAACGGGCCGAAGCCGTCTTTGTACTGCTCCTCGGTGGAGAAACCGACGATGGTCGTCGTGCGGCCGTGGAAGTTGTTCTCGCAGACGATGATCTCTGCCTGTCCCGGCGCCACACCCTTCACCTCGTAGCCCCACTTACGGATCATCTTGATCGCAGTCTCGACAGCCTCTGCCCCAGTGTTCATGGGGAGCGCACGCTCGAAGCCCGTGGCCTCGCAAAGCTCCTTGAGGAACGGCCCCATCTGGTCGTTGTGGAAGGCACGGGAGGTCAGTGTCAGCGCGTCGAGCTGTGCCTTGGCGGCCGCGACGATGGCCGGATGGCGATGTCCTTGATTCAGCGCGGAATAGCCGCTGAGCATGTCCATGTAGCGCTTACCGTCGACGTCCCACACCCAGACGCCTTCGCCTCGCTCCAGCACGACCGGCAGCGGATGATAATTGTGCGCACTGTACTGATCGACCTCCGCGAGCAGCGCGTCGGTCTTCGAGGCGGTAGCAGGTGTCATCGGACTCTCGGATGAATGTTTATGCAGTTAGCGCTAATTATAATGCCGCCGCGCGTGGGGGCCAACCTTTCCCTACGACGCCGTTTGCCTTCCCGCAGCCAAGCGGAGACCGACCGTGACGACCGCGACACCGATCGCGGTCCAAGAGAACACCATGTACGTCCAGCCTTCCCGCACCGGATCGGCGAGGTTCCAGCCTGAGAGGTAGATGATCCAGGCGCCGACGATGAACCAAGCCCCCAGAGCCAGCTGCGCGCCGATGCGGCCCCATCTGAGATCGGCGGAGGGGCGAAACGCCTCCATCAGGCCAACAGCTGCCGTTGCGAAGAAGACCAGAGCCAGAATCGCGTGAACGAGCCCTTCAACTCCTCCATGGCTCGAATGGCCCCAAAACAGGAAGCCACCGTTCGCTATCGCCGCGGCGTAGGCGGCGAAGGTCCATCCCGGAGGGAGTCGCCCCCGAAGCGCGAGCAAGTCGACGACCCCGGTGAGCCCGACCGCAGCGTACATCGTGACGTGCTCCCAGCTCGTCATCACGTCCTGGGGATACCAACCTTCGCCGGGGATCTCGGTGATCACACCGACGAAGGCGAACACGACCTTCACGGCCGGGAAGTACACGTTCGATTCCAACGACCGTGAGGTCGCGAGCTCGCCTGCTCCCCGAATCGTCTGCAGCGCCCAGTAGAGCGCCCATACGATGAACATGCTTCCGGGCAACACGTGGCCTATGAACGTCGCAGAAACCGCGTCCGCGTGGGTCATTTCCAAAAGTCAGCCCCCAGAGTAGATGAGCTCGGTTACGACCTCTCCAACCATCTCCAGCGTCGCCGCGCTCAAACGGTCGGGTGTGTCCTCGGGCGTATGCCAATACCGATTGCCAGGACCGTACACGAAGTCGATGAGGTTGGCCGTGGGGAGCCCGGCGTCAATGAGCGGCATGTGGTCGTCCACAATGCGGTCTCCGACTCTGTTCGGGAAGTAGTCCTGGTACCCGAGGCGCTCGGCGGCCCGCCACACCTTCTGCACCACCACCGACGCGGCCTGAGCAGAGTACTCCTCCACGAGGAAGTTGGGCTCCGCATCACCGACCATGTCGAGCAGCAGGCCGTAGACAGGGCGCGTCGGAAGATCGTCGAGTCTGGAGGCGTACCTCTGGGCCCCGAGGAACATGTCCTCGACACCCGGCCCATAGTCCTCACCATCGACGAAGAGGAGGTCCACTCCCATCGGAGGCGCTGCCCCGGCAAAGAGTCCGGCGAGCTCGAGTAGGACCGCCGTACCGGACGCGCCGTCATTGGCACCAGGGACCGGAATCGACTGCCGCTCGATCTCCGCTGCCTGATCGGACCGCGGGCGCGTATCCCAATGCGCGAGCAGAAGGATTCTTCTCGTCGCTTCCGGACGGAACCGAGCAGTGACGTTGAAAAGCCTCAGCGAGTCCCCGGAGGCCGTTACATGGGAAAAGGTATCGACGGCCACTTCAGGACTGAGCTCCCGCAGCCGCGCCACCATCCAGTCCAGCTGCAGCTGGTGACCTTCCGTGCCCGGGACGCGAGGGCCGAACGCGACCTGGGTCCGCACCAGTTCGAGGGCTGCCGCTCCATCGAACCGAGGACGGCCCGGTGTGGGACCCACCGGCACCTGCGTTTCCTGGCAGGCTCCGATGAGAAGCACGATGGTGACGAATCCGAAACGCATCAGGCGAATCTAACTACCGAGCTCCTCAAGCATGCGCTGGGCATCCTTCTGCAGCATCGGGTCCGAGGGATGCACCGCCTTCATTTGGGTCACCCGCGCGTACGCCTCGAGTGCCTCATCGTCGCGACCGCGCTTACGGTAGAGTTCCGCTAGGTCGTACTGGAACAGAACAGAGTCCGGCCAGTCAGCTGCAGCCGCCTGCAGGTGCAGCTCGGCACCCTCCCAACTGCTTTGGCGCAGCGCGTCGGTCCTGACGAAGGTCCGCCCTACGAACCGCTGGAACCGCGACAGGCTCATGATTTCGAAGAAGACCTTTCCCAGAAGGTTGTGCGCGCCGCCGTGGTCGGGCTCGACCGCGAGAATCGTCAGGGCGTCCTCGTAGGCTCGCTGCGCCAGCTCGGCCCCGTACTCGGCCGCGGCGTTGAGCGCGCGTCGCCCGGTGACCGCTCCCCGCCAATAGCGTCCTTCGATGCCGTCAGGTCGTACCTCGACCGCACGGTCGCCGAAGCCGATGCCGGTATCCAGCCAGGAGTTCTGGTCGCGCCAGCCTTCAGCCGCGACGCCGAGGATCACGGTCGAGCGTACCACCCTCCACAGCGCCTCGTAGTCGTCGGGATCGTCGCCGAGATGCGTCCGGAGCAGTTCGAATGCCTCCTCGGGTTGCCCCCCGAAGTACAGCGCGTCGGCACGCTCGATCGGCCCCATATCCCATGGCACCCACCCAGGTGCCTGAGCGTCGCAAGGGATCGCGACGAAGAGGAGGCTCGCGACGGAGAGGAGGACTCGGGGGCGCATCGGGGACGTTCGTCGATCCGGAGTCGGAGGTGGACAGGAAAGAAAGGAAAGGGGTGGCGCGCGCGCCACCCCGACCTTCTCAACCTCTACGATCCGCGCACCCGTGGGTTCCCGCGGCCTAGGAGCCCGTGGAAGGAATACAGCGGCCTGTTCGATGACCTATCCGCATTCGGAGTACCCGCATACGTGGCACTTCTTGCATCCCTCTTCGAACGCCAGGTGGCCGGTACCGCACTCCGGGCATGTGCCCATATCGAAGGATTCGCCGCCCGTGAAGGTGGGAGCGGCCTGCGCCTGAACACTCCCGGTCGGAGTGCCCACCGTGAGCGGTAGCGCCTCTTGAATGCCCTCCTTCTCCTCCAGGTAGTGCTCGATCGCCTGACCCACCGCGTCCGGCACGGAGAGGACCTTATTGGGCCCGAGCCCTACGGCGCGGTCGCAGGAGATGCCCCGCACTTGTTCCTTGACCTGGGTGATCGGGATGCCGGAACGGAGCGCGAGTGACATCAGGCGCCCCATGGCCTCGGCGTCCGCCATTGCGGCACCGCCGGCCTTCCCGAGCGTGCAGAAGACCTCGAACGGCCGCCCGCGCTCGTCCTCGTTGATCGTGACGTAGAGATCACCGAGCGGCGAGTTCATCTTCATGGTGTAGCCGCGTAACGCAGCAGGGCGCTGTCGCTTGTGTCGAGCCGCCCCCGCCACCACATCCCGCTCGGCGAGCTCCCCTTTCAAGTGATCGACTTCCAGCCGGAGGTTATGCGCTTCCTCTCGTGCATCGGCAAGATGGTGCTCCAGCTCGGACACCTCGGCAGCGACGTGCGCCACGGTGTCTCCGCCTTGTGCGGTCTTGCCCGTTGAGAGCACCTGGCCTTCACGCGATCCGTCTCGGTACACCGTGACGCCCTTGCAACCGAGGCTGAAGGCTAGGTCGTAGATCTCACGGACATCCTCTTCAGTCGCCTCGCGCGGGAAGTTCGTGGTCTTGCTGATGGCGCTGTCCGTATGCTCCTGAAAGGCTGCTTGCATGCGGACGTGCCACTCCGGCGTGATGTCGTGCGCCGTCCGGAACGTGCGCTGCACCTCTTCGGGCACTTCCTCGAAATGGATGTGGCCTTCGTTGGCGATGTTCTCCATGAGCTCGTCGGAGTACCAGCCGCCGGCCTTCGCGAGGCGCACGAAGTCCGGGTTCACATCAGGCATCAGCGCGCCCGCCTGGTTCCGCATGAACGCCACGGCGAAGAGCGGTTCGATTCCACCCGAGCAGCCTGCGAAGATGGAGATCGTGCCGGTCGGTGCTACGGTGGTAAGGTTACAGTTGCGAAGCTTCCGCATCGGACGAATCCGCTCTCCGTTGGCCCGCTTGGCTGCCTTGCCCTTGGGACCCCAGATCGACTGCTCCCACGCCGGGAAGACGCCACGCGTCTCAGCGAGGCGCACCGACTCTACGCGCGACTGTTCGTTCACGAACTCCATCACGCGACGGCCAAGATCCACACCCTCCTGGGAATCGTAGGCGATGCCGAGTCGCACGAGCATGTCGGCCCACCCCATCACGCCCAAACCGATGCGGCGAATGTTCTGCGCCAGGTCATGGATCTCGGGCAGCGGGTAGACGTTCGCGTCGATCACGTTGTCGAGGAAATGAGTCGAAAGGTGGACGACCGTCGCCAGCGCGTCCCAGTCGACTCCCTCGTCGGCATCCCCCGGACGCGCATCGGGCTTCACGAACTGCCCGAGATTCACGCTCCCGAGATTGCACACGTCGTAGGGGAGCAGCGGCTGCTCACCGCACGGATTCGTCGCCTCGTACGAGCCGAGCGCCGGAACGGGGTTGAACTCGTTCGCTCGGTCGACGAAGAACGTCCCGGGCTCGCCCGTGAGCCAGGCGCCGTGGACGATCATCTGGAAGATTTCGCGCGCGTCGTCCTGTCCAGCGACGTCTCCGGTCTTCGGATTCACTAGGTCGTACTTCGCCCCGGCGGACACGGCTTCCATGAAGGCGTCGGTGATCGCCACGGAGATGTTGAAGTTGGTGATCTGCGTTGTGTCGTTCTTACACATGATGAACCGGCGGATGTCGGGATGGTCGACCCGCAGGATTCCCATGTTCGCGCCGCGCCGCGTCCCGCCCTGCTTCACAACGTCGGTGCTCGCGTCGTACAGCTTCATGAAAGAGACGGGCCCCGAAGCGACGCCCATCGTCGAGCGCACCGTCTCCCCCTCCGAACGAAGACGGGAAAAACTGAATCCGGTCCCGCCCCCTGACTGGTGTACGAGGGCCATCGACTTGAGCGTGTCGTAGATGCCGCTCTGACCGTTCGAGAGTGCGTCGTCCACGGGGAGCACGAAACACGCGGACAGCTGGCCGAGCGGCCGGCCGGCGTTCATGAGCGTCGGCGAGTTCGGTTCGAATTTGCCGTTGATCATCAAGTCGTAGAACTGACGAGCCACCTCGTCCACCGCGGCCGCAGAGGCGCCATAGCCTGCATCGACCTCCGCGATGGTGCGTGCCACGCGCCAGAACATGACCTCGGGCTCCTCCGTGGGATCGCCCTCGGCGTCCTTCTTCAGGTACCGGCGGGCCAAGACCAAGCGCGCATTCTCTGTGAGCTCCGCTTTGGGCAGATCCTCGGGAAGGACGTCATCGAAGATCTGGGACTCACTGCGGGGGCGGGGCTCATGAACGCGCGTCATTATCCGGCCGGCTCCTTTGTGGAGTGTGGGTGGAGAACAGTGTGGTATAGAGGTGGAAAAGCGGCGGGAGCCAGCCCCCGCCGCCGACAAGCCGTGGAAAAACCCTCAGGCCGACTACCAGATGTTGGGCATGGGCATATTAGGGACCCCATATCCGGGGGTCAAGCTCGTCACGAAACAGCCCGTTCTTGGGCTCCGGATTCCGGACGAACCACCCCGACTTTCGGTCTATTTTCGGTGTTCGGGGCTCCGCCCGCAAGGTCCGTCTCACGGGTCTGGCGGCCCTCGGGGATCACCTGTAGGATGTGGCTCGGCTTTCGCTCACCGTCGGACTAGGGAGCGGAGACTGCCAGGCAGGCGCGTACACATTGGGTATGACAGTCGACTGGCTGGGGAGGTGATTCCCGACACCAGCCTCAGCATTCTCCCCATTGTCCGGGAACCCGCCTTTTCGGAATCCTAAGGACACGTCGTTAGTGGCGTGCGATCCCCGCACTGTGGAGGCCCGATGTTTCGATCGGTCTTGGTTCCCTTGGATGGATCTCCGTTCAGCGAGCAGGCTCTGCCGCTGGCTCAGATGGTCGGCCGGGTCTCCGGCACGAAGCTCCACCTCGGCCATGTTCACGACGGGGATGGACGAGATCAGAAGGAGAGCTACCTCGAGAAGCTCGTGGAGAGCCTGAAGGAAGCGGGCGTCGATGCGGACCAAACGCTGATGACAGGCAAGGTGACCAAGGCCATTGAGGACTGGGCGACGAGGGTCAAGCCCGACCTGATCCTCATGGCGACCCACGGACGTTCGGGCGTCGAGCGTCTGCGTCTCGGTAGCGTGGCGGAGGTCCTGGTCTCGCGCGGTCTCGCGCCCATGCTGCTGCTGCACGCCAGCGCCGACGGCGAATCGCCTGCCCCGGGCAAGTTCAACCATGTGGTCGTAGCGCTGGACCAGTCGTCCTTCGCTCAGTCCATCCTGGAGCCGCTCGCGAGCTTGGGTAAGGCGGCCGGGGTCTCGGCGTACACTCTGGTCCACGTCGCCGAGAACAAGGGCGCTGGGCGGGCGGGCTGGACTCCTCTGGCTGCCGTGCAGGCTCGTGCCCTCGAGAACCTGGATCCCATCCGTGCCCGCCTTCAGGAACCCGACGTGAGCGTGGACGTGCAGGTCGTGATGTCCGCGGATCCGAGCGCGGGAATCCTCGGCGTTGCCGAGAAGGTCGGTGCCGATATCATCGCGATGACCACGCACGGCATGACCGGCGTTCGGCCGACCCTGCTTGGGAGCGTCGCCAGCAAAGTTCTACACGACTGGCATGGGCCGCTGCTGATTCACCGACCATCGTGAGCCCGAGCTAGAACGGCAGCCCGACCCTCACATAGACGCTCGCGCCCTCCCCTTCGATCAGGGGAAGCGCGATGCCCGTGCGCACGAGAAAGGGCGCGTCATACCGGCCAAGGAGCTGGGCCGAGAGCTCGGCCCCGATGGAGACAAGGGGGTCCCTCCTCGGGTTGGGCTCCCATGCGTTGCCCACATCCGTGAAGAGGGATCCGACGAGGCGATCGAAGTGCAGGGGCCACGCTCCAACGCCGCGGTTGATCAAAGCGATGGGAAATCTGTATTCCGCCGTCGCCGCCCAGGCCCAGCGTCCAAACCGGCTACCACGTTCGTAACCGCGAACTGGAAGCGGCACGAAGCTTCCCCCGAAGAGCGTGAAGCCGCTCACGTCCTCGGGAGTCCCCGACGCTCCCCCGACCCCGAAACGCCCCAGGCGCCCCTGCGGACCGAACGCGGCCCCTCCTCCGCCCTGAAGTGCCAGCACGTGCGTCGCGTGACCCGCGCGCCATAAGGGGACGTAGCCTCTGAGCCTTCCGAACAGCTCGTCGAAGGAGAAGTCGAGGCCCGTGACGCCGCGCTCTGCCCCGGGAACCTCGAGGTGAATCCGCCTCCTCCCCTGCAGGAACGCAACAAGCCCCCGCGTCCCACCCGTTTGAAACGAGTGTCCTCTCGCGCTGGAGTAGTTGAGGGACACGCTGAGGTCCGCGAAGCGGGGGGCCTGCGGGACACCCGCGTCGAGGGGCACACCACGGAGGTTGTTGTCCAACTGCTGGCGGGCAGACCAGGCGAGGGAGCCACCGAACGTCACGGCGAGGTCCCGACGCCAGCGAGCCGAGAGGAACGTCACCGAGGCGCCTATGCCGCGTTCTCGCTCGACGACGTAGAACGTATCGGGTGCGGCGCCGACCAGGAGCCGGCCGGCCGAACTCCATGACTGACCCGCCTGCACGGCGAGGATGGGATTGCCGAGCCCCCGGTAGGCGTAGGAAAAGCCCCCCTCGGCCTTCCCTCCGCTCGTGAAGACACGTGCGTAGGCGCTGTATTCGTGACGGCCTACGAGGTCGACAGACCCCGTCTCCGCACCCAGCCCGAAGCCGAAGATTTCTCTCCGCCGCAGGTCCAGCCCCCCCGATTGCACCGCCGGCGCGACGACCGGCTCGCGGTAGAGAGGCTCCCAGTACCGGGGGAGGAGCGTGGGCAGAGACGAATAGCCCTCGACGTCGCCTCCCGACTCGGACACGAACGTCCTCTCACCGGCAGGCGGGGCGAAGCGCTCCGAGGGCGGCGGTGCGGTCAACGCGGCAGCGGGCGCGAACGGCACTCGCTCCACTTCCCACCCGTCTACATGATATCCGCTGAAGTACACCCATCGTCCTTCCGGATCGATCGACGCATAGACCGCACCGGTCCGCAGGTTGGTGAGAAGACGCGGGGCGCCTGTGCGTCCCGTCGACGGGTCGACGTCGACGCCCATCACGTTCGCAATGCCTGTGCGATCCGACGTCCAGATGAGCCAACGACCATCGGGGCTCCATGACGGCGCGAGGTCGAGCGCCCGGTCCCTGGTCACTTCTCGGGGCGCAACCCCGCCCGATACGTCGAGCAGAAGGACGTCGTGGTAGCCACCGGACACCCAGCGCGACGCAGCGATCCACCGACCGTTCGGCGACACAGCCGGGAACGCCCAATGGACGTCGGGTACCGGCGCGACGAGCACCGTGACATCGCCCGTGTTCAGGTCGACCCGGACGAGGCCGTTCGTGCCCCCGCCCTGCTGCACCGCGACGGCCCACGCCCCATCGGGCGAGACCCCCGGCTGGCTCAAGCGCGCTTCCCTCGTCAGGCGCTCGGACCCGCCGTCGGCGTCAATGACGTACAGATCGCCATACACGGTGTATGGGTCCGTATTCTCCTGCTGCGACACCAGCAGGCGTCCTCCGGGCATCCAGCCGAACGTCGCCAGGCCGTTGGTGCGGGCGAGCTGCCGACTCCTATTCCCGTCCGGATCACTGCGCCTGAGCTGCGTATCCGACCAGCCGTCGGCCATCGTGTAGGCCAGGGTCGTCCCGTCGGGCGAAACCGTAGGGTGGAGCGCCCATCTGGCTCCTCGTGTCAGCCGCTCAGGCTCTGTGATCGGCCCTTGGACGGATAGCTGGCGATCCAGGTCCTCGTACCGTCGCGTCAGCTCCTCCTCCCACGTTTCCCATGCATCCGAGAACGACACGCCGAAGGCCGAACGGCCCGCAGCGTCGATGCGGTACGGCACCCACTGCCCCCCGACTGCCTCCACGAAGGCGCTCATGCGGTCCTCCCCGTAGCGCTCCACGAGGTGATCGAAGAAGAGCGAGCCGTACAGGTACGGACGGTTTCCGCCGGGCCAGAGCGGGGAGCGACCGGAGGCTTGGCCGATGCCCTCGAACCGGCCTTCCAAGACGGCGGTGCGGAGCTGCATCTCGTGGAACGTTCCTTTCACGCGACCTGCGGACGTAAGGCGGGATTCGTACCACGTCGCCAGGCCCTCGATGACCCAGCCCGGCGTCGCCAGCTCGGGAAACAAGGGCCACTGGGTGGGGGCGCGCCCGAAGACTGCCCGGCCGACCTTGCCGAGTGCGGTTCCTGTGTGATCGAGGTGCGCGATGTGGGCCAATTCATGCGTGATCACCAGCTCGAGCCAGTCGTCGTAGTAGCCGAGTTGGAAGCCGTCTGTCGGTGGAGCTGCGAACACGGTGATCCGCCTGGACGGCTTCACGAGAGCGAAACCGTTCGAGAGATCCGAGTTGTCGGTGACCAGAAGGTCGATCCGGCCCCCTCCGGGCTCGAGGAGCACCTCGGAGAGCCCGGCGTACGCGACCTCGGCCCGGCCGGCGGCCCGCCGCCCCAGAGACTCGAGGTGCGCAGGAAAGGTCACGCGAAAATGCTCGGTAGTGAGCGTTCTCCAGTCTTCATCAGGGGCCTGACCCGACAGAGGCCACGCCGCTAGCGCCCCCGCGGCTCCGCAGACGGTCAGCCGGCCGAGCCAGAGCTTGATAAGGCGTGAGACGCTCGCCACCCTTACGCTCCCTTCGACATTGGCGAACATGTCCTCTGACCCCAGCATCTGGTACCGCGTGGGCTACGCGCTCGAACAAGCGCGCGGCCGAGCTCCCTCGTCTGACGACGAGCCGCGGAAGCCGAAGGCGAAGGCGAGGTCACCACGACGGGACGCTGCACCGCTCGGGTGGCCGAGCACAGACGCTCTCATCGCCTCTGGGGTCGCGGCCTTGGCGGGTCGACTTCTCGATACTTGGCGCCCTGCGCGGAAGGTGACGTTCACCAGGCTGCTCCGTGCGGGCGCGGCGGGCGCCGCGGCGGCCCTCCTGCTCGACCTGGTGAAGCCCTTGCTGGCCGGCCGTGCGGAGCTGCCCGCGCTCGATCGTGACGCAGGGACGCGTCTCCTCGTCGGCGCTGGGCAAGGACTGCTCTATGGCACGGTGGTCGAGCCACGAGTGCCGGGGCCACCGCTGCTCAAGGGCGCGGTCTTCGCTCTCGCGGAGTATCTGGCGGATCCGGCGGGGGGACTGTCCCACATTCTCGGCGTACACCTCCCGCATTCGCGCCTGCCGGTGGTCTCGGACCTGCTCGAAGATCTCGAACCTCACGATCGAGAGGTCCTCGAGCACCTGGCCTTCGGCGTGACCCTCGCGGTTCTGTGCGGGGCTGCGCCGTCGCGAAACGGATCAACCGACTTCGACCCGGACGACTGACCGCGGCGTGCCCCTGAGGCCGCACGCCTCATGGCTTCGTCTCGCCCACGACACGCGCCACCACCCCTCCGACCTCCTCCAGATGGCGGAGCGCAGCCTCAGGGTCCAGGCCGAGGCGACCCATCACCAACGCGGTCTTCACGTGTCCGCCAGCGCGCTCCAAGAGCTCAGAAGCCGACGCACGGTCAATCGCCAGCATCTCTTCCAGCATGCGTTCACCCCGATCGCGCAGCTTGTCGCATGTTACCTGTAGGTCCACCATGAGATTGCCATAGACCTTGCCCATCCGCACCATCGCTCCAGTGGTGATCGTATTCAGCACCAGCTTCGTCGCAGTCCCGGCCTTCATGCGTGTCGAGCCCGTAATGACCTCCGGGCCAACGAGGGGTGCGATCACGACATCGTGCGCATCGAGCAATGCCTCCGTCGGGTGCGTGCACAACAAGAAGCCCGTACGCGCACCTAGCTCCTTGGCACGCTGGAGCGCGCCGTGAACGAAAGGCGTGGTCCCCGAGGTGGCGATGCCGAGGACGAAATCCTTCGGCCCGATCTCGATGCGATCCATCTCGGCCGCGCCATCCTCTGGAGCGTCCTCCGCGCCCTCCTGTGAACGCACCAGCGCATCATATCCGCCGGCGATGACGCCGCGCACCATCTCGGGGTCCGTCCCGTATGTCGGTGGCATCTCGGCAGCGTCGAGGACGCCGAGCCTGCCCGATGTCCCGGCGCCCACATAGACGAGGCGTCCACCGGCCCGGAACGCCGCCTCCGCCAGTTCGAGCGCGGCGGCGATCGACTGGCGCTCCTGGCCGACGGCCTCCGCCACACCGCGATCCTCGGCGTTGATGAGGTCGACGATCCCCAAGGGATCGAGCTCATCGATCCGCTGGGAGTTCGGATTGCGCTGTTCGGTGAGGCGGCGGTCGCGCATCGACGCTTGTGAGTCGGAGAAGGTAGGCTGATCTTGAGCGGCGCTCGAAGCTACGCGGCCGCGCACGGCGGCACGAGTGCGATGGCGCCTGGCTAAACCTACCCGGTACACCATGCAACGAGATCCCCGGAAGCGGCTGCGACGCCTCCTCGTCGGCGTTCTCCTTCCGGTAGCCTGGGCGTGCGGCGGCTCCACCTTCCCGGATGGTTGGGCGTATCCCGAGACGGACCGGCCGGTCACCGCCGCCCGGGGCATGGTGGTGACTACGGACGTCCTGGCCAGCCAGGTGGGGCTGGACGTCCTGCAGGCTGGCGGCAACGCCGTAGACGCGGCCGTGGCAGTTCAGTTCGCCCTGGCCGTCGTGAATCCCGAAGCCGGCAACATCGGCGGGGGGGGATTCATGGTGCTCCGCTGGTCCGATGGCACGACGGCAGCGCTCGACTTTCGCGAAGCGGCGCCCTTTGCCGCGACCCGGGACATGTACCTCGACGAGGCCGGGGAAGTAACCGACGCCTCCGTAGTGGGACACCTAGCGAGCGGCGTCCCGGGATCGATTGCGGGCATGTGGGCCGCGCACCGCCAGTATGGCACACTCGACTGGGCGGACCTGCTCGCGCCGGCGATCGAGTTTGCGGAGGGGTTCGAGGTGTCACCCCGTTTCCTGGGCTCGATGGAAGAGGGGATGGTCCGCGCCCTTTCCCGATTCCCCGCGTCCGCCGCGCAGTTCCTGCCGAGAGACGGACAGCCGCCGCTCGAAGGCGACACGCTGCGCCAACCGGACCTGGTGCGGACGCTGCGCCGCGTCCAGGACCTCGGACCCGACGGCTTCTACCGCGGTGAGACGGCGGACCTGATTGTCGCCGAGATGGAGCGAGGCGGCGGAATCATCACGCACCAGGACCTCGCGGCCTACGAGGCGATCTGGCGCGACCCGATCTCGTTCACCTACCGCGGCCACACGCTCATTTCGATGCCTCCCTCCTCCTCGGGCGGCGCGACGATGGCGGAGATCGCCAACATCTTGGAGCGCTACGACGTGTCCGAGATGGGATGGCACACACCGGAGTCGATTCACCTGTACGTCGAGGCGTTCAAGCGAGCCTACGCCGACCGGAACCACTACCTAGCCGACACGGACTTCGTCGACGTGCCGCTCGAACGGATGACGTCACCCGAGTATGCGGCTGAGCGCGCCCGAACCATCTCACGGACGGCGGCGACCCCTTCGCTCGACATCGGACCCGGCATGGAATCGGCGCCTCCGGAGGGGCAAAACACGACACATTTCTCCATCGTCGACGAACAGGGCAACGCGGTAGCCGTGACCACCACCTTGAATTCCTGGTACGGCAGCAAGGTGACCGTGGCCGGGGCCGGCTTCGTCTTGAACAACGAGATGGACGATTTTTCCGCCCGGCCGGGCACGGCGAATCAGTACGGGCTCGTGCAAGGCGAGCGGAACGCGGTTGAGCCAGGCAAGCGCATGCTTTCTGCCATGACGCCGACGATCGTTCTTTCTCCGGACGGCTCCCTCCGCATGGTGACCGGTACACCCGGCGGCGGGACGATCATTACCACGGTATTCCAGTCCATCTCCAACGTACTCGACTACGGCATGAACGCCGCGCAGGCGGTCAACGCCCCGCGCGTGCACCACCAACACCTCCCGGATCAGATCTTCTACGAGCGTGGAGGCCTCGACGCCGCAACGGTTCGCGCACTGGAGTCTCTCGGGCACACGGTGGAGGAGCGAGGCGGAATGTCCGGAGACGTAGAACTGATCCTGCTCGAAGACGGCCTACTGACCGCCTGGTCGGACCCCCGTAGGGGCGGACGGGCCCTGGGCTACTGACCCGCAGAGGTGCATCGATGTCAGAAGAAATGAAGTGCTGCCTCGCCGTCGCAATGCTCACGCTTGCTGTGGGTGCCGCACCCGCTTCGGGCCAGTGGACCGCGACGGTCCGGGTGGAAGAACCCGCAGGCATCAGGCGCACCGCGTTCCCTGCGCGCCTGACCACGGAGATCCCTGAGGCCCGCCTCCAGTACGTGAGCCAGCTGCGCCTCACGGACGGGGCCAACGAGGTCCCCTCGCAAGGCACAGTGTGGTCCACGTGGCCCGACGGGTCGATCCGGCGCCTCGACATCGATTTCAACGTCTCCATCGACCCGTTCGGGGAGCGTGCCCTGGAGCTGCACTACGGACCGGACGTGGCCGCGAGCGTACCGGGCGGCCGCAGCTTCATGGCGATGGAGGACGACCGGGGCATCGCAGTGGGCAGGGTCAGACTGAACCGGGTGGGTTCGCCGCTGCTTGCATCGGTTGCCTATCGCGAGGAGCTGATCTTTCCCGGCAGGAACGGCATCTCCATCGTCGAGCGCACAGGAATTCGGCGCGACCCCCGTGAGATCACATGGGAGCCCGTCCAAGTCCTCAAGAACGGGCCCCTTACGGTCCTGGTGAGGTACGAGGGGCGCCTCGGGCTAAGCGGGCGCAGCAGCGCGGACATCACGCTCGACGTGGAGATGCCCAACAGCAAGTCCTGGCTGAAGATCTCCGCGACAGTCTCCGATCCGGACGAACGGGTGGGCGACGTCGCCATCGAGACGCCGCTGCGCATGGGCGCATTTCCGTGGACCTGGGACTTCGCGACACCGAATGCGAGCTACGGCGCGTTCCGCGATCCCACCGGCTCGGCGATCTTCACGCGCACCCTCGACGCAGCGGGCGCCGGATCCTGGCAGATTCTCTCCGGAGCCGCGGGAGCCGAACGGCCCTATGAAGAGAGTGAGCCCGGAAGCTCCGGAACCTGGCCGACGTGGGCTCATTTCATCGGCCCGGATGAAGCCGTGGCATACGCGGTGGAGACCGGACCAGGCACCGCTGGCCGGATCACCATGTGGCTCACCGGGACGGGCCAGACCACGGTGAGCTTCCGGTCCACCGAGCCAGAAACCGAGCACGCGCTCACCGTTTATCAACACTACGTAGGAACCCCGCTCCCCATAGGGGCCGCAACCAGCCCGGCCTCGATCCTCAACCCGCTCCGCGTGAGTCTGGAGCAATAGCTCGACCCATGCGTGAACTTCGGTCGATCCTCCCGTACTACCGCCCGTACAAGCGGGGGCTGATCGCGGGGCTCGTGTGCGTCTTTTTCGCCAACGTCTTCCAGATCGCGGCGCCCTACCTCATGAAGCTGGCGATCGACGGCGTCGATGATCCCGGCGTGACCGCGGGTCGCATAGCTTGGCTCGGCGGGCTGATCGTGGCCGCCGCGATCGTGGGTGGCGTGTTCCGTTACGGGATGCGTGAGCTGATAAACGGCATTAGCCGGCGCATCGAGACCGACTTGCGAGACGACTTCTTCCGCCACCTCCTCCGGTTGGATGCGACGTTCCACGGCGCCACGCGAACGGGTGACTTAATGAGCCGGGCCACGAACGACACGTCCGCTGTCCGTATGGCTGCCGGCCCCGCCGTGATGTACACGGTCAACACGGCGCTGAGCTTCATATTCGCCTTGTCGCTCATGATCTGGATCAGTCCGAGACTCACGTTGTTCGCGATGATGCCCATGGTGCTCCTCCCGGTGATCGTGCTCGGCTTCGGCGGGATCATCCACAGGCGCTTCGAGGACATTCAGGAACAGTTCTCGTCGCTATCGACGTTCGTACAGGAGAATCTCACCGGTGTGCGCATTGTACGCGCATACACGCAGGAGCGGGAGCAAGCGCAGCAATTCGATGCGCACAACGAGGAGTACCGCTCCAAGAACATGCGCCTGGTACTGACGGCCGGAGCCTTCCATCCGCTACTGGGGCTCATCTCGGGCATCGCGCTGGTGCTCGTGACCTGGCTCGGCGGCGCCGAGGTGATCGCCGGACGGATCACACTGGGAGACTTCGTGGCGTTCGGATTCTACCTGGTGTTGTTGATCTGGCCGATGATTGCATTGGGGTGGGTCGTGAACCTCTACCAGCGCGGTGCGGCGTCGATGGGGCGCATCAACAAGATCATGCGCGCCCGGCCCGCCCTGGCGATGCCGAGTCGCGGAGCGTCGCTCGAGGGCATCGAGGGCCACATAGAGTTCCGCGAGGTCTCGTTTACCTACCCGGGCACGCAGCGGCCCGTGTTGCGGAGCGCCTCGTTCACCGTAGAGCCCGGGCAAACGGTGGCCGTGGTCGGTCCGACG
>Ga0224512_10001218_pt1 | contig 25336 bp, 17 predicted proteins | sample SF_May12_sed_USG_4_FD_169103 | JGI IMG/M metagenome (GOLD analysis project Ga0224512, IMG submission 169103) | Sediment microbial communities from San Francisco Bay, California, United States - SF_May12_sed_USGS_13 | ecosystem: Environmental > Aquatic > Marine > Sediment | place: USA... | reverse complement strand
ACCTCCGCGCAGCACATGCTCTGGATGCTCGATGAGTTCGAGGCGATCCATGGCGAGAAGGCTCCGGGCTTCATCACCGGCAAGCCGGTCACCATGGGAGGCTCGCTCGGTCGCCGGGAAGCCACCGGGTTCGGCGTCGTCTTCGCTCTGCGCGAAGCGCTGCGGCAGCTCGACCTGCGCCTCGAGGAGACTCGCGCCAGCATCCAGGGCTTCGGCAACGTGGCCCAGCACGCCATCCGCCTCTACCAGCAGATCGGCGGTCAAGTGCTGGCAGTCTCCTGCTGGGATCAGGCGGACCAGGTGGCCCGCACCTTCCGCAAGGAGCCCAGGATCGACCTCGACGAGCTGCTGACCGTCACCGACCCGTTCGGCGGCATCGACAAGGACCGCGCGCGCGACCTGGGCTACGACGTGCTGCCGGGGGACGCCTGGCTCGAGCAGGAGGTGGACATCCTGATCCCCGCAGCGCTCGAGCGCCAGATCACGGCCGAGAACGTCGGCCGCATCCACAACAACGTGCGTCTCGTGGCGGAGGGTGCGAACGGCCCCACCGAGCCCGAGGCGGACGAGGCGATGCGCCGGCGGGGGCTCTTCGTGATTCCCGATCTGCTCGCCAATGCCGGTGGCGTCACCTGCAGCTACTTCGAGCAGGTGCAGAGCAACATGAACTACTACTGGGAGCGCGACGAGGTGCTCGGCAAGCTCGACGTCAAGATGACCGCGGCCTACGTCGCGGTGAGCGATCTGGCCGCGCGCCAGGGTCTCTCGATGCGCGACGCGGCCTGGGCGATCGCCGTGCAGCGGGTCGCCCAGGCCTGCCGCGACCGCGGCTGGATCTGACCTCCCGCACCCCGGACAGAACGCCATGAGGTCAGCGCTCGAATCCGCCCTGCCGCGCTTCGATCGGCACTTCTTCACCTCCGAGCGGTCGATCAGCCGCATCGGCGACGGCGAGTACGGCGGCAAGGCGAACGGGCTGCTCTTCGCCCGCGGGGTGCTCGACGGGCTGGCCGCGAGCTGGGACCCCAGCATCGAAGTCACCGTGCCCAGGATGGCGGTTCTCGCCACTTCCATGTTCGACGCCTTCATGGCGCGCAACGCCGGTCTGGGGGATCTCTCCCTCTCCCAGGCCCCGGACGACCGGATCGCTCACGCCTTCCAGAGGGCGGACCTGCCGGTGGAGATGCTCGGCGATCTCAAGGCGCTGATGGACGGAGCGCACGCCCCGCTCGCCATCCGCTCCTCGAGCCTGCTCGAGGATGCGCTCTACCAGCCCTTCGCCGGGGTCTACAGAACCAAGATGATCCCCAACAACCAACCCGAGCGCGACGCGAGGCTGCGCCGGCTGCTGGAGGCCGTCAAGTTCGTGTACGCCTCCACCTTCTTCGCCGCCGCCAAGAGCTACGTTCGCGCCACCGATCGCACCACTGCCGACGAGAAGATGGCGGTGATCGTCCAGGAGATCGTCGGCCGCCGTCACGGCGATCGCTACTATCCCGATCTCTCCGCCGTGGCGCGGTCGTTCAACTTCTACCCCTGCGGGCCGGCACGGGCCGACGAAGGTGTCGTCAGCCTGGCGCTCGGCCTCGGCAAGACCATCGTCGATGGCGGGATCGCCTGGTCGTACTCGCCAGCGCATCCCCGAGTGCCGCCCCCCTACTCGGTGGCCGAGCTGCTGCGCAACACGCAAACGAGCTTCTGGGCGGTCAACATGGGGCGCCCGCCCGAGTACAACCCGATCGTCGAGACCGAGTACCTCGTCGAGGCGACGCTGCGGGACGCCGAAGGCGACGGATCGCTCGCCCTGCTCGCATCGACCTACGAGGCGGCGGCCGATCGCCTGATACCCGGGATCGCCGCCCCCGGCCCGCGGGTGCTCGACTTCGCGCCCCTGCTCGTCGACGACGCGCTGCCGCTCAACGCGGCGGTACGCGCCCTGCTCGACGCCTGCGAGAAGGCCCTCGGTGGCCCGGTGGAGGTGGAGCTGGCCGTCACCCTCGACGCCGCCGCGCGCCGTGCGCGCCTCGGCTTCCTGCAGGTGCGACCGATGGTCGTCTCCGACGAGCTGGTGGAGATCGGCGACGACGAGCTGGCGGCTCCCAACCTGCTGCTCGCCTCGCGCGCCGTCATGGGCAACGGGCTCGACGAGTCGATCGCCGACGTGGTCTACGTCAAGCCGGAGGCGTTCGAGGCGCGGGCAACCCGCACCATCGGCCAAGAGATCGCCGAGCGCAACACCGCCTTGTTGGAGGAGGGACGACCCTACGCCCTCATCGGCTTCGGGCGCTGGGGCAGCAGCGACGCCTGGCTGGGAATCCCGGTGCAGTGGGGCCAGATCTGCGGCGCGCGGGTGATCGTCGAAGCGACGCTGCCCACGATGAACCCAGAGGCCAGCCAGGGCGCCCATTTCTTCCACAACATCTCGAGTTTCGCGGTGCCCTACCTGACGGTTCCTCACGAGGCCACGCCCGGAATCGACTGGGCCTGGCTGAACGCCCAGGACGCCGTTGCCGAGAGCGACTACGTGCGCCACGTGCGACTGGCACAGCCGCTGCTCGTCAAGGTGGACGGCCGCAACCGCCGCGGCGGCGTCTGGCGGGCGCCGTAGGCGCCGGCACCCCCCCGCGAGGAGTCTTGCCCCCATGTCAGCGGACCAACAGCCCATCAACGAGCTCCTGCGGGCGCTGCAAGAGCGCGCCAAGGAGCTCAACTGTCTCTACCACGTCGACGAGATCTTGAACCACGAAGGCGTGGGCCTCGCCGAGGCTCTCGGCCAGCTGGTAGAGGAAGTCCCGTCCGGCTGGCAGTTCCCGGAATCGTGCGCCGCCACGGTGCAGCTCGACGGTCGTAGCTTCCAGACGCCGGGCTTCGAGGAGAGTCCCTGGGTGATGTCGGCGCCCGTCGTCTTCGAAGGGCGCGAGGTGGGCACGATCTCCGTCTACTACACCGAGCGCAAGCCCAACGCCGACGAGGGCCCGTTCCTGAAGGAGGAGCGCCGGTTGATCGACACGATCGCCGAACGCATCGCCTATTTCCTGCTGCAGCGCAAGCTGCGCGGGGCACTCCCCGACAGCCAGGCAACGAGCGGCAGCCAGCGCTGGAACGTCATCGTCGACTTCCTGCGCAGCGTGGACCGCTCGCTGCTGACTCGCATCACCCGCCGCATGGTCAACCACCTTTGCTACAGCGGCGTGCGCGAAGCCGAGCTGCTGCTGCAGCACTTCGTGCCGGTCGATGCCGTGACCGCGGCACGGGAGACCGACCGCAACGAGCCGCAGAAGCTCGCCGAGCTGTCGAGCCCCGACGAGCTGGCCTTCGAGACCTTCCAGCTGGCCACGAGCCGCTTGAGCGAAGACGAGGTCGTGCGCTGCGTGCAGGACTGGATCAAGGCGGAGAACGCGAGCTTTCTGCACTCCGCGCTCGAGAACCTGCAAGCACCGTTCTCGGAGATCGCCGATGCCCTCGAGCGATTCAGGTCGCTGGGCATCGCCGACCTCGACCTGCCGGAGACCTCGCGAACTGCGCTGCGGGTGGCGCTCTTGCGCCGCTTCTTCGACGACGACCTCGACTTCATCGACCGCGCCAAGAGCTCGGTCAGGGTCGAGGACTTCTGCGATCTCGTGCGACGGACCATCCACTTCCCCGGCAGCCACGGCAAGCTCGGCGGCAAGAGCGCCGGCCTTTTCGTCGCCTGCCGGTTGATCAACGAGGCGCAGGAGCGCGAGACCGCGCTCGAGGGGATCCGCACGCCCCGCACCTGGTACATCACGTCGGACGGCCTGCTGCAGTTCATCCGCTACAACAGCCTCGAGGACGTCTACGACCGGAAGTACCGCGACGTCGAGCAGGTGCGCCAGGAATACCCCTACTTGATCCAGGCATTCAAAGCGTCCCCCTTTCCCCCGGAGCTCAGCAAGGGCCTCGCCGCGGCCCTCGACGAGTTCGAGGAGCGGCCGATCATCGTGCGCAGCTCGAGCCTGCTCGAAGACCGCGTCGGCGCCGCCTTCTCGGGCAAGTACAAGAGTCTCTTTCTGGCCAACCAAGGCAGCAAGCGTCGGCGGCTGGCGGCCCTCGAGGATGCCGTTGCCGAGATCTACGCCTCGGTCTTCGGACCGGATCCCATCGACTACCGCGCCCAGCGCGGGCTTCTCGACGTCCACGAGGAGATGGGCCTGATGATCCAGGAGGTGGTCGGGACCCGCATCGGCCCCTACTTCCTGCCCACCTACGCCGGCGTCGCCTACAGCAGCAACGAGTTCCGCTGGTCGAGCCGCATCCGGCGTGAAGACGGCCTGGTGCGCCTGGTCCCCGGGCTCGGCACCCGCGCCGTCGACCGGCTGAGCGACGACTACCCCATCCTTCTCGCGCCGGGCCAACCCGAGCTGCGCGTCAACGTCACCGCCGACGAGGTGGTCCGCTACTCACCCAAGAAGATCGACCTCATCGATCTCGAGAGCAACCGATTCGAGACCGTGGCAGTCGATGCTCTGCTGCGCGAGCACGGCAAGGAGATTCCCGGAGTCCATCAGCTGGTGTCGACCATCGAAGAGGGGCACGTTCGCAAGCCGATCGGATTCGGCCTCGACTTCGAGAACCAGCGCCACGCCGTGACCTTCGAAGGCCTGGTTGCCGACACCCCCTTCGTCGCGCGCCTCCACACCCTGCTGCGGACTCTCCAGCAGCGACTCGCGGTACCCGTCGACATCGAGTTTGCCTCCGACGGCACCGACCTCTACCTCTTGCAGTGCCGTGCCCAGGGCTACTCGTCACAGAGCGCGCCGGCCCCGATCCCGCGCGACCTGCCGCGCGACCGCGTCCTCTTTACCGCCAACCGCCACATCTCCAACGGTCGCGTAGGCGACATCACCCACATCGTGTACGTCGACGACGACGGCTATCAGTCGCTCGGCAGCGCGGCCGCGATGCGCCAGGTTGGCGAGGTGGTCGGCAAGCTGAACAAGTTGCTTCCCAAGCGGCAGTTCATCCTCGTGGGCCCCGGCCGCTGGGGCAGTCGGGGCGACATCAAGCTCGGCGTCAGCGTCACGTACTCGCAGATCAACAACACGGCGGTGCTGGTGGAGATGGCACGCCGGCGGGGCAACTACGTGCCCGACCTCTCGTTCGGCACCCACTTCTTCCAGGATCTCGTCGAGGCCGAGATCCGCTACCTTCCCCTCTACCCGGACGACGAGACGACGCAGTTCAACGAGGACTTCTTCCGGCGTTCGCACAACATCCTCCCCGAACTGCTGCCCGACGACGCCGCGCTGGCCGAGACCGTCCGCGTCATCGACGTGCCGGCGCTGACCGGCGGCAACATCCTGCGCGTGCTGCTGAACGCTGATCTGGAAGAAGCGGTGGGCCTGCTTGCGACGCCGGGATCCGACCCGGGAGGCATCGCCGAGCCACCGACCGTCGCGCCCCCGGTCGACGACCATTGGCGTTGGCGCCTGGCCATGGCCGAGCGCATCGCCTCCGAGCTCGACCCCGCCAGGTTCGGCGTCGCGGCGGCCTACGTGGTCGGCAGCGCGAAGAACGCCACTGCCGGCCCGGCGAGCGACATCGACCTGCTCCTCCACGTCCGTGGAGATCCGCGGCAACGAGAGGCGCTCGGTCTGTGGCTCGACGGCTGGAGCCGCTGCCTGGCGGAGATCAACTTCCTGCGCACCGGCTACCGGACCCGCGGCCTGCTCGACGTGCACTTCCTCACCGACGACGACATCGAACGGCGGACCAGCTTCGCGGTGAAGATCGATGCAATCACCGACGCGGCGCGGCCACTGGCCCTGGGGGCGGCGGGCGAGGCAGAGGCCTCCAGTTGACCCGCTGCCTCTTCGTCGCCGACCTGCACGGAGATCCCGGCCGCTACGCGAAGCTCTGGCAGGTCATCGCGTCCGAGCGCCCCGACGCAGTGATGCTGGGTGGCGACCTGCTGCCGGGCCTGCTTGCGGACCTCTTCGAGCCTGCGGCCCAGCGGCGCGACTTCGTCCTCGACGTCCTCGCCGCCGGCTTCGCCGACCTGCAGCGCCGCCTGGGAGACGCATATCCGCGGATCTTCGTCATCCTGGGAAACGACGACGGCCGGATCCACGAGTCGACCATGCGCGAGCTCGAGGAGCGCGGGCTGTGGCACTATGCGCACGGCCGCCGGCTCGCCCTCGGCCCTTTCCGGGTCTACGGCTACTCGTACGTCCCGCCCACGCCTTTTGCGCTCAAGGACTGGGAGCGCTACGACATCTCGCGCCACGTCGAGCCCGGCTGCGTGCCTCCCGACGAGGGTAGACTCTCGGTTCGCCGCGCGTTGAGCGACAGCCGCTACCGGACGATCCAGGAGGACCTCGAGGCGCTCACTGGCGGGGAGCCGATGGGACGGGCGGTACTGCTCTTTCACGCGCCGCCGTATCAGACGAAGCTCGACCGCGCTGCTCTCGACGGCCAGATGATCGACCACGCACCGCTCGACGTCAACATCGGCAGCGTGGCTGTGCGCCGCTTCCTCGAGGCCCGGCAGCCGCTCGTGTCCCTCCACGGCCACGTCCACGAGTCCGCACGGCTGACCGGCTCCTGGCGCGACCGCATCGGCAAGACGGTCCTGTTCACGGCCGCCCACGACGGCCCGGAGCTGGCGGTCGTCCGCTTCGACCTGGAGCGACTGGACGAGGCCTGCCGCTTGCTGCTGTGAGCGTCGACGTCGGGCGCCTGCTCCCGGGCTCGGGAGGTGAATCGAACGCCGGTTGGTGGTAGGAATCGGGAGTGAGCGCCATGGCACCCGGTCTCGACGCCATCTTCTCGCCGCGCTCGGTCGCCGTGATCGGCGCCTCGCGGCGGCGCGATTCGATCGGCTTCGCCCTCCTCCACAACCTCGTGATGGAGCAGTTCGAGGGCGCCATCTATCCGGTGAATCCGAGCGCTCCCTCGATCCACTCGCTGAAGGCCTACCCCTCGATCGCCGCCATCCCCGACCCGGTCGATCTCGCGGTCGTCGCCGTGCCCCGTGACGCGGTGCGCGGCGTCGTCGAGCAGTGTCTCGCCAAGGGGGTCGGCGGCCTGGTGGTGGTCACCGCGGGCTTCTCCGAGACCGGGCCCGAAGGCGCGGCGCTGGAGCGCGAGCTGCGCGATCTCGTCCACGAGGCCGGCGTGCGCATGATCGGCCCCAACTGCATGGGCGTGCTCAACACCGATCCGGAGGTGCGGCTCAACGCCACCTTCGCGCCCACCCCCGCGCACGCCGGCTCGATCGGCTTCGTCAGCCAGTCCGGCGCCCTCGGCGTGGCGATTCTCAACGCGGCGCAGGATCTCGGCGTCGGCCTGACGCAGTTCGCCTCGATGGGCAACAAGGCCGACGTCGACGGCAACGACCTCCTCGAGTTCTGGGAGGACGACGAGCGCACGAACGTCGTCTGCATGTACCTCGAGTCCTTCGGCAACCCGCGCCGGTTCACCGAGATCGCCAAGCGGGTCGGACGCAAGAAGCCCATCCTCGTCGTCAAGTCCGGGCGCACGGCCGAAGGGGCGCGCGCCGCCACCAGTCACACGGGGGCGATCGCCGGCGCCGACGTCACGGTCTCCGCCTTCCTCGAACAGTGCGGCGTGGTGCGCGCCAACACGATCTCCGAGCTGTTCGACATCGCCAAGGCGCTCTCCCGCTGTCCGCTGCCGGCCGGTGACCGGGTAGGCATCCTCACCAACGCCGGCGGGCCGGCCATCATGGCGACCGACTCCTGCATCAACCTCGGGCTCTCCCTGGCCGATCTCTCCGCCGCCACCCGCGCGGAGCTCGCCCGCTTCCTGCCGGCCGAGGCCAGCCTCGCCAACCCGGTCGACATGATCGCCTCGGCCATGCCCGCCGACTACGCCCGGGCCCTCGACCTGGTGCTCTCCGACGCCGCGGTCGACATGGCGATGGTGATCAACGTGACGCCGCTGCTGGCGACGCCGATCGACGTCATGGAAGCGGTCACCCGCACCGCCGGCCGGCACTCGAAACCGGTGCTGGCCGTCGTCATGGCGACCGAGGACTTCTACGAGGAGATGAAGTCCCGCCCGGCGCATCCGCCGATCTACCGCTTCCCGGAGCCCGCCGCGCGGGCGCTGGCCCAGCTGGAGCGCTACGCCGCCTGGCGGCGCCGCCCCGCCGACGAGGCGGCGCCCGATTACCCGGTGGACGACGGCGCCGTGCGCCGCGTCCTGGACGCCGCGCCGGAGGGCTACCTGAGCGACGCGGACGCCTTCCGCATCCTGCGCCACTACGGCATCCCCCGGGTCGCCGGGCGCGCCGTGGCCACCCGCGAGCAGGCGCTCGCGGCGGCCGAGGAGATCGGCTACCCGGTGGTAGCCAAGGCGATCGGCGCGGAGCTGGTCCACAAGAGCGACGTCGGCGCCGTCAAGCTCGACCTGCGCACCCCCGCCGATCTGCGCGCCGCGCTGTCGCAGATCGACGCCGCGCTGGCCGCCAAGGGGGTCTCGGCCACGGGCTACCTCGTCCAGGAGCTCGCCCGCGGCGGCCACGAGGTGATCTTCGGCATGTCGACGGACCCGCGATTCGGACCGCTCCTGATGTTCGGCCTCGGCGGCAAGTACGTCGAGGTCTTCCGCGACGTGCGCTTCGGGGTCACCCCGCTCGCGCCCGGCGAGGCGCGCGACATGATCCGCGGCCTGCGCGGATTCGCGCTCCTCGAGGGGGTGCGCGGCGAGCCCGGCGCCGACCTTGCGCGGCTCGAGGAGACGCTGTTGCGGATCGCCCAGCTCGTCACCCGGCACCCGCGGATCCTCGAGCTCGACGTCAATCCGTTCCTCGCCGCGCCGGAGGGAGTCGAGAGCAAGGCCCTGGACGTCAGGATCCGGGTCGGACCCCCGGAGGCCTGACCAGGTAGCGGTCATGGACGTCACGGCGCTGATGTCGTTCCTCGCCGGTCTTGCCGCCCTCATCCTCGGCGCGGACCTGCTCGTGCGCGGCGCGAGCCGGATGGCGCGGCGATTGGCGGTCTCTCCCCTGGCAATCGGTCTGACGGTGGTCGCTTTCGGCACGAGCGCGCCGGAGCTGGCGGTGAGCCTGCGCTCGGCGCTCGTCGACCGGGCCGATCTGGCCATGGGCAACGTCGTCGGCAGCAACGTCTTCAACGTGCTCTTGATCCTCGGCGCGTCCTCCCTCGTGCGGCCGCTGGCCATCGAGCGCAAGCTGGTGCGTCTCGACGTGCCGTTGATGATCGCGCTGAGCGCGCTGGTCTGGATCCTCGCCCTCGACGGGCGCCTGAGCAGGTGGGAGGGGGGGTCGTTGTTCGCCGGCGTCCTCGCCTATACGACGCTCCTCCTCCTCGGCTCGCGCCGGGAGGCACGCGCGCGCGCCACCGAGAGCGGGACGAAGCCGGCGGCGCCGCGCCTGTCGTCGGCTCTGATCGCCAGCGCGGCGGGGCTTCTCGCGCTCGTCTTCGGGGCGCGCTGGCTCGTCGCGGGCTCGGTGGCGATCGCGCGCGCCCTCGGGCTGAGCGAGCTCGTCATCGGCCTGACCCTGGTCGCCGCCGGGACCTCGCTGCCCGAGGCGGCGACCTCGATCGTCGCGGCGCTGCGCGGCGAGCGGGACCTCGCCGTCGGCAACATCGTCGGCAGCAACGTCTTCAACCTGCTGGCCGTGCTCGGCGGGTCGGCGGTGCTGGCGCCGCACGGGCTCGAGGTCAGCGCCAGCCTGCTGCGCTTCGACCTGCCGGTGATGGTCGGCGCCGCCGTCGTCTGCCTGCCCGTCTTCTTCACCGGCTGGCACACCGAGCGCTGGGAGGGCGCGCTGTTGGTGGCCTGCTACGGCCTCTACGTCGCGTGCCTGGTCCTCGGCGCCGCGGCCAGCCCGCGGCTGCCGCCGGCCATCGTCGTCATGCTCGGCCTGGCTCTGCCCCTCACCGGCGCGACGCTGCTGCAGGCGGTCCTGCGAGCGAGACGTTGACCCGGCGGAGGGGTACCGCCGCGCGATAGGTCACCGCGACACGCGGGGCTGCTCGGACCGCGTCAGCGCGGCGGCCGCGAGCGGAGATCGCCGCGCCCGAAAAGCCAACGGCCGGCCGGGTCGCCCCGGCCGGCCGCGAAGAACCGTCGTGGACGGAAAAAGGGGATCAGAAGCCGCCCATGCCGCCCATGTCGCCCATGCCGCCGCCACCGTGGCCGTGGCCGTGGTCTTCCTTCTCCTCCTTGATCTCGGCGACCAGGGCCTCGGTCGTGAGCATCAGGCCGGAGATCGACGCGGCGTTCAGGAGCGCGGTCTTGACGACCTTGGCGGGGTCGATGACGCCGGCCTTGACCAGGTCCTCGAACACGCCCGTGGCGGCGTTGAAGCCGACGTTGCCCGCCTTCTCGAGCGCCTCCTTGACGATGACGGAGCCCTCGGCGCCGGCGTTGTTGGCGATCTGCCGGGTGGGCTCCTCGAGCGCCCGGCGCACGATGCCGATGCCCACCGCGATGTCGCCTTCGGCCTCGAGCTTGCCGATGGCCTTGATGGACCGCAAGAGAGCCACGCCGCCGCCGGGGACGATGCCCTCTTCGACGGCCGCCTTGGTGGCGTGCATGGCATCCTCGACGCGAGCCTTCTTCTCCTTCATCTCGGTCTCGGTCGCCGCGCCGACGCGAATGATCGCAACGCCGCCGACCAGCTTGGCCAGCCGCTCCTGGAGCTTCTCGCGATCGTAATCGGAGGTCGAATCCTCGACCTGATTGCGCAGCTGCTTGACCCGGCCGGCGATCGCCTCACGACGCGCCTTGTCGTCGGAGTCGGTCACGATCGTCGTGTCGTCCTTGGTGATGACGACCTTCTTGGCCCGGCCGAGGTCGTCCCACTGCACGTTCTCGAGCTTGATGCCGAGATCCTCGGTGATCACGCGACCGCCGGTGAGGATCGCGACGTCCTCGAGCATCGCCTTGCGGCGATCGCCGAAGCCCGGCGCCTTGACCGCGGCCACGTGCAGGGTGCCGCGCAGCTTGTTGACCACCAGGGTCGCGAGAGCCTCGCCCTCGATGTCCTCGGCGAGGATCAGGAAGGGGCTGCCCTGCTTGGCCACCTGCTCGAGGATCGGCAGCAGGTCCTTCATCGAGCTGATCTTCTTCTCGTGGAGCAGGATCTGGACGTTCTCGAGCACGACCTCCATGCGCTCGGGGTCGGTCACGAAGTAGGGCGAGAGGTAGCCGCGGTCGAACTGCATGCCCTCGACGACCTCGAGCGTCGTGTCGAGGCTCTTGGCCTCCTCCACCGTGATGACGCCGTCCTTGCCGACCTTGTCCATCGCCTCGGCGATGATCTTGCCGATCTCGCTGTCGCTGTTGGCGGAGATCGTCCCGACGTGGGCGATCTCTTCTCCGGACACCGGCTTCGACATCTTGTCGATCGCCCCGACGGCGGCGGCCGTGGCGAGATCGATGCCGCGCTTGAGCTCCATCGGGTTGGCGCCGGCGGTGACGTTCTTCGAGCCCTCGCGAATGATCGCCTGGGCGAGAACGGTCGCCGTGGTCGTGCCGTCACCGGCCACGTCGGAGGTCTTCGACGCGACCTCGCGCAGCATCTGGGCACCCATGTTCTCGAGGGCATCGCCGAGCTCGATCTCCTTGGCGACGGTGACGCCGTCCTTGGTGATCGTCGGCGAGCCGTATTTCTTGTCGATGACGACGTTGCGGCCCTTGGGGCCCAGCGTCACCTTGACGGCGTTGGCGAGCTTGTTGACGCCGCGCAGGATCGCGCCGCGCGCGTCCTCCGCGTAGATGATCTGCTTTGCAGCCATGTTCTTATCTAGCCTCCAGGGTATTCCGTGGTTTTCGTTTCTCGTCTTGCGGTGCGGCCCGGCCTGCTCAGCCGAGCACGGCGAGGATCTCGTCCTCGCGCAGGATCACGTAGTCTTCGTCGTCGATCTTGATGTCGCTGCCGGAGTACTTGCCGACGAGGACCCGGTCGCCGGCTTTGACGTCCATCGGCTGGCGGCTGCCGTCTTCCTGCAGCTTGCCGGGTCCGACGGCCACGACCTCGGCCTCCTGCGGCTTCTCCTTGGCGGTGTCGGGAATGATGATCCCGCCCCGCACCTGTTCCTCGACATCGAGGCGCTTGACCAGCACACGATCGTGGAGCGGGCGAACTTTGGTAGGCACTGTGATGGATCCTCCCTTGGGGTTGTTCTCGGAACTCTTTGATTTTTATGTAAGTTAGAGCCGATCCCACCGGGGTTGTTAGCACTCTCCCCTGGCGAGTGCCAAGAGTCTAGACGGAGCAGAGCCCGCTGTCAAGAGGTTTGTGAGTTCCTTGTTATCAGATCCATGCCCTGCGCCTGCATCGCTGGCAGCCAACCGCGGTGACTGCTGGCTTCGCGTTCTCGGGGTCGTTGCGTAGGATCGGTCCGCCAGTGATCGCCACGACGCCCGTGCATCGCCTGAGAGCGCTCAAGATCGTGAGGATCGGCCGGTCGGTGTCGCGCGACCTCGTCCTGCGTCTGCGCGAACGAGTCGACAGCGCGTTCGCGAGGGCGATCACGGAAACCGACGTCGTCGATTACGAGGCCCCCGCGATCGACGCGATCGACGCCAGCCTTCTGACGCGGGCCCTCGAGGAAGAGATCGGAGGGCACATTCTCGGCGTCACCGCTGCCGACCTGCACGCCAGCGATCCGATCGACGAACCGGAGTTCCTGTTCGGCGGCAAGGACAATCGCAACGACGTCGCCATCGTCTCGACGCACCGCCTCGGCTCGCGGGATCCCGAGGTCGGCATCGCGCGGGTGCTCAAGGTCGGCCTCCACGAGCTCGGGCACAACTTCGGCCTCGTCCACCACTACCGGACCCGGAGAGAGAGCGGCGGCGGCCTGTGCCCCATGACCAAGGGCGACTTCAATCGCTTCGGTGAGCGCGCCTACCTGCGGGCCGTCATCGACCAGCGCGGCATGGGGTTCTGTGAAGCCTGCCGGCGAGTCATCGCGGCGCACGCATGAGACAGAGAGGAGGTGGCGGGTGACGACCATCATCTCGACGCAGGCTCCGGCGGAGATGTTCAAGGAGCTGGTCGAAGACGCCGTCGATCATCAACGAGTCGGGGCGAGCGAGGACTCGACGGCGTATCTCGTGTATCTCCTGGATTCCTTCGTGCGGCACGACGCCCGCTTCACGGCGGCCGGAGCCAGCCCGGACCAGCCGCTCGCCGAGATCCTCCTCGCCGCGAGCCAGGACCGTTCGCCGCGGTCCCTGACGAGCCTGCGCTTCGTCGGGGACCTGGCGCTCTTTCTCGTCGGTTTCCACGCCGACGGCCTGCGTGACGCTCTCGCCGGACCCGGTTGCTACGTCCGCCTGGGCGGATCGGCCTACGCGGTCCTCGCCCGTTCGCGCGCCGTTGCCGGCGCGGCGGCGCTCTTCCACGAGCTGGCCGCCAACTTCGTCCGATTCGCGGACGTCCTGAGCGAGGTGGCGGAGAACTGCTGCCTCACCGACCCCTCGGATCTCCTCCGGCTCTACGAGCGGTGGCAGCAGACCGGAAGCAGCCGTAGCGCCGAGCAGCTGCGGGCCCGGGGAGTCCTCGTGGTACCAGGACCTGAAGCCGTCCATTGAGACGGGGCTGCCGGGCGCGGCGGGTCGCCCGGCCCGCCACCAGGCGGCGCAGGTCCTGGCTGATGGCGTAGACGCTCGGGATGACCACCAGGGTGAGAGCGGTGGCGAAGGTGAGCCCCCAGCAGACGGCCAGTGCCATCGGCGCCAGAAAGGCCGCCTGCCCCTTGGCGGTCGCCGCCAGCGGCATCAGGGCCAGAACCGTCGTCACCGTGGTCAGGAGGACCGGCCGGAAGCGGTCGCGCCCCGCCGTCACCACGGCGCGCGCCAGGCTCATCCCCTCGTCGCGCCGGCGGTTGACGAAGTCGATGAGCACCAGGGAGTCGTTGACCACGATCCCCGCCAGGGCGACGACGCCGATCAGCGTCAGTAGCGAGATCTTGGCCCCCATGACCGCCACCCCGACGAGCACGCCGATGACGGAGAACGGGATCGTGAACATCACCACCAGCGGCTGGATCCAAGAGCGGAAGAGCCCGCCAAGGATGACGTAGATCAGCAGGAAGGCCAGCCCGAAGGCGCGCAGCAGCGAAGCGATCGATTCCTGCGTCTCCTTGTTGATGCCGCCCGTCGAAAGGGTCACCCCGGGGAACTCGTCCTCGATGCCCATCGCCTCGATGGCCGCAAACAGCTCCTCGTTCACCGACGCGGGCGTCACCCGCGATCCGTCCGGGGCCGATCCCGAGGGGTCGACGGCGGCCGTGACCGTGATCGCGCGCTGGCCGTCCACGTGGTAGATCCGCGCCGGCCCCATGCTCCGCTCCAGACGGGCGACCTCGGCCAGCGGCACCGGCTCGCCGCCGCGGCTCGTCACCCGCAAGCCGGCCAGGATCTCCTCCCGGTCGCGGAAGCGCTCCTCGAGCCGCACCACGACGTCGATCTCCTCCTGGCCGGTCCGCAGCTGGGCGGCGACGGTACCGGCGATCGAGGTCTGCACGGTGCGCGCCACCCGCCGCACGTCGACCCCCCGCAGCAACGCCGCTTCCTCGTCGACGAGCACGCGGAGCTCCCGCTTGCCGGCCTCGTAGTCGTCCCGGACGTCGACGACTCCCGGCATGTCGCGCAGCGCCGCCGCGATGCGCTCGGCGACCCGTGCGAGATCGCCGTAGCGATCGCCGCGAATCCGCAGCTCGACGTCCGCCCCCTGCGGCGGCCCGCCCCCCACCCGCTGGATGCTGACGCGGCCGAGACTCTCGAGACCCGCGATGCGCTGGCGGAACTCGGCCAGGATGTCGTCCCCCGGGCGCTCGCGGAGCTCGAAGTCGGCCAGCTCGGCGGCCACCATGCCGACATGGCTGCCGTACTCGGGCGCCTGGTCGACCTGATAGTAGCCGGCGGTGCTGAGCACCGTCTTGACCTCGGCCGCCGGGAAGGCGAGCAGCTCACGCTCGAGCCGCGCCAGGCGCCGCTCGGTCTCCTCGAGCGGCGTGCCCTCGGGAGCCTCGAGCTTGACGGCAAAGATCACGAGATCCGGCGAGTCGACGAGCACGAAGCGGTCCGAGCGGCCCAGCACCGTCACGACGAGAACGAGGGTGACGAGGACGGCGGCGACCACGCGGTAGCGCCGGCGCAGGGCCCAGACCAGCAGCCGGGTGTACAGGCGGCGCGCCCGCGGCATCGGGCTCGCCGTCCGTCTGCGGGCTCGCACCGGTGGCGCCTGGCCGAAGGCGGCGACGTGGACCGGCAGGACGATCAGCGCCTCGACCAGGCTGCCGACGAGAGCGCAGGTCATGACGATCGGCAGCACGCCGAGGATCTTGCCCAGCAGGCCGGTCATCATCAGCAACGGCAGGAAGGCGGCCACCGTGGTGACCACGGTGGCGACCACGGGCCAGAAGACCTGCTCGGTGCCGCGCAGCGCCGCCTCGGCGGGCGGCAGGCCGGCCTGCAGATGCCGATAGACGTTCTCGACCACCACGATGGCGTCGTCGACCAGCAGGCCGAGCACCAGGATGAGGCCGAAGAGCGTCATCAGGTTGATGGTCATGCCGAGCAAGTGCATGAGGATGAGCGCCACGGCGATGGCCACGGGAATCCCGAGCGCCGTCATCACCGCCAGGCGGCCGGTCAGAGACAGGTAGAGCACCACGAGGACGAGCGTCAGGCCCAGGATTCCGGAGGAGTACATGATGCGCAGCCGGTTGCGGATCCAGGCGGACGAGTCGTTGAAGAGCTCGGTCCGTACCCCGGCCGGCAGACGATCGGCGAAGCTCGCGGCGACCCGCTGGACCGCGTCGACGATCTCGAGAGTGTTGCCTTCGGCCGTCTTGAGCACCCGCAGATCGAGCGCCCGCTGGCCGTTGAGGCGCGCGTAGGTCCGGGCGTCGGCGAAACCGTCTTCGAGTCGCGCGACGTCCCGCACCCTGAGAAGAGCGCCCTCGGGCGTCGCCTTGACGATGATGTCGCCGAGCTCGTGCGCCGCGGTCACGGTACCGAGGGTGCGGACCAGGATCTCGCCATGCGGGCTCGTGACCACTCCGCCCGGCGCGTCGACGTTGCGGCTCGCCACGGCTGCCGTGAGCTCCTCCAGCGAGACCCCCAGTGCCGCCAGCCGGTCGGGATCCGCCGCCACCCGGAACTCGCGGTCCCGGCGCCCCGAGACGAGGATCGTCGAGACGCCCGGGATCGTGCCCAGCTCGTCCTTGAGCGAGCGCGCGAGGTCGACCAGCCGGCGCTCGTCGGCCGCGCCGTAGAGCGCCACGTCGATCACCGGCCATTGAAAGTCGCCGCGCAGCTCCTGGACCACGCTCTCCTCGGCGCCGGCGGGCAGATTGCGCAAGCGCTCGATGGCGGTCCGAGCGTCGTTGACCACGCGGTCGATCTCGCCGTCGTCGAGCCCGGCCCGCAGGCGGCAGGTGATGGAGGACAGGCCCTCCACCGAGGTCGAGAGCACCTCCTCGATGCCCTCGATGTCACGGATCTCGCGCTCGATCGGCGCCGTGATCAGGCGTTCGACCTCCTCGGGCGAGGCGGACGGGTAGAGGGTCGCGACGGTGACGACGTCGAGGGAGATGTTGGGCAGGATCTCCCGCGTCATGGTGGCGTAAGCACCGATGCCGACCGCCAGCGTCAGCACCACGGCCATGTCGACCAGGACGCGATTGCGCAGCGCGAACCGGGCCAGGCTCACGACGCTCCTCCGAGGCTCGACCCGGAAGCCGCCGCGCCGAGGTCGGGCGCCAGGGCCGCGGCCTCGGTCAGGACTCGCACGGCGTCGCCGTCCTCCAGTCCGGAGTGGCCCTGGTAGGCGATCAGCTCGCCCGCCGCGATGCCGTCCACGACCTCGACGGCCCGGCCGTTGCGGGCGCCCAGCGAGACCGCCCGCATCCGAGCCCGGTCCGCCGCCTCGTCGACGACGAAGACGACGTCGCGGCCGTCGCGGCGCGCCACGGCGCTCGGCGGCACGAGCAGCCGGGGCTCTCCCCGGCCCGCGACGAGGTGGGCCCGGGCCACCATGCCGGGCAGGAGCGGCCGGCCGGCGCGCCCCGCCGTGACGACGTCGATCGGAAAGAGGCCGTTGGCGTCGGCCTGCCCGGCGACGCAGTGCACGCGCCCCGCGAAGCGCTCGCCGGGGTAGGTATCGACCACGACCGAGGCCTCGAGCCCCGGCTGGAGGGCCGCCGCCATGGCGGCCGGCGCGCCGAGCCGCAGGCGCAGCCGCGACAGGTCGACGACGCGAGCGATCGGGCTACCCACGGCGACGAACTCTCCCAGCTCGGCGTAGCGCCGGACCACCCGGCCGGCGAAGGGCGCTCGGACGCTCGCGTCGGCCAGCGCCTCGCGGGCCGCATCGCGAGCCGCCTCGGCGAGGGCGAGCTCCGCCTCCGCCTGCCGGACGGCGTCGGCGGCGCGGCTCCAGTCGCTCTCGCTCACCACTCCGTCGTCGCGCAGCGGCGCCAGGCGCCGCGCCTCGCGCCGCGCCACGCTCGACGCCAGCTCGACCTGGCGCACCCTGGCATCGCCCTTGCGCAGCTCGATCTCGAGGGCGGTCGGGTCGACGAGCGCGAGCTGCTCGCCCGCCGCGACGTCGGTGCCGACCTCGACCGGGGGGGCCACCACGCGGCCCGACGCCTCGGCGACCACGTCGACCTCCCGCCACCCCGCCAGCAGGCCGGCCTCGCTGAGCTCCCGCGGCAGGACCCGGGGCGCGACGCGCAGGACGAGGACCTCCCGGTCGGCCTCTTCCGGCCGGCTCGTGCCGATCCCCTTCTGCGGCCGCTGAAAGTTGAGAAAGAGGAGGAGGCCGGCGATCAGAGTCAGGGTGGAGATGACGAGTTTGCGCCGCATGGTCGTGCTCCGGGTGAACGCTGCGGGAGAATGCGCGGTGATGGCTGTCTCCCTCCATCTCCTAGCGCGTGATCGGCGGCGGAACTCCGCACCCGCGCGCGCCGGGCGGTAACATCGGGGCCTCCTGGAAGGGTGGGTCCAAGGCGCCCCGACATGTGGATCTCTCGGACACTGCTGTGCGGCCTCCTGGCCGGCTTCGTGTCGGCCCCCCCCGCCCGGGGTCAAGAGCCGGAGAGATTCCCCGTCGGCCAGCTGGTCGAGCGCGTCGCGGCGGTCCGGGACCCGACGCAGACCTACGCCCTCTACCTGCCGTCGGCTTACACCCCGGAGAAGAAGTTTCCCGCGCTCCTGATCTTCGACCCCCGGGGCCGCGCCATGCTGGCGGCGGAGCTCTTCGTCGCGGCCGCCGAGGCCCACGGCTGGATCCTCCTGAGCTCCTGGGACACCCGCAGCGACGGGCCGATGGAGCCCAACCGGAAGGCGCTGGATGCCCTCTGGCCCGAAGTCCACGAGCGGTTCTCCACCGACTGGCGGCGCATCTACGCCGCCGGCTTCTCGGGTGGAGCGATGCTCGCGTTCTCCTTCGGCCTGGGGACCGGCGAGCTGGCCGGAGTGATCGGCTGCGGCGGCCGTCCCGAGGAGCACAACCGCAAGGCGCGCGGGACGTTCGCCCATTTCGGCGTCGCGGGCCGCACGGACTTCAACTACTCCCCGATGCGGCTCCTCGATTCCCAAGTCGAGGGGTGGGGCGTGCCGCACTGGTTCGAGGCCTTCGACGGGCCGCACGCCTGGATGCCCGCGGCCCTGGCCGGCAAGGCGATCGTCTGGATGGAGATCCAGGCCATGCACGCCGGCCTGCGCGCGCCGGACGCGGGGATCGTCGCCGACTTCTTCGCCCAGGAGATCGCCGCGGCCCGCTCCCTCGAGGAGTCGGGGCGTCCCCTGGAAGCGCTGCGGCGCTACCGCCTCGCCGCCGCCACGGTGGGCGCGCTCGGCGATCCGCAGGCCGTGGCCGCGGCCCGCGACGCCGCCGAGCGCCTGGCGGCGAGCTCCGCCGTCGAGCTGGCGCAGAAGGAAGAGCGCAAGTGGGACGGCGCCGAAGCCGCCTACCTGAGCCGCATCGGTTGGCTCGGCCCGGCGCTCGCCCAGCGAGACCCGCCCATCCGTTCCTCGGAGATCGTGACCCGGCTCGAGATCCACGGACTGCGGAAGCGGGCCGCCGCCGGCGGCTATGCGGGAATCGCGGCGGAGCGGACGCTCGAGAGCCTCTTCTCGCTGCTCGCGTTCTACGAGACCCGCGACCTCTTCGCGGCCGGCGAGTGGCGGGCCGCGGCCACGGCCCTCGAGGTCGCCCTCGCGATCAAGCCGGAGCGCGGCGACGCCTGGTACAACCTGGCCTGCGCCCAGGCCCGGGCGAGGAATCCCAGGAGGGCGCTGGAAGCGCTCGAGCGCGCCGTGGACAACGGTTTTTCGAGCGCCGAGCAGATGCGCGGCGATCCGGATCTCGAGTCGCTGCGGGACACGCCCGAGTTCCAGCGGATCCTCGCGAGCATCGCTGGCTGAACGCCTCGCACCCTCGGGCCTCTTCCGACCGCCCCTTCGTCCCGGCCGTGACGCAGGAGTGACGATCCCGAAGCCGGCGTACCAGCGTACACTCCACCGCGATGAGAACCCCGGACCAGTGGACGGGCCGCGAGCGCAGGCTGCTGGGTGAGCTGCGCGATCCGGCGCGAATCCAGGCCTTCCTCGACGCGCTCCCCTACCTGCCGGAAGGCGGCGCGCTCTCGCCGCGCACGACCCTCGAGACCGGGACGGCGCAATGCTTCGGCGGCGCCATCCTGGCCGCCGCGGCGCTCTCCGAGCTCGGCCACCGGCCTCTGCTCCTCAACCTGCGAGCCGAGAACGACGACGACCACGTGCTCGCCGTCTTCCGACATCGCGGGCTGTGGGGCGCGGTGGCCAAGTCGAACTGCACCACCCTCCGGCACCGGGAGCCGGTCTACCGCTCGCTGCGGGAGCTCGTCATGTCCTACTTCGACTTCTACTTCAGGGTCGACGGCGTGAAGACCCTGCGCTCCTACTCGGTCACCCTCGATCTTTCCCGCTACGACGCCTCGGGTTGGCGCTTCGCCGGCGGCCGGCTGCTCGCCATCGAAGAGGACATCGAGCGCCTGCGACACTACGACCTGGTGCCGCGCCATCTTCGCGGCCATCTGGCCCTCGCCACGCCCGACGTGCTGGCCGCCTGCCTCCTCGGCTCGCGGCCGGAAGGTCTGTTCCGACCGAGCTGAAGCGCCCCCGCCGACGCGCAGCCCGCGCGCTCGTGGCGACCACCCCTACCGCGAACGGGCGAGCGCCTTCTCGACGCTCTCGAGCTCCTTGCTGGACAGCTCCAACTTCCCGGCCGCCGCCTGCTGGAGCTTGCTCAGGTCGATTCCCGTGCGCTTGGCGACGTCGGACGCCACTCGCGGGTCCTGCAGACCGACATAGATACGCTTTGCCACGTCTCCACCCCTCCTTTTCGTGCCGTGCGCCGCCCTGCCGCCGCGCTCGGCGGCGACCGTAGCAAGCCGGACGCCGCCCGTCCCCGCGTCATGGGGTGGTCTTCCGGACGGGGGCAGGGGCCCGGTCCACGCCGCTACGGCGGGTGATGGCCCGCGAGGCCGCCCCGACCGCGCTCTGGCGCCGGCTGCCGAGCGCTAACGCGCTTTCGCCTTGAGCAGGACGTCCACCCGGCGGTTGAGACGGCGGCCGTCGGCGGTGTCGTTCGAGGCCACGGGGTAGCCCTCGCCGTAGCCCAGGGCGGTCACGCGGGCGCCGCCGACCCCCGAGCCGACCAGCAGCGTGCGCACCGCTGCGGCGCGCCGCTCCGAGAGGTCCTGGTTGTGCTCCTCGGTGCCCGTCGAGTCGGTGTGTCCCTGCACGATGACCGCCGTCTTCGGGTACTCGATCAGCACGTCGGCGACCCGGTCGACGGCGGCACGCCCCGAAGCTCCGACGATCGCGGAGTCGACGGCGAAGAGCACGCTGGAGTCGAACCGAACGAGGAGCAGGTTCTGGCCGATGCGCTCCACGGTCGTTCCCGGAATCCGCGCCAGCGCCTCTTCCTGCCGATCCATGTAGACGCCGACCCCGGTCCCGACGGCGGCCCCGATCGCCGCCCCGGCGAGGATCTCGTCGGCCTCGCGCTCGCCCTTGAGAATGGCGGCCGCGGCCCCCGAAGCGGCGCCCACGGCAGCGCCCTTCCTGGTCTTGTCGCGCTCCGTGGCATAGGGCCCCCGGACTCCCGCGCAGCCCGCCAGCGACAGAGCCATCAGCAGGGCCACGGCGACGGTCCGGCGTCGGCGTCGCGCGTTCCCGCGCGGGCCGAGCTCTCGCAGATCTTCTGATTCGATGCCCACGGTCTCCTCCTGTCGCGCTCTCTCCCTGCGGCGCGTCGATGCTACCAGCGCAGCCGGGCCCGCGCCCCCTCCCGACCGCACGTCGCCAGCAGGCCCTATTGCGGGTCGAAGCCGAGGTCCATAAGATTCGCGGCGGCTTGTGGCAAGGCGCCTCTCCGAGAGGAGTCTCGATGACCAGAACCCAGCAGTGGGGCACCCGAGTGGGGCTCGTGCTCGCGATGGCGGGCAACGCGGTGGGCCTCGGAAATTTCCTGCGCTTCCCGGCCCAGGCGGCGCAGAACGGCGGCGGGGCGTTCCTCATCCCCTACTTGATCTCGTTCGCCCTGATGGGGATCCCGCTGCTGTGGGTGGAGTGGGCGATCGGGCGCCACGGCGGGGGCTTCGGACACCATTCGGCGCCGGGACAGCTGGACCGCCTGGGACCGTACCGCTGGCTCAAGTACGTCGGCGTCTTCGGGCTCTTCACCAACCTCTGCGTCGCGGCGTACTACTGTTACATCGAGTCGTGGACGCTGGCCTACGTCTGGCACTCGGTCGCGGGCACGTTCCGCGCGGTCGATCCGCAGCGGTTCTTCCCCGACTACCTGGGGGTCACGGCCGGCTCGATGTTCGCGCTGCCGCTCCCGGCGCTCTTCTTCTTCGCCGTCACCCTGGCGCTCAACACCTTCGTGCTGTCGCGCGGACTGGAGAAGGGCGTGGAGCTGGCGGCCAAGATCGGGATGCCGATGCTCCTCGTCTTCGCCCTCGTCCTCGCCGTCCGCGGGCTCACCCTGGCGCCCGGCGATCCCGGCGTGATCGAGAGCCCGCTCGTCGGCCTCAACTTCGTGTGGCAGCCGCGGCTGTCGGGGCTGCTGAATCCGACGACCTGGATGGCGGCGGCAGGCCAGATCTTCTTCACCCTGTCCGTGGGGATGGGATCCATCCACTGCTACGCGTCTTACGTGAAGCAGAAGCAGGACGTGGCGCTGAACGCCGCGTCGGCGGGATGGATGAACGAATTCGTGGAGGTCGTGCTGGGTGGGTCGATCCTGATCCCCATCGCCACGGCGTATCTCGGCCTCAACGTCGTGCAGGCGGCCACCGCGGGCGGAAGCGGCTTCGGGATCGGATTCCTGACGCTGCCCACGCTGTTCAACAACTGGGGCTGGTTCGCGCCGCTGGCGGGGGCCATGTGGTTCGGCCTGTTGTTCTTCGCCGGCATCACCTCGTCGCTCGCCATGGGGCAGCCGATCCTCTCGTTTCTCGAGGACGAGTTCGGGTTCCGCAGGACCCGCGCGGCCCTGGCGTTCGGCGCCGCGACCTTCCTGCTCGGGTTCGTCTGCGTGTGGCTCTATCCGGGCGGCGCGTTCGACGAGTTCGATTTCTGGACCGGCACGTTCGCGCTGGTGGTCTTCGCCCTGCTCGAGGTCGTCATCTTCGCGTGGATCTTCGGCATGGATCGCGGCTGGGAGGAGATCACTCGCGGCGCGGACATCGCGGTCCCGCGGATCTTCCGGTTCGTCATCAAGTGGGTCACGCCGACCTTCATCCTGGTCGTGTTTCTCGGGGCTCTGTTCCAACCCCAGGGACGAGCCTGGGGGGCCGCGTTCTGGAAGCTGTTCGGCGGCGAGATGTGGCCGTTCGCACCGGAGAGTGTCATCGGCAGGGTGCTGCACGTCGGGGACGCCGGCTACAGCTGGCTCGACGCCGCGGGGGCGCCGACACGGGCCATGGTGCAGGACCTCAGCCGGCTCTTGCTGCTGGCCGTCTTCGCCCTCTGCTTCTTCCTCGTGTGGAAGGCGTGGCGCCTCAAGGCGCGGAGAGAGAAATGACCGGATCCGCTGGAATCATGCTCGTTCTCACCTGGGCGGTCGTCGTCTTCTTCACCGCCAGGTTCTTCGTCAAGGTGCTGCGCACGCCGCCGCGCGAGGATGGCGAGCCGTGATCAGCAGATGGCCAACGCGACGAGGGTGACAATCCGGACGTGGCAGCGCCTCATGCGTTGACCCTTTGGTGTCGTTGCCGGCGCTGGAACCGTCGTGGCGCCTACGGAACCGTCACCGTCCAGGCGGAGGTGTCGCCGCTCTCGAATCCGTCGGCGAAGATCTCGCTCGCCGTGGCGGCGCAGTACCGGCTCCCCTGCTGGGTCTCGATAATGCCACCCCAGATGATCATCTCGGAACCGGTCCAGACCGTGGACCAGCGCCCGCCGAAGCGCACCGGCGGCGCATCCACCAGCGTCGTCGCAATCCAGGAGTCGGTCGCCGGATCGTAGCGTCCGCCGCTGGAGTCGTTCGTGCCGCCCCAGAGCAGGAGCTCCTTGCCGGTCCAGACGCCCTGCGCGATGCGGGGCGACGGCGCATTGACCAGGGTGGTCGGGGTCCAGCTGTCGGTCGCCGGATCGTAGCGTGCTCCGTCGCCCAGGTCGCCGAGGAACAGCCAGTCGTAGCCGCCCCAGACGATCATCTCCGTTCCCGTCCAGACCGCGACCGGCCACATGCGGGTGATGGGAGAGTCGGCGACGTTCGTCGGCGTCCAGGCGTCCGCCACGGGGTCGTAGCGCCCGCCGGTGGGGGTGGTCCCGTCGTTGATGAAGCCGCCCCAGATGATCATCTCCGTCCCGCTCCAGACCGCGGCGTGGTGATCTCGCGCCCCGGGGGCGTCGACGATGGTGGCATCGACCCAGGTGTCGGTCGCGGGCCGGTATCGCTTGGCGACATTGTCGGTGCCGATGCCGCCGAAGACGATCATCTCGCTGCCGGTCCAGACGACCGAGTGGCCGGGGCCGCTGACCGGGGCATTCGTCGTCGAGGTGAGGGTCCAACTGTCGGTCGTCGGGTTGTAGCGCGCGCCGACCTCCCCGCCCCAGAAGATTGCCTCGGTGCCGGTCCACACCGCCTTGTCGTCCCCCCCGGCGACGGGAGCGCCGACCGGATTGACCACTCTCCAACTGTCGGTCGCCGGATCGTAGCTGCCGGGGGGTGGCAAGGCTCCCCAGCCCGAGCCGCCGTAGATGATCATCTCGCTGCCCGTCCACACGGCGGCGTGCAGGCCGCGCGCCATGGGGACGTTCATGGTGCCGGTGGGATGCCAGACGTCGAGCAGCGGGTCGTAGCGGCCGCCGTCGTAGTGAAAGAGGAAGTCGTCGTCGAGGCCGCCCCAGACGATCATCTCGGCGCCCGTCCAGACGGCGGTGATGCCCTGGCCGTTGTTGGCGGAGTTCACCGGACTGGTCGGGGTCCACGTGTCGGAGGCGGGGTCGTAGCGGGCGCCGGCGACGACGTTGAAGCTCCCGCCCTCGATGATCATCTCGGTCCCGGTCCAGACCGCGGCATGAAACCAGCGCAGGGACGGGGCATCGACGAGGCTGGTCGGAGTCCACGTGTCGGTCGCCGGGTCGTAGCGTCCGCCGCTCAGGTCGTAGGGGGGGTTGGCGCCGCCCCAGACGATCATCTCGGTGCCGGTCCAGACCGCCGTGTGATAGGTGCGCGCGTTGGGGGCGTTGGTGCCGGTCACCGCCGTCCATGAGTTGGTGGCGGGGCTGTAACGCGCGCCGTCCCCGTACAGCTGCCCGATGTGGACGTTGTAACCGGCCCAGATGATCATCTGCGAACCGGTCCAGACGGCCGAGTGATAGGCCCGCGGCGCGAGCGGCGCCGTCGCCATGGGCGTCCAGGTGTCGCTGGCCGGATCGTAGCGGGCGCCGCTGTTGACGACCCCGGTTACCGCTTCGCCGCCCCACACGAGCATTTCCGTGCCGGTCCAGACGACGCTGGCATTCCAGCGCGGCACGGGAGCGTTGACGGTGGACATGGCCTGCCAGGTGTCGGTGAGTGGATCGTAGCGGGCGCCGCTGGGATCGGACCGACCGCCCCAGACCACCATCTCCGTGCCGGTCCACACCGCCACGTGCGCCTGCCGCTCACCGGGGGAGCCGGTCGCCGGCAGGAGGGTCCAGTTCTCGGTAGCCGGGTCGTAGCGGCTGCCGTCCCCGTAGATCGTGTTCACGGAGCTCATGCCGCCGAAGACGATCATCTCGCTGCCGGTCCACACCGCCGTGTGCCAGTAGCGGGGGTCGAGCAGCTGCCGGGTCGGTTCCCAGCTGTCGTCCGGGC
>Ga0224512_10001217_pt1 | contig 25345 bp, 24 predicted proteins | sample SF_May12_sed_USG_4_FD_169103 | JGI IMG/M metagenome (GOLD analysis project Ga0224512, IMG submission 169103) | Sediment microbial communities from San Francisco Bay, California, United States - SF_May12_sed_USGS_13 | ecosystem: Environmental > Aquatic > Marine > Sediment | place: USA... | reverse complement strand
TGTTGCTTGATGCGCACTCCGGCATCAGCGAACAGGATGCGAGCCTGGCCGGCTATGTCGCCGAGAAGGGCAGGGCGGTGGTGATCGCCGTCAACAAGTGGGATGGCCTGGATACCCATGCGCGCGAACAGATCAGGACCCAGCTGAACCTGAAGATCCCGTTTCTCGGGTTTGCCAGCACCCTGTTTATTTCTGCCCTGCACGGTACCGGTGTCGGCGAGCTGTTTCCTCTGGTGAATGCCGCGTATGCATCGGCCATGCGCGAACTTTCAACACCGGAGCTGACCAAGATCCTCGAACGCGCCGTGCATGAGCACCAGCCGCCCCTGGTCAAGGGGCGCCGCATCAAGCTGCGTTATGCCCACCAGGGTGGCCGCAACCCGCCTGTCATTGTCATCCATGGCAACCAGACCGAACGCGTGCCGGAGACCTACCGGCGTTACCTCGAGAACACCTTTCGGGCCAGCCTGAAGCTCACCGGTACGCCGGTGCGTATCGAATTCCGCACCGGGAAGAATCCCTACCAGGGGCGACGCAACAAGCTCACCTCGCGCCAGGCCAGCCGCAAGCGCCGCCTGATGAAGCACGTCAAGGGACGGCGTTGAGGCATTGACCGGGCGGATGTTCACCGCAAAGGCGCAAAGGGCGCGAAGGGCGCGAAGGGCGCAATGATACTATAAAAATCACCGCTGAGACGCAGAGAACGCGGAGTAGAAAAAATCAATTGTAATGATCCGGACTTAATCTGGCAGACAGTGACAGGTTGTAAGTCCGTTTTCCGCACCATACCGGTCCTTTACCTGGCACTTATATAATCAATGGCTTGAAGTCAGGAACCGACCCTGGTCTGGCCCGGGTTTAACGGACCACCTACCCAGCGGATAATGTGCGAGGAGGCGCGTCATGGCAAGAAGGAAGCGGTACAGCGTGGAGTTTAAACGGGAAGCACTGAAACGCGCCAGCGATGACGGCAAGATGTATGCGCATCCGCTCGGCTTGGAGTAAATCATGAAATTCCTGTGTGTAGCGATCATCTGGCTTGTATCCTGCATTGCTCACGGCGCCGATGTTTATTTTGCGCCTTCTCCGCTTGGTGAAGATAATGACGACACAAATATCATCGGCAGTGGCCTAAATAGGGGCTCGTCAACATACCCTTATCAAACACTTAATTATGCAATAAGCCAATCACGCACGGCAACGTTAATTACAGCAGGCGATACCGCCTGGGCGATGGATGGGATGCACCTTGACGGGAACGGCCAAGCCACGCTCAACTCGGCAACTCACGTTAAAGGTACTGGTGAAACGAACAGGATCACCATAAAAGCAAAACCTGGCGATACGCCTGTCTTCGAGTACCAGCTGCGCCTCGAAAGCGGGATGGATTACGTTACAATTGACGGGATCGCATTTTCTCAGAATGGCAAGGTAAAACGGGCTCCTGGCATAAAGATTGGCGAAGCTATTTTGCCAAGAACCGTCACTGACATAGATGGTAATGGTACGACCGCAACCGCCACGACTTCAGTAGCACACGGTTACTCTACTAACGACCTAATCACAATTTTAGGCTCGACAAATTTTGATGGTGATTACTTCATTACGACATCGGGCGGCTCTACCTTTACGTTCTCTCATGCTTCGTCGGCGGTAAATGACTCTGGCACTTCATATCCAGACATCATTCAAAACACCACCATACAAAACAGCACTTTTAGAAATCTTGGCAATATTACAACCCGCGCATTAGATGTTATTCGTGCAAACAACTTCAAGATACTAAATAACACATTCGACAATATAAGGACGCGATCACAGGGAAATGACGCCTATGCCGTTGCGACAAGGGCAGTGGCCACGAATGGGGAGATAGCCTATAACAGGTTTACCGACATTGGTGCCAATGCCATCATCACAACCGAGGAAGGAAGCAACAATTTAGATGCGGCCGTCAACAATATTGATATACATCACAATACTATCGGCATCAATGATCCGTATCAGTATCGGGATGTTTATGGTGAAACTTACGGGACGCCGCCGGCTTATCAGTTTGTCACATGTGACGCAAGTGATGTCGATATCAATACCGGCATCAAGAACATAACCAGTACGACTACTGACCTGAGCGGTTTTATTGCTGGCGATTCGGTGACGATTAACGGAACCGGCGGCGCTAATGACCTGGCCTCGTATCTGGTAACAGAAGCATCAACGATTAATGAAATAAAGCTATACGAAACACCACAGGCTCAGGTCACAAATGCCGCCGCCTGCACTATCGAGAGTTTCGCCGGGAATTATGCTGGCGAGCATGGAATCGTGCTTAAAACGGGCGACTCTAACATGACAATACGCGATAATCTGATATATGGGATGCGGAAATGTGACGGCACAGAGCGCGATTGTTCAGGCTCTGACGGTATCGCGATTGTTGTAACGCAAAAAACCGAACATGCTGATATTTACAGGAATAGGATACGCGATAACACACGCGGAATTATCTTCGCCGTCTGGGACCCAGGCCCAACGGTTACTCTGGCACAAAGCAGCGTTTACTCAAATTTAATTTATGACGTAGCATCGCCAACGGCGCCTATATCATTCACGGCCTCGGCGCCCCAGCCTATGCGTTTTGTTAATCTCCGCAATCTGGATGTTTATAACAATACAATTGATTACGGAAATAATACCGCTGTCAATGTGCTGACGACCGGCGGCAATAATACGACATTCACATTAAGAAATAATTTATTTATGTCCGGCGCAGGTGGCGTGACGGCCGGCGTGGATACGATTACCACAGATACGAACTTGTGGGGAACGAACATTACCGAGCTTTCTAATCATCAAGATGCCGGTGACGTTAATGGTGACCCGAGTATCAGTCAGGATTATAAACCCGTGTTAGGTGCATCAAATGTCGGTACCGGTACGGTGATATCAGGCGGCGGAACTGATTTTCGAGGGAAAAACTTTAAGAACCCACCAAGTATCGGCGCTTATGAGCGGTATGTATATTAGGCTGGGCCCAACGACAGCGCAAGCCACTGGTAGGGCGATGAAGCTCTCTGTAAAAAATGCGGTTTACCCGCATGATTGCCAAGCTGATGAAGTACGCGCATCGACACGGCTACGGCCTGACATACGATGATATCAGGAATTTGTTCAGCTGGAACATCTTGTGGAATATTGATGGCCTTCTTGATGGGGTAGTGGCGAGACCGTTATGCACTTCCACGGACCGGTACCGGCGGCCGTAAACGCGGTTGAACGAGTAAAATGCTGCATGGCTCTTCGGTTCTGGTCTGCTGGGGCTGATCGGTATGGCAAGGCGCAAGAAAACGGCCTGACGATTATCGAGTGGATTTACCAGAGACAGCGGCTTCGGTCGCTGTTTTTGTTTTGTGTTAAAGGTCCGGAAGTGGCCGGACTGAGAAGTTACTAGCCTAATTCCTGATTGATTTACTCAGATATTCACTTCCAACCCAAACCGGAAGTTCGAGAATTAATGGAAAAACACTATTGTCAGTCCTGTATGCGTGGTAGGTTGAAAGCATGAAACCCACATATTTCGATTTCACGGTCAAAGACCTCGACACGGCAAAGTCTTTCTTTGAGTACGTCTTCGATTGGCGACTCGAGAAGTTTCCAGGGATGCCGTACAACTACTACCGAATCAAGGCAGGCGCTGAGGATGAGCCTGGGATCGATGGTGGCATTAGCGCGATCGCGGACACACCAACTGCCGAAGGAAAGCCGCTGACCCAAGTGACGATTCCGGTGTCGAGCGTGGACGAATGCATTGCTCGGGTCGAAGAAGCTGGTGGCATAATCATCGAACCGAAGATGCCGATTCCAGGAATCGGATGGTTTGCCGCATGTGCAGAACCAGGCGGATTATTGTTCGGGGTGATGGAAGCCGATCCCGAAGCCAAGTAGCCCGACTGACCACCGCTAACTCGCACGATCCAATGTTGGCTCCTGGACGACAACGCACGAAGGGACTGATTTTCTAATCGGCGGGAGCGACCCTGAACGATCATTGTGAAAGGGGGGTGTGATGAATAATGAAAACATTGGTGGTGTTCACAGGAGCTTCTGGGCAATTGGTGCTGTTGCGCTGATTTGGAATGTTATGGGCGTCATTAATTTCTTCATGCAGATGAATCCAGACGCGCTCGCTGATTATCCTGAGGCGGCACGCTCGTTAGTCGAAGGCCGACCCGTATGGGCCACCGGAGCTTTTGCGATAGCCGTTTTCGGCGGTGCGCTTGGCTGCCTTCTGCTTCTGCTCAGGAAGTCGGCTGCGTACTACGTGTTTATCGTGTCGCTGCTTGGCGTGATTGTGACAAATATCCATGCATTTGGCATAGCTGGTTCGACTGAGATCTGGGTGGGTAGCCTGATGTCGTTAGTAGTGTCAGCATTTTTGATATGGTATTCGAAGCAGGCCGAGAGTAAGGGCTGGATCGACTAGGAACAGTAGACGCTAAAGCAGCTGAGCTCTAACGTTGAATGCCCGATTTTTCGATTTTTCCAGTTTCTGTATAGCCGAAAGTGGCCGGACTAAGACAAAGAGTAGCCCGCGCAAGCGCGACTTGCGGCTTGCTGGGAATGGCTGCTTATTGCTGTAATTCGGCCATTCGGGCAGGTAGCGAAGCTCGATAGAGTCTGACGCCGTCAGTCAGATCGAATACTGCCTATTACAAATCAATAAAACACCTGGATGCACATCCGAGACAGTTTTTTATCCCGGAGTTTCTTTGAGTCTTTGCGGCTAGAAGTTTTTTACCTGTTCTCTGCGCTCTCCGCGTCCCTGCGGTGAGGATTGTTTTTCCTTCCTTGCGACCTTCCGGTAACCGCTCCCTGCGTTACTCTACCTCCTGCATCCATGCAGTCGTGCGCCTTTGCGGTGAGAAGTTTCGTGGTTAACCGAACACGATGGTGCGGTTGCGGAACACCAGTACCTGGCGCTGGAGGTGGCGCCAGATGGCACGAGAGAGGACGATTTTCTCCAGGTCCTGGCCCTTGCGTACCAGGTCGGCGACGGAATCGGTGTGCCGGACATGGACGACATCCTGTTCGATAATGGGGCCGGCATCGAGGTCGGCCGTGGCGTAATGACTGGTGGCGCCGATCAGCTTGACGCCGCGCTTGTGGGCGGAGTGGTAGGGCCTCGCTCCCGGAAAAGCCGGCAGGAAAGAATGGTGGATGTTGATTATCTGGCCGGGATAGTGCCGGATAAAGTCCTCGCTCAGGACCTGCATGTAGCGCGCGAGCACGATGAAATCGATGTTGTAATCCTGCAGCAGTGCCAGCTGGCGCTGTTCCTGGTCCTGCCGGGTTTGCGGGTTGACCGGGGACGTGTGGTAATCGATGCCCAGGCTTTCGGCAGCAGTGCGCAGGTCGGGGTGGTTGCTGATAACGAGGGGTATTTCTACCTGCCAGTCACAGGCCTGGTAACGTGCCAGGATGTCGTACAGGCAATGCGAATACCTGGATACGTAGATCGCCATGCGCGGTATAACATCGGAGAAGTGGAGCGTCCACTGCATGCCCAGGCGCGTGGCGACCTCAGCCTTGAACCGCTCGCCGATTTCGCCGCGCGCGATTGAAAACTCCGCAAGGTCCCATTCGGTGCGCATGAAAAACTGGCTTTCATCGCTGTCGACATGCTGTTCGAGATCAATGATGTTGCCCCCGTGCCTGAAGATGAACTCGGTGACGGAGGACACCAGGCCCCTCTGATCGGGGCAGGAGATAAGTAATATTGCAGCGTGTTTGTCACCCATAGCTTGCGACGATTAAAGGTTGTCTACCGCTGCGGTGAACGGGCGCGTCCCTTGCCGTAAGCAGATTGACATGCGTTGTAACGATTCGCAGTTGCCCTGTGGCGGCGCGGTTTGTCCCTGTCGTCCCGCAGCCATTGCAGTGCCAGATCCCTGTCCCTGAACAGTTTGATGTGCCACTCCCTGTCCCTGGGAATGCGCACCAGGCTAAGGGTCATTTTTTCGGAGATCGGGTTGTTAGTGACAACCGCCATGGTCCTGATCTGCGGAATGGTGGCCAGCTTCCTCTGGGCCGCGAAGGTGTAGGTGTATGGGTTGACCTTGTTTATCAGCAGTGAAAACGGGGTTTTCAGGTGCGTGATCAGGAAGTTGTGGTATTCATTCACCATGGCCAGGTCCATTTCGATGCCATTGTCGATAATGACCTCGGCAATGTCCTCTTCCAGGCGGATGATCTTGCCGAAGCCGAGTTCGTATATCTCGGGCCTGTTCATGGTGTCGGATTTGCGTTACCGGGGTGTCTCGGGTCAGTCCAGGTACTCGAATAATTTCACGACGCGTTGTACGCCGCTCACCTGGCGTGCCTTTTCCGTCACGGCAGCCGCTTCACTTCTGTAGAGCATGCCCATCAGGTAGACGGTACCGTTCTCGGTCACCACCTTGACCCGGACGGGGTTGAATCCTTCCAGTCCCTTGATGCCGAACAGGCTGGTTTTTACCTTGCCGGTGATCAGCGTGTCACTGCTGCGTGTCATCAGTGAACTGGGGGCGGCAATGCTCATCTCGTTGTGGACCAGGCGCACCTTTTCAATACCCCGGGTGATGGTCTCGGCGCGGGCGCGTAATTCGGCAGTGGGGGCCTCGCCCGATAGCAGGACAATCCCGTTGAAGCTGGTGATGTTGATATGGATCTGGCTGTTGAGTTCCTTGTCGTTGAAGATCGCCATGCGTGTCTTCAGTTCAACGCCCTCGTCATCGACGAAGGAACCGACCGTGCGCCGGTCATAGACGGCTGCGCCTCCGGCGGCCGCGCCTCCGACAACTACGGGCGTGCACCCGTAAAACAGGTTCGCGGTGATCAAGGCAACAATCAATAGCTGGTAGAACTTCATCTGTTTCAGTCTCCTCTGGAGGGATCTATCAGGCTGTCAGTACGGACGTCACACCGGGATAGGTACAGGACCGATGCCCGGCTAGTTTATACCAAAGTGCTGAAGGCATCCTGTATCCATTCAACGGCCGGATCCCCGGCCTCGCCGCTGATGGAGATCACGTCGAAGCGACAGGGCCGTGCGGCCATCTCCGGGTGTGCCTGCAGGTAAAGCTGTGCACAGGCCGTGATCTTTGCCTGCTTGCGGTGGTCGACGCTTTCGGCACCCGAGCCGAAACTGGCCTGGCGCCGGTAACGCACCTCCACGAAGACCAGGCTGTCACTGTCAGCCATGATCAGGTCGATCTCACCCGGACGGCGCTGGTAATTGCGCTCGATCAGCTCCAGGCCCTGCCCCTGCAGGTAGTGGCAGGCGAGTGACTCGGCATCCCTGCCGCGACGGGCCGGCCCCATGTTCAGGGGGCAGTGGTCTCCGCCGGGGTCTCTGCACTGGATTCCAGCGGCTGTGGCAGGCCCTGACGGAACCTGGCCCAGCGCAGGGTGCGGTGAATCTGTTGCCGGGAATCCAGCGTCAGATTGCCGGTGACGCCGTGATAGGAGCCAAACATCCCGCTGCCCAGTTGCCTGAGGTAGGGCGTGATGCGGAAGGCATCGATGCCGAGCGCATAAAACCGGCCGTAGCGGTCGCTGTTGGCCTGCCAGTGTTCCCTGATGGTCTGCTTGAGGTGCTGCCAGCTGCCGCTGTCTTCCAGGGTCCAGGGCATGTCACAGAAGACGATCCCGTTCAGGTCATGGTCACGGTCCGGGTCCGGTTGTCCGGTGTAGACATGGGAGGTGCTGAACACGGGGACCCTGGAGGCCCGGTAGAAGCTCAGCTGCGGGCGAAGCAGGCGCGCCTGCCTGGGGGTGGCCAGCAGGAAAATGAAGTCAATATCCTGGCGGCGGCGTGGTTCGTATTCGATTTGCTGGCCGAGTTGCCGTACCAGGCGCTGGTGCCGGTCCCTGCTGCCATCCAGATTGAGTGCGGCGCTGATTGCCTGGCCATGGTCGGCTTCCTCTGGATTGTAGAACTGCTGAACCAGCAGTTCTCCGCCCTGGTTTGTCCATTCCTCGCTGAATGCCGCGAACACCCGGCTACCCCAGCTGCTATCGGGTGCCAGGGCCACGGCCCGGGTATGGCCCTCATGCCAGGCCCGGCGGGCGACCTCGCGCGCCTCGTCTTCCGGTGCCAGACCGAACTGGTACAGCGCCGGGTTTTCCAGGTCTTCCCTGTCGGCCCGGTTGAGTGCCAGCACCGGGACCGGCAGCTGCTCCTGCTGCAGCAGTACCTGGACTGCCTCCTTGCGCAGCGGGCCGATTACAAAACCGGCGCCTGCGGCAACGGCCTGCTGATAGGTCGCCAGTACCGCCAACGGATCCGTGCCCACGTCATAAACGCGTATCTGCGGACGCGGGATGCCCTGGGACGTGTCGTACCAGGCGGCCAGCACACCGTCGCGTACAGCCGTCCCGGCACCGGCCAGCGGGCCACTCAGCGGGAGCAGCAATGCGATCTGCGCAGGTGCCTGTCCGGCAAGCCGCATGCTGCCGAGCAGCTCATCTATGAACGGGCCGCTGGCCGGGTGGCCCGGGTAGCGCATTTGCCAGTGCGGGATGACATCGGAGAGGGCGTCCGGCTGTTGCAGGTAGAGGCGCGTCAACTCCACCAGCTCCATCCACCCGCTGAGTGCGTCCGGTGGCGGTGCCGTGCGCAGACTCTGCAACTCGGCATCGGAGAGACCGGACACGGCCTCCCAGGTGCCGTACTGGTTTTCCAGACGCTGTTCCGGGTCCGTCAGCAGGCCGTTGGCTGCGATGTGCTCGCGGGCGCTGTTGAAATAGTCACCGTTCAACCGGTAGGCCTCGGCGCGCAGACGCCGGTAATCCGCGGCATGAGGTCCGCCGGCCGGGACCGCTTGCAGCAGCGTCAGGACCCGGTCGGGATGACCCTCATTGAGTGCCAGCCGGGCGCGGTTGACAGCATAATGCTGGCCCTGAAGCCCGCTCAGTCCCTCCGGTGCCAGGCCGTCGAGCAGCTCGGTGGCACGCAGCTGATCGCCGCCCCGGATCAGGACACCGATGGCATGCAGCTGCAGATCCTCCTTCCGGGGCGTGACCGCAACTCTTGCGGCGTCCAGGTAAAGAGCCGCGGCGCCCTGGTAATTACCTTGAGATTCAAGGGCCTGTGCACGCTGTCGCAGCTGTGCATCGGGATCGGCCGGGGTGGGGCGCACGGGGGCGCCGCAACCGGACAGCAGCAGGATACAGAGGCTGGTGAACAGGATCAGCAGGGCGGCGGGGCGGGGCAGATACATGTAAACGGACTCGGACTGTGGCCTTGAAGAACGAAGTCCGCAGACTCTACTGAAAAGCCCTGGTGTCGTCCACTGATCGGCCGGCCAATCCTCTTGCCCGCAATAATTTTGCTAGGATGCGCAGCTCACCTCGACTGGAGATGCTGATGGCGATGAATGAGGGTGTGCTCTACGTGGTGGCGACACCCATCGGTAATCTGCAGGATATCACTGCCCGGGCACTGGATACCCTCAAGCGGGTGGCGCGCATCGCCGCCGAGGATACCCGTCACAGCCGCAAGCTGCTGGCGCACTACGGTATTGATACGCCGATGACCGCACTGCACGAGCACAATGAACCCGAGGTCACCGGTACGCTGCTCAAAATGCTGCATTCGGGCGCTGACCTCGCCCTGATCGCGGATGCCGGCACGCCGCTGATCAGTGATCCGGGTTTTTTCCTGGTACGGGCGGTGCGCCAGGCGGGCATGAGAGTCGTTCCCGTGCCGGGTCCTTCCGCCTGCATCGCCGCCCTGTCCGCATCCGGCCTGCCCACGGACCGCTTCGTGTTCGAGGGATTTCTGCCCGCGCGCGAACACGCCCGCCGCCAGCGCCTGGAGGCACTCCGCGACGAGTACCGCACCCTGGTGTTTTACGAGTCCTCCCATCGGGTTGCCGACTGCCTGACCGACATGGTCGAGGTCCTGGGGGCGGGGCGTACCGCCGTGGTGGCGCGCGAGCTCACCAAGACCTTCGAGACGATCAGGGCCGGCGCATTGTCCGAGCTGCTCGCCTGGTTGCAGGGGGACGTTCAGCAGCAGCGGGGCGAGTTTGTCATCATGGTGCACGGAGAAGCGCCGGCCGCCGGGGCCGCGATGGACCCGCAGGCGCAGCAGGTGCTGGAGTTGCTCATGCAGGAACTGCCCCTGAAACAGGCGGCCGCACTTGCCTCGAAGATTACCGGACTGGCGAAGAACCTCTGTTACCAGCGCGCCCTGGAACTGAAAAAGGCCAATTGAGTTTTAGCCGGTCTGGCGTTGCAGTGCCCAGGCAACGTGTTCGCGCACCAGGGCGGACGGGTGATCGGCACGCCTCTCCAGGGCCGCAATGATCTCCCGGGATGACTCCGCATTGCCCAGGCCCACGGCAAGATTTCTCAGCCAGCACTCGTAGCCGATACGGTAGATGGCGCTGCCGCGCAGTTTGCGCTCGAAGTCATCACGGTCCCAGGCGAACAGCTGCAGCAGCGTGGCACTGTCGAGACCGTTGCGGACGTGAAAATCTTCCTCCTGCGTGGTACCGGCAAAACGGTTCCAGGGACAGACCAGCTGGCAGTCATCGCAGCCATAGACCCGGTTGCCGAGCAGCGGGCGCAGCGCTTCCGGTATGGACCCGCGCAGTTCAATGGTCAGGTAGGAGATGCACAGGCGGGCATCCAGTTCGTACGGCCCGAGGATCGCGCCGGTCGGACAGGTATCGATGCAGGCCTGGCAGCTGCCGCAGTGTGCCTCGCCTGGGGTATCCGGCGGCAGCGGCAGGTTGGTATAGAGTTCGCCGAGAAAGAACCAGGAACCGGCCTGTTCATTGATCAGGTTGGTATGCTTGCCGATCCAGCCCAGCCCGGCCTTTTGCGCCAGCGCCTTTTCCAGTACCGGTGCGCTGTCGGTGAAGGCGCGGTAGCCGAAGGGACCGGTCAGTACCTCGATCCTGTCAGCCAGCTTCTGCAGGCGCTTGCGTATCACCTTGTGATAGTCGCGCCCCAGGGCGTAGCGTGACAGGTAGGCGTGCGCCGGGTCCTCCAGCTGCCTGTCCGCCGCTGCAGCCCCGGCGGGCCAGTAGTCCATGCGCACCGAGATGACGCGCACGGTGCCGGGTACCAGTTCTGCCGGCCGGCTGCGCCGGGTGCCGTGCCGCTGCATGTAATCCATGGCGCCATGCCTGCCGGTTTCGAGCCAGTGCAGCAGGCGGGCTTCATCCTCGCCGAGGTCGGTATCGGTAATGCCGACCTGCTGGAACCCCAGTTCCAGCCCCCAGCGCTTGATGTGCCGCGCCAGGGCGCGGTAATCAAGGTCAGGGTCTGCGGTCCGGAATTCCTCGTGCATGGGCGTTTTGAAGTCTGGATTTTTACGCGCGATTCACGGTATGTTGAATCGACGCAGGTATATAAAAACCACTGCTGGATATTGTCTGCATGATAAACAATGAACCCATAAACAGTAGCATCCCCCTGTATACCGCGCAGCAGGTCCGCATGCTGGATCAGGCGGCCACCGATGAGGCCGGTATCCAGGGGCATGTGCTGATGACCCGCGCCGGAGAAGCCGTGTGGAACTTTCTGCACCGGCACTGGCCGGATGCGCGTTCGATCGTGGTGGCCTGCGGTATCGGTAATAACGGCGGTGACGGCTACGTGGTGGCACGCCTGGCGCACGAGTCCGGCTGCCAGAGCCGGGTGATCGAGCTGGGCGATACCGGCCGCCTGACGGGTGATGCCCTGCGGGCGCGCAATGACTGGCTGGCAGCGGGCGGCGAGGCACACGGCTATGACGAGAAGTGCCTGGCGCGTGCCGATGTGATCGTCGATGCCCTGCTGGGGACCGGTCTGGAGCGGCCGCTGGAGGGAGAATGGCGGGCCGTTGTCGAGGCAATCAATCGGGCACCGACCCCGGTACTGGCCATCGACATCCCCACTGGCCTGCATGCCGACACCGGGGCGGTACTGGGCGTCAGTGTCAGGGCGTGCCACACCGTGACCTTCATTGGCCGCAAGCAGGGGCTGTATACCAGCGACGGACCGCAATACGCCGGCACGGTTACCTTCACTGACCTGCACGTGCCGGCATCAGTCTACCGGCAGACCCTGCCGGCCGCGCAGCTGCTCAGGGATCCGCCCCTGGGCAGGCTTGCCCGGCCGCGGACGCGCACGGCGCACAAGGGCGACCACGGCCGCCTGCTGGTGGTTGGCGGGGAATCCGGGATGCAGGGTGCGGTACAGCTGGCCGGTATGGCGGCCCTGCGCGTCGGTACCGGGCTGGTCAGTATTGCCACCCGGCCGGAGCATGCGGCGATGATCGCGGCCGCGAACCCGGAGCTGATGAGTCACGGGGTCGCCGGGGCGGGGGACCTGGCGGAGCTGTTGAAACGTGCCGGTATTGTGATTGTCGGGCCCGGACTTGGCCAGTCGCGCTGGGCGCAGGAACTGTTTGCTGCAGTGCTGGATACCGATCTGCCGCTGGTGGTGGACGCCGATGCCCTGAACCTGCTGGCCCGGGAGCCGGGAATCCGTGACAACTGGGTGTTGACACCGCACCCGGGCGAAGCGGGACGCCTGCTGAAGATTTCCGCCCGGGATGTCCAGACCGACCGCTTCGCCGCGGCTTCCGCCCTGGCCCGCGACTACGGTGGCACGGTGGTGTTGAAGGGGGCCGGTACACTGGTATCCGGTGCGGCCGACACGGTCACGGTATGTGCGGTGGGCAACCCCGGCATGGCGACGGCCGGCATGGGCGATGTCCTCAGCGGGGTCATCGCCGGGCTGGCGGCCCAGGGTCTGGGCCTGCGGCAGGCCGCGCTGGCGGGGGTCTGCGTGCACGGGATCGCCGGCGACCGGGCCGCGCTCGCCGGTGAACGCGGGATGACGGCGGGCGATGTCATCAATGCGCTGCGTGTTGTGATGGAGGCGGAAGGCGAGTCCGGATGAAACTCTTCGCAGCGGATGAGGCGGCCATGCAGGACCTCGGTTTGCGCCTGGCGCAGGCGGCAGGCGGGCCCGGTGTCATTTATTTTCAGGGCGACCTGGGTGCCGGCAAGACCACGCTGGTGCGCAGCCTGCTGCGCGGGCTTGGCTACCAGGGCAAGGTCAAGAGTCCGACCTACACGTTGATCGAACCGTATCCGCTGGGAGAGTTGACGGTCTATCACCTCGACCTCTATCGACTGGCCTCGGGGGAGGAGCTGGAATGGATCGGTATCCGCGACCTGATGACCGGAACCGAACTGCTGCTGGTTGAATGGCCGGAACAGGGGCAGGGTGCACTGCCGCCTGCCGACCTGGTCATCGCCATCGATTACCGCGACACGGGTCGGCAACTGGATCTGCGCGCGACCAGTGAACGGGGTCGCCGGTGGCTGGCAGCCATGCCGGACAGGCGCCGTAGCGGTGTCGGGTGAGCCATGTTCTTGTTATGTAACGTACAATACGACAGGGACTTATCGTGTATCCCTTGGGCTCTCCGAGAACTTCTTATGCTATCTCATGGAGTTTCAACATAATTATTGAAATTATGCGGGAGATGTGGCTAAGATACGCCCATCTGCAGCGTATCCGTGGGGGGCGGTCCAGCTCGTGAACAGGCTAATCACAGCATGTTGCCTCTGGCTCATCGGCCAATCTCCGGTCTGGGCGGCGCCGGTCGAGGTAAATGGCGTGCGCCTGTGGGCGGCACCGGACCATACCCGCGTGGTATTCGATATCAGCGGGCCGGTCGAACATACGCTGTTTTCCCTGCATGATCCCGAACGCCTGGTCATCGATGTCCCGGCCGCCCGTACCGGTGCCTCACTGCAGGCCCAGGACCAGGCCGTCGGAATGGTGAGAAAGATACGTACCGCCTTGCAGGACGAGGGCGTACTGCGAATCGTGCTGGACCTGGAACGCCAGGCCAAGCCGCGCAGCTTCACCCTGAAACCGGGCGGGCAGCACGGACACCGCCTGGTCGTTGACCTTTACGAAACCGATGTCAGCCAGAAGAAGTCCCCCGTCAAGAAGTCGGTCAAAGAGGAGCCCCGCCTGCGCGACCTGGTGGTTGCCATCGATGCGGGTCATGGGGGTGACGACCCGGGTGCGATCGGCCACGGCGGGACCCGGGAGAAAGACGTCGTGCTGTCCATCGCCCGGCGGCTGGCCGCCCTGGTCGAGAAGGAGCCGGGGATGCGACCGGTACTGATCCGCGAGGGTGATTACTACATCGGGCTGCGTAAACGCATCGACATCGCCCGCCAGCAGGGCGCCGATCTGTTCATATCCATTCATGCCGACGGCTTCCGCGACCGGCGTGTCAAGGGTTCCTCCGTTTATGTCCTGTCGCGGCGCGGTGCCTCTTCCGAGATGGCGCGCTGGCTGGCGGAAAAGGAGAATTCGGCGGACCTGGCCGGCGGGGTGAGGCTGGATGACAAGGATGACCTGCTGGCCGAGGTGCTGCTTGACCTGTCGCAGACGGCAACCATCGAGGCCAGTGTTGAGGTGGCCGCCAACATGCTGGGTGAACTCAAGCGCCTCGGCAAGACCCACAAGTCCTCGGTCCAGCAGGCCGGTTTTGTTGTGCTGAAGTCACCGGATATCCCTTCGGTGCTGGTCGAGACGGCATTTATCTCCAACACCTCGGAGGAACGCAAGCTGCGCGACCATCAGCACCAGGAGTCACTGGCACGTGCCATGCTGCAGGGAATCAAGGGCTATTTCGCCAGTCACGCACCGCCCGGAACCCATCTGGCGGCCTTCGAACATGTCATCAGACCGGGCGACACCCTGGGTCATATCGCCCAGCGTTATGATGTCAGCCTGAACCGCCTCAAGGGCTATAACGGACTGAAATCCGACCGCCTGCGCATCGGGGAGACCCTGCGTATACCGCCTGCCGGCAGTTGATCCGGCACCTTCCGCCTGAACTTAATCCTCGCCTCCCGGTCAACCCCGGTGTGGCGTGGCGCTGCAAGCGCCGTAATATGCGCCTGTGAACGGATGATTGCCTTGAAAGCACTGTGGATAATGCCCCTGGGTCTGTTGCTGGGCGCCTGCCAGTCCGTGGCGACCAATGACCGTGGCTCGATCTGGTTCAGGATGCCGCCCGGCTCGGAGCTGGTACTGAATCGGCCGCTGAGCATCCCGGCACAGCGGGCGCATGTCATGCTGCAGCACGGGACGGCTGCCGGGGCGGCCAGTGAATTCGAGGTTGCCTGCCGTTTCGAGGTCAGGGACCTGGGTCCCCGGGTCATCCAGCCCGACAGCTTTCTGATTACCGGCTACGGCAGCCAGCAGGAGTGGGAAAACTACCCGCATACCAAGCGTTTCTACAAGACCTTCCGGCTGAAATCGAAGCACCAGTCCGGGATTATGCCGATGGTCTGCGAGTACTTTGACTGGCCGCTGTTCGGGCGCCCGATCACCCAGGCCCAGATCGAGGAGGCGCTGGGCGATTATTTCAGTTTCAGGTATTCCGAGTAAGGCGCCCCGGTCATGACTGCCGGGCCGGTTAGCGGCGATTGGGTTATCATGGGCGCCCGATGCGTATCCAGGTACTCCCTTCACAACTGATCAACCAGATTGCTGCCGGTGAAGTCATCGAGCGGCCGGCCTCCGTGGTCAAGGAACTGCTGGAAAACAGCCTGGACGCCGGGGCCGACACCATAGAGGTGGACATCGAGGCGGGCGGCAAGCGCCGCATCCGGGTGCGCGATAACGGCAGCGGGATAGCGCACCAGGAAATCCCGCTGGCCCTGTCACGTCACGCCACCAGCAAGATCGCCTCGCTGGAGGACCTGGAGCGCATCGATAGCCTGGGCTTTCGCGGCGAGGCACTGCCCAGTATCGCCTCGGTATCGCGCCTCAAGCTGAGTTCGCGTCTGCGCGGGTCGGAAGCCGGTTGGTCCGTACAAAGCAACGGGACCGAACATGAACCCCTGGCCACACCGGTGGCGCACCCCGATGGCACCACCGTTGATGTCCGCGACCTGTTCTACAACACCCCCGCGCGTCGCAAGTTCATGCGCACGGACAATACCGAGTTCAGGCACATCGAACAGGTGGTGCGGCGCATCGCCCTGGGCTGTTTTCCGGTGGAGGTTCGGCTGCAGCATAACCAGCGCCCGGTTCTGCAGCTGCCGTCTGCCGAAACCCGCGCACAACAGGAGCGGCGTATCGCCAGGGTCTGCGGGCAGGCCTTCATGGAGGCGGCCGTCCATGTCGAGCACGCCGGAGCCGGGCTGTTGCTGCATGGCTGGATCGCGCAGCCGACCTTCTCGCGCAGCCAGCCCGACCTGCAGTTCTTCTACGTCAACGGCCGCATGGTGCGCGACAAGCTGGTCACGCACGCCGTCCGCCAGGCCTACCAGGATGTCCTGTTCCACGGGCGGCACCCGGCCTACGTACTGTTCCTGGACATGGACCCCGCCGGCGTCGATGTCAATGCACACCCCACCAAGTACGAGGTGCGCTTCCGTGACAGCCGCCTGGTGCACGATTTCCTGTTCCGGACCCTGCACGAGGCGCTGGCCGGGATTCGCCCCGACGGGGTACAGCCTGCACCGCGACCGGCACAGCCATTGCACGCGCTGGATATCGGGACGGGCCCGGGGCAACCCCCCGGGCAAACGGGTATGCCCCTGGGGGTAGGCGAGCAGCTGACCGGCTATGCGGCCCTGCACCCGAGGCCGGCGCCTGTTGCCAGGTCCGCCCCCGCAGCCGGGGAACCGGCCGGCGACTGCCCGCTGGGCTTCGCGCTGGCCCAGCTGCACGGGGTCTATATCCTGGCGCAGAATGCGCAGGGCCTGGTGCTGGTCGATATGCATGCCGCCCATGAACGCATCACCTACGAGGGCCTGAAGGCGTCCCGGGCGGGTGACGGGATCCGCAGCCAGCCACTGCTGGTGCCGGTCAAGCTGAGTGTCAGCCAGCGCGAGGCGGAGCTTGGCGAATCCCGTCAGGCCTGGTTCAGTGAACTGGGATTCGAGGTCGATCGCATGGGCCCGGAGCAGCTGGTCGTGCGCCAGGTACCGGTACTGCTGCACGACACGGATATCGAGACCCTGGTGCGGGACGTGCTCTCCGATCTGCTCGAGCATGGCAGCAGTCAGCGCATCGAGACCGTGGTGAACGAAATACTCTCCACCATGGCCTGTCACGGCTCGATACGCGCCAACCGCCGCATGACTCTCGATGAAATGAATGCCCTGCTCAGGGACATGGAGCGTACGGAGCGGAGCGGCCAGTGCAACCACGGCAGACCGACCTGGGTGCAGATCGGGCTGGCTGAGCTGGACAAGCTGTTCCTGCGCGGACGCTAGCACTAAACGGGGACATTCTGCTTTTTTGTCTGAACGGGAAGTACGGTTGTCCAGTAATGTGAAAAAAGCAGAATGTCCCCATTTGCCGCCCGCGGTGTTCCTCATGGGGCCCACGGCCTCCGGCAAGACCGCCGTGGCCATCGGGCTGCTCGGGGAGTTCCCCTTCGAGATCATCAGCGTCGACTCCGCGCTGGTCTACCGGGGTATGGATATCGGCACCGCCAAACCGGATGCCGCGACCCTGCAGGCCGCACCCCACCGCCTGATCGATATCCGCGATCCCTCGGAGCCCTATTCTGCGGCGGAATTTCGCGTCGATGCCCTGGAGGCGATGGCGGAGATCACGGCACGGGGACGGATCCCGCTGCTGGTGGGCGGCACCCTGCTTTATTTCCGTGCCCTTGAGCAGGGCCTTTCGGATATGCCGCCGGCCGATCCGGAGGTGCGCGCGATGCTGGAACAGCAGGCACAGCAGCTTGGCTGGGCTGCCATGCATGCGCGCCTGCAACAGGTCGACCCCGTGTCGGCGGCACGCATCCATGCAAATGACCCGCAACGCATACAGCGTGCACTGGAGGTCTTTGAGCTCACTGGCCGGCCACTGAGCAGTTTCCATGCGGGCGGGCGGACGGCGGCATTGCCTTACCGCCTGGGCAAACTGGTTCTGGCCCCGGCGGATCGTGTGCTGTTGCAGCAGCGCATCGAGCAGCGCTTCGATGCCATGCTTGCGGCAGGGTTCGCTGATGAAGTCCGGCGGCTGTACCGGCGAGCTGACCTTGGCCCCGAACTTCCGGCCATGCGTGCAGTCGGTTACCGGCAGGCGTGGGCCTGGCTTGAGGGTCGGCTCAGCTATGAAGAAATGGTGATTCAGGCTATAGTAGCCACACGCCAGTATGCCAAGCGCCAGTTGACCTGGCTGCGCGGTGAGGAGGATACTTGGTGGTTTGACTCCGGGTCCCCTGATGCCACGCGGGAGGTGGCGCACTACCTCCGGGGCTGGCTCGGAAAAACATAACAAGTATGTGATTGTGCTAGAATTTCCAGTATTATCACAGGAGGATATGGCAGGCTATGAGCGCAAAAGAATACAAGGGGAGACAGAGCGTTGGTGTATGGGACAAGAAAAAGGAGAAATGACATGAATAGAGGGCAATCTTTGCAAGACCCGTTTTTAAACGCACTGCGCAAGGAGCGAGTCCCGGTGTCGATCTATCTGGTCAATGGCATCAAGCTGCAGGGTCAGATTGAGTCGTTTGACCAGTTTGTAGTTCTTCTCAAGAATGCCGTCAGCCAGATGGTTTACAAGCATGCGATTTCCACTGTCGTGCCTGCACGTAATGTCCGCTTCACGGGAGCTGACGCCGGTTCCGATAACAACGGTGGTAATGAGCCGGGTAATGCCTGAGATCATAACCACCGCGCTGCCAGGGTGGCTGTTTGTTCGAACGCCCTGACAGCGGTGAGCGGGCCGTACTGGTCCATGTGAACTTTCCCGCCGGTAATGACCGGGAGGACCTCCAGGAATTCACCGAACTGGTTCGCTCTGCGGGCGCGACCCCGGTAGCAACCGTTACGGCAACGCGCAATGCACCGGATTCGCGCCTGTATGTCGGGCATGGGAAGGCGGAAGAGATCCACACCACCGTCCAGCAGTGTGAGGCCGACATCGTCATCTTCAATCACGCCCTCAGCCCCAGCCAGGAACGCAACCTGGAGCGGCTGCTGTCCTGCCGGGTGCTGTCGCGGACGGGCCTGATACTGGATATCTTTGCCCAGCGTGCGCGTTCCTTCGAGGGCAAGCTGCAGGTCGAGCTGGCACAGTTGCGACACCTGTCAACCCGGCTGGTGCGCGGCTGGACTCACCTGGAACGTCAGAAGGGTGGTATCGGCCTGCGCGGACCGGGCGAGACCCAGCTGGAATCGGATCGTCGCATGATCAACGCGCGTATCAAGATGATCAACAAGCGCCTTGAGAAGGTCGAGCGGCAGCGCGATCAGGGGCGCCGGGCACGCAGCCGGGCCGATGTGCCCACGGTCTCACTGGTGGGTTATACCAATGCCGGCAAGTCAACACTGTTTAACGCGCTCACCGGCGCCCATATCTATACCGCGGACCAGTTGTTCGCGACGCTGGATCCCACCCTGCGGCGCATGGAGCTCCCTTCCGTGGGGCCGCTGGTGCTGGCCGACACGGTCGGATTCATACGCCACCTGCCGCATGACCTGGTCGCGGCCTTCCGTGCCACGCTGGAGGAAACCCGCAAGGCCGATCTGCTGTTGCATGTCGTTGACGTGCAGGATACAGATCGCGCGGGGCGAATCGCGCAGGTCAACGAGGTATTGCGCGAGATTCGCGCAGACAAGGTGCCGCAGCTGTACATCTACAACAAGATCGACCTCAACGGTATGGAGCCGCGGTTAGAACGTGACGCCGAGGGCAGGATAAGCAGGATCTGGCTCTCGTCCATGAGCGGGGCAGGCCTCGACCTGCTGACAGCTGCATTGACCGAGTATTTTCAGAGCGCCCAGGTGCATGGATGGCTGCATCTGTCGCCACGGGCGGGCGCTGTTCGGTCCAGCCTGTTCGGGCTCGGCTGCGTCTTGTCGGAGCAGGTGGATGAACAGGGCGACTGGTGGCTTGAGGTCCGGATGGCGCGGCGGGATATCGACAGGTTGACAGGCGATCCGGAACTGGGTGTACGTTTCCACCCTGCCGATGGTCATGATCTCCTTGCGGGGACTGCCTAGCCTTCTTTAGAATTGGTCTTTCCGTATTGATACTGTACTGCTCCACCAGGGGCACACCGAAATATTGACTGGAGTTTTATATGGCTTGGAATGAACCGGGTGGTGATAACCGCGATCCCTGGGGTGGGCGCGGCGCCAGTGAGGGTCCCCCCGATCTGGATGAAGTCGTCCGCAAGCTGCGTGACAGGATGAACCGCCTGTTCGGCGGCCGCGGCGGTGGTAAGGGCAATGGCAAGGGCACTGTACCGTCAATCAGCCTGGGTTTTGTTGCCATCCTGCTGCTGGTGGTCTGGGCCCTGTCAGGTATCTACCTGATCCAGCCTGCCGAGCGTGGTGTGGTGTTGCGCCTGGGCACATTCAAGACCCTCACCGGTCCGGGTCCCCACTGGTATATGCGCTTTATCGAGAGCGTGGAAAAGGTCGACGTGGACCGGGTGCGCACCGTCAGCCACCGTGCGAAGATCCTGACCCGGGATGAAAACATCATCCAGGTGGAGCTGGCCGTGCAGTACCAGGTCAAGGATGCCAAGGATTACCTGTTCCAGGTGCGCGATCCCGACTATACCCTGCAGGAGGCCACGGAAAGTGCCTTGCGTGAGGTCATCGGCGGCATCCCCATGGACAAGTTCCTCACCGGCGGTCGCGGTGAAATCGTGCGCCAGACCAAGGAGCTGATCCAGACCATCCTGGAGCGTTACCAGACCGGCCTGATCCTGACCAGTGTCAACCTGCAGGATCCGCAGCCGCCGGAAGAGGTGCAGGGTGCCTTCCAGGACGCCATCAAGGCCCAGGAGGACGAGGTCAAGTTCAAAAACCAGGCGGAGGCCTATGCACGTGACATCGTGCCACGGGCCCGCGGTGAGGCGGCCCGTATGCGCGAGGAGGCTGTTGGCTACAAGGAACAGGTCATCGCGCAGGCCGCAGGTGAGACCAGTCGCTTCCTGCAGACCCTCAAGGAGTACGAGAAGGCCCCCGAGATCACCCGTACGCGGCTTTACCTGGAGACCATGGAGGAGGTTCTCGCCAACACCAGCAAGGTCGTGATGCAGGCACAGGACGGCAACAGCCTGATGTACCTGCCACTGGACAAGCTGATGGAGAGACCACCCGGCTACGCGCTGCCGGCGACTGGAGGGACACAGATCAGGACCGACCAGGAAGAAACAACACAAGATACCCAGGGCCGGCGCAGTCCGTTGAGAGAGGGAGGTGTACGCTGATGGCTGCCAGCAGAATATTTATGGTGTTGATAACGCTCGGCCTGCTGGTGCTCACGACGTCGTTTTTCATCGTGGACGAACGCCAGCTCGCCATCAAGTTCCAGCTCGGTGAAATCGTGGATTCGGAATACGAGCCGGGCCTGCACTTCATGAAACCGCTGTTCATCAATAATGTCCGCAAGTTCGACAAGCGCATCCTGACCCTGGATACCCGTCCGGAACGGTTCCTGACCGGTGAGAAAAAGAATGTCTCCGTGGACTTCTTCATCAAGTGGCGGATCAAGGACCCGGCGATCTTCTACACCTCCTTTGGCGGTGATGAACGCCAGGCCTCGCTGCGCCTGCTGCAGATCATCAATAACGGCCTGCAACTCGAGTTCGATCACCGCACCATCAAGGAGGTCGTGGCGACCGAACGTGCCGAGATGATGGATAACCTCACGGCCAAGGGCAACGAGGAGGTCCAGAAATTCGGCATCGAGATCGTCGACGTGCGCATCAAGCAGATCGAGCTGCCCGAAGACGTGCGGGCTTCGGTATTCCAGCGCATGCGGGCGGAACGTGAGCGGGTGGCGCGTGAACACCGGGCCCAGGGTGAAGAGACTGCCAAGGGGATACGGGCGGTGGCTGAAAGGGAGCGCACCGTACTGCTGGCCGAGGCGCAGCGTGATGCGGAGGTCATCCGCGGTGAGGGTGATGCCGTGGCGACCGAGACCTACGCCGGTGCCTACGGTCAGAATGAGGACTTCTACGAGTTTTACCGCAGCATGAATGCCTACCGCAGCGCACTCGGCAGCAAGCAGGATATACTGGTTTTGCAGCCGGATTCGGAGTTTTTCAGGTTCTTTAACTCCAACAAGGGCGCAGACCGCTAGTTCACAACCAGGATGACAGCCGGATGCATACTCCCGGGCCTGTGCCCGGATTTTTTTGCGGATGAATGATGCCGGTGTGGGATGACTTGCTTGCAGCCCTGGCCCTGGTGCTGGTGATCGAGGGGATCATCCCGTTTATCAGTCCGGCATCGATGCGCAGGATGCTGGAAACAGTTTCACAGATCGACGACAGGACCCTGAGAATCACGGGGCTGGTCAGCATGGCCAGCGGTGTTGTCCTGCTGTACCTGGTGCGCTAAAAAATAACGGTTACCGGAAAGATGAGCAATAAAGATCAATGGCTGTTGCCGGAAGGCATTGAAGAGGCCCTGCCACCCGAGGCCTGGCGGCTGGAGCGTGCCCGGCGTGAAATCCTCGACCTGTTTTCCGGCTGGGGATATGAACTGATCATGCCGCCATTCATCGAGTACCTTGAATCCCTGCTCACCGGGACCGGCAACGACCTGGATCTGCAAACCTTCAAGCTGACGGACCAGTTGACCGGGCGCATGATGGGGGTACGCGCCGACATGACCCCGCAGGCGGCGCGCATCGATGCACACCCGCTGAAGCGGTCAGCGCCCTCGCGCCTGTGTTATCTGGGTACGGTACTGCGGACCCGTCCGGAGGGTTTTGCCGGGACCCGCAGTCCGCTGCAGGTGGGTGCCGAGCTGTTCGGGCATGCCGGCATTGAAAGCGATGTCGAGATTCTCGGGCTGGTTCTCGAGTCACTCGCGGTCATGGGTGTTACCGAGGTGCACATGGACCTTGGCCATGTCGGGATATTTCGCGCCCTTGCCGCGGAGGCGGGGCTGGACGGCCAGCAGGAAGCAGCCCTGTTTGATGCCCTGCAGCGCAAGGCCAGTACCGAGATTGCCGAGATACTTGCAGGGAGCAGTGCCACTGAAGACCAGGGCAGGCGGCTGGCCTGCCTGGCGGAGCTGAACGGCGGGCACGAGATCCTGGCCAGCGCGCGTGAGGCCCTGGCGGGTGCCGGCAGCGAGGTGATGGGGGCGCTCGATAACCTGTGTGCTATCGCGGACGTCATGCAGCGCAGCCGTGCCGATACCTCACTGTTCTTCGATCTGGCGGAGCTGCGTGGCTACAACTTTCACACCGGAATGGTGTTTGCGGTTTTCGTTCCCGGGCGCGGCCAGGAAATCGCCCGCGGTGGACGCTACAACGATATCGGCAGGGTATTCGGCGGGGCGCGCCCGGCCACGGGATTCAGCATGGACCTCAGGACCCTGGCCGGTCTCGGCGCGCGTGATTACGACCTGCCCGCCGGCGCCATATTTGCTCCGGCAGACAGTGATCCCGCGCTGATTGATGTTGTCAGGAACTTGCGTGCGGCCGGTGAGCGGGTAATCTTCGAGCTGCCCGGGCAGCAGGGCGATGCCGCTGCCCTCGGTTGTGACCGGCATATTGTCCGTGAAGGCGGGGCCTGGCAGGTCAAACCGGTTTCATAGCACGTGCAGGACCTCGTACTGACGGACACGTTCAGGTCGGTCACTGCGTGAAGAGCGGGTCTGGATTATTGATTGTTGTTAACTACAGAGAGAATTTTCATGGGTAAGAATGTTGTCATCATCGGCACCCAGTGGGGTGACGAGGGCAAGGGGAAGGTCGTCGACCTGCTGACTGACAAGGCCTCCGCCGTGGTGCGATTCCAGGGCGGTCACAACGCCGGTCACACGCTGGTCATCGATGGCGAACAAACCATCCTGCACCTGATCCCTTCCGGAATCCTGCGCGAGGATGTGCTCTGCCTGATCGGCAACGGGGTCGTGCTGTCACCCACCGCGTTGCTGGAGGAGGTCGGGATGCTGGCCAGCAAAGGCATTCCGGCCCGTGAGCGGCTCCGGATCAGTGAATCCTGCCCGTTGATTCTTCCCTACCATATTGCACTGGACCAGGCGCGGGAGCTGGCGCGCGGCAAGAAGGCGATCGGCACCACCGGTCGCGGCATCGGCCCGGCCTATGAGGACAAGGTCTCGCGCCGCGGGTTGCGCCTCGGTGAACTGCTCGACCCGGAGCATTTCAAGGAACGCCTGCGCGAGGTCATGGAATACCATAACCACGCCCTGCAGCATTATTTCAAGACCGAGCCGGTGGACTACGAGCAGGTGCTTGACGAGGCCCTGGCGCAGGGAGAACAGATTGCTCCGCTGGTGGACGATGTGCCCGGCCTGTTGCACCGCCTGCGTGCCGAGGGCAAGAACATCATGTTCGAGGGCGCCCAGGGCGCCTTGCTGGATATCGATCACGGCACCTATCCCTACGTGACCTCATCGACGACGACCGCCGGCGGGGCGGCCAGTGGCAGCGGGGTGGGTCCGTGCGATCTCGACTATATACTGGGAATCGTCAAGGCCTATACCACACGCGTCGGCGCCGGCCCGTTTCCGACTGAATTATTCGACGCCGATGGCAAATACCTGGGAGAGCGGGGGCATGAATTCGGTGCGACCACCGGGCGCCAGCGCCGTTGCGGCTGGCTGGACACCGTCGCATTGCGGCGCTCGCTGGCCATCAACAGCGTGACCGGCATGTGTATCACCAAGCTCGACGTGCTGGATGGCATCGATACCATCAAGATCTGCGTTGCCTACCGGCTGGATGGCAAGACCATTGATACCCCGCCCGCGGGAGCCGACAGGATCGAACAGTGCGAACCGGTGTACATCGAAATGCCGGGCTGGTCGGATTCCACCCTGGACGCGGGCAGTTTCGAGGAGTTGCCGGCTGCCGCACAGGACTACCTGCGCAAAATCGAGGAGCTCTGTGACACCCCGGTCGATATCATCTCAACCGGGCCGGACCGTGCCGATACCATCATACTCAGGCATCCATTCGATACCTGATTGAGCGGTTGCCGCGGGGGTCCGGTTTCCGAAACGGGCGTGGTCTGTGGGGGGCTGGTTCAGGGCGTCAGCCGCTGTCCCTGATCCTTAGGCCGCGCCGCATTCCCCGGAAGTCTTCGGGTATTTGTCCTTGATCTCCTGGATCCGCCTGTCCTGTTCCATCTGTTCGGTCTTGTCGCCATGACGGGCCTTGAAGGCCGCATCCAGCTGGTCACCGATACTGGGATACTCGGCCTGGCGGCGGATGGCGTAATTCTCCAGCAGGCCATGATCAGAGATCTTGGCGAGTGCCCGCTTGAGCTGGATGTCAGTGGGCTTTTCGAGGGTTGAGTTCCATT
>Ga0224512_10001216_pt1 | contig 25362 bp, 25 predicted proteins | sample SF_May12_sed_USG_4_FD_169103 | JGI IMG/M metagenome (GOLD analysis project Ga0224512, IMG submission 169103) | Sediment microbial communities from San Francisco Bay, California, United States - SF_May12_sed_USGS_13 | ecosystem: Environmental > Aquatic > Marine > Sediment | place: USA... | reverse complement strand
GCCTCATCAGTTTGTCATCGTCGGAGAAGATCTTCCGGAAGCTGTCGATGACGAAGTAGCCCACGAATGGGCTCGGCAGCAGGATCCAAAGAATGTCCACTACTGCTGGCAAGTCAGGCAGTTGTGGCTGTTCTTCGATCCGAGGCTCTCGAGCAGCGCTACCGTTTCGGGAATGGGTGAAACGCGAGAGACCGGGCCGTTGGCCATGTCGGCGGTCGTCTGCCCGCGCCGGCTGACCACGGTCACGTCGCCACCCTGCTCCACGAGGTACAGGATCAACTCGTTGTCCCCGCGAGCTGCCGCGTGGTGGATGGCCGTATAGCCGTTGTGGTCTCGCTGATTGACGTCCATGCCGACCTCCTCGATGAGGAACTTCACCGAGGGAAGCCAGCCATTCTCGACGTGGCGGTGCGCGTTGCCCGCGAAGCCCTCCCCGTACCCGACTCCGGACGCGGCGTGGATCGCGTAGACCGCGGGTCCACCCACCGGAATCGGCGGGAGTCCGGAGGGATCCGGCGTCGCAGCCTTCACTGAATCCTGTCGCTGCGCGTGCTCGAGAACGACCTCGCGGAAGGCGGCCGCGTCCGCGCGGATGTCCGCTTCCGGAAGGTCGGCTTTCACCGAATCCGGCAGATCCTGCCAGATCGCGACAACCGCTGAGGCCTGGGCCGAGTCGCCCTTCACGGCAAACGAGTCCACATCGGCGAGCGCGTCGAGTTGGAAGGAGCGCTGCATCTCCTCGGGGCTTTGACGGCGCCGCTGCTCGGGGGCGATCGTCGCCACGAACGGGTCGGCACCCCACTCGTGGAGAAGCCGCATCGCCTCGACATCGGTCGCGTAGGCCGCGCGGAGGAAAGGTGTGGCGCCGTTCATGTCGATGAGTCCGCACCGGAAGTTCCCGCATCCCGTGTATTCCATGTACCACGGATGGGACACGAGCCGCGCATCGGGATCGGCGCCGGCGGCAAGAAGCGCCTCAGCCATTTCCAGATAGCTGGCCTTTTGCTGCGCACGCTCCTGCGGCTGGGGATACCGCGTGCGTGGCTGCCACTCCGCGTTGACCGCGGCGAACAGCGGCGTCGCGCCGTTGAGCGTCGACGCGACATTCGGGTCCGCGCCTCGGTCGAGCAACAACATCGCCGCGTCGAACTGGCCGTTGATCGTCGCGATCAGCAGCGGCGATGTGCCGTCCCCGCCACCCGTCTGATCGATGTCCGCGCCCAGGTCCAACAGCGCTTCGATCGACTCCAGGTGTCCTTGCCGAGCGGCATGCAACAACGGGGTCAACCCGCCGGTCGCGGAGATACTCGTCCTGAACATGCTCTCTCGGGCCGAGCTCCGACGCGCGCGGGGCGGGTCGGCCTCGTAGGCCTGCCGACCGGCACGCACCGCGGCCTGTACCTGCGCGGAGGTCGGAGCCCACTCTCCATCGTTCGTGAAGGCCTTGAGCACCTCCTGCTGCCGACGGCTCGCTTCGGCGTCGTAGCGCCGCATGAGGTCGAGATCGAGCGTCTCGGCAGAAAGATTCGGGTCGGCCCCGCCCTCGACGAGCGCCCTGATCGCGGCGACGCGATTCCAGGCCGCCGCGAAGATGAGCGGCGTCTGCGACCACTCGGATTCGATGGCGTTCGGATCGGCGCCCGCAGCCAGAAGTGCCTGGATGACATCAGGGTTGCCGGAAGTGGCACCCAGGTGCAACGCGGTGGAGCCGCTCGGATCGGTCTTGGCATCCACCTCGGCTCCGGCCTCGAGAAGCGCCTGGACGGCCTCGGGGTGTCCATTGCGCGCCGCGATGTGAAGCGGCCGGTACTCGCCGATCCTCGTCGACGACTCGACCACGGCACCCGCAGTGAGCACGACATTGAGGAGCCCCAGGTCACCATGCTCGGCGGCCCAGTGAAGTGCGCTCATTCCGTCGGCCAGCGCGGCGTTCACATCGGCTCCCTGGCGCAGGAGCATCCGTACACGCTCGACGTCCCCGTCTCGAGCCGCGCGAGCTACCGCGGCCTGCTCCTGCGCCGTGACCGGCGCGGCCAGGGTGAGCGTCGAGGTCAGCGCCGCGAGGGCGCCCAGGGTAAGCAAACGTCTCATCGTCGGTCTCTCTGAATGCCTTCGTTCACGCCTGTACCGCCGAGTCGAGGCTCCCGCCATCGCCGGTCGGCTCAACGGTCGGCCTAATAGACTTCCTGGGTCGTCGTGCGCCCGGACGACTTGAGCATGAAGCCACCCGTGCTGTCGCCGAAACTCTCCATGTCGGAGTGCCCGAGGTCCTGTAGGAGGGTCAGCATGGCGTTGGCCATCGGCGTTCCATCGGCGGCCTTGAGGTGCAGGTTCCCCTCCAAGAGGCCGTTGCCCTTCCCGAGGAAGACGAGCGGGCAGCGCCGGTGGTTGTGCAGGTTGGCGTCTGCCATGGGTGAGCCGAACATCACGATGGATTTGTCCAGCAGGTTGAGATCGCCGTCCATCGTGCTCTGCATCTTGTCGAGCAGATACGGGAGCATGCTCACCCGGTACTGGCAGATCTTGTTGAACTCCAGGATCGCCTCCTCACGCCCACCGTGGTGGGACGCGGGGTGGAAGGGCTTGTCGGTGCCCGCCTCCGGGAAGACCCGATTCTCCGAGTCGCGGCCCGTCTTGAACGAGATGACGCGCGTCATGTCGGTCTGGATCGCGAGGACCTGCAGATCGAACATGAGTTCCATGTGCTCGCGATAGGAGTCGGGCACGCCCGCGGGCGCTTCGGGGATCACCCGCTCCTCGCCACTCGTATTGTGCGCCTCGACCATGTCGATCCGGCGCTCGATCTCGCGAACGTTCTGTAGATATTGCTCCATGCGCTGACGGTCCTCGACCCCAAGCTCACGGTTCATCTGCCGAACCTCGCCGGTGATCCAATCGAGGATGCTCGACCGCATGGCGCGGCGCTCGGCGCGTTCGGCGGGCGAACCACCCGCCCCGAAGAGCATGTCGAAGGCGACGCGCGGGTCGCGGATCATCGGGAGTGGCTCGCTCGGAGACGCCCAGCTGATGGAATCGGTGTAGGCGCACGAGTAGTTGTAGGTGCAGCCTCCGGCCTGGTCGATATTCGGAATCGTGAACTGCATCGAGGGCAGCGGCGTGTCCTGGCCGAACCGACGGGCATAGATCTGATCCAGAGACGTGCCGACGAAGAGGTCGGAGCCCTGGGTCTGCTTCGGGTGGGACTGGGTCAGGAACACCGCGCTGGAGCGGAAGTGGTCACCGCCGATCTCCGGCGCCGTGAACGCCTCGGCCATGCGCACGTCCGTGTTGCTCACGATCGTGAGATAATCCTGAAAGGGCTCCAACGAGATGAGTGCGCTGTTCGGCGCCATCTCGAAGTCCTTGCCGATGATCTCGGGAGCGAACAGGTGCTGCGTGGCACCCCACTCGTTGCACCCGGCGAGTCCGTGGACCTCCTCGATGCAAATGAGAGGGGTCCTGGCCTCGGCGGCGCGGGTAACCGAGCCGCTCATCCGCCCGGCGGGCACCATCGCGTCGAGATACGGGAGCGCGACCGCCGCGCCCATGCCACGAAGGAACGTACGCCGGTCCAGGTGCTTGCCTGTGATGAACTCCATCGTCCCGAGTCTCCTGAAGTTGGGAGCTAGCTGTCTTCCGTCGTGTGCCTGCGCCTACCGGAACCTACTGAACGGCCCCATCCGCGACTGCTTCGGCCGCCCGCTTCATGCGGAACGGGTCGCTCTGGACCACCCCGATGATCAGGTCGGCCATACGATATTGCCCATCGTCTTCGGCTTCCGCCACGATGGAGCGAATGGTCGGCTGATCGAAGTATTCGACCCTACGCGCCAGTGCGTACGCCATGAGGTTCTCCGTCAGCGATCGCATCAGCGGAATGGGCCGGCGTAGTATCGCGTCGGCCACTTCTTTCGGGGTCGTGATGGGCGTGCCGTCATAAAACTCGCCGCGCGTGTCGAGCGACATTCCGTTCTCACGGACCCGCCACTGAGCCGTGACGTCGAAGTTGTCGAGAGCGAGGCCGATCGGGTCCATGAAGCGGTGGCACGCATTGCAGGTCGGGTTGGCCCGGTGGATCTCCATGCGCTCCCGCGTGGTCAGTCGCTTGCCCTCCTGCGTCCCCTCGGTCTCCTCGAGATCGGGAACCCCGGGCGGCGGCGGCGGCGGCGGCGTGCCCATGAGGACTTCCATCACCCATTTTCCGCGCAGAACCGGCGAAGTACGGTTGGCGAGCGACGTCAGGACGAGCACGCTGCCCTGCCCCAGTAACCCGCTACGCACACCGTCGGTGTACTCGACCTTGCGGAAGTGCCGGCCCGCGACCCCTTCCATGCCGTAGTGGTTGGCCAGACGCTCGTTCACGAAGGTGTAGTTCGCATTGAACATCTCGAGCGCGTCCCGATTCTCCTTGACGAGGTAGTTGAAGAAGAGCTCGGTCTCGCGGTGCATCGCGTCGGCGAGCGTCTCGTCGAAGTTCGGATAGAAGTTCGGGTCGGGTCGGACCTTGTAAAGGTCTTGGAGCCTCAGCCACTGGGCCGCGAATCGCGTCCCGAGCGCTTCGGAGCGCGGGTCGGCGAGCATGCGGCGGGTCTGCCGCTCCAGCTCGCCCCGATCGTTCAGGTCACCCTTCTCCGCCACCCGAAGCAGCTCAGCGTCCGGCGGGGTGCCCCACAGGAAGAACGAAAGGCGCGACGCGAGCTCCACGTCTTCGAGCTCGTAGATCTCACCCGGCTTCACCCCCTCGGGCTGGCGTTCCAGGCGCAGCACGAAGAAGGGGCTGGCGAGAATGACCTCGAGCGCGTCACGGATGCCCCGCTCGAAGCCTCCCTTGGCATGACCCTCCTGATAGAACCGCAGGAGCCCGGCGATCTCGTCCTCGGACACGGAGCGCCGGTACGCGCGCGTCGCCAGGTTCTCGACGATCCGGTGGGCACACCCCGCCTGCTCGCTCTCATCCGTCGGGCGGCAAATGAAGATCGCCTCGCGGCTGGGCGTGTCCGATATCCCCGTGGTCTCGTACGGACCGCCTACGATCAGCTCCTGAAGGTGCGGGAGCGTAGTGATGCCGTCTCCGCCGGATCCTCCCCCGGCCATCGACCAGTCGTGGGGGCGGATCAGGTCTTCATAGGGGCCGTCGGAGCGGCGGATGAAGGCTGCGGAGACGTTACGCTGGCCCGCGCGCACGAAGACGGGTTCCGTCCACAGGGCGCCGCCGCCGCGACCGTCGGCGGCCTCTCCGGAGCGCGTGTACGCCATGAGCGCCACCCGCTCTCCATCGATCGAGATGTCGATCTCCTCGAAGCGCGTGCCGCCTCCCGAGGCGAACGTCATCCCGAACGAATACATGCCGTCGACGGGAAACGCGTGCCCGACGGCCATGCCGCCCCGCGTACCGTACGGCGCTCCCTCGACCTGATCCCACGGATGCTGGGAGAGGTATTGGGAGTTCCGGTACGTGACATTGATCTCCGGAGCGTTGCGGTCTCCCACGGCCATCCGGCTGATGTCGGAGGCCGCATTCAAGTACGACTCGAGCAGCAGCGGCGACATCGCCTGCACGTCGGCGATGTTGTCGAAGTTGGCGCTCATCTGATCGAGGGGGAGCCAGTCGGCCGCGTCGATCTGGAGATTCAGCAGGTTTCGGATCGCTTGCTCGTATTCCGGCCGGTTCAGCCGCTGGAACGTGCGACGACCAGGATCCGGATCACGAGCTGCCACCTCGTCCATGACCTCTTCGAGCGTCTCGACGAACTGGAGTAGCGTGTCCCCCTCCGGCGCCCTGACGCCCGGCGGCGGCATCATGCCGGCGCGGAGCTTTCGGATCATCCGCTCGACGATCTCCCGATTCTCCGGCGCCTTCGCGATGTCGAACTCTTCGAGAGACAGGTTGCCCCGGAGCCTCGAGTCGGAGTGACACCGGACGCACGTCCCCTCGACGATCGCGTTGGGGTCCACCGCGGTCATCTCGGTGGCCGGGTGATCTGCCCACGCTGGAGCCGAAGCGACGGTGGCGACCGTAGAGAGCTCGCCCACCAGCATGAGAGCCATGCCGAACGCGGCGGACGTGACGACGAAAGATTTCATCCGGGGCGACTCCCAGGGAGTGCTTTGGAGCGGAAGATAGGCCGGATCACGGCCGACTCACAAGACACGGCTCTACGCGAATTTGTTGAACCTCAAGGACGTTCGAGCAACTCGGCGAGGGTGAACACACGCCCGTCCCGGGTGCGAGGCTCACCCCACGCTCCGATCGGTCCAGAAGAGAATCACGCCGCACGATTGTCGGCCGACGTAGGGATGAGGGACCGCGAACGGCCACTCATGGACCTCTACGGCCAGAACCTCGTCACGGTCCACCATGTCCGCGAGCGACCCACCGGCCGGCACGTTCTCCCCCCGCATCCAGATGCCGTCGATGTAGATGCTGGGGGAGCAATAACCCCGGCCCTGACGATTCGGGATCACCAGGACGTCGTTCCACGGGCCTGGATTCTGGTGTGATTGCTGGTGGACCCGAACCGACCGCATGCCCCAGAAGAGTTGCTGGGGCCATCGCGCGGCGCTCTGGGCGATCTGGCCCGGCGTGAGGAACTCGCCGCGACCGCGTGCGAGGCGATCGTAAAAGCCCGTCCCGCGCAGCTCTGCGATCTGAGGCTCGTCGGCGCGCGCCTCCACCAGGAGACCCTCGACGGGCACCGGCCGTGCTGCCATGGACAGCTCGACGATCCGGGCCTCACCCGCGCCCACGCGGACCGCCTCGGAACGCATCGCCTGGTACCCCAGGGCCGCGGCGATCAAGTAGTACTCGCCCGACGACCTGAGGTCGAAGCTGAAATAACCACGCTCATCGGTTACGACCTGGGCCAGAGTGTCGAGGGCCGAGTCGATCAGCGTCACGGTGCCCAGGTCGATCGGCTCGTACGTCGCCCGATCAGAGAGCACCCCGCGAAGACTCTGGGCATCCGCGGGCGCGCGACAAAGCGCGCTGGCGAGCACGAGCCCGACGATCGCCCACGGGGCTCGACCCGTCCCCATTTCCGAGGCCTTCAGCGCGCCGCCGGCGAGAATCGGAGGCGGAGCTGCGCAATGCCTTCCGGGCGCCCCAATATGGTCAAGCGATCTCCGAACTGAAGTACGGTATCTCCCTGTGGGATAACCATTTCCTCTTGCCGACGAATCATCGCGATGAGCGTCCCGTCCGGGAGCGCCAGCTCACGGAGTCGCGAACCCACCAGCTCCTCACCCAACCCGTCGCCGATCTTCATGACGAGGAGCCGCTCGTTACGGAACAGCGCCTCCTTGATCTGCGTCGTTCCCTCCGCAGCCAGCCATTCCGGCATGAAGGCGTCCTGGTCGACCCGCCTCGCGATCTGCGCCAGGATGCGAAGGTGCCGGCCCGGATCGTCCTGCGGACCGACCAGGAAGAAGATCGCGCGCACCGGGTCGTCGGGCTCCGGGCCGACGGCGCCCAGTTCGACTCCGTTGCGGACGCGCGCCAGCAGCAGTTGGGGCTCTTCGACCGCGTCGAGGCGAACGTGTGGGAGGGCGGCTCCGTGCGACACGGGCGTGGCCCCCAGCCTCGCGCCTTTGAGGAATCCCTCGAAGAGCGAGCTGGCCGAGACGGGAAGGTCTCGGGCCAGTCGTTCCGAGGCTTGCCGCACCAGAACCTCGAAGTCCACGGGGCCGTCCAGATCGAGCACCCGAGCCGCGGTGAACAGCGTGTCGAAGGGGTCTTCGGCCCTCGGCCCCCGATCCTTGATGACCTCTCGAAGCTCCAGGTCCAGGCGCTCGTCGCGCTGACGCCCGAGCCGCTCGAAGACGTGAAAGATCGCGCCTTCCCGATCGACCCGGCTGCTGGCGTAATAGGTGTACCACATCGCGCCGAGCGTGATGAGCCCGGCCGTGAAGAGCGTCGGGAGGAAGCCCATCTCGACGATCAACCAAAACGGCGCGAGGATCCCGAGGATCTGCATGACCGGATAGAACGGCGACTTGTAGCCCGGGTCGTAGGACTCGATCCGGCTCTCTCGCATCACGATGACCGCGAGACAACCGAGCGCGAACATCACCAATTTGAAGGCGCTCGCGAGCTTCGCGATCTTGGTCGGGTCGAACAGGGTCACGCACAGCAGAATCAGGCCGACCGTGGCAGCGATCCCGATGGCGGGCGTTCCCCGCGCCCCGACCCGGCCGAAGAAGTCGGGAAGAATCCGATCCCGACCCATCGCGAGCGGATAGCGCGAGGCGCTCAAGACGCCCGCGTTGGCTCCGGACGACACGGCCAGGAGCGCTGCGATCGTCATGACCACCGCGCCAGCAGGGCCCGCCAGCATCTGCGCGACCGTGGCGACCGGCTTCAGGTCGCCACCATTCGCTCCGAGCGTTTCGGCACTCGCGACGCCGACCATCACGGAGGTCCCGATCACATAGACCAGGATCACTGTACCGAACGACAGAAAAGTACCCAGGGGAAGGTTCCGCTCGGGGTTCTTCACCTCTTCCGCAACGCTCGAGACCTTGGTGAGTCCCATATAACTCACGACCACGAGCCCCGACGTGGCGATCAGCCCGGATGCCTCCGTCTCGAAGAACGAACCGAAATTCGACGCATCCATCTGGAGGACGCCGAGGCCGCAGAACCAGAGCAGGAGGATGCTGAGCCCGATCAGGAGCATCACTTGGAACGTGCCGGTCTTTTTCGCCCCGAAGTAGTTGATGACCCCGAACAGGATCGCGAACCCCCCGGCGACCGGGCCCATCTCGAGCTGAGGGAAGAACAGTTGGAGGTAGGCGCCCACGCCATACAGCGCGAACGACGCCTTGAGGACCAGAGCGATCCAGGTCCCGAACCCCCCGATCGTGCCGACGAGCGGACCCATGCTCCGATCGAGGAAGTAATAGACCCCACCCGCCTTCGGCATCGCGGTCGTGAGCTCGACGCTGCTGAGCAACCCTGGAAGCAGGATCAGGGCCGCCAGCAAATACGACACCGGCATCGCCGACCCCGCTCCAGCCGCCGCGAGGCCCGGCAAGAGGAAGAAGCCCGAGCTCAGGGTGGCTCCCGTGGCCAGCGCGTACACGTCCCAAAGACCGAGCTGCTTCTGCAGCTTCACGGGCTTCGGGAGGGTCACTTGGGTCGCCACCGGGTACGCTCCGTGCCGAAACGAGAATACTGCCGCTCGGCGAGGAGCGGGGGTTCGCCCACCGCCGTAGCTATGATCGATCGTGGACGCTGCGACGCACCGCGTGGTCGTGCGAAACCTGATCTTGCCCCTCCGCGGCGCCCACGGCAAGGACAGAGCACATCTGATTCGCGGCGCCTCTCCGTCCTACTCGACGACCTCGATCCGGAGCTCGCCTCCGCGAAATGGCGTTCCGCACCAAGAACTGCTCTCGGCGGTCAGCACATAGACACCGGCCTCTTCGAAGCGGACTTCACGCGTTCCGTCCGCTCGGAGATCCGAGTTGAAGACGGCGGATCCCTCCGGCGCGACGATCCAGCGGACTTGGGCCGCGACCTCCGCCTCCAACTGTGGGGGCGGAGACGACAATGTGCAGGCCTCGGGCTCCACCTCGTCCTCCGTCGCCGCCTTCCACGGCCCGGAACGACGCTGGGCGTGCAGCACCAGCGGCTCACCCACGCGAATGCGGGCGACCTCGCCCCTCGCCGTCATCACGAAGAGCTCCTCCTCGAACGTGTCCGAGGGCACGAACACCACCGCGGGCTCGGGCCCGCATCCGGCGCCTAGAGTCAGCGTCAGGCCAAGAAACAGGCCTCTCGAAGACAATCGATCCATGCCACAATCTTCGGGTGAACGCCGCCGCCGCTCAACCCGGCCCGCGTGCCGTCAGACGACTCCTTGGATGTACTGACGGAGGTGGGAGTTCTCGGCTTCGGCCGAGAGCCGGCACGCGTTCACGAGGTCGCCGATCGAGATGATCCCCACGAGTGCCCCGTCGGCCAACACCGGAAGGTGACGGATCTTACGATGGGTCATCACGTTCATCATTTCGGAGAGCCCGTCGCTGGGGCTCGCGGTAACCATGTCACGCGTCATCACCGCACCGACCATGACCGAGTGGAGAGCGGTCGGGTCTCGAGACGCGAGGCGGAGGATATCCCGCTCGGTGAAGATCCCGACAGGGTGTCCCTCCTCCGTGACCACCAAAGAGCCGATGTTCTTTTCGACGAGGAGTCGGGTGGCATCCAGAACGCTGCGTGACGGCGCAATGGTGACGACGTCTCGGCCCTTGGTTCGAAGGATCTCGTCGATGGTCATGCTCACCTCCTGCCAGAGAACCGAGAGAGTGACAATGTGAGGTCCGACGATCGGAATCGCCAATCCGACGCAGGAGACACCCGACCCACTCGGTCACTCCTCGTCGGTCGTGCCGGGACCCGAGAGCAGCTTGTACAGCACCCAGCCTACGGCTGCGACGCCAATGAGCATGGGGATCCACCCGAGGAGATTCCAAACCAGCACGCCGCCGACGACCACCCCTGCCCCCTGGAGCCAGCCAACGACTTGGGCCGTGGATCTGGCGCGCGTGAGTTCCTGCTCGGTGTAGATCTTCTCGGGTAGGTTCGCCATGCACCAGTATCCGGTGTCGCCTTTTGCGAGGCAAGCGCCTTAGGTGCGCGCCGGGGTCCGAAGCCCCGGTGACGCCCGAAGTGCACGCTTCAAGGCTGGAGGACTTGCGGGCACGAGGACGCGCCGCAAGTTTGTGCGCCCCGAACGGGGAAACATTTGATATCGGATGCAGTCGTCTGGGGGGGCGCCGCATGCGGAACACCAAGGGTTTCGTACTCGTCGAAGCGTTGATGAACGGCTTGGCCGTAGGCGCGCTTCTCGCGGTTTTGGCGCTGATGTGCGTACAGTCGGCCATCGCGCTTCCGCGGTGGACCGAGGCCCGCACGCAGGCCCACTTCAACGTGCTCGAGTGGGACCTCGAGAATCTCCGCGCGCGCCAGGCCCTCCACTTCGCCGACCAGCAACGCTACTCGAGCGATCTCGAGGCCTTGCGGTTCACGCCCTCTTCCGGTGTCGAGCTCGAGATCTCGGCTTCGCCGTGGGGATGGTCGGCCACCGCGTCGCATTCCGGACTATCCACTTCAGAGGGTTGCGCCATCTTCGTGGGAACTGCCCTCCCGCCCGACGCTCCGGTAATGCCTGCCCATCGTGGCGCGGTCACCTGCTCCGAAGAGTCCGTCTCGCCGTAAAGGCTCTCGGGGAGACAGGCGTACAACCCTCATCGGACTCGATAGACGAGAAACGCGAGGGGGGTTAGGTCCAAGTCTGTCGGTGGCTCTCCCCTCCACTCCCGCGACACGACCACACGAGCCTCGAGGCCCGACTCGCCCAAGACGCCCGATTCACCCTCGGACACGAGCGCCGCGTGACCATCGACGGAGAAACGGACGTCGCGGGGCTCCCATCGCCCGTCACCGTCGGGCCCCTGGAGTTCGCGTGACACTTCGAGACCCGAACGTTCCGCGGCGTTTTGGTACGCGGGGCCGTATCCACCGTCGTCGTAGAGGATCAGCAATCGACCGCCTTCGTCCCGGAGGGAGAATCCCCGGGCCACACCCTCGAATCCTATCCGTGTGAGGAGGTCTGCCCGTACCCGTGCGCCGACCGCCAACACAAGCCTCTCCACCGGAAGCGTTGGCAAGAGGACCTCGACCGTGCGCCCCTGCGCGTCCTCGAGGCCGAGGCGACTTCCTCGCCCCCAACGCTCCAGACTGGTGACCGAGACCTCAGAGCTCCAGAGGTCGAAGGCGGGTGAGGCCTCTTCGAAACGCCAGGCTTCGGGAATCGAGTCGCTGGTATCGAGACGTGGCCACTGTGGAGCCCCCGACACGATCGGGTCCTGACCGGGGGTCTCCACGGCTTCGCACGAGGTGAGGGCCATGGACAGAGCGAGCCAGGCACACAACGAGCGGGGACCCGCGAGCGGTGGCCTCATCCCAAGGCGTGCGGCATTCGGGAAGTCGGTCTCGTATGTGTCCGCATGTCACCTCCGCTCATTTCATCATGCGTGGACCCCGGGGAGCCAGCAAGCGAGGCGGGGGCTCGCGCTTCTCCTCGGGTCTATCGCCGCGGCCGCTGCGCGAGTCCTTTGTAGACGTCCACCCTCCTGTGACCCCCCGCGTGGCCAACCCCAGGACAAACCTGAGCGTGTACGACTGGCAAGAAGCGGTGCCACCGGCGTCTGACGGCCCACCCATGGGTGGTGTGCAGTCCCTGCTCGTTCTCGGGGCATTCTTGGTGGTGATGCTGGTCGTGCCGTGGATCATGACCCGCGACCGTGGGGACGCGAACCGCAAGCTCCAGCCTCCGTCGGAGGTCGGCGGGCCACGCTTCACGTCGGATCGGGAGCGGCGCCTGTGGCTCTGGACCGGAGCGGTGGTATTCGTGATCTACGCCACGCTCGGCCCCGTCGCCGAGCTTGCGGCCGCGTTGCGGTCGCGCAACCTCCTGCGGATCACCTCCGGAGGGTTCTTGATCGTCGCCGTCGGGGTCGGCGCCTTCTTGTGGGCGAAGACCCGACCGGGCCGTCGCGAGATCGGAGCGGCGCTGGGCGTCGCGATGGTCTACCTCACGGCGTACCTCCGCATTCCGGTCCCCGAAGCGCGCAGCCACCTGTTCGAGTATGGGCTCGTCGCGATGCTGATCTACCACGCCCTTTCCGAGCGACGCCGAAACGGACGCCACGTCCCGGTTCCTGGGCTCATTGCCGTCGTCGCGGCATCGCTCTTGGGATGGATCGACGAAGGGATCCAAGCCTTCCTTCCCAACCGGAGCTACCACCTCTTCGACGTAGGGTTCAACGCCCTCGCCGCGAGCATGGCGATCCTCGCCACGATGCTCCTCGAGTGGATGCGCAGGGCGGACTTGGGGCGCCGGCTGAAGGCTAGGTTCCGCTAGGAAGCCTGGTGACCCATTCAGGGCGCTCGAACGACGAGATCGACGACGACCGGTCGATGATCCGAGGCGACCGGCTCGTGCAGCAGCCACGACCGAAGCACCTCGAACCGGGCCGACGGGCGAAGCAAGACGAAATCGATCTCGCGCACCGGGTCGAACGACGAGAACGTGAGCCGATCCGCGCCCTTCGTCACCACCCCCCACTCCTCTTCGAGGAAAGAGAGAACGTGGGAACCGGGCGTCGAGTTGAAGTCGCCGGCCAGGATTCCCGGGATCGTGTCGTCAGCCAGATGTTCCGCCAGGCCCATTGCCTGCCTGAGGCGTTCTTCCTCGGTTCGGTAGAAGTGGATCCCGACGAAGCGGAGGGGCCGTCCAGTGGTCGGCGACGTGACACGGGCGCTCAGAGCGCTTCTGGGCTCTTCGCCATCAGGAAGTCGGACATTCTCGACCTCGGCAATGGGCCAGCGCGACAACAACGCCATTCCGTACGCGCCCTCCCGGTACGGCATGAAGCGCCCGAAGACCGGCTCGAGTCCGGTCAGCATGCCCAGCTCGACAGCCTGGTCGACACGGCCGGTGCGGGTGGTGACACTGTCGATTTCCTGGAGCGCCACCAGGTCGGCGTCCACGCTTCGAATGACCGCGGCGATTCGTTCCAAATCGAGGACGCTGTCCATCCCCTCCCCGTGATGGATGTTGTAGGCCATGACCCGAATCGTGTCTTCGGCCATCGACCGTTCCCACACGGACCCGGCATCCCCGCAGCCGCTCGTGACCGACGCCGCACCGAGCAGCACAGCAATGCGACCGGAGGTGGTCACCTCCCTGACCTGTCCGGATTGGATGTCGGGGCCTCGGGAGCACCGAAGTACAGCATGTTCGTTGCGCCCGAGCGCGCCATGGCGATGTCCAGGAAGCCATCTCCGTCGACGTCCGCGACGTCGAAACCGTACGCCGAGCCCTCAGCGTCGCCAAACGGCACGACAGTGAAGGTCCCGGGCGCGTCGTTGAAGAAGACCGCAGGCCGTGCGTTCACGTACCCGATGACCACGTCCGTCCGACCGTCGGTGTCCACATCGGCGACCATGAGCGCGTACGGCCGCGCCGCGCCCTCTCCCACACGTCCCAGCGCGAAGGGGGCTTCCCACTCTCCATCCGCACGCTGCATGTAGATCGCAGGCCCGGAGCGCTCATCGATCACGGCCAGGTCCATTCGACCGTCCGCGTCGAAATCAGCCGGTTTCGCCGCCCGAATCGTGGCCTCGGCCGGACCGAAGGCGATGCGCTCCCGGTACCGACCGTTCCCATCATTCAGGTAGACGTGGCTCTGTCCACCGTCCCGATGCGGCACAACCAAATCGAGTGCGCCGTCCCCATTGAAGTCGACGGGAGTGATGGTCGTGGCCGACTCCTCGGCAAATCCGACACACTCGTCGGAGAACCGTCCGTCGCCGATGCCGAAGCAGATGTAGTTCATCCCGGAGCTACGTCCGGACCGGTTGGCCAGGACCACGTCGGGGAAGCCATCTCCATCGAGGTCGCGCACGGCGACGTGTCGGGTGGACCACTCGGGTCGTCCGAAGGTCGACCCGACCCGAAAGCGTCCACTGCCGTCGTTGAGGTGCACGAGCTTCGGGTCGGGATCGTCGTTGCTAACCACGACGTCGAGGTCGCCGTCGCCGTCCATGTCGACCAGGACACCGGAATACGATCGATCCGCGGCGTCACCCAACGGATACGCCGGCTGGAAGCCCCCGGCGCCGTCACCCAGAAGCACCTGGTCGGTCAGCGGCCAGTGGCGGCCTTTCACCAGCACGATATCCAACCGACCGTCTTGGTTGACGTCGCCGATGCTGACGTTGGCCGACGTTTCGGCCTCCTCCTCGAGCACCAGGCTCCGGTCGAACCGCCGAGCCCCTGCCTCGGGCGCGGCCGAGGGCGCACATGCCGAGGTGACGAATAGAACGAGGCACGACCAGCCGCCGTCGCTCAGGGTCCGCCTTGTGGTCCGCAAAACCGGCTCCCTCATCTCATTGTTGATTGGATGGGGCAACGTAGGGGGTGCAGGACCGGCTGCCCACCCATGTCCGCCGAGATCCTACGGGGAAATCGCCAGGCTCCCCCGCGTCGTGGCTACCCACGGATCCAGCAAGATCCGAGTCGCTACGTTTCGGCAGCCTTGTCTCGAGTCGCAATCAGTGGCAATCGCAGCGCTCGCCTCGAAGTGCTTCGATTCCCTCCCCTGCGATGATCGGGACCATGAGGAGCGCCGCAACACCATCTGCCCACCACCATCCCAATACCGCATTGAGCAACAAGCCTGCAAGCAGGATCGCCGACAGGTAGGCGCAGAGGCTCGTCTGGCGGGAATCGGACTGCAGCGCCCGACTCTCGAGGCGGGCTGCCACGCGGCGCTTCCGATGAGCAAGCCATGGCATGACAACCAACGAAAGGGCCGCCACGGCGATCCCGACGTAGCTGGCGGACGGAGCCTCGCCACTCCACAGGGAGGTTGCTGATTCGTATCCGACCCAGGCGGCGAGCACCAGGAACGTGATGCCCACCAGGCGCAGAGCCTGGGCCTCACGGGCCGCACCGTCTCCGGACTCCTGCAGCCGCCAGAGTAACACGGCCCCGGACCCGCTCTCGATCACGGAGTCGACGCCGAACCCGATCAAGGCGATCGATCCGGCCGCCATTCCCGCCGCAACCGAGACCACTGCCTCTACGGCGTTCCAGGCGATCGTGAGGTATTCCAGGCGCCGCCCCTCACGGAGTTCCTCGGACCGAGACGGGTGAGAAGTCAAGTGATCCTCCACTGAACGCGTTCCAACGATCTGCGATGTCCTTCCCTACTCGGAGTCCGAAAAGACCCCCGGCATTTCGGCCGACCGAAGCTCTTTCCGATCGGCGCTCTTCGCGATCCAGACGATCGCCGCAGTCGTAACGCCACCGACGCCCCCCAGGATCCCCATGACAGGGAGGAATGTCTGTGCCGACTCCAAGTAGACAGGCAACCCCATTCTTGAAATCACGTAGATCGGCGGGAAAAGGGCACCGACCAGAGCACCGAAGATGCCCATCCGCCACAACGGTAACTCGGTAATGGATCGTCTAGACTCGACTGCCGCGAGAAGAACTGCGAAGCCCGCCATGGTGAAGGCTCCGATCTTCATGAAGCCGATGCCGTTGCCAAGTGCCATGCGACCGAGAAACGGCAGGTAGTCCGCATCGAAAAAAATTCCCGAGCGCAGCATTGTGGAGACGAGCCCCCAGAGGGCTCCGCCCACGAAGCCCACGAAGCCTCCGATGAGCCCGAGGCCAAGGATACCGCGGATCTTGGCTTTGAACTGTTCGGCAAGCACACTCACGAGCACATCCTCCTCGCGCGCTTCGGCGTCCGTGGCATCGCTAGGGCGGCGGCAGGCCCAGGTCACGAGTCAGGTAGCACATCGTGCGACCCCCTTCCTCAAACTCGTGAAGGAGCCGGAAACCGGCCTTCTCAAAAGCCCTCAGTGCAGGCTGATTCGTCGTGTCGGTACCAAGCCCGACAGAGGACACACCTAGAGATCGGAGCCGATCGACGACCAACAAGAGCGCCTTCGGGCCCACGCCTCGCCCAACCAATTCGGGCTCCCCGACCAGGATGTCCACGTCAACGTGATCTGGGGGAAGCCCGCTGAGCCCAGCCGCTGTCAACTCCTTAGGGCTCGGCCTCTGCCACAGAACATACCCAACCGGCTCCCCACCCAAGGAGATCAGGGCCTGCTGAGAGGGCGGATGCCGACCGATCACACTCCACGACTGATCCGGGTCACCCCACCAACGGGACACGTGAGGGTGGCACAACCACCCTCGAACACGCTCGAGGTCGCGGGGGCCGACCGGCACCAACTCGACATTCCCTGTGGGTTCAGGCTTCAAGCTCGCCCCTTGGGCCCGCGGGCGGGCCGGCACCGGTATGGGAAGGTCACCCGGAAGGACCCATCGGCGAACACGCGAATCGCGGAAGCTGCGCTCCTAGTCGGACGCGTCCAACCAGAGCATCGCCTCTTCCTCGCTTCGGAAGACCTTCACTCCGCCGGTGTTCCCGTCCGTTCTCATTTCATACATCCGAGCCATGCCGAATACGAGGTCCGTCGACACCAACAGGCCGAGTCTATGCGTTTCGAGCACCGGGCTGTTTCGTGAGTCGAACGATGCCGCGGCCATGACCCCCTCCGGGCTCACGTCCAGGTCTTCGACGCCTCGGATGTCGGAAAGCTCCTTCATCCCCGGCCTGAATCGCGGATCGGCAAGAAGGGCTTCCTTGTGAGCCAGGAGCTCGGCATCCGTCAGTCGCCCGGTGGCGGTGGTCATCACTATGGAACGTTCCTCATCGATCTCGTACCTAATCGCCATGCCTCGTAGTGCTGAATTTTGAATGGTGTGGTGCCGGACGATCCCGCCCCGGCATACGCTAGCGTCCGCGATTCTGCAGCGGGGCCGACACGCACGCAAGCGCTCAGCGGAGGGTCCAGCCTCCATGACATGACGGCCGAGCGATTGGGCCGGCGTTCAAAAGAGACAACCGGATCAAGCCCATCAGCTCTTGGTCGTCTCGAACACGAAGGCCGGCGTCGCCTGCGGGTTAGATCCGACCCTCAGGCCCTGCTCAGCGCGTCGACGAGACGGTCGATCTCGGCAAGGGTGTTGTATACGTGGGTCGAGACCCGAATCGCATTGTGTCCATCTCGTTGATGCTCGTCGACGTGCGAGGCGGCGATCTGCTCGAGGAGAGGGACCGAGGAGGCTGCGTTCAGGCCGGCTTTCTCGAAGATCGTCTGCCCCGGTGCGCTCTGCTCGCGTCGCCCACTCAGCAGTTCCACGTCGTCGAGCTCGTCCAGCCGCCGCTTCAGATAGTCTGACAGGTAGCGACATCGAGCTTCGATGCGGTCGAGCCCCAACGTTGTCACGAAGTCGAGGGCAGTATCAATCGCCGCGCGAACCGGGAAGTCGGCGGTACCGGGTGGACCGTGTTGAGGCATGTCCACCGTCGCCTCCGGGTCGAAGGTCGTAACGATCCGGTCTCGAGACGACTCACTCACGTACAAGAAGCCAGTGCCAACCGGCCCCAGCATCCACTTGTGCAAGCTCGCCGAGTACGCGTCGCACCCCAGTTCTCGCAGGTTGATCGGAAACTGGCCGACGGCTTGGGCGCCGTCGACAAAGCTCAAGAGCCCACGACGGCGAGCCATCGCGCACAACTCTGCCACTGGGTAGAGGTGGCCCCCACGAGTCACGTGACAGAAGGCGATCGCGCGGGTTTCCCGGCCCACTGCGGACTCCATTCGTGCGACGAGCTCGGGTGTCGGGGGCAGCGGGCTCGGTATCATGACCTCGACGACACGGATTCCCTCGCGGGCGGCCCGCAGTTGCCAGGGTCGGGCGCCCGCGGGGTGCTCCTGGGTTGTGATGATCACTTGGTCACCCGGCCGCAGTCGTGCGCCCAACGTCTGCAGGTGGAGCGCCTCCGTCGCGTTGCGCGTCAGCGAGATCTCGGACGCCGTGACCCCGAATAGGGCTCCGAGCCTCGGCATTACCCTCTCCGCGATCGCACTCTGCAGATCATGCTTCCCGTGGACCGGCTCCTCCGAGATTGCTACGTATCCAGCGGCGACGGCGTCGACGACCGGCTTCGGGGGCATCCCGAGGCTCGCGTTGTTCATGTAGGCGGTCCCCGCGTCGATCATGAACTGGGCACGAACAGCAGACCAAGCTGCGTCATCGACATCGACCGGCCGCCGCAACGTTCGAACCCCCGCGGCTTCGACGACACCCTCAGGCCGGCACGCCTCGATGGCCAGAGACAGGGCGCCCATGGCTCCCAGCTTCAGCACCGTCCGACGCGGCAGTTGCTCAGCCATACGCTCCCTCCATGCCCATCTGAGACTCCGGGGTGGTCCGCCTCACCCCGGAACAGGAACCTCCCATGCCACGACCTCACGTCTCGCGATTCTGCTGCGCCGCCCGCCCCGTAGCAAGCGCGTAATGAAGCTCCCTCCAGTTCTTCCTTGTGCGTGGCGGTCGCTTCCTAGGGAGCACCCGCGAGATCTCGAGGCGGCCACGGCGCGGTCACGCCATAGCTCTCTCGTTGGGCAGGATCGGCCATGAGTGGGTGAGCCGTTATGAACAAAACCTGCGGCACGCCCGATCGTGTGAGCTCGACCTGAACCTCGTGTCGAGCGAACTCGAAAAAGACGAGGGTCTCGTCTTCGTCCGTGTCTCTCCAATAGGGCTCGCCCCAAGCGACCACGAAGTCGTTTTCGCCCTTCAGTTCATGAGCTACCCAATCTCGTCCTCGTAGTCTGATTCGACCTGCGAACTCTCGCACCCCCTCTGGGTTGACTTGATCCAGATACGCCCCGCTGCGAAGCGCTAGGCCCAGGCCGTCCAACCTGCCGTGCGAGTCGACATCGAGCTGCAGTCCCTTCGCGGGGTAGTCGAAGGCCCCTGATGCGCCTGGTCCCAAGAAGCGCAGGTCCTCGACCGGCTGTCCGAAGCCAACGCCGTTCAGCTCGAAGCGGTCTAGGTCGGCGATGAGCAGAACGTTCTCCTCCCGCCACGTGGCTGGCTGCGATCGGCGCCGAAACGCGTCCAGGAGTGACATTCGAGTCAAGGTTGGAGGTGCTCTCTACCGTCCTGCGACTCTGCCGCGCGGCCAGCCCGGACACAATGTGGAACCGCCTGCGCGGCTGAAAACGTCGACCGTAACGATCAGCTCACCGGCGCGAGGGCCCCAGCCTCGAGGAGCGGCTGAAGCATGTTCGCTGCTCCGCCATGCTCCACGATCTTGCCGTTCACGACACGGTTCAGGTTGACGCCCGAAAAGACGAGGTGCTCTCCAGTCGGCGCCATACCGAGCCAGGCCTCGGAATGCGTACCCTCGGCGAGGATGGCTGTCGCGACCCAGTCTCCCTCGGCTATTTGATGTTGGATGCTCACCACGAGGTCGCGGTACACGGAGCGGACAGCTCGAACGTGCTCGGCCATGCCGCGAACTCCACGAGCAACGCGGATCTTCCCGTCTGTTTCTACGCAATCAGGGGACACGAGCTCATCGAGCAGCTCCACGTGCCCGGTATTGACCACATCCTCGATGAAGCGCCGCACGACACGCTTGTTGTCTTCGGTGTGGCTCATCGGTCGCCTCCTGGAGCCGTCTATCGTCTCGCGATTCTGCTGCGCGGCCCGCACGGACACACGCGCGAAGCGCTCACCCACTCCTTCTTCCTTCGGCGTCAGTAGCAATCGCTTGTTAGACAACTTCGCTGAAAGGGCCTTTTCGGCCCCACGTTGAGGCGCTGCCGCCGATGCCCAAGCATGTCCTCGGCCGAGGGGATCATCGGCCCGCGAGACGGCTTGTATCAACCGGCCGCCGCGGCGGCTTCCTCGCACAACTTGACCCACGAGCGTCTCTTCGACGCGGGTATCAACACGTAGTTCGCCAGCACCTTGCCGTTCCCAGGGTCGTAAGGCAGGCCCCGTCCTGAGGTGACAAGTTCGTCGACGCGCTGCGGCGGGAGCTTGAGAAGTAGGTCGCCCTTGCTGAACATGGCGACCATCTTCTTGCCAACCTTCAGGCCCTGCGCACCGCGGCCGGAGTTTACCGTTACGCCGGCTACTTTTCCGAAGTGTGCTTTGACCTGCGCATAGGGGTCGGTCATCACAGCGCTTCCACCATCGGTCCCAACTGAAGTTGTCTATCGTCTCCCGATTCTGCTGCGCGGCCCGCCTGCGAACAAGGGGCCAGCTGATAGGCCCGTGATCCGCCCTCGCTGGGTCGCCGCCCCGGGATCAACCGGTTAGCACGATCCAGAGCAGAAGCCCCGCGATCATCAGGAGCCCAGCCCCCGGAATCATGAACAGGCGAGAGCGCTCGATCGATACGAGCTCCAGCTTTCGAAGCCCGTAGGCCGGGAAGCTGAAATAGAGAAGCCCTTTCAGCACTTGGCTCCAACCGAACAACGTCAAAACGATCGCCGGGCCGGTCCACACTGGGTGGAAGGCAGCGACAATTGACCCGAAGCCAAGACTCAGGAACCCGACCACAAAGACCCCGGCAGGCCCCTTTTTGCGGAGGAGGATGAAGAACTCGGCCCAACCGCGGTGCGCAACGACATGAGACACTCCGATCGTCGTCAGATGGATGATCGCAAATAGCTGCACCGACGTCTGGGTCTCCACGAACGACTGATCCATCCTCTTCTCTGGGGCACACGCGCATTCCAACGCACCGCGATTCTGGTGCGGCGTCCGTTCGCACACAAGCGCGCAGGCACCGCCCCCTAGCTCGGCGTCTGCTGCAATCGCTCGAAAAAAGATGATCTCCCTCAGGCAGTCAGTGCGATCAAGGAGTCCTTCGACCTCCTCACTCAGCACGACCAAGGGGAAGTGGACAGTACGCGCCCGCCGAAAAGTCTTCTGACTCGACGAGAAACACTCGATTGAAGCGAGCCCTGTAGTTCTCCCAGGCGAGAGCGGAGGCCAACTCGGTGACTTGACGCTCGGTGAAATGCAACCGGAGTTCCATGAAGAGTTCATCCGGGACTTCTGCCGGAGTGCTGGTCATCGCATCGGCCAAGCGCAGGACCGCCCTTTCCTGGTCCGTCAACTGTGACGACCGCTCGTAGTCTGAGAGTGCTTGTAGTTGCTCTGAACGCAACCCGCTGTCTCTGCCGCCCGCAGAGTTGATGTCGATTCAGAAGGGGCAGCCGACTCGGGTCGCGACTCGGGTCTGACCAAGCTTCTTGAGAGCACGAGGGACGGAGTCGGCGGCTTCCTGGGCTCCCTCCATCAGGGCGTATCCGCGGAGATTCCGTGGACTAAGAGCGTGGATCCGAATCGGCCGTACCACGCGCCCAAGCTTGCGCCGCACAAAAAAGAACACCACCGCGGCCAAAGAGAGGCCGGGTCGAAGAACCCCCTCGAGTCTAGACATCTCCGAGCCTACCAGGTTCGATTGCGGCCATGGCGAGAACTTCCACTCACGCCTCCTTGCGCACGCGCGGGCTCAGCCGAGGGCCTGTAGGACGTCCCCGACGGGGATGACAGAGGCGAACCGGTCGGCAAAGATCCGGTGATTGAACATCTCGTAGATTTCCTGCGCCGAGACCGCACCGTTATCGAACGTCGTGTTGGTCATCTCCGGCAGGACGACCGTGTAGCCAAGTTCGAAAGCCACGCGGACAGACGTGTCCACGCAGTACTCAGTCTGAATCCCCACGATGATCAGCGCGTCCACCCCACGCGTCTGTAGATAACTGTGCAGTTCGGTCTCGCGGAATGCACTGTTGAATCGCTTACGGAAGACGGGTTCGTCGCCCTCGGGCGCCACAGCAGGGTGGATCTCCCACCCCGGGGTGTGTGGCTCCTCAGACTCGCCTGGTTCGCCATCATGCTGGACAAAGACGACTTCTGCCCCGGACTTGCGCGCTGCGGACAGCAGGGCCGCGATGTTTTCGAGGACCCGGTCCACCTGAAAGGGTCCAGCTGCGACCGCCGCCTTCTGGACGTCCACGACGACTAGGCACGGGCGTCGGCCCATTAGAGCGCCAGAAACGGTCATGACGAAGGGCAACCTGAAAGGGCTGGAAGCTAGTCCGGCACGGTGTATCGTCTCGGAATTCTGCTGCCGTACACTCGCGTCCGCCAGCGAGCGCAGGGAGCTGCACCCGACGCCATCTCCGCGATCCGAGTTGTGACTCGGCCCGGACCAACCGGGGGGCGCAGACCGGTCAAAGCTCAGTTGCCCTCCGGCCAAGCTGAGTCATCCCCGATCAGATAGCGGCCGAACCATCCCAGCCACCGCCGGTACCGGTCACTCTCGTACGCGGGCGGAAAGCGTCCATGCCCCTGCCCGGGGTAGACCACGAGGAGCGTCTCACGCCCGAGCCGTTTCATTGACTGGTACATCAGCTCTCCCTGGCTAATGGGAACGTTCCAGTCGCGCTCACCACCCATCCACAGAGTGGGAGTCGTGATCTGTTCGACGCGGTTGAAGGTCGAGATCCGCTCCCACAACTCACGGTTCTCCCAGGGAGTGCCAAGTTCCTGCTCGTACCAACGCTGGTACTGGTCGTGACCGTACGCAGCCACATAGAGTGCCGCGCCGGCTCCCGAGACCGCCGCCTTGAAGCGATCGGTATGCGTGATGACCGCGTTGGTCGTGATCCCACCGTACGACCAGCCGCCGACGCCGAGCCGGTCTGGGTCCGCCCAACCCCGTTCGATCGCATGGTCCACCGACGCGATGGCGTCGATGCGCTCCGGGCCACCCCAGTTCTGCCAGAGACGCAATGCGAATTCCTGGCCGTAGCCGTGGGAGCCGCGGTAGTTGGGCTGAACGACGAGGTACCCACTCGCCGCAAAGAGCTGGCGAACCGCGTGCCACCCCCATCCGTCTTGGCTCATCGGGCCACCGTGAATCCAGAGGATCGTGGGCAGCGCCTCCGGCTCATCGACGCCGGGCGGAAAAGTGTAGAAGGCGTCGAGCCCCGTCCCGTCAGGAGCTGTGACCCGTTCCTTCACCACTCTCCCGAGCCGTAGTTCCTGGAGCAACTCACGATTGTGATGGGTCAACTGCCTGCGGCCTCCGGAGCTCTCCACCAACCAGAGATCCGGCGGCGATTCGGGCCCGCTCGCGACGACGACAGCGCCGCCGCCCGGCACTAGGGCCAGCTCCTGGACGTTGCGTTCTCCCTCCCACAAGGTCAGCACCGCCGACCCGTCAAGGGGAACCGCGATGAGGTGCCGAGCTCCCTCCGTCTCGAGGAGCGCCAGAACGTGTGATCCGTCGTCCGAAAACCGAGGCGCCCCGATGTTGCGGTCGAGCTCCTCGGTCAGGACGCGCTGGTCGCCACCTGGCGTGGCGATCGCCAGATGTGACATCGCGTATCCGCCGACCTCCGGCCTGAGCGACGTCAGCCACGCGAGAGTCCCACCGTCGGGACTCCAGGCCGGACCTCCATCGGAGCCGGTACTCGTGCTGACCTTGAGCGGCCCCCGCTCCGAGTCCACCTCCGATGACACGACCCAGACGTCCGTGTCGTAGTTCTCATCCGGCTCGACCGTCCGATTGCTGACGAACGCGATTCGGCTACCATCCGGCGACCACGCGATCGACGAGTGGTCGTAGTCACCCTCCGTCAGCTGGCGCAGCTCCTTGGAGGCGATGTCGAATACATAGAGGTGTGGGCGCCGTCGATCGAGATACCCACGGTAGTCTTGCTTGAACTGGAGTCGGTCGATGACCCACGGCGGCTCGGGAGCGTCGTCCGCCCCCTCCGGCTCCTTGTCTCGAACGAGGAGCGCGAGCCGCTCAGAGTCGGGCGACCATTCGTAGCCCTCCACGCCCTGCTCGACGCTGGTCAGCGCACGCGCCTCGCCACCGCGCAGATCGAGTACCCAAACCTGCTGCCTAGCGCCCTCACCTCGTGCGGCCAGGAAGGAGAGGTAGCGACCATCCGGACTGAAGCGCGGCGAGCTCGCGGACGCCTCGTCCGACGTCATGCGACGAGGCTCACCTCCTGCAATAGGAGCCATCCAAACGCTGGACCGTCCGGAGTTCCCTTCGAGATCGCGCGTTCCGACGACGTAGGCCGCCCGGCTGCCGTCAGGACTCACCATCGGGGACGATACGCTCGCAAAGCGGAATATGTCTTCAACGGTCAAGGTCCGTCCGGACGACTCCTGGGCACCGACGGCAACGGCGGTCGCGACGAAGATTGGGAACGCGACAGCGAGCGAAATAGCGTAGCGACACGACATGAGTAGGATTCCTTGCTCGAATTAATCCGCCTATGGAGGCGCATCACTTAACAGACCCTGCTACACGGTCGGGACGGCCGCCAGTCCTCGGACGAACTCCACCACGTCATCCGAGTCCCACGCTGCCGCGCCTCTGTCACTCAGCTTGTAGATCCTGGAGGTGGTCCGCGTGTGTGTTCTTGGAGGGGCCGACGGCCACCTGGAGTCGGTCCCCATACCGGGCCCCGAGATCGCTTACGCACTGTTGCTGAAGCCGGCACGGGCCGCGCCAAGACGCGAGCCCGTAGTCCTGGCGCCAGTAGGGCCTGTCAGGCGCCGCGGCCACTTCGAACGAACACCGTTTCATAGACGAAGCGGGGAGTCAGAACCTCTGACACGATGAGGTGTGCGAGGTCGATTCGCGACACAGATGACATGAGACCGACTTTCAAATCCGGCGCAGCCTCGGGATCGCCCTTTCCCCCGGCTTCGGTTAGGCGCGGCGGCTTCAGGAGGGTCCACCTCAGGCCGCTTTCGCGTACGATCCGCTCCTGGTCCATCCGATCCCGGTGTGGTCCAGGGCTCCGTCGCTGATAGATGCGAGCCGCAAGCTGGAAGACAGCCGTTCTGTTCTGCGAATAGTCAC
>Ga0224512_10001215_pt1 | contig 25363 bp, 24 predicted proteins | sample SF_May12_sed_USG_4_FD_169103 | JGI IMG/M metagenome (GOLD analysis project Ga0224512, IMG submission 169103) | Sediment microbial communities from San Francisco Bay, California, United States - SF_May12_sed_USGS_13 | ecosystem: Environmental > Aquatic > Marine > Sediment | place: USA... | reverse complement strand
AATAGTTTCGCACCGCGCGGCGCGCCTGCGCGTCCAAGGCGGCCAATGGCTCATCCAACAGCAGCATCTTCGGCTCCACCGCGAGTGCCCTCGCCAGCGCGACCCGTTGCTGTTCACCTCCAGAGAGTCCCGCGGGTTTGCGGTTCGCCAAGTGAACGCATCCTACGCGCTCCAACAACTTCTCCGCGTGCATCAGACGCTCTTCGCGTCCGGGACGTGGGCTCCAGGCGATCGACCCGAAGGCGACGTTCTCCAGCACCGACAGGTGTGGAAACAGCCCGTAGCCCTGGGGGACATACCCGACGCGACGGGCCTCGGGAGGTAGATCGAGCCCCGTGTCTCCGTCGAAGACATCGGTCTCGCCGATGCGGATGCGGCCGGCATCGGCTCGATGGGCGCCCGCGATCGTCCTCAACAACGTAGTCTTCCCGGAGCCGTTGGGTCCGATGAGGGCAACAGGCTCCTCGCCTCCGTCCACGTCCACGTCGAGCTCCAGGGCACCGAGGCACATGCGCACCTGCACTCGCCAGCTCACGCTCCTCCCTCCCGAGGGGCGCGGCGGGGTGCCCGTCCGAGTGTGGTCGAGTGAAGAAAGGTCCACGCCGCCGGAGCAGACCGGAGGGCCAGAAGAAGCAGAAGCGACACCGCCGCCAGCACGAGCGAAAGCGCCACTGCCACCCTCACGTCCGACTCGAGCGCCATGTAGATCGCCAGGGGCATGGTCTGCGTGGTACCGGGGAGGTTGCCCGCGAACAGGAGGGTAGCACCGAACTCACCGAGTGCGCGCGCCCAGGCCAGCGCCGCACCCCCGACGAGCCCCGGCAGCGCGAGCGGCACGGCGATACGCAGGAACGCTCCACGCGAGGACTGTCCCAACGTGCGACCCACGATGAGAAGATCCTGATCGATCCGTCGGAACGCGGCTGACGCGGCCTGCACGTAAAACGGCGCGGACACGACGACCTGCGCGAGCACCACGGCCGTGGTCGTAAACGGTACCTGGATGCCCAGGAAGTCCAGCTGTGCGCCGAACAATCCGCTTCGACCGAAGGTCATGAGTAAGGCGATGCCGACGACGGCCGGTGGCATCACGATAGGGAGGTCCACGAGGAGCTCGACCACACGCGTCCGGCCGCTCGGTCCGACCGCCAACCACCAAGCCAGCGGCGTGCCCATACCGATGACGATGGCCAGGCTCACAAGCGTCGTGCGCGCGCTCAGCCAGAGCGCCGGCCCGAACAGCGGGTCGCCCATTCCAATCGCGAGGTCGCTTGGAGAGGACGCCAGCCCCAAGGCGACGAGTGGCACGACGAGCAGGCCCAGGATGGGGGCCGCGACGAGGAGAACGGGCCATCGCCCGCTTCTGCCTGGCCTCACGGTGCGTTGAACCCGTGGCGCCCCAGCACCGCGCGCCCTTCGCCCGATCGCACGAAAGCGACCCAATCCTCGGCCGCTGGCTCCATCAGTGTCCGCGGACGAACCGCCACGGCGATCACGTATGAGGCCCGCACGCCGAGTGCCTCGGGGATCGGGATCACTCGGACCCGGTCCGACGAAAGCGCGTCGGTCCGGTACACGAGCGCAGCATCGGCCTCGCCGAACTCGACCTTGGCACGAGCCAAGCGCACGTTGGTCTCCTCCGAGACGACCCTGCCAAGCACCCGTGCCTCGAATCCGGCGCCCAGCTGCTGTGACGCACGATGAATCACCTCACGGGCGTACCGCCCCGCCGGAACGTTCACCGTGCCCAGCACGATCCGCTCGGCGAGCGGCAGCTGATCGAACGATTCGATGCCGGAAGGATTGGCCAGCGGCACGATGACCACCAGGTCGTTCCCCGCGAAGGCTTGGGCGTCACGCACGAGGCCAGCCTCTAGCAGTGCCTGGACGTGCTCGGGGTTCGCGGAGGCGAAGACGTCGGCCGGGGCGCCCTGCTCGATCTGCAACCGCAATACCTGGCTGCCGGCGAGCGTAAGCCTCACGTCGATATCGGGATGCATCAGCTCGAAAGCGACCTCCAGCTCCTCGAACGTCTCCGCCAGGGAGGACGCGGCATAGACAGAGAGAACCTCCCGACCGGCTGGGTCGGCTCGACAGCCCCCGGTGAAGAGGGCCAGAACCCAGATGAGGTGCCTCACGCGGCTTCGAGCGTCGTTGCGTGACCGGCCAACTCACCGTCGTACCCCGGCAGCTCATCCATCTCGGTCCGAAATGCCGGATCGTCGATCATGTCCAAGAGACGGGACACAGGCGCGGCTTCGGCCAGACGGGCAGGTACGACGAGATCGAAGCGCTCTGCGGCCAACGGTACGAAGTCGAGCCCGGCTGCCAGCGCCACGCTTTCGATGGCGACCCCCACGTCGGCCGCACCCAGGCGCACGAGCTGGGCGACTTCGGCGTGACCTGCCGCCAGCGGACCGAGTAGGCGGGCGTGTTCAGCGCCCTGCTCCGTCAGCAAGCGCTGGACTAATGCGTGCGCACCGGCGCCCTCCTCGCGGCGGGCGAGCTTGAGTCCTTGGCGGAGCAGGTCCGCGCCCGACCGAATCGCGAGGGGATTGCCGGCCGGTAGCACGAAGCCCTGCCGCCAGCGCGTCAGGTTGACGACAAGCATGCGCTGATCGGGGAACCGTCGCCGCACCGCAGCCACGTTGTCCTCTCCGAGGGGTCCCCCCGGAAGATGAAGCCCGGCAATGTGGACGAGCCCCTGCTCGAGAAGGTCGAGCGAGCGGTGACTCGAGGCGGGAAGCCAGGTCGCGCGTGCGTCTGCGAAGCGGCCGCCCACGCGTTGGGCCAGCGCGCCGAGGATGGGCGCGCAGCCCGACACGAGCACGTTTCGGCGCAGCTGCGCCGGATCGGTCAACGGCCTCACGAGGCCCGTGCGGGCGCTGACCGTGGCCGTAACCAGCCCGTCGGCCGCAGCTGAAGCGTCCGGGGGGAGTAGGTGCGCAGCCCATCTTCCGTCGATTTGAGCGAGGGCGACCCGGGCCCCGCCCACGCTCGCCGGGTCTCGAGGTGCCAGCCGCGCAGCGATTCCCGAGCCCGAGTTGAGGCTGAACAGATCCTCGACCCCGCAACGGAGCGCTCGGGCCAATCGAAGGCTGAGGCTCGTCGAGGGCACTTGTCGACCGCCCTCGATCGCAATGATGGCCTGGCGGCTGACCCCGGCAAGCTCCCCCAAGCTCTGTTGGGAGAGGCCAACCAGCTCACGATGACGCCGAATGGCGTTGTTCAGGCTCGGCTCGCCCACCGGAACGCCTTCATTTAAGCGAAATGTAAGGTTTGCATTACATCAAGTAATACTGACCTTACGCTCCTTTCGCCACCCCTGGGAGGCGGGGACTGTCCCAGTACAGATAGAGCCCCTGTCGGCAGCTACCGACAGGGGCTCCAAACGTATGTTTGCGACTCCGGCGACAGGACTCGAACCTGTGACCCGGTGATTAACAGTCACCTGCTCTACCAACTGAGCTACGCCGGATTGGACCGCACCGAAACGCGGGGCCTAAATGAAACGACCGGGTCAGCGGGGTGTCAACCAGCGGCGAGGCTCCTACGATGGACGCTCGATCGGGCCTTGGAGAGGATGCTCCAGATGGCGGGACCCACGTCGTGTGCGCGTTCCCATATCTCTTCGTGGCGGCGCGCGCCCAAACGCGCCGCGTCTCCCTCGTGGACCGTCGCGAAGGCCGGCCCCCGGTGTGGGTAGGGGCGCTCGAACCTGTGCAGGCCCGTGAGCACTGCGGTCGGCCCGTCCGCGCCAGAAAACACCGTGAAATCAGGCATCCAGCCGGCGAGCGGTGAGGAGCGCACCTCCATTCGGCCCGACTCGAGCAGCTGCCGCAGGAGCTCTTCGTTTGGGGCACGCCGGGGGTCGTACTGGAGACTCCTGGCTTCCGCATCGAGCCGAAGCGCGTTCAGTTCCGCGACCAGCACCCGGAAGTGCTCGACGTTGGCCATCTCGTCTTTAGTCAGGTCCACCGTGCTCAGGCGCACCCGGTGCACGGCCGTCGCGATGTCCACTGCGCCGCGCGCGAGCGCCCCGAACACGTCTCTGAAGTCGGGCCGGCCCCGTTCATCGAACAGAATCGCCTCGGAAGGTCGGAGCCCCGGAAGAATCGGTTCCATAACGCCTCGATGTCGGTGTCGATCGAAGCTCGCCCTGCAACGGGGCCATGGGGATGGTTAGACGGGACGAGTACCTAGACCATGGCGTAGAGCAATTCTGGACCGTATGATAAATAAGCGCCCCCCCTGCACCTCGCTGGAGGGGCTTTTGTATTGCACCCACTCGAACCTTGCATTTGCGGGCTGGCGGTCGTATCCATACCGCCGGTTACATAAACATATGTTGTGTTCACGAGCCCTTTGCGGGTGCGGAAAGCCGACCACATTGGTCGGCTTCTTGCGCCTCCCCCGGCAAAGGTCGTCGACGCGCGGTGCGCGTCCGCGAGCGAGTAGTGGATGGAATGGCGCGGGCACCATCCCCCGGGACAGTCGACGACCCTGGCTAATGATGGAGGCCCTAGATAGATGACCGCCCCGCATGAAGAACGGGCAAAATGGACGATACAGGAGGCTGAACGACTGCTTCTTTCTCTCCAAGGCGTCGTATCCGCAAGGATCGTCGCGCGGCCCGGTGGCGTCGTTGAGGAGATTCACCTGCTCACGTCGACAGATGTAAAACCGAAACAGACAGTACGGAATGTCGAGTCGGCGCTTTTGGCCCACCTCGACCTGTCCGTCGACCATAGGAAGATCTCGGTGGCACAGACACAGGACGCAGTCACCGAGCTGCCTGCAGCAGAAATTCCGATCCACATCTTGCCGGGCCGGGAGCCGTACGATAGCCGAGTGCTCTTCTACGGCCACCACATGGAGACCGAGCGCTCCAACACGGTGAAACACCGGGTCGAGATCGAGTGGAGAGGCGAACGATACGTGGGAGAAGCGAGTGCTGCGGATATGCCGAGGCCCAAGCTCGAGGCCGTGACGTCTGCGACACTGCGGGCTATCGAGAAGGCGGTCATCGAGAACTTGGACGACGACCGGCAGCATCCGACGCTCTCACTCGACGGCGTGAAGGTCGTCGATGCATTCGACAAGAAGTTCGTAGTCGTGGCCTTACACGCGATATCCGGCCGCGACACGTCCCGCCTGTCGGGCACCAATATTGCTGACGAATCCACGGACCGCGCGGCGATCCTCGCAACGCTACAAGCCACGGACCGCTGGGTCCGCGGCAATTTCTATCCGTAGAGGCACGTGAGTACCCCCCTAGGATATTAAGGAGGACGAAGACCCCCTCGGTCTGCCGAAGCGAAGAAGAGCGGTCGAGCGAAGCGCATGCGGCTCCCACAGCGGATACCGGGATGCCGACACCACTCAAAAGGAGGTGACGCGCAATGTTCAGCTCACTGTTCGATTTTTTCGGTGCTGTTCTGGCCCTGTTGGGAAACGGGCTCATCACTTGGTAGGGGAGACCGAGGGGGTTTCCTTCGATGAATCAGCGCAGAGTCCAGGCCTACGTAGTGGTCATGTGCGTAGCCGCCGCATGGTGCCTGACCAAGACCGATTGGGTCTCTCTGGGGCTCCTTCCTAGAGAAAGCTTGATCGGGTTGGCAGGCCTAGTTGTCGTGGCGCTCCTCTCGGAGTCCCTAGCCATCGGTATTGGGACATCTGCGGGAGGGAACTCGTCAATTACGTTTCTTCCGTTGTTGGCCAGCGTCCAGCTCTTCGGCCCGGCGGGGGGGATCGTACTAGCGGTCTCCACGTTGTCGTTTGTTGAGTTTGTGGTGCGCAGGAAGCCGTTCGATCGGGCAGCCTTCAACGTATCACAGTGCGTTGTCGCGACCAGCCTGGCCGGCTCTGCCTTCGTGCTCCTGGGTGGCCAGCCCATCGAGGGCGTGACTGACCCCGACATGACGGGTCAGCTATGGCCCTTCCTGTCGTTCGGCTTGCTGTTCCTAGCGATGAACCACGCCGCTGTGGCACTAGCCATTACCCTCAGTCAGGGCATGCCCTTTCGAAAGGTCTGGCAGAAGGCGCTCGACAGTACAGCGAGCCTCAACGACCTGCTAATCAGTCCCATAGCGCTCGCCATCGCATTTCTTTACGTCCAGTTTGGGATACCAGGGATCGTAGTTGTCCTCTTGCCAATGCTGTTCATTCGCTACTCGTATCTGACGACTTCTAAGCTTCGCGAGTCCAACTCCGACCTTCTGACGGTGCTCGTCAAAGCGATTGAGATTAGGGACCCATACACCTCGGGCCATTCGGTTCGCGTGTCGAAGTTGGCGCGGGAGCTCGCAGAGGAGCTGGGACTCAACCGAATCACAGTTGACCGAGTTACGAACGCTGCTCTACTGCATGACATCGGGAAGATCGAAGCCGTGTACACGGACATTCTACGCAAGCCGGACTCGCTGACAGAACAGGAGCGAGCAATAATCGAGTCGCACGTCACCCGAGGGGAGCAACTGCTGCGTGACCTCTCCTCAGTGCCGGAAGAGGTCGTCAGGATTGTCCGCCACCATCACGAACGAGAGGACGGCGCAGGCTATCCTGATGGGCTGATGGCGGAGGAGATACCAATTGGGTCGAAGATCATCGTTGTCTGCGACGCTGTTGACGCGATGCTTTCTGATCGCCCCTATCGCGATGCGTTGTCACTCTCGGTGGTCCTAGAACAGTTACAGGAGCACGCGGGCCGCCAGTTCGACCATCGAGTCGTCAAGGCGCTCGTTAATACGGACATCCTCGCTGCATACGCGGAAACGATGAGAGCGGCGCGGCAAGAACAGTCGGCGGAGCGAACCCTGGACATTATCCCGCACGCGCCTTCGATGAACGAACCGATGACCCGACCTATTCCCAGTTCGGCCCAGTATCACTAACGGCACGTCAGGCGGAGCGAGAGAGCCCTGAGTTCCTTCTCGCGGTGTTCAAGCCCAAGAGCCTGAGCGCGTGCAGCCGCTGTTTCCGCCAGATCCTTTGCTCCGCTCGGAGCATGCTTCGACATCAAGCGGACTTGCAGGATCACAACCTTAAGCCACGAAAGTACCAAGCGATCCTCGAGGTTGGCGGCTGTGTCTTCGAGTAGTTGAATCGCCTCGGTATATCGACCCTGCCGCTCAAGGATGCGTGCTCTGAAAGCGACTATTGTCGTCGGATCGAAGTACCAATTGTCGGGGGGAGCCTGGAGATGCCGGCTTCGGCGACGAGCCTCTTCGAGATCCCCCGTTTCTAGCGCACAGAATCCGAGGCCCGCATTTACGACATCCAGCATATAGCTGGGCGTTGTGAGCCCAAGATAGGAGGAGGCCTTCGAGAACGCTTGCGCCGCTGCCTCGTAGTCTCGGCGTGAAAGCGATAGCTCAGCCTCGTTGTTGGCCTCGATGAACCGATTGATATCCATCTCGCCCGACCCCGCGATCCCCCTCGCGTGCGTCATTAGCACCTCGGCCCTCTCAGAGTCGCCGGCATCCAGAAAAGCGACGGCCAGGTTGCTCTCGATGCTAAATTGCAGCAACACGTCTCCACTGCGCCTAGCCAAAGTGCGGGCTTCCTCTACAATCGCTGCCGCGTCCGGTTGTGTAAGTAGTCCTCCGGCCTGCAACACCACCATCAGCCGCACCAAGGCGCGCAAACGGTAACCCTTCCCCTCGTCAGCCAACTCCACCGCTTCTTTGGCCGCCTGTAGCGCCTCAACTGGATCGTCGAAGAACACGCCGAGCGCGAGGCCCGTGCGGGCTAGTAGCCTGGCTTCCACTGATTCTTTGTTGGCGAGGCTTCTCATTTCGTCCAAGATCGACCGGATGCCGTCGACTTCCCCACTTCGGTGCAGCAGATGGAGCTCAGCATCGAGTGCTAATGCCACGGTTTCCCAGTCCTCGGCCTCGTGAGCAGCCGCCTTGATTGGTTCCAGCTGCGACAACAGCTCCTTTACCGGCGCGGAGTCGACCTCAGCCAAACCCTCCACCCGCTTGATCGCCATACGCCGAGCCAGATGTGGCCGGCCAGTGGCGCGCAACCGGTCGGCCGCTAAGCTCAGCTTGGGATTCGCCGCGGTGATGTCGCGCGACAGGTGGAGGGCTCTAGCGAGTTCGGCGGTGGCGTCCGCGCGCTTGATTGGGTCCGGCTCGCTCTCGGCCACTACGTCGAAGAACTGAATCGCCTCGGCGAGGGCGCCGGCGGCCAGTGCTCTGCGAGCGGCGGACCATCCATGCTCGGCTGCAAGCTCCGGCTCGCCAGCCTGAGCGAAATGAGCGGCGACCTCCCCCGCGGTCTCCTCCCGGGAGGTAGCGAGCAGATGCTGGGCGATAGCTCTGTGATGAAGCGCTCGGCGAGGCTCGGTCAAGTGTCGGTAGATGGCGCTGCGGAAGAGCTCGTGCGCGACGCCGACCTGAGTCCGCTCGACCACGACGAACCGGGCACGCACGAGCGAATCGACCGCACTCGTCGCAGCGTCGAGTGAGAGGCCCGACAGCGCTGCTGCATCGGTGATTCTTAGGGGCTTTGCCGCCACTGCGAGGAGGCCGGCGACTCGCATCGCCCGGTCGTCCATGGCCTCGAGCCGGTCGTCGAGCATCTGCCCCAACGAGGTAGGGATGGACACGTGGTCGACCGGCCGCTCGGGAAGTTTGAGCCGGCCAGCCATGAAGTCGCGTGTCAGCTCCGTGAGATAGAGTGGATGGCGGCCCGCAATCGAGCTCAGACGCTGGGACCGTTCCTCGTCGATCTCCCCGGCGGCGATGACATCGACGAGCTCGACGGCCTCGCCGATGCTGAGGGCCCCGAGTTCGATCCGCCTGACCTGAAGACCGGCCGTCGTGTTGAGGTACCTGGCCACCGCATCTTCGGGCCGCACAAGCTCGGGTCGGACGGTCCCGAAGACACCGAGGGGCCCGCCCGTCCATCGACGCTGCATGAACTGCAGCGTGGCGACGGTCGTGGCGTCGGCCCATTGAAGGTCGTCGATGAACAGAACGGTGGGCTGCCCAGCCGCCAACCGCTGGAACAAGAGCGAGAACGAGTCGAGGAGCCGACGGGAGAGTGAGCTCGGCTGAATAGGCGGCGGCTCTTCGCGCGGGTGCTCGAGTGCTCCGGCCGGGAGCAGGCTCGCGACCACTGAACTCCAGGGCTGACCCAACTCAGTCAGGTACGGCTCGAGGTCGATGCCACTGAGGGCATCGAGGAGCGGATTGAGCGGAATGCTGCGCTCGAGCTCGACGGCGCGCGCCCGCAGGCATTGGAAGTCCCGGAGGCGAGCTTCCGTGTGGATCTCATCGAGGACTCGGGTCTTTCCGATCCCCGATTCACCAGAAATCAGCAAGAGCTCGAACTTACCGAGCACTACCGCCTCCAGCGCATCGCGCGCTGCCCGTAAAACCGGGCGTCGTCCGACCAAGGGGAGGTGCGTTGCTCCGTCACGTTCCGAGACAGCAGCCTGGCGAGCGGAGCGGACGCGCTCGATCGTCTCGACCAAGCCACTCGTGGGGTCGGACCCCGGTGGTAGCGAGCCCACATAGGTGTCGAACGCGGCCTCCGCCGCATCGAGTTGCCCCGCTAGGGCCCGTACCTCGATGACCCGACCCACGGCTGCCGGGTCGTCTGGGTCTAGGGTGTACAGCGCCTCGGCTGCATCGAGGCACTCCATCCAGTTGCCGCGCTCGAAGGCCCGGGACCATCGAGTAAACGCACGCGTCCTCACCTCGCGTAGCAACCGCGCCCTTCGGGCGGAACGCCAGTCGTCGTAGGCCTCTGCCGAGGGCTGCGTAGTGACGATGAACCCCAAGCGAATCAGCATCGCCGCCTCGTGCATGCGGCCTTCGAGCACAGCAGCCTCAAACGCCTGGAGATCACACGCCACGTGGTCCTGCGGCCGGAGGAAGTCCCCTGGGGTTTCGATCAGGCGTCGTCCCGCCCGGGTACGGATGTCGAGCAGGAGCTGCCGAATCCGCTGGCGGCCCCTGCCACCCGCTTCCTCGTTCCACAGGAGTCGGACGGCGGCCGGGCGACTCAGGCCGTCGGGCCCATGGCCGAACACGAGGGTCACCAAGCCGAGCTGCAGAGGCGTCAACGGGACCGCCATTCCGGCGACCTCCGCCCGGGCAGCGCCGAACAGCTTGACGCGAACCTCTGAGGGCGTGCCGGCCATGGTCATCGTGCCGTCCTGTACGCGGTCTCCGTTGGAACCCGCCAATCTTCGTGCCCCTGGGCCGAGCGGCAACCTACGCATGCGAACCCTGACTCGAGCTGCCACGCCTGCGGGGTGCCCTGGATGGGCGCGACATCGCGACCGGCTGTGCCTCATCATTATCCGAAAGCACCGTGCAGCACGTCAGCCTGCCCGACTCGGCTTCGCGCCGCAACCAGGACTCCACCAGCCACTCCCAGCCAAGCCGGAGCCTAACCTCGCTGGGCCGGTGTCCAATCAAACGCTCCATTTGATTGCTAAGCGAGAACCCATCTGGGTACCCGTGCTCGAACGCCACTGATGACACCGTGGCATCAGAGTTCTGGAGGCGTGCTGCCACGCGAAGCAGGCGTCCCATCTGCAGCCAGTGAGATGGCACGGGAAGGCCCCTTGTGGTGAGTCGCCGGCCCAGGGCTCGGCGAGATACGTACATGCCTCGCGAAACGGACGAGATCGACCGCAGCTCTGCCGAGAGATCTAGAATGCGGCGGATGAGATGGATCGTGTCGCGGTCGATCCCGAGCCCACGCCAGCGCAGGTAGTCAGTCACCTCGCCGGCCAGGTCTCCAGGGGGACGACGAAGCACCTGGGACAGCTCGCTCGCGGACGGCGTGGAGTGGAAAGGCAGGATCCCCTGCGGTCGGAGCTGATGCAGCTCCATGGAGAGGCCCGACGACGCCATGAGGTCGGCGTCCGGCGGCAGGATGACCAACAGGGCGAGACCGCCCGGTCGGGACTTGATGACCCGACCCAGCCCGGGCTCTGTGGCCGCGCCCATGCACCAGACCACCGCGGACCCCGCGTGGAGTCGCAGCGCCCGGATCGCCGTGGTCCTGGGCTCGAGGGGCCGCAGGCGATCGTAGGGGTGCGCCAAGAGCGCCAGGGGAGCGGAATGTTGGACCATTGGAGCCTCCGGGATCGGGAGTCGGGTGGGGGTTTGCAACGGTATAGATCGGCCGTCAGGGCCCCGTCATGGCGCGCAGCGGCACATCTCCGATGCCCAACGTCTTCGCCGGCGCACCGAACCCCGCACCCTTCCCAACGTCCTTGTCCCACGGACCTTCTTCACGTATTATCGAACTAGAATTCTATTCTAGTCCAAGATGCCAGACACTCCCTCGACCGCGGTCAACCCACCGAAGCAGCCCCGCTCTCGGAAGACGCTCGAGCGGCTCGTGAACGCCGCCCTGGAGCTCCTTGAGGCGAAGGGCCCGGACGGCGTCACCGTGCATGCCGTGGTCGCCCGGGCCAACTCCTCGGTCGGGTCCTTCTATGCCCGGTTCGGCGGCAAGGACGATCTACTGGAGTACCTGCAGGAACGGGTCTGGGATGAGGCACTCACGCGTTGGAACGCCGCCGTAGAAACTAGAGCCTGGTCGGACATGGCGTTACCGGCGATTGGAGAGGGTGCGGTGGGCCTCCTCATCGACGTCAGGCGTTCACGCGTGGGGCGCCTTCAGAAGCTGGACCGGATGTCGGGTGGCGGGAACGCATACGAGCGGTTCCGGCGCCACCTGGTGAAGAGCCTGGAGGGGCTCCTCCTCGATCGGCGGACCGAGATGGAGCATCCCAGGCCAGAACTTGCAGTACGACTGGGACTTAGCGCGGTCATGGGGGTGATTGATGCCGGCCTGGATGCCCCGTCTGACGGTGAAGGTCCCCTCGATCTGTCCCGGGAGCAGCTGGTAGAGGAGTGCACGGACCTCTTGCTGGGCTACTTGGGCGGGGCGGAGGGTCGGGGGAAGGAGCCGGTGGAGTTCTTCGACGTGTGGGGCTGAGCGGGACTACCCGTCTTCGGGCGTCAGACCGAGCGCCTCGACCCCGACGTAGTAGATGGACATCGACCCCGCTCCCCTGTCGCTGGCGAAGAACAGGAACCGACCATCTCGCGAGAAGCTGGCGTATCCTTCGTCGAACGAGCTGTTGATCGGTTCGGGGAGTGGCCGGGGCTCCGACCAGCCATACCCGATTCTTTCCGATACGAAGAGGTCATCGCTGCGAGCGTAGACGTCCCTGAACCCGTGGAAGACCAAGAACCGACCGTCGGGCGACATCGCTGGGCCGGCTTCGTTACCCGAGGAGTTGAGCAGGAGCGGCCGCACGTTGATGAAGCGGTCGCCGAGCGGGTCCGCCGCGTAAATGTCCTGCGCCCGGTCGGGCTCCTCGTGGGTCGAGTACAGGAGCGTGCCGTCGGCGATCAGGATCCCGCCTGTCTCGCTCCTGGTCGGCGAGTTACGCCCTCCCTCGACCCGCGGCTTGTTCACCTCACCGGGAAGAGGCACGGCGGAGGACCAACCGTCCGGACCCCGCTGGGTCATCCACAAGTTGTTGTTGCTCCGAACCGCGCCCCAACCCGGGACGTTCCGGCGAGACGAGAAAATCAGCCGCTCGCCGTCGGCGGTGAGGAACGGAGCCTCCTCCCACCCTTCCGAGAACGAGGCCGGCTCGGGCACACCCCACGCACCATCCACTACGCGTGACACGAGGATCCGGGGTAGGCCTCTCCTCCCACCGACCACGCGCGTGAAGTACGCCTCGCGGCCGTCCGGGCTGAACGTGATGCCGTACTCGTCAGCTGCCGTCGAGATGATATCAGGCGCGAAGAGCGTGGGCTCAGTCACGGGTTCCGCGCCGAACGGGTAGCCATCGGACTGCGTGCACGCCGCCAGGGCGAACAGTGCCAGGATCAACTGTGGGAGGTTCTTGAGCATCGCTTTCCGGATCACGCGAGGGCCGGCACAAGAGAAGGTGGTCGGAAGGAACGCGCTAGACGAACGACTCATCGAGCCCGACCTTGACCCGACCGGAGCTGCGTGTGCGCCCGGTCTCTATTCGGTCTCCTCCAACAGGACGAGTGTCATGAATGGCGCGATGCTGCTTCCCGAGTTCGACCAGGAGATGGCTACTACGAGGAGGGTGCTGGAGCGGGTCCCCGATGGTCGGCTCGATTTCAAGCCCCACCCGAAGTCCTTCTCCATGCTCGAGCTGGCTTCGCACATCGCTAACATCCCGACCTGGACGGGCCTCACCCTGACGAGTACTGAGCTCGATCTTGCCCAGGACTGGGAGCGGGGGACACCCAAAAACAGGGACGAAGTCGTCGCAGGGTTCGACGCGGCCGTAGCAGAGGCGCGGGGGGCGCTGGAGTCCGCGACCTCCGATGACCTCATGGTGGGCTGGACTCTGAAGAACGGAGAGCGGACCCAGTTCACCATCCCGCGTGCAGCGGTCCTGCGCTCGTTCGTCCTCAGCCACCTGGTCCACCACCGCGCGCAGCTCGGCGTCTATCTCCGCCTCGTCGACGTCCCAGTACCAAGCGTGTACGGGCCCACCGCCGACGAGGCGATGTAGCGTCGCGGCTAGTCTTCGCGGGGGTCGACCCGGAACACGATGGGAAACACCACCCACACCGCGACGATCTGGTCCCGATTCAGGGCAGGGGAGAACCGGATCACGTCGGCCACGGCCAATGCGGCCGCGTCCAGGGTCCCATATCCAGATCCTTCTTCGATCCGGGTGTCGAGCACCTGACCTCGCTCGTCAACGAAGAAGTTCACCTTCACGGTGCCGCCGATTCCGGAATCGCGCAGGGTCGCTGGGTACTCACGCTGCATGGCCCGCACGACTTCGTTCGTGTTCAAGATCGACGGTGCGACGGTGAAGGGGGTGAAGGTCACCCTCGAGACTTCTGTGCCCGCCACATCAGGTGGCGGCGGAAGCTCGCTGACCGGGTTGCTGTCGAAATTCGTGCGCGCGATGGTGACGTCTTCCGCCACCGGAGTCGTCGCCATGACCGGCGCCGCTGGACGCGCGATTTCCAACGGTGCGGGTGGAAGCTCGACCTCGGGCGGGAGCTCGATGGTCGTGAGCGCGCCCCTGTCGATCGAGAGGTCCGCCGCGGTGAGCTCAGGCCACAGCGCAAAGGTCCCGAAGTGAATGACCGTCGCCGCGATCATGGAGGTCCAGAGCCACGAGTTGAAGGTGGCCTTCATGCGGTCGTTCGCGCTCTTGTCGAAGACGACGAGAGCCGGAGCTGAGTGATGGGTGTTCATCGCGATCCTCCCTGACATGGGCGAAGTTGGCGGCTGGAAACCGACCGCGAGCGCGGCATGGGCAACGTCCACGACCACACGAGCGGCGAATCGCACCGGCGCGAGCCACCGCGGTCCTGCGCCCCACCGGAGTTGGGCGTGCCAGAGCCACCGATATCCGTGTAGCGCTTCCCGAATCCAAGACGCCAGCCGCATTAGGCCCCCTGCGTGAGTGGGGCGCCGAGCCGCGCCCTTCCTACTTCGGTAAGACGGGTGAGGCCGCGCAGCGTGCACACGGCTTCCGCCTCACCGGCGGGGGTCAGGCGGTAATACTTCCGGTGTCGGACGTCTGGACCCTCGTTGATGTCCACGCGCTCGATAGAGCCCGCTTCGGCCAGTTCTCTGAGGCACCTGTACAAGGTCCCGGGACCCAGCAACACCTGGCCTTCGGTAAACGCCGCGACATCCTCCGCAATCCCGAGGCCGTGGGAAGGCCCCTTCGAGAGGGCCACGAGGACGAAGAACGAGCCGGAGGTCTGAGCCATAGCCTATCGCTTGTGGATATCCGTAGTGGATATCCACCATACGACGGCCCACGCCGACTCGCAACCGCGCCGGCTTTCCCGATGCTCCGTCCCCATCGGTGAGCCGCTACTGCTTCGTCGCCTCGAAGTGCGCGCCCACGATCGACCCGGCAAACGCCGTGAGCTCCTCGGCGTGCGACGGGTGCTCGCCCAGAAAGCCCTGTACGCCCGGGTCCTGGAGGATGTAGCTCGCCGGATAGGGCTTCTCCTCTGTAATGCGTGCGTCCTCGAAGCCGGCCTCGGCGAACTGCGCCAGGTAGCGATCGCGAAAGGTCGGCAGACAGGCCGACACGGCATCCACGTTGCCCTCCAACACGGCCGGCACTGGGAGATCTGAGACCATGTCCGAGATCACCACCCGCCCACCCGGCTTGAGCACCCGGTACACATCAGCGAGCACGCGGGCCTTATCGGTGCTGAGGTTGAGAACACAGTTGGAGATGACCACGTCCACGCTCGCGTCGGCGACCGGCAGTGCCTCGATCTCTCCGAGCCTGAACTCCACATTCTCGTATCCGCCTGAGCCGGCGTTTGCCCGGGCGCGCTCGATCATCTCCGGGGTCATGTCGACGCCGATGACCCTGCCCGAGGGGCCAACCTGGCGCGAGGCCAGGAAGCAGTCGATGCCGGCCCCCGACCCCAGGTCGAGCACGGTCATGCCCTCCTCGAGCGATGCGATCGACGTCGGGTTGCCGCAGCCCAACCCGAGGTTCGCATCCTCGGGCAGGGCGCCGAGCTCTTCCTCCGAGTAGCCGATCGTCTTGCTGATGTCGTCCTTCGTGGTGGCCCTCTCACCGCCGCAGCACGAGGGTCCACAACAACTCGCCTCTTCGGTCGCAGCCCGCGCGTACCTCTCGCGTACCGCCTGTCGCTGCTCTGTAGCTCCGTCTGTCGTCTTCATTCTGCCCGCCTCCATGTGGTTGCTGATACCAACTATTGTCAGAAGGAGAAGGAAAAGTCGGCCGGCCAAGCCTACTTCACCACGCAGCAACTTCCACCCGACACCTCCACCCCCGCCGCGAAGCGGCGACCCAGCCAGCCTACTAGCTCGATGAGCGCGGTGCGCACCTCGGGCCCGAAACCTTCGAGGAGCTCGGCATACTCGCCAGTGGTGTCCGCCTCGATCCGCGCGGACATCGCAGCGCCCGCGGGCGTCGCGACGAGCTGCACCACCCGACCATCCTCCGGATCCCGAGTGCGTGCGACGTAGCGCTTGTCCACCAGGCTGTTCGCGATGCGGCTCGCCGTGCTCTTGTCCAAGAAGAGTGCGGCAGCCAAATCGTTCACCGACAACCCCTCGGCCTCGACCACGCTCTTGAGCGCGTAGCACTGGCTAACGCTCACGTCATAGCAGCACGCCCGGTCCCGGTCCCGAAACTGGACCACGCGCAACAGCTCCCCGAGAGCGTCGTTGAGGCGCTCGGCATCTCGCGTCAGCGATGGAACCGTGGCGGTAGTTGTCATACGCAACAATATGTCGGAGTCGCGGTCCGGTCAAGCATAGGAGGAGGCCCCTTCGGGAATCTCCGCGACGCCCACCTCGCAACGCGGACACGCCACCGTGACGACGACCGACACCGAGGGGTCCCTTTACCGACCCTTCCAGTCGATGTCGGAAAGGCCCGCCAACGCCAAGTGCAGCGCGTGCGTTCCCAAGCGCCCATTGCCCTGTGCAATGACGGCCGTGTACAGCTGATACGCCAACGCCAGCCCTGGTAGCGCGAGGTTCATACGCTTCGCCTCCGCGAGCGCGATGCCCATGTCCTTCACGAAGTGCTCGACGAAGAACCCCGGGTCGAAGTTGTTGGCGATCATGCGTGTGCCGAGGTTCGAGAGCGACCAGCTCCCTGCCGCGCCTGAGGCCACCGATTGCATGACGGTCTCGAGGTCGAGCCCCGCCTCATGCGCGTAGAGGAGGCCCTCGCACACACCGATCATGTTCGAGGCGATGAGTGTTTGGTTCACCATCTTGGTGTGCTGGCCTGCACCCGGTCCGCCCTGGCGAACGATGGCTTTTCCCATCGCTTCCCAGCATGGACCCAGCGCGGTCACGACCTTCTCGTCACCCCCGATCATGATGGAGAGCCGAGCCTCCTGGGCGCCGACGTCCCCGCCCGAAACGGGCGCGTCCACACTGGCGACCCCCTTTGCTTTAGCCGCTTCGTAGATCTCGACGGCGAGGGACGGCTCGCTCGTCGTCATGTCAACCAGGACGTTCCCCTCTTCGCACCCGGCCAGGGCGCCGTTCGCTCCAAGCAACACCTCGCGCACGTCGCTCGGAAAGCCGACGATGCTGAAGATGACGTCACTCTGCTCGGCGACGGCCTTGGGGCTGTCGGCCCACACCGCGCCCTTCGCGACGACCGAGTCGGCGGTCGACTTCGTGCGCGTATAGACGGTGGCGGAGAAGCCCTTGTCGATGAGGTGGCCGCACATGCTCCGGCCCATGACGCCAAGGCCGATCCAACCGATTCGGGTCTTGCCGGGCTCCACGTTCATCGCGTAGACAACTCCAGTGTCAGTGGACGTCCTCTCTGGGGGCCGAGAGGAGCGGGGCGGGCACATTGCGTGCGGGAGGACGCGGGTCGCAAGTCATCCCCGCAGCCGCATCACCTCCGCGTCCATAGAAGGACGACCCCGCAGGGATTGAGACCCGCGTACTGAATCGGCACTTGGGCCCCGACATAGACCTCCATCGCGTCGAGCCAATCTGGCGGGATCTGGTTGAGATCCTGGGAGGACATACGTACTCCGTCGATGTACACATCCAAAATGCATTCACCGTTCGAGAGGCTGCTGACTCGCGGGCTCAGCGCGAGGGCTGGAGCGCCCAGGTTGGTCGACCGCTGCAGCCGCACCCCGGGCAGTTGCTGGAGCACCTCCGATATCTCGACGGGATCGATGCGGTCGAGGTCCAGTCGATTGAGCTGTCTACCCCGTCCTTCGCGCGTCCGATCGTAGAACCCGTTCCGCTCCAGGAACTCGGAGCGAACCGTCACCTCGATGGGTGCGAGCTCGACCGCCCGCGGGGCCATGGTGGCAGTGATCTCCGAGGTTAGTCCCGGCTGCACGACCAGCGTCGCCGTGCGGGGAGCGTACCCGATGCGGGCGAACCGGACCTGGACGAGCCCCGGCTCGAGGCCGGTGAGCGTGAAGTAGCCTCGTCGGTCGCTAAGCGTCCGGATCCCGTCCTGCCCGACGACGCTGATGTCCACGTCCCGGATCTCCTCAGTTCCCCCGTCCGTGACCTGACCCTCGATCCGTCCGGGGGCGTCGGGGTCCGGTGCCTCCTCCCGTTCCATGAGGATGAGAAACTGAGAGCCACCTGGGACCTCTAGCTCGCCGACGAGGACGGCGTACCCGAGCCGCTCTACGCGAAGCACGTAACGACCCTCGGGGAGTCGCCCAAGCGTGACCTGGCCCTGGCGATTCGACACCTGTTGGATCTCCAACGCCGGTACCTCGACGAGCGCGTTGGATAGCGCGGTGGTGGTCTCCGCATCGGCGACGCGGCCACGCTTGAAGTAACGCCGCTCGTCACCGGCCCCAGCCTCCGATCGGTCGAGCGCGACGAGGAGGTCACATGCCAGCTGCTCGAAGCCCTCGCAGGCGATCCGGTAACGGCCACGCGCCGCCTCGAAGTCCTGAGCTCCGCCGACCCCCTCCTCATACATGAGGCCGAGATTGGTGCAGGCGACGAGCTCTCCGCCCTCACACCCGCGTAGATACAGGGCCCGAGCCCGCTCGAAGTCCTGCGGGATGTCTCGCCCGAGCTCGGCCATGAGCCCAAATATCGTGCAGGCACTGAAGTCCCCGCTGTCACAGGCTTCCTGATAAAGGCGTTCGGCGATCTGCGCAGCGGCCGGACGTGGACCGGCCAGGAACGCGACCCCAAGCAGGAGCAAGGACGATGTCCACGGACCGACGCGCGACTTCGTGGTCGCCGCGTGCATCAGATGCACCGCCCGAAGGGTGTAATGGCCGGGGTCCTCAAAGAAACGTTCTGAGTTGCCATCGCCATGATGAACGACCGCGTGTAGATCTGGAGCATCAGCGGGCGCCCAGCGGCCGAGTCGAACTGCAGCATTTCGAGCCGTTCGATCTCCTCGGGAAGCAGGTGCTCGAGGATGACCCGGGCCATCTCAGGCGCCAATGCCCCGAAGCCTCCATCGACGGGCCGGTCGTCGATGAACGTGCACACGATGCGCTCGAGGGTCCTCTCCGGATACTCGAACTCCAGCATGCTGCTAACGGTGGCGGAGCCGGCGTATCGGACTATCCTCTGGCGGTCCATGACGCCCCGCCCGACGGTGAGTCGCCCCCTCCCTTGCTCGTCGATCCTACGGAGCTGCATCTCGATCATCGCTTCAGAGAATGCGTCCCGCCGGAGCTCGAAGTCGTAACGCGTCTCATCGTCGGGCACGAAGGTCGTGTCGATCGGCAGGTAGCCGAACGCGCGGATCGTAAGGTTGAGCGGCACACCCTCGGGCACGTCCTTGAGGTCGAACCGGCCTTGTGTGTCTGTCCACAGCGGGTCCCGGCCGCGAGCGATGACCTGCGCGTCCACCAGGTAGAAGTCCCTGGCCGGGTCTCGGACGCGACCCTGATAGTCGAGGGTTCCGGCCTCCACGACGATGGGGTCGAGCGGCACTGGGGCTGGGGCGAGCGGAACGTCGACGGCCGCGTCCGCCTCCACCGCCAAGGACAGGCTGACCGGGGCATACCCGAAGGCCTCGACACGCAATGTGTATTCCCCCGGTGCTACGTTCCGGAAGCGAAACCTGCCCTCCGTGTTCGTCAGCGTGGACCCGTAGCCCTCGAGGGTCGCGATGCCGTTCTGGACGCCTAAGTCGGAGCTGGCCTCGTAGGCTCGACCCAACAGTGTGAAGCCGGCCTGCGCAAACGCCGCGTCGGGAAAGTTGCTCAGGAGGCCGATGAGCAGCAGAAGCCCAGCCGGCTTGAAGCGCACACTCAAGAACGTTTCGGCTCGGCGAGTCATGGGTCTCACGCTTCACTCCCCTGGATCCTCGTGAGGATAGGTTCCGTCCCCGCGTTGAGCCAGTCCGCCCGTGTCCGAGACCTCGTTGGTTAAGGGGGGCTCGCTCCGGCGGGGACCATCGGGAAGCGGCTTCTCGTGCCGCACGGGCAGCCCGTACAGAGGTCACGGCCCGGTCAGCCGCATCAGTTCTAACTCCCAGTCGGACCGCCTGTAAGGTGTCACGCCTCACTTTGGGCGACCCCCCCCGAGCTGTACTGACTCACATGCCCTAACACTAGGTCGGACTGCCTGTTACAGTCGTGCAGCCTTCATCCGCCTATGGCGTACCCGAGACCCCCAATCATCGACCGAATCGCTTGGGTCGTTACCCGCAGGGCGTCCAAGCCAGCGGGCTCGACCGTGACCAGGCGCCGTGCCCGTCCCCCCCGCTCGGGCCGCGCGTCCCCCAAACGCGACGACACGAGCCCCTTCGCCTCGAGTCGTCCGAGCGTCGTAAACACGTTCGCACGCCGGACCGTGCGACCCGTTCGCTGGGCGATGTCGTTAGCGATTGAGACCGTGTACGCCTCCTCGGGTCGGAGCCGCAGGGTGGCCAGCATGACCATGAGCTCGAAGACCCCCAAAGACTCTGTGGGGGTGGCACGTTGGTTTTGAGTCACGGCGTGAGTTATTGCTTGCGACTGTCGAAAAGTCAAGCCGCACTGGGGCCAGGCGGCGCCACAGCGACCTTGGAACGTGCACCTCCCGGTGACCCTCATGAGGGGTTTAAAGGTCCAGCGCTTCCGATTCAGACGCCATTTTCTTGTCACGTCAATACAACGTATTGACACGTCTACTCGTCAGCTCTTTCGCTGGTATGGGGGGATGCGGGCTTCGGCCTGGAAACTCGGGTGAGGCCCACGGGGCAAGCTCGTCCGGGACGAGATCCACCCCTTCCCGCTGAACTACGTCGGCCTCCTGGTGGCACCCTGGCCAATCCAGCGGCGTTGGGAGGCTCGGGGGACAGTCAGCGAGATGCGCGTCCCCAACCTAAGCTCCGAATGCTCATCTAGCTAACTGGCAGTCGGACAGCGCGTTAGCGTTACACACACCCTGGGACCGGCCGAGAGCGCTTCACCCAACTGTGCGGTAAGCTTATGTCAGACTGTCGGTTACAACTCCAGCGACTTGATCCACGTTCATCAGGTTTTCGCGTACCTGAGGCACTCGTCGTCAAGCGACTCCGATCAGTCCTTCGCAGCTGGGCCGTTCGACGAACTGAGCGTGTCAATACCTCTGTATTGACATTCACGGAATTCTGCACCTACACTTGGCCCATGGGAGCGAGCGCTCCGGGAGCGTTTGAAGCTACGTGTACGACCTGGCCTCTCCCCGCCGAGCTCACGCGCATGAACGGCGTCAGCCAAGTTCGACCTCCGCCGCGCGCAAGCATTTGTCGTAACGTCAATACGACTGTATTGACAACACGGCATCGCCCTACCACACTGCGTCTATGGGGACACGCACCTCTCAGCTGCAGATTCGGGTGACTCCCGAGGAGAAGGATGCACTGAAGAGGCTCGCCAGTGCCTCCGGCGTGAGCGTCTCGAGCTACGTCCTCGACCGCGTGCTCCCCTCGGCCCAACTCGACCTGGCCCGCATGCTCGAGGACCTGGCACAGGTGGGCGTCGACCATCGGGCCACGCTGTCGGAGTTCGAGCGAACCTTGGAGCGAGTCGGGGGTCCCGAGCTGGCCGCGACCATTCCTGCACCCGACCCCGGAAGCTTGTCCCCCGTCCTCCAGAATTACGTAGCCGCCTTGGTGGAGTCGGAGGCGAATCGGAAGGCTGTCGAGGCGCCGGAATGGGTCAGGTCGGTACGCCCCCTGGAGGTGCCACACTTCGCTTGGACCCTGCGCAGCCTACGCCCTCACCAGGTTCGAACATCCCCGGTTCCATTCAAGCGCCGCAACCTCTTCTTTGATCCGGCCGGGGGGCCGTCACCTTGACGGAACCATCTGTCTATCCATCTGTCACTGAACCATTTAGCCATATTTCTCTGCTAGATCGCCTGAATAATGACTTCAAGGAAACAAGTCTAGAAGTAGAATTCTACTTCCTGGGCGGCGCAGTCATGTTTCAGACCTTCAACTCGGAGCCGGTCACGGCTCATGTGTCCGCACTCTTCCGGCCGGGCGCGTTGGCTAGAGATGCCATCGAACGCGTCAGGGTCCAGGCTGGGGCCGGGAAGGATTGGCTCCCGAAAGCGGTACGAAGCCTTCTGGCCGAGGGTCCGGATCGGCAGGACTTTCTGACCCTCTCGCACCTCAGCGTGTTCACGCCACTTCCGGGATATGTTCTAGCGGTGAAGTGCGCCGCCATGCGCCTGGGGGTCGATTTCGGCGAGGGGGAGGACGTTCGTTACGTCCTGCGGGCCATGAACATCGACTCCACAGAGGCCGCAATGTCAATTGTGACGCGGTATTTCTCGGAACGTCAGCTCGCGCCCGACACCCGAGCCAGTCTTGAGCGGATCCTAGGTGGCTGATCGTTATCCTCCTAACTGTCGATCATACTGCGAGTTAGGCCCATACAGCCGCGTTCGGCTACTGCGGGGTGAGGCGGCACCTCAAGAGGGTGAGGGAGGGCGGCCCGCCCAGGGGCCCGCCTTCCGAGGAAAGAACCACCAGCCCGTCAGGTCCGATCCCCACACCCTCCCCTTGGATCTCCCGGAGCGTCCTGAGGTTCGTGAGTCCACCGTCGGTGGCCACGAGCGAATCGGCTCTCGTTCGGTAGAACCGCAACGCCTGGTACGTCCTGACGGCAACCCAACTCCCGTCCGGGGATGCCGAGGCTCCGGTCACTCGATCGAGAAGGGGCACCGAGCCGTCCGTGAGCCGCTGGACCTCTACCAGCGTGACCGTGTCCGGTCGAAGGGGGGGCGGATATCGGTAGACGGTGACGGCACCACCGCCCCCTTTTGTGACCAAGTAGGGGACTTCCCCCGGTAAGACGAACAGGGCCTCGACGTCCCGCGGTCCATCAGGGAAGCGGACCGGAAAGATGTCGACGACCTGGATGGCCTGGTCCGACCCTACCTCTGGCTCGGCGAGGCGCAGGATCCTGCTCCGTCCCGGCGCTCGCGCCTCGGCGTTGTCCCCGGTATCCGCCAGATAGAGGCAGGACGCTGCCCCCGGACAATCGGCGATCTCGATATCCTCCCAGTCGCCGAGTCGGGGCATGTCGAACTGCTCGAGAACGCGGCCATCCCGATCGAGCGCGTAGAGGTCCGAGTCCCCGTCGTTGTGCGTCCACAGGACATTGGGATTCTGGCGCCCCACGGCGATGCCGCTGGTTTCGCCGAGTTCGCGCGTGAGAACGACCGAAGAGCCGAGCGGAGCACACCCGGGACCCGCAGTGGCGACAGGCGCACAGGCCAGCGCCCCAGCCACCAAGCAGGACGCATACACCCTCGCGGACATCACGTCCCTGTGCCGTGCTTGCTCGGCCTCAGCCCTGGGTCACCTGCTCGTACACCTCGGTGAAGAGCTGCCGGAAGACCTCAAGCGGAAGGGCCCCCTGCACGGGGCCGCCGCCCACGATCCAGAAAGTCGGCGTAGAGCGAACGCCCAACTCTGATGCGAACGCGGTCGAACTATTCACTCTGTCGAGCCGCGAGTCGTCCCGCATACAGGCGTCGAACGCCTCCCCGTCGGCTCCCAAGCCAACGGCCCAACGCCGAATCAAGGCCTCCGGCTCACCACTTGCCTTCCATTCCGCCTGATCGGCCCAGAGTCGTTCCTCCAGTGCCCCGAACAGCCGGGCATGTTGAGCAAACACACATTCCGCCGCCTCGGTCACCACAAGCGAGTTGGTGAAGGACCCAGAGATGAAGGGCAGAAACTTCCACTCGATCATGCCCGTCGCGATGAACTCGGTGCGGATGGTCGGGAAGGTCTCGAGTTGGAACCGACGGCAGAATCCACACCCAAAGTCGACGAACTCGATCACCTTGACCGGCGCGTCCCGCGACCCGGCGTTCATGCCCAGTTGGTCGATAGTTAGCGTCCCGTCCCCCGGGGAAAGACTCGACGGGTCGACACTCGTGGAGACGTCCGCAGCTCTGGGCTGAGAGAGCAACGCCCGAGTGGTGTCGGTCGAACGGGAAGGCGCCTCTTCTGCGCAGCCCAGCACCGCGGCCGCGGCGAACGTCATGCACACGATTCGCTTCACTCGCACAATCACAACTCCAGGTTGATCAACTGCCCGAGACCGGCCAGGGAAGCGGTCAGGCGCGCAAAATAACCGGTCACCATCGCCATCCCCAGCACCACGAGCAATCCCCCGGCCACACGTTTGATCGGGACGATCCAGCTTCCGACCTGCTTGCTACCTGCGAGGGGCCAGTTCAATCCGGTCGAGGTCAGGACGAATGGAACGCTCAGCCCGACGGCGTATGTCACCATCAGCACGAGGCCTTCGCCCATGGTCGGCTCCCGGGTGACGTAGAGCAAAATGGATCCCAGGACGGGTCCGATGCACGGGGTCCAGCCTGCCCCAAAGGCCACGCCCGCGGCCACCGACCCAACGCCTCGCGCGGTCCTCGAAGCCGCAGGAGCTTGTGCAAACGGGCGCGCGCCCAGAAGTAGAAATACGCCGAGGAGGTGGACCCCGTACAGGGCGATCAGCGCTCCGCCGACCCGCTGGATCCACGGAAGCGCCCTCGCGATCGGCGGGCCGACCGCCGTCGGCACGAGGCCGAAGGACAGGAAGACCAGACCGAACCCGAGCATGAACAGCACCGAGTACAGGGTCGCTCCGACGCGGGCCCGATCGCCGCCCTCGCCCGAGCGTTCGTCGAGCGTAAGTGCCGACACGACCGCAACATAGCCTGGTACCACGGGCAAGATACATGGCGAGAGGAAGGACACGAAGCCGGCGGCGAGTGCGAGCTGGAGGGAGACCTGGACGTCCAAGATGGCCCCGCCCTAGAGGGTGAAGTCCTCGAGCAGCCGCTTCTCCTCTTTCCCAACCCTGACGTTGATCTCGAGGTGTCCCTCGAGGCCGCTCCCCTGGAGCTTGCTCAAGAGGAGCTGATCCAGCTGGCAGAGACCCGCGGAGTTCGAGATCTCGATGACGATGGGCGTTGCCGTTCCTCGCTCGCGTGGAGGAGCGCGGCGAGGGCGACGACCAGCCGCTCGACCGCGTTCACATTGGCGGCGGTCCAGAGCGAGTACAGATCGTCGTCCGTGTTCCGACCCCCCTTGGCTCACGTAGCAGACTCCCAGTCTAGGACTCTGTCCAATCCCTCTCGGATCACCACGGTTCCGACGATACGGTCGTGAATGGCCTGCCTATTGGCGTCCCAGAAGATCTGCGCGAACCCGAGCAAGCCGGTAGCGAAGCCGGCGGCGTATCCACCGGCGCGCTCGAACGCGACCCACCAGTTTATCGGTAGACCGTCGAGCCTCACCACCCGCAGGCCGAGCAGGCGCTTTCCGAGAGTCTGGCCGTTGGTCACCGACATCCAGACCGTCATGTAGAGGGCGGCCCATCCGAAGCCGAAACCCAGATCG